>ERZ1292632.705-Hain-H43-01um-R2-705-length-37179-cov-10_pt1 | contig 37179 bp, 36 predicted proteins | sample MGYA00564407_ERZ1292632 | MGnify/ENA primary metagenome ERZ1292632 (study PRJEB36523, sample SAMEA6512637) | groundwater metagenome | collected 2019-01-08 | study: AquaDiva: Metagenomics assemblies of 32 groundwater samples | reverse complement strand
TCAATCGACGACATAACTGTTGACGAAGGATTCGGCGGAGAAGACAATGATAATGAATGGTTCCCGCTTGACACTATAACTGTTGATGTTGATATAGACAACAACGGACCAAAAGATATTGACAATGTTGCTCTTGGATGGGGATTATATGATAAGACATCTCAAAAATGGGTAATTGATGATGAAGAATCAGATTTTGACCTTAATGATGATGACACTGAATCAAAATCACTTACTTTCAAACTTGACGAAGATGTTGATGAATTTGACAGCTCCCATGAGTATGTATTCTATGCTTGGGCTAACGGAGAAGATAATGAAGCGGTAGACCCTGCGCTTGATGCAACTTGTGATTATGCTTCTCAAGATGTGGAGATGCAAATTGAAGAATTTGTAATCCTTGATAATGTTCAATATCCTGATGCGGCTCAATGCACAGAAGAAGTTACAATCACTGGTGATGTATGGAATCTTGATGACAACGACCAAGATGATGTTTATGTCTTGGTAACTAATGTTGCTCTTGGATTAAAAGAACAAAGAATGGAAGTTGGAGATATTGATTCACTTGAAAACACACCTTTTGAGTTCATGTTCAAAGTTCCCGAAGGACTTGACGAGAAGACATATCCTATAATGTTTGATGTTTACGATGACCATGATGATGTGTACGAAAACTCATTCAATGAGGAATCTTCATTCATGGTTCCTTTGACAGTTAAAGGAAGTTGCGGAGCATCTGCGGGAAGCGCAACTGTTTCAGCGACACTTGAATCCGGCGGAAAGGCTGGAGAAGCAATGGTTGTTAAAACAACTGTTACAAATAAGGGAACAAAGACGGCAACATTCACAGTTAACGCGGCAGGTTACTCTGCATGGGCATCTGGAGCAAGCGTAAGCGAAGACTCATTCACGCTTGAAGCTGGAAAATCAAAGGATGTTTCAATCACACTTCAAACAAAAGACGATGCAAAGGGAGAACAAACATTGAATGTTGAAGTTCTTTCAGGAAGCGAGCTTGTAATGACACAACCGGTTTCAGTGATGGTTCAAGGAAGTTCAGCAGGATTCCTTTCAGCTATAACTGGAAATGCAGTTGGCGACGGAAAGTCATTGTGGATAATCGGAGCATTGAATGTGCTTTTGGTATTCGCAATAATCGTAATCGCAATAAGATTCTTCCTTAGAAGATAATTGATTTTTTTAAAATGAAAAATATTAGGACTAAATTAGGAATAGCCGCAGCGGTTGCAGGAATTCCATTTATGGTTTGGGGATATCCTAAATTGGCTGGAGCTATAGAAAGTTCCATCATCCCTGGAGATTCTTATTGTACTCTTGAAGTTAAGAAAAATCCCAAAGCAAAATTTGAGATTAATATCGTAGAACCGACGGCGATTTATCGTCAAGATAAAGATGGACTTACTACCATTTTTCCTGGAACTAACATTCAATATAATGAAAGTGGACTTGAATTTAAGAGGACTCCTGAAGAAAATCTCCCCTATCGTTGCAAAAAATAATTTTATCTTTTTAGCTTTGCTCTTAATATTTTTTCCCACCCTACTCGCGACTTCGCACGAGTTATTGATTAAATTTACTCTCTACCACGAAATCGCTCGCCCACCCTAAAAAAACCGAGTGTTAATATAAAAACCCTCCGTTGAGAATTATAATAAATATCACTGGGAGTTTTCAGTTATTAATTTTTCATTGGCGAAGAAATCTGACGAAACCGATTTCGCAGCAATTTATAAGCGAGGCAAAGACGAGCGTTTGATTAAATTTCATCCGACAATCACTTTCTAAAAATTTTCTTATAAACTTTTTCTCCGAATCTATTTTCTTTTTCATACATTACAACAAGCATTCCAATAACATATCCGATAAGCCCGCCTGCAATTACATCGCTCGCGAAATGCAGTCCGAAATAAACTCTTGAGAATGCGACAAGCGCCGCAAAAATTATCCAGGCATATTTGAATTTGGGAAATTCTTTTGAAAGAATTGGTATCGCGCAAAATACGAGCATCGCCTGAAATGAGGGAAATGCAAAATTCCATATCGTATAACTATTGCTAATCAAAATCGGCAACGTTGAAACTATTTCTTGTTGGAACGGCCTCATTCTTTGAACTGAAATTTTAAGCAAAAAACTTGCAACGACGGATAAAAACAAAGTCAGCCAAAGCGGAGCAATCCATCTTCTTTTATTTTCATTCCATAAAAAAAAGCTCGTCAACAAAAAGAAAATTATAATCTCCGAACTCCAAAAAGTCAAGCCAAGGAAAAAATTATTCAATTGTTCAACTCTTATGTTTGAAACCGCTTTTGAAATTTCAGAATCAAATTGCAGACTTGCAAATATTGAAGCAACCGCGACTATAAATAAGAAAATTCCTCTCTTGTTTCTCATATTTCTTTTGTAAACTCAAACTATTTAAATATATTTTTGTACTCTAGTTTATGAACAAAATTCATAAAAAATTTGTTGATATCTTTGCAAGATATTCAGTGCTTCTTGCAGTTTTATTTCCAAGCCTCTGGATTTTTTATTTTGTTTTAACGCCGCTTACAGTTTACCCCGTTTTTCATATTCTTGGCATTTTTTTTGACACGATTTTAATAAAAAATACAATCATAATAAATAATCAAATCCCAATAGATTTGATACGGGCGTGCATAGCGGGTTCGGCATATTATCTTCTTATGATTCTAAATCTTTCCATACCTGGCATAAATTTTAAAAAAAGAATAAAGATGATTTTCATTTCCTTCGCAATACTTCTTTTTGTGAACATATTAAGGATAGTCGGATTAAGTTTCATCTTTCTTGGAGACTTCCGTTTTTTCGTCGAGGCTCATCAATTTCTCTGGTATTTCATGAGCACGATTTTCGTGGTGGCAATATGGTTCTCCGAAGTTAAATTTTTCAAGATAAAGGAAATCCCGTTTTATTCTGATTTGAAATTTCTTCATAAACATTCTTTTTTAAAATAAAAAATGATAGACTTTCTTCCAATCGATTTTATTCTTCACATAGACAAATATGTTGGAATAATAATTCAAAATTATGGTCTGCTTGCTTATTTTATTCTGTTCCTGATTATTTTTTGCGAAACAGGTTTTGTCGTAACTCCATTTTTGCCGGGAGATTCGCTTCTTTTTGTCGCCGGAACATTTGCCGCCGCTGATTTCATGAATATTTTTTACCTTTTTATTATTCTAAGCGTGGCGGCGATTTTTGGAGACAGTTTAAATTATTCAATCGGAAACTATTTTGGCGTAAAAATATCATCTGGAAATAAATGGGTTAGGAAAGAATACCTCGATAAAACGCATGACTTTTTTGAGAAGCATGGAAACAAGGCAATAGTAATGGCGCGTTTTGTTCCAATCATGAGAACATTCGTGCCTTTTGTCGCCGGCGTCGGAAAAATGCATTATAAAAAATTTTTATTGTACAATGTCTTCGGCGGAATTTTATGGGTTGCAATTTTCCTTTTTGCAGGATTCTTCTTCGGCGGAATTCCCGTCGTTGAAAAAAATTTGAATTATGTAATTCTTGGAATAATTTTCGTTTCTTTAATTCCGATAATTTATGAATTTTTAAGAAGAAAAATTTAATTATTTTAAAAATAAATTCACCATCTGAAGAATAATATATAATGATAAAAATCCATGAGATGCAATAATAAACTGCGTTAAAAGTTTTTTGACATTAACTCTGGTTTTGGCGAAGTGCCTTGATGAAATCTGGCGCGAAGCAATAAATAAATTAGTAGTCTATTTTTTTCTTCACTTCGGCGAACACCTCAATAAGGAATCTTTCCGTTACTGGAATTACTTCGCAATTGTTAACAGTCAATTCATAACAAGATGGTCCGTATTGTTCAACCTTGCTTTCATTTCCTTCGACAATATTGACATAAGTATACATTCCCTGCGAATCGCATGTTGCATTTTTGTCTTTTAAAATCTCCATTTGGAAAATCTGCATTTTTGCAAGGTTTGCGACGGCAATTATCCCATCCCCGTTGCAATTAAGGCGGTCTGTAGCGTTGATTACCAAATTTTGTTTAAGATTTATCTCTCCGGAAAATGGTATGCTCTCGCCAATCTTTCTTGGATCATTCCTCAAATAAATATTGTAAACAGCGTCTCTTCCCTGATATTTTACCGGAAATGAGGTCGAGTATGGCGCAATTTCATTGACGATTGTATATCCTACGCTTTTGTATTCAAAACTTTTTGAGCTGTTTACAAAAAAATAGACCCCGAGAAAAATCAGCATTAAAATTCCCAAAGCTATCAAAATATTTCTAAGCAATTTGTTTTCGTTGTTCAACTGAGATTTATCTGGTTTTGCATCAACAATATCTTTTCCTTTCGATTCAATAACTTCTTCTTTTCCGCCCTTTTCAACTTCAAAATATTCAACAACATTTTCAACTTTTTTGCTCTTCTTTGAAGTTTTACCTGTTTTTTTTGCTCTTGGCATGTAAAAAATTATATTTGAAGGTTTATAACTTTTTCTAGCTTCTGATATTTAGTATGTCAAATAGAAATTCGTCGGTTAATTTTACAAGTTCGCTTTCAGCTCCTTGAATATAAACGCAATTTTCTTTCTGATAAATATTGCTTTCATTTTTACTTTCTATTATTATGGTATTGTCCGCACAATTTTCCTTGTCTGTCATGATAATGCCTTCGGCAAATACTGCAATATTCGTCCTTATTTCAGATTCAGCGTTGATATTATTGGTTTTTATGTATAGAGGTTTATTGTAATAGCTTTCAACGCCGTTTATTTCGGTATTTATCGGCGTTATTTGATTTGGGTTATATCTAAAAATAAAATTAGTGCCGTCTTTGTTCAATATCCAGTATCCATTCTGCGATGTGAACTTAAATCCGTTGTATGTTATGGAATTCGTTTCAGTATTTGTTTGTGTGTCGGGACCGGAAAGAAAAGCGTATTCGGCAACGCTGAAAAACATTATAAAAACTAGGAAAAATCCCAGAATCATCCTGTTTCTTTTCGCCCTTTTTTCCTCAATTTCCTTTGAGATTATTTTTCGCATATCACTAAATGAATTTTGTGTTTTTAAATTTTACAAAGTCCAAACTAGAAGGTAAAAAAAGAAAGAAAAAAAGAAATAAAAAATTAAAATTTTGTTCTACTTAAGCCGATGTTTCAGTTGTCTGAAGTTCAGCGCTTGTTGAAGATGTTCCTACATACTTTGTACTTGCATCTGTTTTAACAGTTTGCGTCCTCAAGTATTTAGCAGCATTAACAGTGTCTGATACGTCATAACCTGCAACTAGCAATGCAACCTTTCCAGTTGTGTATGCGTCACCAAAGCTTTGGATCAAGAATTGTCCTGAACCTACTCCGGTTGAATCTGTGAATGCAGATCCGCATCCAGCATCTACAAGGTTTGCAGCTACGCTATTGATACAGCTTCCACCAACTACGACCAAGTTCTTTGAACTTACTGAGGATACCTCAGAGTCCTTTACAAGAACATCGCCAAGTTGTGTCGCTCCACCACTAACTCCGCCAGCCGTTATAGCTGACTCGTCAGCAGCGAAGTACAATTGTACATTAACTTGCTCATCAGGATAACTGATTGTTGCAGTCTTTTGATCGGAGTCTGTGCTATCTATGGTTGTAATGGTTCCCCATAAATCCATAGCATCTTCAAACTTGCTGTCACTATATCTTGTAGTTTCCCATTGTCCAGATTCATTACTATATGTATCTTCAACATCGTTAACTCCAATGTCGTCAGCATCTGAATCTGCAGGATCAAGTTCAATAACTTGCGCCTGATACTCGTTGTTATCATCTTTCTCTTCCCAAACAATTATTGCAGGGTTGACGATGTTTCCTCCAAGTCCAGGATTTACAAGATAAATTGTTACAGTATCATTTGCTTGATCTGTACTTACTCCAGAACCTGCTACTGCGTTACTTGTAACATTGTATAATAACTTACCAACGCTTACAGTTACGCTATTTCCAGTGGTGTTTATTGTAAGATTTGTGCCTCCAAACGCCCATTGTGAATCCACAGCAGGGTTTCCTGCTTCAGGAGCATGTACAGCTACACTCGTATATCCATCTCCATCAGGGAATTCCAATGACGAAACATTTGCTACTGCGGAACTAAATATAGTACCTGTTCTAGAGTGCGCATTTCTCAAATAAACCTGTAATGGTCTATAAAATGAGATTTTTGCACCTTTTCCAGTTTCAATTGTAGGATATAAAACCAATGCGTTTCCAGCACTGTCAGGGTAGTTCAATGTTACATTGTACGATTCTTGAGATATTCCTCTTGAACCAAACATAGTAACTGTATAGGATTTTCCACCTATAATTACTGTACCAACTCCTGCCGCGCTTATTGATGTTCCTTTGACAGAATATTTGTCCCCAGAAAACTCATCAGTAAATTCAATTTCTGTTGAACTACTAAGAGTTCCATCATCGGCTGTGCTATTCTTTACAGTTGTAAGCCTTAACAAATAACCTTCGTCTTCGTTACCGACAACGACATATTCGTTATGATTTATGTATTCTGTAAGATTTTGCGCAACTTGCGTATTGGATCCTTCTGAAACAGTTATGTTCTTCAATTCAGTTTTTCCAGCACCAGCAAGATAAAGATTACTGGATGTATTTACGGCCCATGTAACAGTTTTTTCAAAGTCTCTATGGTCTGTAAATTTAACTTCCATCTTCTCATCTCCACTAGGTGTAACCCTAATGGTTTCTCTCGCCGTTGAATCTGCATCAATATTTACTCCTGCAAAGTCTACTTTAAAGCTTTCAGAGACAGGGTCAACGAATGACTCTCCAACTCTTACGGCATCTTTGTCAGACTCTGAAGCATATATGCTAAATGTAAGAGCACTTAAGGCACCGACAGGGAATGCTTCCGTACCATTACCAAATCTAGCAATGGCTCCATCAATACCAGTTTCATCTTCTCCAACCTCAACAGCAACATTATTTTCAATGGTCAATTTATCAGAGCCTACTACGACACTGGCAGATAATCTTAAGTTCGTTTCATCTGCAGTGGTTACAGCAACTGTGATTCCGTTAACCTTCTTTGAAGCAGCTTCATCAATTTCCTTGCTTTCGCTACTTCCGGAACTGTCTGTAACTTTTATAGTTGCAGCAGAATCTGAAGAGGAAATCAATTCAACAGTATATGTTGCTCCTCCAACTGCTACGGTTGCCGATGGAGCATCACTATTCAAATCAAGCTTCTCAGCACTCTTTAACAACACTAATGTGTCTGCATCAGTAGCAGCAGCAACTGTATATTCTGTTCCAAGAATATTAAGTGACTCTCCTTCTGAATCAGAATGGCTGAAATTTATAGCTTTATTGAAAGTAATTGTCGCGTTATATAGATAGTTTCCCGATCCGGTCGATGAGGTAAAGTTAATTCCTAAAATAGGGTCTTCTGAACTTGTTGGTTGCTTTTGAAATACTGCTCTTGCCGTCTTACTGATGTCAATTTTTGCAGTATATGTAGCGTCAACATTTCCAGAGAACGAACCATCCGCCAAAACTGTTGGAAGTTCTGATTTTGTTAATACACTTTTTACAGTATTTATTGGATCATTTATATACAATTTTGTTCCACTAGTGAATAACTCAATCGCCTCTCCACTTACGCTTCCAGTTGTTGATGTTTTTCCAGTCATAAATGACTGCAAGTTTGCTTGAATACTTCCCGCTTCTACAGCATCAAGTATTGAAACACCAGAACCAGTACCATAAACAATTGCAACGTCTGCAGCTCCTCCGGCCACGAATGGCGCAGGATAATTTGCAGCAGCAGCAACTCCCATAGTCATACCTATCATCAAACCGCTACCCGCTATTGCCGATATCTTTTTGAAATTTATCATTTTTCTTTTTTTTATACCTCCTTTCACAATATTATACTATGTTGTCGAAGACAACCCTCCCATTTCAATTGACAGTCATAGGGTAGACTGCCCTTATTGATATGAGCATGAATGTTCCCTCGCGGGAAACCTGTTTTAACACCCTATTAGAACTCCCTGTTCGGGAGTGTAACATGGAAAACCCATTTTTCTTTAAAAAGCTTTCCGAGAATTTTTCTAATTACGCAACTTTATTGCACTTTTCCATGATTTTACTTATAAGGCTTATGTTACTATTTTGAAATTAATAGAACTTAGTTCTATTTTTGGTATTTTACATAAATTTTAATTTAGTGCATGGAAATATATATTACATAAAAACACATATATTTATAAAATATAGTTAGGATATATAGTACATATTAAACCACATATCATGAAAATTAAAAATAAAGGGAAAGTTAGTGTAAGAAAACCGTAGGTTGTCTACAAATGGCTCAAAAAACAAAGACGAGAGAGATAATTATACACGAATCTCAAGGAATATTCTCTATTTTTAGAAAACAAGGCACTTCAAAAGAAGAGTATGATTTTACAGGGATTTCCGCCTTGAGACAGCTTCTAAGCAATGAAAAAGCTCGTATTTTGGATGTTATAAAAACCCAAAAACCGGGCTCAATTTATAGACTTGCAAAGATTCTTGGAAGAAATTTCAAATCTGTCATGGAAGATATAAAACTCCTTGAAAGGTTCGGTTTTATTGAATTAATTGAAGAGAAAACAAAAAACAGAATTAGACACAAGCCCGAAGTTGTGGTGGATAATATTATAATTAATATTAAAGTCTAATAATAAGCCTTGAAAATTATCTCTATCAATCTTTCCCCTCTTGCAAAATCTTGAACTGCCCCTTTGGAATTGCTCGTTATTTCTCCTTGACTCAACCCCAAAATGCTTTCATTCTTATCTGTTCTTATTATCAAATCATACCCTTTCACGGGCCTTTCTTCTCCAATTCTCCAGCTCTCATTAAGCATTTTTGTCATTTCATCCTTAAGTGCGTCGCAGCTTTTTCTTCCATCTAAACACTGCTCCTTGCTATAACAAGCGAATATCAATTTCTGCACTGAAAATCTTTCAAGATTATTTTCACAGTCTGTTGTATACTGAAGCGCCGACTGCAAAAAACTTTCAACTTCATAGCTTTCAACATTTTCCGTCTGCTGATTTCTGATGGAAAACCCTATGAAAACCAAAACAACGACGGCAACTATGATTATTATCATCGCAAATCCTATCATTTCTTCCTGTCCTAACTTATTTCTCTTCATTTTTCTTTTTTTAAAGGAGAGGTTAGTGTAAGGAGAACCTTGGTTCTCCTCAACCATTGTAACCTGCCATCAGCTTTGCCAATTCACATTTATTGTAAGTTTGCCCGTTTGCAATTTCCTTTCTGCATAAAGAAACAAAGTTTGAATATTCGGATTCAATTTCTTCTTCATTTATTTTTATTATGTTGCAGTTTGGATAATTTGACGAAGTGCATTCAACGGGATTTGTTGCAGGATATATTTTTCTGATTTCAATATTTGAAGTTCCCCAAAAACCATTGTAATCTTCAGCCTTGTTTTTAAGAGCCATTATCTTATCTGAGTCGACGCAGCTTATCGCCGTAATTCCAAAAGAATTTCCGCAGGAAAATTCCGGAGAATTTGCCAATCTTGTCACAAGAAGAAGCGCATTTTTTTCCTCCAAAACCGACGCTGATTCTCGTATTTTAGAAACTTGTATCGTTAAAAAAAACATTCCAACAAGCGCGAAAAAAAGCGTGATTGCCATTAACATGAAAGCCATTTGTTGTATCTTCAATTGTCCAAATTTATTTTTCATCACCATAGTCTGCACCTTGAAATTTCGTTTTTATTTTTTATATCATCGACAGTCCCAATAACTGCTGTGTTGATGTTTTCCGAGCCCTTTATGTCTGAAATCATGCCGCTCAAAATTGAGAGTTCATTTTTCACGTCGGAGTTGCATCCTTTTGCGGAAACAATTTCCGCTTTTCCATTGTAAATCTCAATTAGTTGAACTTCTCTTTGCATCAATCTTTTTAATTGGCACTCATAAATTTCCGGCTCTGAAAAAATTGCCGCATACATCATTGAATCGCCGGAAAAATACATTTTTTCATTTTCTTTTTCAACATATTTTGAAGAGTAGTCAACATAAACATCACAGCTTCCGGAGAAACAAACTTTTATACTTTCTTCAGGGCAATTTTCAAGGTATATATTCTCCTGTCCCAGGCTTGAAAGTTCATCGCGAATGTCTTCCGGCGCGTCGTCAAAGCAATATGTTTTGTCCGAAGAAGTCACGTAAATGACATCTGAAACTTTGAACGGAAATTCAAACGGTTTTGAAAAAATGTAAAATTTCTTTCCCTCTACAAATCCGTCGGAGAAAATATATTTGTTTGAAAATCCGACGTCGATGTCTGTGTCCGTCCACTTGTTGAAGCTTTTTTGCGACAAGCTTATGACTTGTCTCCCAAAATTTCCATTGTTGTTGCATTTGTTGTAAATTCTTGTTTCTTTGGGCAAAATAAGGGAAGTTGTTTTGGCGCTTTCAAATCCGGTTTCAAGAGGACTCAAAAGAATTCCAATCTCTTTTGCCGTCGATGCGTCGATGACTGTTTCTTGCGTTTGCGTTATTCTTGTTGCAGCGTAAATCGCCAAAAATAAAATCGTCATCCCGACTATCATTGCAAAAATCCATGTGAATGAAAACTCAATCCCGTCTTTTCTCATTTTCTTTCCTTTTTCCGAGGATTTTTAATGATAAAGTATAAAATAATCATCGCTATAAAAATCACGATGCAGAGAGAAACTAATATTGACATATACCAAGATTCAAAATTAAATTTCTTAAATATTAGGGATAAGCCTGTTGCTATTAATATTAAGACAACTTCAACGAATATTCCCTCATTGGATCTAAAAATTTTTTTAATTTCTTTCATCGTGAAATTGTCGCCGAAGCTTCCCCAAAATCTTTTTTTATTACAAGATTTATTTTTCCTTTAAGATTTTCAAAACACAAAGGATTTTCTGCAAATGTCGTTTCTGCAATGTCAATATGTTTCAGACTTAATGAATCAAATCCTTCTCCGGAACCTAAAGGATAAAAGAAAAGATTTTCCGTTTCGTAGAAATTTTGGTCAAGCTCGTCGTAAAAATCTCTGTTTTCTCCTCGCTTCGTTGAATTATAATCTGTGAAACAAACATATTTCACCTTGTTTGGAAGAATGTATTCTTGTTCTTGCGAGCCTTGAGAACCTCTCCAAATCTTGTCAATATCTGTCTGCAAGTCGTCGGTGAATTTTCCAATTTGCACTGCATGCTGGATTCCGAGAAATTTCTGTATTGCATAAAATGAAAATGTGATAAAAATTACTATGAGTATTATTGAAAAAATCATTCCAAAAGAAATTTTCATATCTCCTTTTTTTTCCATTGTTATATCAAAAGAATTTTACTTATAAATTTTAGCCCGCCCACCCCGCAAAACTAAGTGTTAAAGTAAAACCCTCATTGTGTGTTATAATAAAAATCACTAAAATTATTTTGACATTAAAATTAATTAGTGAAACATTCTATCGGAGATGAATGTGGAACGGCAACAAATAAAAGCGAGGCGAAGCCGAGCTTCTTCAATCAAAATGTCGTTGATTTAACGATAATACTGCAAGCGTTTGGCAAAGGTTGATTTCCGTAAGTATCTTCGCACTTTACATAAACATTTGATTTTATGTCCCAGTTTGTGAAATGGCCTGTTCCATCGACGCTGGTCATTGGAGTTCCGTCTTTGACATCATAGGTGCAGTCAACAACATCATAAACGCATTTGGCTTCTTCCGCTGTTTGTATTTTCAAGTATTGTTCTTCGTGATATGCTCTCACTACAACGGGAGCTTCATTGTCCGATTCCGTTGTGAAGTTGATTCTCTCAATGTCTGTGTTTCCACCCAAATCTCTGCACCTAATAAAATAATCATAAGTTCCCTCAGGCAGGAATAAATCTTGTTTATGGCTGCTTGAATCTGTTGTGAAGAATTTCACATAATCGTCTGTAATTCCGGTATCGCTGTATTCGCAGCTTGATTCTCCATCTTTGTATCCTGCAGTCGTTTTAACATTAAAGCTGACTTTCACGACGGAAGTTGAATCTTTTATTGTCGTGTCATTCGGACTTGCAGAAGTTATAACGAGTGCTTGCGTTCCTATGACATTGTAAATAAATGATTCAACATTCTCATTTGGCGTGCTGGATTTGTCCTGGCATCTGAAATAAAATGTGTTTGTGAATCTGTCTTTCAATCCGGTTAAATTTGCGTTGCAAGTGTAAAGTCCCTGAGCATTTGTGCTTCCTATTGTTGTTTGGCAATCCATTTGATTTTTACAATCTAGTTCATCTTTAGAACACATAGTAGCGTAATCCATATTAGTATGGCTCCATCTGCATTCAGCAGGTTCGTTTATATAAACTTGCAAATCAAGAACGCTTTGATTGTATGCAATCGGAAAGTTGTTTGGAACTTCTGTGGCAACTATCAAAGGCGGCGTCGTGTCCGGACCTTTGTCAACGCAGTAATTGAAAACAAAAGTTCCTATGTTCGCATTCCCATTTGCATCTTCGCATCTTACAAACAAGCTGTATTCCCCGTCGTTCGCAAGGTCAATTCCTTCTGCTTCGGAGTTTGCCGTTCCAGGAAGTGAAAGAGAGAAAGTGTGATTGTATTGTAACAAGCCCGACGACATTTCAATTTCCATCGTCTTGAAATCATTCTTCCTCAAAGTATCTATTTTACATTTTGCAGGTTCATCCAGTTGAACTCCGATTTTCAGAGGTGTAAATGCAGGGACACAATTATCTCCTTGGGTGCTTGTAAGATAATCAACTCTTACTCCTCGATCCGGTGGAAGAATTGCGTCATCAGGAGTATATCTATAATCATCGTTCAACAAAGCAGATTCAAGCGCTTCAATTGTCGGAGGTGAAACATCGTTTTTGCTTACCCAAACGCACGACTCTTCACTTGTTCCTTTATTTACTAACTCGCATGCTTGTCCGAGGGATTTGCATTGATATTCACTGCATGGCAAAAAACCATTGTTACATCTCTCGCAATTCTTTCCGCTTAATGGAGGTTGCCATGGAACACAAGAAAACGAAGTTGTAACAGTTCCCTCTTCTTTGTATTCTTTTAAGAAATAATATGCTGCAACTCCAACCCCGACCCAATTCCCTGCGGTTGCCGCACCTTCTGCGGTTGTCGGCGCCCAACTATAACTATTTTCTGCAGCTTCTTTAAGAGCCCCCTCTGCTACATTTGCGGTGAATATACCTAGGGCTCCTGCATTTCCTATTGCTTCTGTCTGGCTTGCACCCAGTCCAAGAACAGGTCCAAGCAAAGTTGCTCCTAACTTAAACATTAGAGCATATTGAAGTCCCTTTCCAATGTATCCAAGAAAGTCGGAAGGTTTGCCTGTTATTGTCTCAATACATTCTCCTCCAACCAAACTAGTTCCTGCTCCGCAAGAAAGTTCATAACATGTTTCACCCTCCCATAAAAAATTTGTTCCCGTACAAGCTTGTTGGCTTGGTACACAATCACTTCCTGAGAGAATCCATCCTGCGCCATAATCTTCACATCCTGTAAGCGGTGAGACTGGTTGTTTTTCAACAACTACTTTTGGTTCTATAAATCCTTCGTTTCCAGGTTCACCAGTCCCAAAGAAATTCTCGCCTGCTCTTGTCGTCCCAGTATCTGTAGGTCCCGGCGTTAAAGTTGTTCCAGCTCCTTCTTCAACATCAACACAATTTCCTGGATATTTTGTACAATAAGCACCATTTAACTGGGCCTCTTGGGTTGGATTGAGTTTCTGTTCAACTCCATCAGCACCATATTTGTGCCAAGTTGGATATAATTCCTCACCATTTTCTTTTAAATCATAAGTGCAATCCGAACAAATTGGACCTTCGGATGTTCCCTTTACTCCTGTGAATATTTTTTCTCCTTTTGCACTAAATCTTATTTCTGGTACCGTTCCAGTAATACTTTGACTATTCAATGGATTTTGTAACGTACTGCTTGTTACTGTTGCAGGAACTGGTACATCTGCAGGATTCGCACCCACTTGTGCCGCGGCTGCCGCTTGATTTGCCCTCGCAATTTCATTTGCTGTAGCAGTAGCTGCTACATTTGCCCTCCCCGCCTCGTTCACTGTAGCAGTCCTAAATGCATTATCTATTGCAAGACTATTTGGTGCAATTTGCCCATTTGGACCACTATGCCAATTTCCATCAATTCCAAAATAATAATTAACACCATTAGAACTATAACTATCTCCCATTCTAGGATCTCTCGCACTAACCACTCCCACCTCGCTTCCAATCGCATAAGAAAATGCAACGACGCCGACGACTAACAAAAATATCTGACTTAATGCGAATTTTTTATTTCCCATTTTTCATTTCTCTTTATCCAAAATTTTTCGGATTTCTTTTTTTAATTTTGGCAAATCTTTTTTGATGACATTCCAGACAATCTTTAAATCAATTCCAAAATAATGGTGCGCTATTTTATCTCTTATTCCCATCATCTCTTTCCAAGGCACTTCCTGAAATCTTTGCCTTAATGAAGAAGGAATATTTTTTGCGGCTTCCCCGATAATTTCCAATCTCCTAACAATTGCATCTTGAATTTTTTTATCTCTAAAAAAATCTGCCTCAGAAACATTGCGTGCATAGTTTTCTATAAGCCTTATGCTATCTTCAATGTGTTTTATAAATATTCTAGGATCTTTCTTCATATTATTCTCACCTCTTCGTCCAAAATAATTTTTTTTAACAGCGGATGAATGCTTCCGTAAGTCAACAGATCTATTTTCTTTCCCAGGACTTTCTTTAACTCCATTTCCAGTCGGATTAAATCAAACAAACTTTTTTCTCCACTAATTTCAATTAATATATCAACATCGCTTTTCTTTTTTGCCTCTCCTCTTGCATAAGAGCCGAAAATCCCTGCTCGTGAAACCTTATTCTTTTTAAGCAAGGGCAAAATTTTTTTCTTTATTTTCTCTAGTTCTTTATTTTCTGTTTTCATTTTAATCTTTTAGGTCTGAAACTTTAGCTATTTCTGCAATATTATGATATCCGCCGTCGCCAATATAATTCTCACTTACTCCGCAATCTCCGAGGGCAAGGCACATATTGTTTCTTTCAGTTATCCAGTCGTTGTCCAAACCGCCCGCGCCCAAATTACTTCGTTTCAAAACATCATCTTCCTCCATTCCAAGGCACTCGCAGTTTTCAACACACTTATAGTTTGCTCCGGCTCCGCCAACAAAATCTTCCTGGAAATCTCCAAATGCTCCAGAAAGTCCTTTCTCAAATTTTACCTTGCATTTTGCGCTTGCTTGCACGCAGAATGCCGCAGCGTCGCCATCCTCTTTGTAAAAATCAAATCCCGGGGCGAACTTTGGAAGGCATCTCCCTTCTTGCTCTGTACTTTCTTCTTTTCCTTTGGTGAGTCCTAAAAATCCACTGGTATATTTAATTTTCTTCGTTTCTATCCCAAACCATTTGCAATCTCTTTTGTCAAAATTTTCGCAATCTTTTTGATTTGATTGTCCGACGCAAGATTGCCATTGGTTTACTCTGCAAGCAGCTGTTCTAAAATCACCCTTGTTTGTTGTTATCGTCGATTGAATGCAAATTTCCTGCCTGAAATCGGCGCAAGATTCAACAGTTACATCGCCGTTGTAGCAAACCAATCTGAAGTATCTGCTTCCGGGAGTATTTTCATTTGCGGAATTTGGTATCCTCGGAATTTGTCCGTTTGTTGAAATTATTTCGCTTGTTCCCGCAGACTGCGCGCACCAGCTTTCCCCGTGTTTGAATGGTCCAAATTCTCCGTCGTCGCTATTATCTCCGTCGCCGTTTAAATCCGTTTCAAATTTGCAATCAAGACTTCTGCAAATATGGTTCCCAAAATCAGGAGCTCCGCTCGTGTCTCTGAATCTGTCGTATAAAGCCCCTGTGCTTCCCGCCAAATAATCGCAGTTTCCGCAAGTTCTCGAATTTGCATTTCCTTTCCCGTCGCCACAACTTGCTTCCACCTCTGCTTTAGAAACTATTTTATCCCAATAAGTTCTGTCGTTTTGTTTTGTAGCATCATAAATGTTCGCGACATTCCCGCAAGTGTCAACGAAGAAAACTTCATCTCTTCCGTCGACGATTGTTGTTTTTTCGCTTGGTCCGCAAATTGTTCCAAGTTCCTCGGCGGAACATAAAAATCCCTGATTGAATTTTACATTTTCTTTTTGCGTTTCAATATCTGTGCATTCTTGCTTTGTTATGAATTTGCATCTTGTCTGCAAATCTTCGTCATAAACGCAAGCGCCTTTCGTCGTCGGGAAAGCGGAAGCGATGCATTGCGCTTCGCTTCTTATGTCTGTTCTGTAATTTGATTCCAATCCGTACAGTGAAGAAAGTTGTTCGCACCTTGTTTGTGTCGCGAAAGCGGCTTGCTCTCCAATCAAACAGCATCCAAGCTGACATTGTGGAATCTCGCTTGGATTTTGGTTAAACCATAATCCTCCCGCAACTCCTCCGACAGGTTCCTCGCAAACTTTCTGTGGCGTATTTTCCATGCAAACTCCTTCTTGAACATTTACACAAGTTCCCAATCTGCAATAACTTGTCGCCTCGCAGGATGTTGGAGTGAATCTGTAATCTTGGTCGGCTTCAGCCAAAGGAACATTTTGACACCATGCTCCTCCAAGAGTTCTTTCGGCGCAATAAGTAACTTCTCCGACGGCAAAAACAGAATTAATTAAAAAAATTCCAAATAGAAACAATGCAAAAATCATCATCTCTTTTTTATTTTTCATTTTCTTCCCTCGCTTATTCATTCTAAATCAACTCCTGGAGGCCATGCAACGCTTCTCGAAGCAAATTGGAATTTATCTCCCGCTCTTCTGTCCGTCAAAATATAAATCGTGCTTCCATCGCTTTGAAGATTTTTCTCAACCTTCAAGTCTTTGTAATAGTTCATGTAAGCTGTCGTTTCAGTATCTCCATAACGCGCTTCCCAGTTGAGTATGCTGTTCGCAATGCTGACTAATTCATAAAGATTATTGTTCAACACAACATTTATTTTTTCAATTCTTTCGGAGCTGTCTCTGGTTAATGTTAAATCGTTTTCAAAAGTAACGCCGATTCTTTGAGGGAGAAGCTCAACAACCAATTCTCCGTCGCTGAGAACGACGTTGTAGCCTCTTCTCTCAAAAGTTGTTTTCAGAGAATCAAGACAAGTATCCGCTTGAGTTTTTATTCCTCTTTGAATTTCACTTTCTATATGTTGTTTCAACAATGGCTGTTGCATTACGCAAGTGGAATATGATTCATCGGTGTAGCAAAGATATTCTATTTTCTCGTCGTTGTAAAGAAGATAATGTTCTGGTTCAATGCTTCCGCCTTGATTTGAAATTAATTCCGTCATCGTTCTTAACTGATCTTCCATGCATCCTTGCATGAATGCCGTCGGATTTTGAACTCCGACTCCGAAGTTTGCAAGGACTTGCGGAAAAAAAAGATAAGTCATGAGAACCACCGCAACGATGAACACCGCGATGATTATGAAAATTGTAACCTGACCTTTGCTATTTTTTGGAAAAAAATTGCAACGCGAGAAAACTTGCGAGCACCTTTTATTCAAACCGTTCACCCCTTGATTCATTAAAATTTTAGGAGAATATTATTTAAAAACTCTTCTTACCCGTCTACCTGTGCCGCTGAATCAAGGTGTTAATGTAAAAACTGTCGTCGTGTGATAAGTCAAATATTGTCAGAATTTTTTCTTTATGCCCGGCCCACCCGCCCCGCAGAAACGGAATGATAACTTGAACTCGATATTATGTATGGGATAAAATTGCTAACTTATTTTTTTTCAATTATCATTTTTTGAAAGTTGGCGAAGAACCTTAACGAAGTTTGGTTCGTAGCAAATAATATCAGAAACTTATGTCAAGCGTAGGAATTATCACTCTCGCGAAAATTTTTGTTAAAAAATTGAGCAGTGCAAATTGTTAGAAAATTTCCAGCGTCGGAATTATTACCCTTGCGCAACCGGAATTTTCCTTGTCGTAAACATCCTTGCATTTTATGTAATATGTTTGTCCGCCGTTCCATGCGGTTGAATGTTCAGTATCAAATCCGACGGTCATTGATGTTGAATTTTCAATGTCCCCGCTTGAACAATAAGATTTCTCCGTGCTGTAAGCGCATTTTGCATCTTCATCAGTAACAAGTTTTAATTTTCCGCCGTCGTGATACGCTCTTACTACATTTGGAGCGGTGGAATCAACAACAAGTGAAAATACTCCCGACCTCTCCGCAATATTACCTATTCCATCTTTATCAAAATCGTCGTTGCACGTCACTGAAATGTTGTAATTTCCATCTTTAATGTTGAGTCCTTTTTGGTTGTGGCTCGTCGTGAAAGTTTCAAAAAATAAATCTCCAGAGTATGCAAGTGGAGCTTCCGCGAAATTATAACTGCACTGCGCCTTTCCGCTTTGAGTTCCGCCCGACGTCGAAGCCAATAAATCAACCTTGAAATTTTCTCCCCCACCTTTTATTTCTCCCCTGATATTTTGCGAGAGCGGAACTGTTGAACCTCTTAATGAAACTGAAACTGAATTTACAAGCAACGGCGTTTTTGTCACTTTGAGTGTATGCACATAATCTCCGACGTTGACATTTCTTTTTGTCTGGTCTGTTTCCCAAGGCTGGTCTTTGCATTTTACATGGACTGAAGTTGTTTCTCCGGTTAGTCCGATTGGATAATCTCCGAGAACTTCACAATCTTCGTCGCTGCAAATATTGCTGGTGGTGCATTTCCATCTTCCCAATAAATCCGGACTTGCGCCGACATTGCACACAAAATTATTCGCCATCAATTCATAATCGTTGTTTGCATAATCCCATTTGCATTCCGCAGGCTCGTTGATGTACAAAGTCAAATCGGTTTCATTCGTTCCGTAAGGAAGAACAATATTATTTTTTGGCGTTGCGACGACGGTGTTGTCAAGTTGAACGGGCGTCAAATCCGGTCCTTGCGTTAAGCAGAAATTCACAACATAAGGCGTCGGATTTATATTATCATGATAATCTGTGCATTGGACATACATTTTCACTTCGCCGTTTAATCCGCTGATTACATCTCCGGTGATTTCATATGCTTCAAGCATTCCCAAACTCAATCCGCTGATTGTGAAAGTGTGATTTTCTCTGAAAGCATTTCCGCTGGTTGCGAAATCCTGGAAATTTTCAAAATCTGCTGCGGGCTTGTATGCCCATTTGCATTGAGTGAATTCGTCGGTGTCAAGAGTGAAATCTATCTGCGAATATTCTTGTATGCATCCGTCTGTTTCACCTTTTGCCTTTATATCAACGCTGATTCCCCTTTCTTCATTTTCAAATGTGTAATTTTCACTTTGAGTTATGCCCCCTGCGGTTATCACCGGCGAAATATCGTCGGGAGTTATACTTTCGCAAATCGGATTATCAGTTCCCTGATTCAGCAAAGTGCAACTTTGCCCCAAACTTTCGCATCTGTATTTTGTGCATGTAAGCAGAGAATTGTCATTGCACTTGTTGCAATCTTCGGCGGTTGCTCCCGAAGGCGCCTGCCAAGGAAGACATACAAATTCAACATCCCTAACTTCTGTCTGTCCTTCACCGGAAACGACTATGACAACAATTATGGCGATAGCAATCCATCCAACAGGGTTGCTATAGAAAGCAGGATTGCTGGTTATAAAATATGAATATGAAAATGCAGCCCCTGCCGTTGCTCCAGCCAATACCAATGTTGATGCTGCAGGTCCTGTTATCTTGTATTGTTCTGCAATCCATGCTCCCGCATAAGCTCCTATAAACGTCCAAAGTGTGACATAACCCCAAGACGCGATTGGGTTTGCAACTGGCCCTGTAATAAATTGAGATTCAAAACCCGCATCTATAAAGACCTGACCTGTGGCGGTTCCCAATCCAAATAAACCTTTGTAAGCTAAACCAGAAATTATCGCTCCACCCAACCCGAGAATATTAAACACATTTGTTTTCTCATTTAATTGAACGCTAGGACTTGTTATTATTCCTCCAAGGATGAGGATTTCTTGCGCGATCTCATTTGTTGTGATTTCAGCAAGCGCTTGAGCATCCTGTTCTAACACTAAGTCTTCCGGATTGAATATGGTATTTATTCCGCCTCCTCCGTCTCCATCAGCCGTGGTTGGCATCGGAGTTACTTCTTGTTCTGTATATTTTGAAGCATCTGCATAGGCTACATAATTCTGCCATCCATAAACTGACGGCTCATCTGCTTTACCTTTAAGTTGAACATTATTTGTTCCATCCCCGACATAATTTACCTTGCTTCCGCAATCTCCGAGAGAGATACAAAGATTGTTCATCTTTTCTGCAAATTCGCCTTTTTCACAATCCTCGTTTTTCGCGACTTTCCATTTGCATCCCTTGCCAAGTTCACAACTTTTTCTATAAACAACCGGACATTTTACGGTCCCAACTGCGCAATAAGATTGTGCGGGCGTGTCTTCACCAAAGCCGGTTGGATATTTCGGAACGCAAACCTTGAAATTAAAAGTGTTCTGATGGACATTTACTTCTCTGATTGTGCAATGAGGATTTGCATTGCAGGCATCAATGCTTCCTTGTTTATCTTTCCCTTTTTTGTCTTGCATAGGATTTAATCCAAAACAGACGGGCGCTTGATTTAGCACGAGCGATGATGTCGTCGTTGAATATCCGTTTATGGAGTCCGTTGTTGTTCTTTCTTGGCAAACCTCGCCTCTGTAATTTGAATGTTCCACTTCAACCTCTCCATTTTCACATTTAAACTTCCAATATTCGCTTCCGACGGTATCGCTTGAAAATCCTTCTCCAATTGTCCCAACCGGTCCGATGCTTCCGTCATGAACGCACCATGTTTCCCCGTTTTTCTTGGTGTAATGTTCTTTGACATCATTTGTATTTACTTCTCCGTCGTCATTCATGTCCAATTTAATTTCACAATTCAAATCTCTGCACGCGAAATCTCCATAATCCGGTGTTATTCCTGATTCCGCTTTTGGCTTCGCCATCGTGCTAAGATATTGGTTGCAATTTCCGCAGCTTTTCAATTTGTTTTGATTTATGCTTCCGTCGGAATTATAGACGCTGCAAGTTGGAGCGGTTACGACATTCCAATAATTTTCATCTTTGGAAAATGTTCTATCTGCGTCGTAAATATTTGCCTGATTTCCGCAGGAATCCGTCCAATAAATTTTGTCTTCCTTAATCATCGTTTTTTCAGTCGGCTTGCATGATACGTCAAGCTGCTTCAAATCGGGATTTGTGCAAAGAACTCCTTTGAAATAACTTCCGCCGCGTTTTCCACAATCCAATCCCGTCGTGAAAGTGCACCCTCCGCCGTTTGTGACGCAAGCTCCTTGAAGAAGATTTTGACTTAGAATTATGCATTGCGCCTCTGTGTTAATGCTGGTTAGAAAATTTCCCGACTCCAAATCGCATTGCGCTTTGCTTTCAAAATGAGCATTTCCCTGAAGAACACAGCAGCCTTTTCTGCAAACATATTGATTATTAATTTTGACTTCCGCAGGAGTTTTTTCTTGCCATTCAACTCCGGCTTGACTTGTATCGCATGCAATTGATGGAGAAAATATGCAGGAAAGTCCATTATCTATTATGCAAGTTCCCGGTTTACATTCATTAACACTTCCACAATTTCTTGTTGTGTCTGGATTTGAACAACTTGCTGGTTCCGTTGCCGACGCTGTGGCGACATCCTGGCAAAAAGCCTCGTTATTTGTTTCAATGCAGCATTGGAGATAATCTTCCGCCGCAGAAACCGAGCCTATTTGTTTTATCGATAAAAAAGAAATTAAAATATTAGCCAAACTCCATGATAATTTTGTAACTTTTCTTTGTTCAACAATATTATTTGTAATTACATTGGACTGGCTTATTGAATAACTTTCAGCGGCGATTGCGCTTACTATGAGGATGATTTGAATTATTGCAACTAATCCTATGAATTTCATTTCTGCGCTGTTTATTTTTTTTATCATATTAAAATCCAGGGACGGTTACGCAACCTTTTGTTGCGAATCTGAATTTGTCTCCGGTATTTACATTTTCAATGGTATAAATTTTTGTCTGGTCAGTCATTTCAAATTTGCCGATTCTGAATTCGGGATAAGCAACTTCAAAACCCGTGTCTTCAAAATAACAGAATTGCGCCTCGCCGTTTACAATTTCCTGGACTATGAATGCAAAATCATAGATTCCGCTCTGAATATTTACTTGAAAATTTTTTTGAGTTGTCGTTTCATCAGATTTCGTCAATGTGACTTCAGAATTGGTTTGGATTGAAACTTTTTTCGGCATTAACTTTACATCAAAATCTATTAATCTGGAATCCGAACTTACTTCAAAACCCTGTCTTTTGAAATCGGAAAGCATTTCCTCAAAACATGATTCAACATCGCTGGAGATGTAATCTTTTATATTGTTTTGAATGTCCAAAAATATTGTCGGTTTTTGGGAAACACACGGCCTGAATTTATTTTCAGTGTAGCAAAGATAGGAAATATTTCTGTAAACTCCGTCTTCCATGAATTTAAATTCAACATGAAGTTTGGAATTCAAATCTCCGCCCCTAAGAGATAATTCCTTAACTGCTTCCTTCGTTTTTTCTTCAAGGCACGTGTTCAAAAAAGCGTTGACATTGGTTTCTTGCCTTCCGCCGATTTCCGGGAGAATGTTTGAATTGTAAAGAAAAAATAAAATCACTCCGCTGACAACTAATATTCCGACAACGACAAAAATGGTAATTTGCCCTCTCTTATCACCGCTTTCAAACATAACAGCGATATGATTTTAATACTTATAAACTTTTTTTAGAAATTAATTCAATCGTCAATTTCTTCCACTCGTGGGGCAAGAATAAAATCAAGTTCCATTCCCGTGCTTCTAAATTCCATTTTCAACGGATGGTCTTGGGCAAAACGCAAAACGGTTTTGTCGCAAAGTTTTGCGCCCCTCATGAATTTGCTGAGATATTCCAAGCTGTATTTTCCCCTTGAATTTTCCCCTTCAATTTTTGCCTCATTTTCTGAAAATTCAGACATCGCGGAATTTATCGATTTTGCTTCAACAATGAATCTCCCTTCTTTAACGACGAATGAACAGGCATCAGCGACGACGGCGCAGTCTTCTATGGACGCGATTAATTCAGCGGAATTTATTTCAACTCTTGATGAAAATTCCATTCGCGATTCTTTTTCATGGAAATCAATGTCCTCTCCTTCAATTTCTATCAAACTCAATGTGAAATTTCTTTTTATCTTGTCTTGTATTTGGATGTTCAGCATGTTTTCTTTTTTCTCGATAATCAACGCGCTTCCGCTTCCGCAACGCTTCAAAATTTGCTTTAGATTGTCAAGATTTATTCCAAGACTTTCTTTTCCAACTTCAAATTCCGAGAAAGCGCTTTTCGGAATTCTGAATCCCATCATTGAAACATTTGCAGGGTCAATCGCATTTATGCTCATGCCGAACTCGTTCACTTTTATTTTGACTTCAGTAATTAATTCCGAAATTATATCGACAACTTTCGCCAACAAAACAGGATTTTGTAATTTTACTCTCATTTTCTTTAGCATGATTGGATGTTGCGATTTTTTAAGGATTGTTATTCTAAAACAAGAATATTTTATTTGAAAATAGTTACAACATATATTTAAACAGAATTTTTTTTGCTCATTAATGGAGGCGAAAGAAGAGAAGATAAGGAGAATTACCTCAATGTATTATTCTCGTCCGGATGTGCAAAACGCCATTTATGAGTTTTCAAAAAAACGCGAGATTTCGCCGAGATATTTTGAAGGCTTTGGAAAACGCCCGGATTCCTTTCAATATTCGGGGGATATATTTGAACTCGTAAAAAAAGGCGCGACTTCTTTTCATTGTTCCGAAGAAATTTGGCAGGATCCCATGAAATTGTCGACGTCAATGACCCAAGAACAGGCGAATGAATTAAGAGAAGGATGGGATTTGCTTATTGACATTGACTGCAAATGGTTTGATTTCAGCAAAAAAGCCGCGGAAGCCGTCATGCAAGTTTTGAAAAAAAACGGGGTAAAAAATATCGGGATAAAATATTCCGGAAGCAAGGGTTTCCATATAATTGTTCCATGGAAGGCGTTTCCAAAACATCTTGCTGGAGAAGAAACAAAAAATCTTTTTCCGGAATTGCCGAGAAAAATAATTTCCTACATTAGATTCAAAGCGGAGGAGGAGCTTTTGGAAATTCTTCCGGAAGATTTCCACAACCAATTCAAGGATGTTGAAATAAAAAAGGGAATTAAATGCAACAAATGCAAAGAGATTGCAAACGAATACTATTTGATAAAATATTTTTGTCCAAAATGCCGTCGGGAAGAAGTGAAAAAAACAACCCAAAGAAAAGATTTTCGCTGCCCCGAATGCACGGTGGTTTTTGAAATAAAAGATGATAAAAAAATTTACGAATGCAAAAAATGCGAGATATCGTCGGAAAAAAACCCGCGGGATTTTTCAAGAACTGTTGAAACCGACGTTTTTGAATTGATGGGATTGGATTTGATTCTTGTTTCACCAAGACACTTATTCAGAATGCCCTACTCTCTCCACGAAAAAACTTCTCTTGCGAGCGCGGTAATCACCGAGGAGGAATTGAAAAATTTTCAGCCGAAGGACGCCGACGCCATGACTGTAAAAATAAGAAACTTCCTTCCTAATTCCAAGGAAGGGGAAGCGACTGAACTTGTCATCCAGGCTCTTGATTGGCATAAGGAAAATTTCCACGAACCGAAAGAAACAAAACAAACGGATTTCAAGCCGATAAAAATTGATAAATTTTCAGATTCGTTTTTGCCGCCGAGCATCCAGAAAATCCTTCAGGGAATCGGCGACGGAAGAAAAAGGGCTTTGTTCATTCTTGTCAATTTGTTCAATTCAATAGGAATGGAAAAAGATGAAATCGAAAAAAGAATTCTTGACTGGAATAAAAAAAATAAAGTGCCTTTGAAATCCGGATACATAAAAGCTCAGCTTGCGTGGATGTCCAGAAATAAAACCGTGCCTCCGCCGAATTTTGACAAAGATTATTACAAGGCAATCGGCGTCGTTCCAACCGACGAAGAATTAAGATTGAGAAATCCGATAAATTACGTCATGAAAAAGGCAAATATCAAGGGAAAGCAAGGATAATTTTAAAAACTAGTCTTCCTTGTTTTTCGAATGAAAAGTAAGGTGATGTTGATTTCATTTTTATTCATAATTTTTGCGTCTTATTTTGCGGCTTTTGCATTTGCCGAGGTGAAAGTTTGCGAGGAAGGCGATGACAACTGCAAGATTGACAACGCATATTCTTGTTTGAATGACGAGATTGACGCCAAGACATGTTCAAGATTGGGCTCGGATGAAAAAGTTTTCTCTTTGATTACCGCCGGAGAATGCAAATCTGAAGTTGAAAGCGATTCAAAATTCAAATCCGACATAAGATATACTTCTTTGGCTGTTCTCGGCGGTGCGACCGGGAAAAATTCCCAAGAATGGTTGATTTCAAAAAACAGGACGACGACAAATCTTGACTGGTTTTTGCAGATTGAATCCCCAAGTGCAACGTCTTGTACAGTCTCTTATGGCAGTCCGATAAAACTTTACACGGTTCAAGTCAGCGACGATAAAACACTTTCCGGAAGTTTGAGCGGAAGTTGTTTCTCTCCTTCTTCTGGAAATTATTGGTTGAAGGTAAGTTCAAATTGTTTTGACACGGATATAAAAGTAAAATGCGATAAATCTTTCTTGACTTCATTGCTTTATCAAAGACAAGGTTCAAGCACGATTTATGTTTCCGATGAAACTCATTCATCTTCCGCCGGGGGAGAAACAACGGAAAATGTTCAATCTTTGTGCTTTGGTCCATCCGGAAGCTGTGATTATGGGGGAAGTTTATGGGCTTCTTTAGTTTTGAATTCTAAGAATCATGATATGGCTCCATACTTGCCCTACCTCATAACAAATATGGAAGACAACGAAAAACTTCTTCCTGAAGCATTCTTGTATCTTCTTTCCGGAGATTTTGGAAATGAACTTTTATCAAAACAAATAGCTGATAAATGGTGGCTTGCAGATTCCGCCAATGACAGATTTTACGATACTGCTCTTGCTCTTTATTCAAGTCAATATGATGATTCTTCGCAAAGACAAAATTCAGTTCGCTGGCTTTTGGACGAAGCTCAAGGTGCCGACGGTTGCTGGAACAATGGCGACATAAGAGACACGGCTTTCATTCTTTACTCAATAGAACCAAGAACTTCTGCTGGGGCTCCAATTGACGATAACGTTGATTGCGAATCTTCGGGATTTAGTTGCATGTCTGGAATAAGTTGCAGTCAAGCCGGAGGAAATCCGTTGAATTCATATATTTGTTCTGGAACTTTTGTATGTTGCGACAAAGCAAAAGTATATCCAACATGTTTGGCTCAAGGCGGAGAACTTTGCTCCTCAACGCAGAGATGTTCCGGCGGAAATCTTGGGCAAGCTTCTGATTCAACTTCTTCACAAGTTTGCTGTGTCGGCGGAACATGTGAAGTAAAGGATGACACGCCTCAAGTTTCAGAATGTGTTTCTGCCGGCGGAGAATGTCGTGTTGGAAGTTGTTCAACAGGCGAAACTGAATCATTCCAATCATGCGATTTCAGTTCGGATATTTGCTGCATTCAGAAATCTTCAGGCAATGTTTCAACATTGTGGATTTGGATTTTGCTGTTGTTGATAACGCTTGTTGCATTGGGAATAATATTCAGGGAAAAACTAAAACATCTGTGGTTTAGAGTGAAGCACAAATTCTTCAGTGGCGGCTCCGCAATGTCTAATTTTGGCGGCAGACCTTCTCCACCTTCCCCGCCATTGTTTACAAGAAGCCCATTCCAACAAAGAGCTCCGCAACGTCCAATGAGCAGACCCGCGACAAGTTCAAGACCCCGAGGCGAGCTCGACGAGGTTTTGAAAAAGCTGAAGGAAATGGGAAAATAAAATTTATTAACTCCTTATTTGTCTTCTCTTCATGAAAATTGGTGCCTTTTTGCTTTTACTATTAATTGTTCCGTCAGTTTATGCAATTGATTTCGATATGAAATCTTCATTTGACAAGGATGAAACTCTTCTTGCAAAAATCTCCGGAAATTTTATGGAATCGATTTCTGCAGATGATTTGACTTTGTATCGTGGAGGAACACGAATACCGATGACTTTTTCCGTTAGAGAAATCGACGACAGTTTCTATATTTACGCCCAGCTTCTTGGAAAGACGGAAGGAAATTACACAATTTTCGTTGAAGGTGTAAAATATTTTCAGTCGGGAAATTTAATAAATGAAAACATTTCAAAAAGTTTTATCATATCTGGAAATTTCACAGATTTTAAAATAAATCAGGGTTACATTTATTCTGAAGGAGATTTTTTTGTGGAAGTTGAAAATTTGAAAGATAATGAAATTAGCGTCGCTTCCGCCATTATCAAAGATTCGGAAGAATCGTCTGGCGGAGGATTTTTCGATTTTTTCTTTTCCGGGAGTTCTTCCGACGGAAATGCAACAAAGATTCAATCCGGACAAACTAAAAAAATAAATTTCAATGCCGAAGATTTTTCCGCAATGACTGTGCAAAAAATTGAATTAAGTGCGGATAATACTGTATATCAAATTCCTGTTTTCTTAACTTCCAATATTTCAAAAAATGAAACGACGACGGCAGTTCAAAAAATAAAATTTGAACCTTCGGAATTAAACATAACTTTGCCCTTCAATTCAAAAACGACGAGAATAGTTTATCTTTTCAACAATGGGGAAAATGATTTGGAAAATGTAACCTTGCTTTTTTCAGATTCCATAAGTCCATACATCTCTTCATCGGCAAAAAATATTTCTTCGCTCTCGGAAAATTCCAGCGAAAGAATTGAATTTGAATTTTCCTCGGTCAATGTTGAAAGAACAGTTGAGGGGCAGATAAGGGCAAAAACTGCCGATAATTATTACGCTTACATCGCCGTCTTCTTGAGCTTCGTTGAATCTTATCAACCGACAAATGAAACCGGCGGAATAATTCCATCTTGCTTGGAATTAAATGGAATAATATGTTCTGAAACTCAATCTTGTGGTGGTGGAACGCAAATCGCAAGCGACGGAGTTTGCTGTCTGGGAACTTGCTCGGAAGTTGTCAAAACTTCTTATGGAAAATATATTGGGTGGGGCATGATTGCCCTTGTGATTTTGGGATTAATTTTTTTCTACTTTAAAAAATACAGAAAAGTCCACAACGTCGTTGATTTGTTAAATCCAAAGAAAAGATAATTTTAAACAATAATTATTATAAACCTTAAATTTAAAGTATTTGGATGAGTCGTGAAGTCATAAAAACCAATAAAGCGCCAACTCCGGGAAATTATAGTCAGGCAATTAAAATTGATATTGGAAATGGTTGGTTAATCTACACTGCTGGACAGACTGGAAATTTCCCCAACATTCTCGATGAAAACGAATCTGTTGTCGAGGGTGGCATAGGCCCACAAACAAAACGAGCGCTTAATAATTTAGAAGAAGTTCTTAATGAAGCTGGAGCTGGATTGATGCATGTTATTAAAACTACAGTTTATCTTGAAAATTTAGAAAGAGACAAATCTGAATTTGAAAAATTCTATAAAAAATTCTTTGACATTAGGGGAATAAATAATCTGCCATCTAGGTCTACAGTTGGCGTCTCTAAAATTCCATTAGCTACAGAAGATACCATCATAGAAATTGATGCCGTGGCTTATCTTCCAAAATAATTATTTCTTCCCCTCTTTCTCTTTCAACAATTCTCTCAATTTTTTCTCAAGGATGCTTTTTTCAATTTGAATTACTCTCGCGACTTCGTCGTATCCGTGCAACCTTCTGGTTAATTCGTTGAATAAATCGTTCCATCCGTTGTTTGTAAGAACAATCAATTCTGGGGAAATTATTTCTATGTGCGCGGGCATATATTTGAACATCAATATTGCAATGTGCAGAACTTCCTCAACTTCAACTTCAACCTCCGCGAAAGATGTGTAAAAATCTTTTCTGTCTTTCATTAAAATCGGCTCGTTTATTTTTTTGTTTAAAACGGTGACACCCTTTTCTTTTTCTATTTCTTTGATGAGATTTTCAAGCGCTTCCGTCAAATGTTCCGGGGGTTTTCCGATTGCTTCAAGTATCATTACTGCGGCGATTCCGCGGGTTTCTTCAGATTTAAAACTCATTTCTATATTCCTTGTATTTTTTTATTGAAAGCAAAATCCCGACGAATAATCCGAAAATTACAAGCCAAAGGATTTTATTCTTATACAGATTTTCAAAATTCGAGTCGCTTTTTATATCTTTTGAAACCTCGCCGTTTAACCTAATTATTTGCGGCTCGGCATTTGTTTGTTCGGGGATTTCCTCGGTTTTTTCTTCATTAATTTCAACCGTTACGTTCGCCTGAATTTGCACCGTTTCATTTTTTTCCTCTTTTTTCTTTTCCTCATAATCTCCGACGCAAGCAAGCCCCTGTGTTTTAATATTCTGGAGAGTTATTTCTCCGATTCCATTCACATCAATAAGTTCGTCAATATTTTCAAATGGGCGAGAATCAATTATGGCTTGTGCCTTTACTGGACCAATGCCTGAAATTGCGTCCAATTCTGTCAATGATGCGGAATTTATGTTGATTTGTCCGTCGTTGCAGGAAGCCGAAATAAAATTTGCAAGAAAAATTAATAAGGCAAAAACGAAAAATATTTTCATTCCAAAACGAGAAAATTGTAAATTTTAAAGATTGTTGTACTATCCCGCCCAACTCGCAACCTCGCACGAGTTATGATTAATTTTTTACTCTCTACCACTAAGTTGCTCGCCCGCCCTGCAGAACCAAGTATTAACTTAAACTCACCGTTGAGTGTGATAATAAATCTCATCCAAATTTTTTCCATTAGCATTTTTGATATCGGCGAAAAATCCTGCCAAAGGCGGATTTGAAGCAATCAATAAGCGAGCTAAGCGAGCGTTTTATCAACCGTACTTTTCCGCGAAATTGTCATAGATTATCTCTCTCCCATTTTTGCTTTTTTTTACAATTAAAATCTTTGAGAAAATTTTATTGTCAAGAAGAAATTTGCACTTCTCCTTTTCCTCTTTGTCAAGATAACCATTTGTCTTAACTTCAACCCCTATGACTTCATATTTTTCTCCGTCTTTTTTGAATGCTACGAAATCTGGAAAACCAGTACCAATTGTGAGAACTTTGCTGAAGGGATTAAATTTTCTTTTTGCAGGAATTATTTTCCCAGAATCGATATTATTCATCCATTTTGTAACAACCCACCCGTCTTTCTCTAAATCTGCTCTAACCTTAAGTTCGAATCTTGCCCCGGAAGCACGCGCAAGCTTGCCCCTTTTTGATTTGGAATCCGTTTTCATGAAAGAATAAAATAAATCTTTCTTAATAATCTTGCTAAGAATTAGCTCTTATTTTATCGGCAAGGGTTTTTGTCCTACCTATTGCGTCTTCATAGGCATTTGGACCAAGAAAGAGATACCCTTTGTTCGGCCCTTCACCTAAAAAATAACTTACCGCCATATTTATCGGCGCTTCAATATTCTCAGTCAATCTGAAATCACTTCTTATTCCAATTATTGGTTTCTCTTCATATTTGGTGGCATAATGTCCAATCTCTGCCGAAGTTCCATCGTCGGAAGAATGTCCGCCGTCTAGTATCGCAATCAACATCTTGGATTTTGGAATTAATGTTTCGTAATTAACCGGACCTATTATGCTTTTGAAGCCTTTCCAAAAATTTTTGTATTCTTCAAGAGTCTTGCAATTTTCCAACTTTTTAAAATCCAAATATTCTTCACAGGAGGTAAATGGACATAACGGGAGGACTCCCGCTTCTTCTTCCAATCTTTTATAAAAATATTCCAGAAATCTCTTTCCGGGCACATTAAATCCAAGTTGGCTCGCCATGTATGCCGGCACTAATCTTTTATCGCCAGAAATTACCAATCCATTATCGTCAAATTGATTATTCGATATCACCGAAGGAAGTTTTTCCAATTTCATCTTTGGTATTTTTCTATATTAATTCCCAAATCTTTTGGACCAAATGCGTTGGGCAGCAATTCGGATATTTTTGCTATTACTATTTTTTCTCTGTTTGTGCTGGCGGAAATTATCTCAATGTCTCTGTCTGAAATTTGGGCAAATTCGTAAATCCATTGCCTGCACGCCCCGCATGGCATTGTCGGTTCTTTGACATCAAAAGTTTCTCCGCGTGTGCTTATAGCGATGGTTTCCAAAGCCCTAACATCTTTTACATTTGCTCTCGCAAGGGCAGAACGTTCAGCGCATAAAGTTAATCCATAAGAAGCATTTTCAACATTGGCTCCGGTTATTACAGTTCCATGCTTTGAAAGCAAGGCGGCTCCGACATAAAATTTTGAGTACGGGTTGTATGCGCTTTCTCTTGCTTTTTCCGCTTCTTTGACTAAATCTTGATATTTATCTGACAAACTATTAAAACCAATCACCTTCATAACACAAAAAAGATATTCTGATATATAAAGAATTCCGTGAATGAAAATATAATTCAAGGTTTCAAAACTTCTCTAAAAAATGCGGCGAGTTTTTCAACTGCCTTTTTTCCGCGTTCATTTGCTTTCTCGTTATCGCCTTTCCAATAATCCTCCCGATATTTTTCTTTTCCAGCATGAGCCGACTCTCTTTCAAGTTTTCCATTGCGATATAAGGAAATCTTTGGAATTGCAAACCTTTCGTTTTCATAGAATATAACTAAATTATTATCTGGTATTTCTGATGTCAAATCTTCCGCCAACCCCGTCATATTTTCTAATTTGGGATTTCCATTCATCGCGATTGGAGCTGAATTTATGTCGTAGAGATATGCCGCGTCAAAATCTCCAGAGCCCAAATTGTGAAAAAGTGTAAAAAATCTTTCAAGTGAATTTGGAAGTTCAAAATTTAATTCTCTTGCTGTTTCGTAAATTTGATTAAAATTATGGCTTGCAGAAAAAGAATCCGTTGAAAATCCGGAATTAAATCCATGTTTTGAAAAAACGTCTGGTAATTTTTCTATGCTCTGTTTTAATCCGATTAAATCTTTCACAAATCCCTCGCCTGCAAAGTTCTTCTTCCGTTTGCCTTGGCTCTTTTTATTCCGTCCCTAAGAATTTCTTCGGCTTTTCTTTCAAGCGCGGTTTCAACTTCGTCGGCGACGCTTGTGATTTCATTTTCTTTGTCTAAACTTCTTACGATTTTTCTTATGTTTGATTTTATTATCAATCCCATTATTAAGCTTAATTTTTTGAAGTTTAATAATTTTTATCCCCCCACCCACCCTGCAAAAACGGAGTGATAATATGGAATCAGTCTCTAAGCTTATTTTAAATCGTCGTTGAAGTTTTTTCTTGTTAGCAATTTTATATCTGCGTTAAATCTTTCTCAATTATTCTTTTCTAAAAATCGGCGAAGAACCTTAACGGAGTTTGGTTCGTAGCAATAAATAAGCGAGGCGAAGCTGAGCATATTTCTTTATTTTATCTTGTCCAATAATTTAATTATTTTATCTTTACCAACAGTTAAAATAAGAGAAGCAAGTCTCGGTCCTTTTGATTTTCCAATTATTACTCCATATGCAACCCCGAAAAAATCCTTTGGTTCAATTTCCGCTTCTTCTGCTATACCATAAAATCCATTCAGAAGTTTATCTTCATCCAAATTTTTCTTCTTCAAAACTTCCTTCAGAAGATTCAATGCTTTCTTTTCATTTTCGTTCAAATCAATTTTTATTTCCTCTTGAATCTCAAAAGTCATGTCATCTCCCGCGTAGTTTTCAAGCCAGTTTGCAACTTTTTCGGCGCGAATTTTATTTGCGCCTTTCAATTTTTCCGCCTTTCCAGTTTGCACAAGAGTTATCATGTGCCTGAAGCTTATTTTATCTGGTTTTGTTTTGCTCACTTTCATCCTGGACAATTCATATATTCTCATCTCTTGGGGATTTGCTTTTTTTTCATAATATTTTCTTTCAAGCTCGTCGTAGTCTTCGTAAATTTTTATAACGTCATTGTCAAAACTTATGTCAAATTCTTTATTTGGACGCGTTCCGACAAAAAGATATCTTAATATTTCCGGCTCGTAAACCTCTTCAACTTCTTGTATGGTAAAAAGATTTCCGGCGGAACTGGACATCTTTCCCTTGACGCCTTTTTTATAAACAAATTCATATCTTACATAAACGGGAGCTTTAGAGTCATAAACTTTCTTAACTATTTCTTTTCCCGTCGTATAGCTTCCGCCTTCAACGCTGTGGTCATTTCCGCCCGGTTCAAAATCAACTCCCTCATAACTCCAACGGGCAGGCCAGTCAATTCTCCATTTTAATTTTACAAGTCCCTTTTTTCTGAAATCAAATTTTGCCCAGTGTCCGCACTCGCACGAATATTCTATTTCATATCCGTCGATTCCTTGAATTTTTGTATTATCTCTTCCGCATTTTTCGCAGTAAACTTCCATTGGCATCCAATCTTTTTCCAAAGGCTCTTTTCGGTATTTGTCAAGTATTTTCATTATTTCCTTTCTTTCATCAAGAGCCTTTTTTATCAAATGAGCATACTTGCATTTTTTGTGCATTTGATTTTGATAAATGAATTCGGGTTTTATGCCGACTTTTTCGGAAATACTTTCAAATTCATCTTCAAAATGTTTTGCATAACTTTTCTTGTCTCCGAACGGCGACGGAACGTCGCTGACGGGTTTTCCAATGTAACCTTCATATTCTTTCTTTTTTTCGCCGGGAATATTTTCTGGCACTTTTCTGAATCGGTCGTAGTCATCCCAGGAATAAATGAATCTTACCTTTTTGCCTTTTTCTCTTAAGGCTCTCACAACCAAATCTGTGGTTATTATTTCTCGAAAATTTCCGATATGAACCGTTCCTGAAGGCGTGATTCCCGAGGCGCAAACAAATTCTTTTTTTCCTTTATTTTCTCTGATTAAGTCATCGGCGATTTTGTCCGCCCAAAAAAATTTATCCATCTCCCAAGAAAATAGATTTAATTTAAATATCTTTCAATCTCCCACCCACCCGCCCCGCAGAACAAAGTGCTAATATGAAACCGCCGTTAATTCATATTGTTATCAATTTTTTTAGCGGAACGCCTTAGAAATTAGAAGGAAGCTTACAAAAGAAACCTTGGTGTCTTTTGGCGTGAAGCAATTAATTAGCGAGGCTAAGCCGAGCGTAATTCTCAACTATCTCCCATCCATTTCCATATTCAAAAGATTGTCAACCATTTGCTGAAATTTGTTCCATCTGCTTACATGAACATAGTTTATTTTCTTGAAATTTTCCTGCAATCTCTGAACTTCGCGAAATAATTTTAGGAGTTCGCTGTTATGAACCTTATATTCTCCAAGAAGCTGTTTTACGACAAGCTCTGAATCAAGGACACAAGTCACTTCATCTTTCGTGTGTTTCATTGCAAGTTCCAACGCTTTTATCAAGGCTTTATATTCTGCGACATTATTTGTCACACTTCCTATTTTTTCAGAATACATTTCCAAAATATTTTCATCTCTTCTCACGAGAACTCCAATTGCTCCAGGTCCGGGATTTCCCCTAGAGCCGCCATCAGAGTTTGTGTAAATCATTTTAAAAAGGATTTTATTTCACTCATCACTTCTTTTTTATTTTTATTGTTTGTATTGAGAATAATCCCATAATCAAATTTTTTAACCAATTTGTAAACAGAAATTACTCTTTCTTTTCCAATCTTTTTTTTCTTATCCCTAAATTTATCTCTTAAAATAAGATTCTTTAAACTTGCTTTTAATGTAAATACTAAAACTCTAGAAAAATTTATTTTTTTAATTAAATCTTTTATGGGAGACTTATGATAAAAATTACTCTCTAAAATAACATTTTTCCCCTTCTTTAATTTATTCATAATAACCGGGGCAATAATTTCATTTGCTTTAAAGAAATTTTTTTCTGGAATTGATTTGCCGCCCTTATAATGCAAATTATTTTTTTTCAAAATTTGGCTAAAAGGAACATAATACCCCTTTAATTTTTTAGATAACTCTTTTCCTACACTTGTTTTCCCAACTCCTGCTGGTCCTCTTAATATTATAAAATAATTTTTCATATTTTTATATATGCAACGCCTTGAAATTCTTTAATCCCTGAAACTTCTCTTCCTTCATTGTAACGTTCCTAACTTGGGCGTGTTTAGGTCCCTTCTTGCAGATTTCAATCATTTTTTCAACGTCTTCAAAATTTCCTTCCAAAAAAACTTCAACTCTTCCATCCTCAAGATTTCTTACAAATCCGTTGACATTATTTTTTTCGGCGTTTTCCTTTATGAAATTTCTAAAAAAAATACCTTGAACTGCGCCATCAATATACAATCTAACGGACTTTTTCATATTAATTTTAATTGATATGGCTTTTTATATTTTTAATTTTCATTATATAAATTCTTATAAACAACGCTGAAATCAGGGTTTTATGAGGGAATTAATAGATGGGTCAATCGGCTGGCTCGGAACATTTTTGGTTCTTTTTGCTTATATCTTGATTAGTTTCGGTTACCTGTCTTCCTCGGCAATTTCATATCAGTGGTTGAATCTTTTGGGAGCTTTTGGAATAATGTACATCGCATTCAAAAAGAAAGTTTATCAGTCAGTCACGGTTAACCTTGTTTGGGGAATCATCGCCGCCATCGCCATAATAAAAATTTTGATTTAATCACAATCCAAAAGTCTTTTCAAATTCTTTCATTTGGGCGTACTGAACGAAAAATTCTCTTCCCTTGTTTGTTATTCTCAACAGCAATTTGTCTTTTTCCTGGAAATTTTCTATAAGCCCGCTTTTCTCAAGCTCTTCAAGATAAGAAGTCATCTGTTTGTGCGAGAGGTTTGCCTTGTACATCAGGTGGGTCTTTCTGATTCTTCCGCCCCGTTCCTGCATTATTCTAAGCATGTCGTGGATTATTTCCACTCGGTTTCTCTTTCTTTCCATCTTTGATTATTTTGACAATAAGAACAAGCAATATCACATAGCTTAAAAGTTGAATCATTTGCGCGATTGCATAAATGTAAATTAGTTTTGAAAAAAGGAAAACAATCTGGCTCAACGCCATTATTGAAAACGCCACGACTAATATTTTCGTCGTCTTTAATTTTGTTTTCTGGTAAGTTTTTCTGTAATTGTCTATTATTGATGCTAGAAAAATAAGCGCAGTCAAGTGGTAAAAGTAATACATTGAATGGCTAAGCAATGCCGTTACAAATATCAAATAAAGGATTATCAAAAAATCTTTTGTTATCTTTGTTTCGTATGGTATTTTATAGATTACATAAAGTCCGAGTAGAACGAGAAGTCTGCTGAAAAAAAACCCGATGTAGTAAAAAATATCAACTGTGCTGACAACATTTGAAGTTACTATCGCCATTCCTATTTGAGAGGTTATATCTGTATCATAATAAAGAACTATTTTTGTCAAAATTGTTGAAATTTCAGCTAATCCCATGAGCAAGAAACCAAGTCCCAAATAAAGCGAACTTTTGTTTTTGCTGACTTTGTAGCTCTTGAAGGCGAGGCTGAATAAAAGCAAGAGTATGACTAAACTGAACGTGTCAATTAAAACATCGCTCGTAAGAAACCAATCCGGCGTAAAAACTATTTTCATTTGAAAGATTATACCGACGAAAAACGTGTTTTTCTTTAAAAAGCTTGTGGATTGCAGTACTGGACGTTTTTTGCATAACTGATATATAAAGCCAATTTCTAATATAATTAACTTCAACCCTTCCGACACTTTTAATAAAAGTGGCGCGGGTGATTCAACCCTCCAGATAATTTTTCGGAAGAAAATTATCGCCCTCTTCTTCGGAAGAGGTTTCATGTTCAACCCTCCGCACTTGTCCTTAGGGATGGGTGCTATGCCTCCTTTTTCGAAAGGGGGTTCATAATCACAAAAGAGACAGAGAT
>ERZ1292632.704-Hain-H43-01um-R2-704-length-37200-cov-8_pt1 | contig 37200 bp, 60 predicted proteins | sample MGYA00564407_ERZ1292632 | MGnify/ENA primary metagenome ERZ1292632 (study PRJEB36523, sample SAMEA6512637) | groundwater metagenome | collected 2019-01-08 | study: AquaDiva: Metagenomics assemblies of 32 groundwater samples | reverse complement strand
CGTGCATCTGGGGGACAACGGGCGGGGCGTGAACCGGAAGCGCGTGCATCTGGGGAACAACGGGCAGGGCGACGAACCGGCAGCGCGTCTCGGCGCATGGTTCGCGGCACTTTCGGATCGGCTAAAGCGCGTCCGGGTGTGCTCTGGTGACTGGTCCCGCGTCTGTGGCCCATCGGTGACGTTCAAGCACGGCCTCACGGGCGTGTTTCTCGATCCGCCCTACGCGGACACTGCCGAGCGTCAATCGGACCTCTACCGCGAAGACAGTGAGGACGTGGCGCACGCGGCACGCGAGTGGGCGATCGCGAACGGCGAGAATCCACTTCTGAGAATCGCGCTCTGTGGCTACGAAGGGGAACACGAGATGTCGGACTCGTGGGACGTGTTCCGGTGGTCGGCCGGTGCCGGATTCGGCGGGCAAGCAGTTGAGCGCACGGAGAACGGCAAGCGCGAACGGGTGTGGTTTTCTCCGAACTGCCTGACGCGCGCACAGCCTGACCTATTCGATATGCCCTGCGAGGTCGGCCATGACTGACGCGCTCGCCCCTAACAAGTTTGGCGTGACTGTCATTTGCACCGTTTGTGGACGAACGAAAGGCCCAATGGGGCGCTCTTATCCGATGGAGATGAGCCTCTGCAACGTGACGTGTGACGGGTATCCGCTTCCGCCCTACGTCGGTTCCTTGTGGCCGCACGAGAGCGAAGCGGAGTTTGGATATGCTGTAGGAGAACGAGGCACGCGAGACAATGGAAACGATGATTCTCGTCGGCACCGAACAAGTTCAAACGGCCGCGAATACGATGCGCGAGGCGGCCCACACGATGGGGAATGTGTCCGGCAATCTGCAAGTGGTCCTCGAAGCGAACCAGCGATTTCTCGATGACTGGCTCCTGCGCTTTGAGCAGGCAATGGAGCGCGACCGTTCGGAGCGACAGCCATGACTGACGCGCTCGCCCCCCGATTCCGCAAGAAGCCGGTTGTCATCACAGCCGTGCGGCTGCCACAACGCGGCGATTTTGATGTCGAAGAGTTCCAGCGATGGGCTGAGCGTGTCGGGCTGGAATACGAATCAGGCCGCGACGAAACCCTGATCATCCACACGCTCGAAGGCGACATGACCGCACAGCCGGGTGACTGGATCATTCGCGGCCTGAAGGGCGAGTTTTATCCGGTAAAGCCTGACATTTTTGAACAAACCTACGAGGGATACGTTGCCTGGGAGGCCGAGGCACGGGTCCCGCCTACGGGTAGTCTACAGGCCGCGTATAACGCGCTTCCGAAGGCATGGGAGGCACGGGTCCCGCCTGCCGCCGACTTACTGGAAGCGCTCGCGGCAGGGAGCGGGATACCGGACTACGAAGAACTGGCGACAGCGGTCTTGAAATATTCCACGACATCACGCGAGCAGTGGACCCATCGCGGCATCGTGTCACTCGCGCTGGCACACGGGGAAGATTCGCAGATTCTGGATGCACAGGAGGCCAAAAGAGAGGCCGGACGAGCCCACCCGCCCGACCTGAAACCCATCCTTGATGATATGCGGGCGGCTAGCGCGGCCGTCGATGACGCCAACGGCACGTCCGACTACAACACGCGATTGGTGGCGCTGGCGCTCATTGCGCGGCACTTCCTGCGTGAACTTGAAGTCGAGGGTGCGGCCTCACCCCAGAAGGAGACGTAGATGAAGCAAGTCATCGAAGAAACGCAGGAGATTTGTTTAATGTGCGGCGGGCGCGGTACCGAATACAGCCATCAGAACACATCCGGCATTGCGACGTGCCGAGGCTGTCAAGGAAACCGCTACATCGTGACGAAGCGACTGGTTCGCTATGAGATCGAGGGCGCGGCGCTCCCCGCGCCGGAGCAGGAGTCGAAGTCGTGAATCTTGAAGTGGTCTGGGACGGCAGCCATGGGAACCAGGATCAGGATCTCCTGTGTACCCCAAAGATCCCGGAGAAACGCCATTACGTCCCCGTGGACCACGATCTCCCGCTCACGGTAGCGCATCGCGCCCCCACCCGTCACCTCGTGGAAGCGGTCCTCGAGCGCGGCCCTGCGACCAAGCGCCAGCTCATAGCGGAGACCCGTCTTACCTACGGGTCCATCTGCTGCGTCGTAGACCGGCTCCTGGCCGATGGGGTGATTCGCCGAGTCGGCACGAAACGCGTCTCGAAATACCGTGCCCAAAATATGTACGGCCTCACGGAGTAAGTATGAGCAGGTCGTGACCGAGAGAAGGAGGGCATATGGCGAGCATCGAGCTCATAGCCGAAATCAGCACGAATCACGGTGGAAGTCTGGCGCTGGCGAAAGAGTTTATCTGGCGCTTCGCGGAAGCGGGAGCGGACTGGATTAAGTTTCAGCACACGCGGGTGAAGCATTTGCGCCCTGACGACCCGCAATACGACTGGTTCAGGCGCGCGGAGTTGTCATTGGAGCAGTTTCAGGAACTCAAGGCGGAATGCGAGTTGGTGGGGGCGAAATTTCTCACCACGGTGTACCACTATCAGGACGTGCCGGAAGTGCAGCAGTTAGGGGTAGACACGATCAAGATCGGGAGCGGGGAGGCGGCCGAGGAGCAACTCGCCGAGGCGGTCATGGCGAGCTGGCATCGCGTGTTTGTCGCACTCGGGCTGTGCCGGAACAATCCGTACGAGTCAGTCTACGCGCAAGAGCGGTGGGCTGGTCGCAGTGAGTTTTTGGGTGCCGTGACGCGGTATCCGGCTCCGATCGGCGTGGCGGCACAAGTGCTGCGGGGGCATTCGATGACATGGGTCACAACCGGATCGTGGTTCGGCGTGACGGGCTGGTCCGACCATGCTCGCGGACCCGACGAATGCTATGCCGCGATTGTGAACGGCGCCCGCATTATCGAAAAGCATGTACAACTCCCGCACCAGGCGCGGCCCGTGCGGTCCTTCGAGGCGACGGTGGACGAATTCAAGCAACTCCGTGCGTTCGCGGATGAGGATCCGACGCGCTTTCTCGGACGGTGGCAACACGCATGAATCACCCCGCCCTTCAGAACCTCTCCCGCGGCTGGTTTCATCATGGGGAACACATCCTCGCGCTCCTTGAGCAGCATCGGCCCGTCGTCGTCGTGGAGCTCGGCACGCATCTCGGGGCGTCGGCGATTTAGAATTCGGGGAGCCGCACGACACCAATCCGCCAGGGATGCGGTTAGTGTGGGGGATTAAGCCATGATGGTCACAATAGACGAGTACCAAGTAGCGGAGGTGCAGGTAAAAGCCATTGTTCAGAGCATACCGACTCGCGTTAAGAGGGCCACGATGCGAGTAGCCGTCATCATCACGGCGAGGCCCAGTTATGCGAAGGCGAAGACGGTTATTGCGGCTCTCTGTCGGCGGGGTGTCGATGTCCACCTTCTTGCGTGCGCTTCAGCACTCCTCGAACGATATGGACGGGTTGTTGAGGTTATACGAAAGGATTTTCCCGATGTCCCGATCACAGAAATCTGGAGCACGTATGAGGGTGCAAACCTCATCACGAGTGCCAAAGAAACCGGTGCGTTGCTCACAGATTTGGCTGGAATGCTCATGCAAAGAAGGGTGGATGCAGTACTCGTGGTGGCCGACCGACACGAAGTGCTTGCTGCCGCAGAAGCCGCAAGCTACTTGCACGTGCCCCTTGTGCATTTGCAAGGCGGTGAAAGAACAGGCAGCATTGACGATAAAGTTCGCGATGCAGTCACGCAGCTCGCAGACATCCACTGTGTCTGCACGCCCCGTGCGGCGATGCGGGTCTACGGCCTCACCGGGTCCAGTCACATCACGGTGACGGGCTGTCCCTCGATTGACCTCGCGAAACAGGCGCAAGATGAGCCGCCCGTGACCGGAGAGGAAATTGGGGGCGTCAATCTTCCGTTCTGCGATGACACCTATCGCCCCGTGATCGTGCTGCAGCATCCCGTGACCAGCGAAGCGGACGAGGCCGGAGCCCAGATGGCGACGACGCTCAAGGCTGTGTTCAAGTGCGGCCCCGTGCTGGCGCTATGGCCCGGTGAAGATGCTGGCGCGGATGCGGCGAGTAAGGTGCTTCGGCGCGAGCAGCAGGACGGTTGGTTACACACGGCACGTAACCTGCCACCAGTCCGCTTCTTACGGTTGTTGACGCAGAGCGCGTGCCTGGTCGGGAACTCCAGTGCGGGGATTCGCGAGTGCAGCTATCTCGGGGTGCCGGTGGTGAACGTTGGGACACGGCAGCAGGGGCGGGAGCGTGGGCCGAACGTGGTGGACGTGCCGCACGATGCGGAGCGCATCTGGGAGGCGGTCACGCGGCAAATCCAGCATGGGCTGTATCCGAGCTCGACGCTCTATGGGCGGGGGGATGCAGGAGAGCGAATTGCGGAGGTGATTTGTGGAATGCATGGCCTGTAAGAGCGGGAACGCGCGGCATACGGTGCGGATTGCGGACGCTGAATGGAGATTTTGTACGGCGTGTTGGCTGGGCGGTGTCGCTCGTGAAGTCTTTGACGCGATTGCTCATGCGTGTGCGAAACGCCATGAGTAACGTATTGGCGTTGATTCCCGCGCGGTTGGGATCGAAAGGCATTCCGAGTAAGAACTTCGCGCCTTTGGCTGGATGTCCACCGATTGAGCGCGCGTACCGGTGTGCGCACGCGAGCGCGGACTATGTTGCCATCACCACCGATGCGACCAACGCCGATGTCTGTAAGGCGTGGCGCGGCGCGATGGCCTATGGCGCGATGTGGATTCCACGGCCATCCGAACTCGCTCAAGACGACACGCCCATGATCGCCGTCGTCAAACACGCGCTCAAGGAAATTCCAGGGCCGCCTGATCAGATCGTGGTCTTACTTCAACCCACGCAACCACTTCGAAAGCCTGAGCATGTGAAGGCCGCTATCACGTTACTCCAAGAGACACAAGTGGATAGCGTGGTGAGCGTGGTGGAGCTGCCGTTGACGCATTCGCCGGACCTGATCTGCACGATTGTGTCGTTTCCGGACGGTGATGAGAAGTTGCGCCCGTGGCCTCTTGAGAGCATCGACGGTGAGTGTATGCGCCCGTGGAGCGACCAACCAACGCGGCGGCAGAACGCACGACCAGCTTACATTCGAGATGGGACCGTGTACGCGTTTTATCGGTGCAACTTGTCGTATGGCCACATTTACGGTCCAGGCGATCGCGTACGCCCGCTCGTCATCCCCGCCAGTGAGACGTGCCCCTTGGACACCCCTGAAGATTGGCAAAGGGCAGAGGAATTATTGCGTGGCCGAAATGCGTAATCAGGCTGAGGCTGAACGGAGATTGGGATGACTTCATGGCGAGACGGCATGGGTCGGATCACGGTCAAGGCCGATACGGGCTCGTGGGCGCGCGGTTCCCTCATCATGCGCGAGAATGGTCCGTGCGGCTTCTGCCGCGCAGTGGGTTGGATTCAGGTCTATGGACCCTGTGTCGTCAAAGCGATCGGTATCAATGCGGACGAGGTGCGACAGGACCAGCGTGAGCGGTTAGCTATGAGAGCGCGTCGGCAACGGCTGGGATCACGCGAACGGTACGATCCTTTATCTGATCCGAGGTTGGCCGTGACCCGGAGAAGGAGCCATGACCTATGACGTGGTTGACTCGGGAACAGATGCAGCGGCAATACGCCCGAGGATTGGGGCGAGGCCGAACGGAGGCTGCGTGAGCTGGCGAGGTAGCGTGCGGTATTGGGCGCTCGGGCCGCTTGCGTGGCATGTCTACGTCCACGTCCTCGACCCAAAAACCCGGCGCTTTTACGAGTTCTCTGCGGGACGCCGAACGTGGCAGGTGTGGCCACCCCGCGCGGTCCTGAATCCCGAGAATGAGTGGACGTGCCCGACCGATGATGAGCTCCACTCGCAGATCGCGTGGGCGCTTAAGCTCTTGCGGACGCGCTTGGAGCAGCGTGAGAGCCGTGGTCTGCCGCAAGTGCCGCTCCGAAACAGCCGTGAGGCCCAAGTCTGGGCGAAGGAGCATGGATGATGAAGTCACTGACTCGAGAACAGATGCGGCAGCGATGGTTGCCGACCGGCCGGGTGATCATTCCGTTTCTGGGTTCAAGCGGTCAAAGTGGATGGCCTGCCGGGCGCTGGGATATTTGGGCACCAGTCTTTACATGGAAGATATTGGGCCGGCGACGTCCGACGCTCTGGGTGGAGCTCCACCGGCGTTGTTGGTGGCACCAACCCAAGGCGTGGCGTAAGGGGTATCGACGCTGGCTGCAGACCTATCGCGCCCGCCCGATTCTCATGCAGCATCGGTTCTCCGAGGTTCCTGCGTCCGTGCGGTATCCGCGTGAGATCGTGCAAGGCTTATTCTCGCAGGAACCGTTTCACGGCACGTTCGATTGGTTAATGGCCTTGGCGATCTATCTCGAAGCGAAACAAGTGCGTGTCTGGGGCGTGGACTACAACTCAGCCCACGAGGTCGTCTATCAGCGGGGCGGTGCGGCGTTCTGGGTCGGGCTGGCGATCGGGGCCGGCATCGAGGTCGGCGTGAGCCCCACGAGCGAGTTATTGTCCAATCCCATGCCCTCGACTCAGACCTATGGCTACGATTATCCGCCTTGGCCGAAAGGCCATCATCCCAAAGACTGGCCCGATCACCTGAACGGCTTACCGTTAGCGCCAGGCCGATGATTTGCCGTCAGTGCCGGTCCCCGCGCGTCAAAGTCATCAACAGCCGTGTGGCTCAGCATGGCCTCGAAACGCGCCGCCGCCGCAAATGTGAGGCGTGTGGCTATCGCTGGACCACCACAGAAATCCCCGAAACACAACTGCATCGCAAGCTCGCCACAAAACCGACCACCTACAACCGCTAGTATCTGATGGGCCACTAATTGTAGGTCACTTGACACGCGATCCGGCTGTCCCCCCTAATATCTTCCTAGGCCTTCCTCAACACCCCCAAGCAATCCGAACAGCAAGGCTTGACCCCTTCAATGCCTTCGACTGTCTTGCCCAAATCTATACTCGACTACAGTCGGCTCAGCCGCCAGGAAGTAGGCCTACTCCTCAAGCTGCACGAGGCCGGCAAAACGCAAACCGAAATCGCTGAAACGCTTGGCTGCTCTCAGCCCTCAGTGAGTCGCTGGGTAAGCGAGCTGTGCGATACCAGAACCGAAGCTAAACAGGTGTTGCATAACGGCGCACAGAAGCTCGCAAAACGAGTCGTGAGTGAGGCTAGCGTAGAACAATCGCTGGATGTGCTTGAGCGACTTGAGGTTATTACGCCGCGTGTTCAGCAGGACAGCCTAAGAACAGCTGTGCAAATCAACGTGGGAATGCCTGGCACGCCAGCTGGTCCTGACCCACTCTCTGCAGTTAACATAATTTCTTCTTATCAGACACGAACAGACAGCGCAGCCCTGACAGGTCAAGTACTTACAGCTCTCACACAAGGGCCAGACCAGGCGAAAGTCGAGGGCGAAAGCCAGTGAAAGCTGACACGAACCGGCTCACAGTGCGCCAGTTCCGGCAAGCGATTCGGTTGGGGGGCCCCCATCGGGTGGGGGGCCCCATCGGGTGGCGGGTGCTCTCGTGGGCGCAGAATTTTCCAAGGAAACAGGCATGACGAGATTGCGCTACGGCGCGTTGGTGGTGGCGGTGCTGTTGGGGGCGTCGGTGGTGGAGGCCCAGGAGGCGGCAACACCGCAGGCGCGGGACGCGATTGGGCGGGGGCTACGCGCGGCGACGGTGCGGTACGTGGTGGCGAATGCGGGGGAGGGGCAGGACCTGAACACGCTGCTGGTGGGGTTTATCACGGATTACCGGGCGGGGACGATCAAGTTAGACGCGACGAATCAGGATGTCGTGCTCACCCGTGATGCCGCGAACATCCTCGCGCTGAAGAACGGGACGACCGCGCAGACGTTTAGGATCTACGGCACCACGACCGGCACGAAGTATATGTATCTGCTGCACGACGGGACCAACGGGGTTCTAGGCACGTCCTCTGGACCGCTCTATTTCGCTCCGACCGCGAACCGCTGGTATATGGAGGCGGCTGGCCACTTTTTAGCGGTCACGGACAACGGCCCGCAGATTGGCGCGACGGGCGCCAACCGTCCCTCAAAGCTCTTCCTGGCGTCCTCTGCGATCACCAGCGGGTCTGGGACTGGCGTCACGGTCAACAATACCGGGGAAGTTCGGGAACTCGTTCACGTCGTCACGGTCGCGTACACCAACGTCACGACCAATGGCACGACCCATGATCTGACGGTCGCGACACTGCCGGCGAAGACCTTCATCACGCACATCTTGGCGGATGTCACGACGCCCTTTGTGTGCGCGCAGACCTGTACGACAGCCACGTTGTCGGCCACCGTGGGCAGCGCGGCAGGCGGGGCGCAATATCTCGCCTCGTTCGACCTCGATGCGGCGGCCGCGCAATTTGGCGATGCGGATGCCGAGTTCGGCGCGTCGCTGGCGCAAGCGACGATTCCGACGCCGCTCGGGGCGCTTGGGTCGTGGGCATCGACGAGCCCGGTCAGTTTGCGCGTGACATCGGCGGTCGGCAATCTGGCCACATTAGGCGTCACGAACCTGAACGCGGGCGCGGTGACGTTCTACATCACGACAACTAAGATGCCCTAATGCCGCTGTTTGATGACGAGGCGTTGAAACGCCACGCGCTCATAGCCCAGATGCCAGGTCCGCCAGTCCCGGCAGACGAATCCGTGCAGGGGCCCCGAGGGGCCGGCGTGGGACCGTACGCCGCGGCGGCCGTGGGCCAAGCGGCGGATGTGATCAGTACGAAACGCGCGTTTGACCGGGGCGCGAAAGAAGGGAATCCCCTCTTCCGAGGGATGAGCCTCGGCCAGATCGCGGCCGTGAAAGCGGGGACGACCGCCGGGCTCATGCTTGCCATGCGACAGATCGCGAAGACCCATCCGCGGGTGGCGAAGTGGTTGGGCTATGGCGCGGGCACGGCGGGGGCGATCGCGGCCCTGCACAACCGCCGCGTGATGAAATGACGTGGTGGGATTCGATGTGGGCGCAAGCGGCCGGCGAACTCGTTGCCGGGGCGGTGCTCTTGTCGATCGGGCTGTATATCGAGAACTGGCTGGACGAACAGCGCACCCGACGCCAGGACGTGCGCGAGCGGCGACGGAAGCACGAGCATGACTGAGCCCGTGACGCACGGCTCGGCGATGTGTTGCTGGTGCCGCCAGTCCCTCCTGCAACTCGACGGGATGTGGTGGTGCCCGACGGACGCCTGTCGCACGCGCCAGCGGGAACACGGGCTGGGCCGACAGGTCAAGCAGGGCAAGGGCACGACGTGGCAATGGCTGTACGTCCCGACGCCGAAACAGGTGGAATTCGATGCCTGTCCCGCGAAATACGTGTTGTATGGCGGGGCGGCGGGACCCGGCAAGAGCCATGCGGCGCGGTGGGCGCTCTATCGACGTGCGCTGCGGATTCCGGGCTTTGAAGCGTTGCTGCTCCGCAAAACCTTTCCCGAGCTCGAAAAGACGCATCTGCGCCGGATGGCGCGGGACGCGGAACTCATCGGCGGGGATTTTGTCGAAAGCAAGCGGGTCATGAAGTTTGCCAACGGCTCCTTGATCGAATGCGGGCACATGGAAGACGCCGACGCTGTGGCGAAGTACCTGTCGTCGGAATATGACGCAATCGTGCCAGACGAGGGTTCCACGTTTGAGCCGGGCCCGCTCTTGGAACTCTCGACCCGTGCGCGGAGCAGCAAACCGCAAGTGCTCGCCGAGGGCGGGGCGAAGTTCTGCATCGTAAGCAACCCTGGCGGACCGGCGTCGCACACGCTGCTCAATTTCTTCATTGACCATCAACCGGACTTCGACGTGTATCCCGCGTTGCGGACCAAGTATCGGCCGGAGCAGTGGCAGTACATTGCGGGCACCCTGGACGATAATCCGTATCTCGATCCCGACTATGAAGCGAGCCTCGCCGTCACGTCGAAGTGGCGCTATGAACAGCTTCGCCACGGCGATTGGCGCGTGTTCGAGGGGCAGTTTTTCTCGCAGTGGGCCGAGAAGGATCACGTCATCGCGCTCGAGCCCTCACGCACTGAGTGCCAGTGGTTTCGCTCGCTGGATTGGGGCCGTAATCAGCCCGGCTGCGTGCTGTGGTGGGCGATCCTCCCTGATCACCAGCTCTACATCCGCAAAGAGTGGAAGTTTCAGGGGATGGACGAGTACGAAGTCGCGCTGGGCGTGAAAGCGATCGACGCCGAACTTGAGCTGAAGCACGTCACCTACACCGCCGCGGACCCCGCGATTTTCAACAAGACCGGCGCAACCCATACCGATGTGAAATTTATCGGCCAGTCGATTGGCGAGTCGCTGAATCACTACGGCCTGAAATTGATCAAGGCCGACAACGATCGGTTCAATGGCTGGGGGCGGTGTCACGCGATTCTCCGTCCCGCGCCCGATGGGACGCCGTGGTGCCGCGTGCATTCAGACTGCCGGTATCTCCTGCGCTCGATTGCCGGCGCGGTGAGCGATGACAAGAACCCAGACGACGTGGACACGGATTCCGACGATCATGCGCTCGATGCGTGGCGGTACGGGGCGATGAGTCGCCCGCATCCGCTCGGCACGAAGAACACTCGTCGGCGCTATCCAGAAGGCACGATGGGTGCGCTCAGGCACGAAACGTCGTACCGATCCACGCGACTCGGCACGGAAAGCACGAGGGCTGCCGTTGCCTGAACAGAAACCCACCGACGCCGGCTTCTGGCGGGACGAAGTGAAACGGTCGCGCTCCGTCGCGGAAGTGGTGTGGCCCGACTGGCAGACGAACCTGGATTACTACGCCGGGCGCTCGCCGGATGCCGTGGCGGCCGTGGCGAATAAGACCGAGTGGGTCAATGTCAACGTTGATTTCTATCAGGTCGAAGCGAAGCTCCCGCAGTTGTTTTTCGAGACGCCTGACTTGCAGTTGACGGCGAGCGGGGCGTTCAAGCCCGTGAGCGTGCCGGGCCAGCCACCGGCCGAGGCGCCACCCGTGGCGGCCATTTTGCAGGCGCATCGGTCCCTTTTGAACGAACTGCTCGGGCCCGATCATGCCGATGTCCTGACGACGATTCAGAAAGCGTTGAAAGATTGCCTCTGCCCGTCCGGCTTCGGAGCGACGAAGATTGGCTACGAGCCGACCGTGCAGAGCATCGAGCCGCCCGAACAGCTCGGAAACGTGCTCAATTTGCAGCAGCCGTTTCAGATGCCGATTGCCGAGAAATGGTACTGGGAACGGATCGCCCCCAAAAAGTACCGCATCCCGGCGGATTTCCACGATACCGACTACGACAAAGCGCCGTGGCTGGGGATGGATTTTCGGATCCCGCTGGCCGAAGCCCGCCGGCAGTTTAATCTTCCCGAGGACTTCAACGGCAACTCCAAGCGCGATGAGAAGGTGCTGACCGATCATTCAGATGGGAAAGACACGTCCGATCTGGAAGCCGTCGAGGGCACCGAAATCTGGTATTACGCCGCACTCTACGACCAGGACGTGATTCATCCCCAGGTCATGCGGCGGCATGTGCTCGTAGACGGGGTGGACGGGTTTGTCGAGAAGAACAACGAATCCCCGTATCAAACGTTTGTGCAAGGTCGGCTGTCGCGCGATTCGATGATCGGGAACCCGATCCATGTCCTCACCCTGCGCGATGTCCCAGACTCCGCGTACGTGCCGAGCGATTCGCAGATGACCCGCCCGCTCGTGCGCGAACTCTGTAAGTTCCGCACGCAGATGGTGCAGGAGCGCGAAGCGACCCGCCCGCGCTACGGGTTTGACGTGGATAAACTCACGCCGGCCGATGCGGAAAAACTGGCGAATGGCACGCTGGGGGAATTCATCGCGCTTGAGGGCGGGGCGTTGGCGGGCGGGGCGCAGAGCATCATTGCCCAACTCGTCACCGGCTCGCCCAATCGCCAGTCGTACATCGCCAACGATTACATCACGCGGGACATCGAAAAAACGCATGCGATCGATGCCACCGCGGCCGGCGTCGATGATGGCGGCACCGAGGAAAGTGCCACGAAGACGGCGGAAATATCGCGCAGCCGGAACGTGCGTCTTGACGGCGAGCGGCGTCGCGTGCTTGCGTGGTATCTGAAAGGTGTGGCGAAGTTCTCGGCGCTGGTCTGTCGGTTTATGACCCCGAGTCTCGCCGTGCCGTATCTCGGCGAGCAGGGCGCGCGAGTCTGGGCGTCGTGGGACAAACAGACCACGGACGGACGGTTGGTGTTTAAGGCACGACCGGATTCGCAGATTCGCTTGGATGCGGCGCAGGAGCGGCGAGACGCACTCCAGTTGTATCAGATGGTCGCAAACGATCCGAACGTCGTGCGCGTGAAACTGCTCCACAGCCTTTTCGAGAAATATGGCTTAGATCCGACCGAGCTGGTGGTCGAGCAGTTGCCGGAGCAACCACCGGAACCGAATATCTCCTTCCGCTTTTCAGGGGAGGATTTGTATAACCCGATGGCGCGTGAGATTTTGGCGCAAGGTGGGATTCAACTCTCGCAGGAGGCCATCGATGAAGCGGCGGGGCAACTGTACAAGCAGGTGGCGCTGGGGCTGCGCGATGCGAGCGGGAAAACCGTGCCCGCGCAGAAGCGACTGGCCGAACACGGCGGTCCCGCCGAACAGATCCGTCCATTGAGCAAGATGCAGGGGGACGAGACTGGGCAAAGGCCAGGGCCAACGATGGAGGCTGCATGAATCGACGCAATTTCTTAACTATGGCAGGTGGCGTTGGCGCATTAGTCGGCGTTGGCACAGCAGCAACGAGAGCAGAGTCAGAGCCGAAGGCGTCCACCGACGATTTCATACACCGAAGCTTTCGCGTGAAGTGGCGGGATTGGATGGTCTCAGCCAACCAAAACGTTCCGATTGGCATGTGGATAGCTCGCCACGAATCGAAGGATTTGCAGTGGGTTAGCACATCGAACGGGCAGTGCTATCCGAGCCGAGACTGGGAAGTGGTCGACCTGACGTTGGCGCGTGGCTGGCCGCTACTTACGCTGTTTTCTAGCGATGCAGATCGGGCCGAAGCGAAAGATCGCGCACGGACGACGCTGTTGGTGGCCCTTGATGAGTGCTTGCGCGAATCATGACGTGCGAACGTTGCGGCGGTGAGACGCAGCGGCTCGTGCTGAAACACAAGGCCCTGTGGTGCGGGAATTGCTGTGTGGCCGAAAAAGGCGCGGCCCCCGGCGTGATTCGCGATTCCATCCCAGGCGGCTTTGTCCAGGAACATTTCGGGCACCAGTCGGAAACGTTCTATTCATGGTCCGCGATGCGGAAGCGGGCAGATGCGTTGGGTTTGCAGCCGTTTGTGCGACAACTGGAGCGGATTCGCGAGAGTGACTACATTGACCCGCAAACGATGGAAAACGCGCGGATCCTCCTGTCACGGGGATCCGGCAAGACCGACGAACCGGACCCGGCGCGGCTCGAAACGGTGCAGATGACCGTGAGGGATCTATGACCGTCAAGATTCCGCGTCCACTTCTGATCGAATGCTGCCGGTATCTGTCTGGCGAAATCACGATTCAGGAATTGAGCGACGAAGCACTGGTCGCGCTCTGCCAGTTGAGGGCAAAGTCGTGATGGTCATTCTTGCCCCTGACGGGAAGTCGCTCGCGGATCGCGTCGTCCAGCCGATGACGCATGAGCAAGTGTCGTGGTTCATGGAGCCGGTGGCGTTTCTCAATAACGTGCCGCATCTGTGGACGCTGACACTGCGAGTGTTTTGCCTGCGGTGTTGGAAGCACGGGCTGAAGGATGACGTACGGGTCGAATGGCGCGACACCGACGGCTCATGGTCTGTGCGCTGCGCGTGCTCGAAGGTGGCGGGGCGGCTGCCGCGGGAAGCGATTGCGACATACGCGACGAGCACCGATGAGCTCCTGCGGAAACTTGGGTGGTCGTTCAGTTGTACCGGACGGTGCGCGAAAGAAGCCGGCATGGCCGACGGCGTGGAAGCCTCGAACGATCCGCAGGCGCATACGCTGTCAGTGCGGTGTGGCTGTACGGATCGCCGGTACGTGATGGCGCACGCATGATCCGGCTGGTGAAGCGCGGTTGGTGGCGGCGTCGCTGGGACGCGATTCGGCTGCGGGCGTTTCTGGCACGGCGGATCTGGCGATGAGGCTGCCACAGGATCGCCCATGTGCCTGTGAACATCGGCTGGGCGTGGTGGCGAAACCGAGCGGCGTGATGGTCTGTGGGGATTGCGGGGGGCGGGTGGATCCGCCACTGCCGCCGAAGAAAGCGAAACCGTGACGTAAGGATTGAATTTGACCTGCTGGCTCGAGCGGAGCTCGCTACTGCGCTGACGAGGCACATCCTCAGCCGCCACAGGATCAAGGGGACGCAACTGGAAGAGGGCCAGTGCTGATTGCTCTAACGAGCCGTCGGTGCTGGCCCTTTTCCGTTTGCCCCCGATTTTCTCGGAGCGGTCCGGCGAAACAGGACCGCAGGAGTACGAACCGTTGGCAGACATCGTGACGACAGGCACTGTCAGTGCCGCGCCCCCGTCCGGCGCATCGAACACCGCAGCATCGAGTGAAGGGTCGGCGAGTTCCGCCGCGTCCGCGATAGAGACGCCCGCTGGCACCCCGAGCGAGACGGCTGCACCAGCACCTGCGACCGGCGAACCGCCGCAGGAGCGGTGGTCAGACATCCTCGACAACGCGCGGAAGAAAACGCGAGGCGAAGTCGAGGCGGAATTTCGTCAGAAGTACGGCTGGGCGGATCAGTTCCAAACCGATCCGTACACTTTTGTTGATGCCTGGGTCGATCAGCTTGCGGAACATCCGCAGTATCAGCCCCAGATTTTAGCGAAGGCCGCACGACTCCTTGCGAGTCGGCGCGGACAGACCCAGCCCGTCGAGGATCTGAAAGCCGACGTGCCCATCGTGGACGCGAACGGCAACGTCACCGGCTACACCTATCGCGGGGACGTGCTCGACAAGATCCTCGACCGCCGGCTGAAAGAGCGGTTTGAGCCGCTTGAGCAGCAGGCGAAAGTGCAGCAACAGCGGGAACAGCTCGCCGAACTCCAGCAGCACACCTGGGCGCAGGCGAACGACACGCTCACGCAGTTGCGGCAAAACCCGTACTTCAAAGACCACGAAGCGAAGGTCAAAGCGGCGTTGGCGGCTCACGAGGAGTGGGGCGACAACATTCACGCAGCCTTCAATCACGTGCTCGTGACGGACATCCTCCCAACGCTCTCGCAGCACGAGCAGCGCAAGGTGGTGGAGTCCCTTCAACAGAAAGCCAGTGCGTCGACCGTCGGGCCGAGCGGAACTGGCGCAGCCACGCCCAAGAAGTTCAAGAGTCATGCGGAGGCGCTGCGCTATTACAGCGAACACCCGGAGGAAGCCGAAGCAATGGCGCATCGCTAGGAGCGATAACCAGTGGCAGCACCCAATGACGGCGTGACGATTGCCGCGTCGTGGAACGCGCTCGTCAACGACAAACCCGAAGACAACATCTTCGAACAGTACTGGCTACTCGACCGCCTGAAGGATGGCGACGGCTTCATGGGCATTGATGGGGGTGACGTGATCACCGCCTCCCTGGAGTACGCCACCAACGGAACGGTCGCGTGGTACAGCGACCTCGAAACAATCAGCACGACCCGGCAGGATGTATTCGACCGCGCGGAATTTGCGTGGAAGGAAATCGCCGGCACCGTGGTTCAGTCGGAACTGGAGAGCGCGATCAACCAGGGCTCAGCGAAGAAATTCGACCTGCTCGACGCGAAACTCCGGAACCTGCGAACCTCGATGGATTCCACCGTCAACACCTCCCTGTTCTCGGACGGCACCGGGACCAGCTCGAAGGAGATTGGTGGCCTCCAGCACATCATCGCCACGGCCCCGACCTCGGGCACCGTCGGCGGCATCAACCGCGGGACCTTTTCGTTCTGGCGCAATCAGCAGGCGTCAGGCGCGAAAACCACATCCGCGTACGACAACCTGCGCGCCCAGATGCGGTCGGTCTACAACTCGTGCAGCAACGGCGTCGACCAGGTCCATCCGACGGTCGCCGTGACCACCCAGACGGTGTTCCAGGCGTACGAGGGTTTGCTGCTCGCCAACGAGCGGTTTACCGACAAGTCGAGCGGTGAGGGCGCGTTCAAGAACGAAGTGATGAAGTTCAAGGGCGCCAAGATCGCGTACGACGCCGACTGCTCGTCTGGCGTGCTGTATTTCCTGAATCCGAAGTTCCTGAAGCTCGCGTATGCCAAAGGTCACTGGTACAAGCCGTCTCCGGCGGTGGAGCCTGCGAACCAGACGGCGCGCGTGTTCAAGGTTCATGCGATTTGCAACCTGATCACCACGAATGCTCGGCGGCTGGGCGTTGTGACGGCGATCACGTAGTCCTGTGAGGAGAGAGACACATCATGAGTGAACTGGTTGGACCGGGCGCCATCGTCCAGGCAGGCGCGACCTCGGTTCTGTTTACGACTCCATTCCCGCACAAGCCTGGTGACAAGGCGCGGGACAAGGAAGGCAACGAGTACGTGTTCGTGGACTTTACCGCGAATGTGTACTACGGCTGTCTCGTCCAGATCAACTCGATCTATCAGGCAGCGCCGCTGCTTGGGACGGCGAGCCGTCCGTATCGGGTTGGTGTCGTGTGCAGCGGCACCCCGTCGAGTGTGGCGGGGGATCACCCCACATCGGACAACGGCGGCTGGGTGCAAATCTACGGCATTCACACAGCGGTGCAGACCGGCGTTGCCACCGACGGCGGCGTGTCGGCGACCGCGGGTGGCGCGTACTTCTGTATCCCGCAGACCAGCGTGGGCACGCCGTCCGGCGTGCTGGCGTTGATCGTCCAGGCGACGGCCGTGTCGATCATCAACACCTCGGTGGAGGGCAATGTGATCTACGGCATGTGGGTTGTGGATTTCGCCGAGACGAGCGATCTCACGACCTTCCCCGGCACGTCGGCAACGTCGGGGCCGGTGTCGCGGGACGTGCTCAACGACACGTCGGGGGCGAATACCTCGGCGTTCATCGGGCAGACCTACGCGGTCTTCCTGAACTATCCGTACGTCACGGGCATCTCGGTTCCGCTCGTGAATGCGACATCGGACACGTAGGCGACTGATCGGCGCTGGGGATCGCGCGTGGTCCCCGGCGCCGCGTTTTCCGGAGTGTGCGTGGCACCTCAAGGATTGAAATTTTCGATTCGGGCCTCAGACGCCAAAACACGGCCGCCTCAGCCGCGGCAGCCCGCGTTTGCTGGACCGGGGCGATTACGGAAGGTGGCGTGTCTGGGTGGGGCAAAGACGTTGCACTACGCCCCGTGGCACGACCTGTCGTGGGAGATCTGGGCGCATGCGTCCTGTCGGCATCTCTGTAAACGCGATCCCGATCTGTTGTGGGATCTGCACCCGGAGTCGCTGTGGCGTGACCCGAAGAAGAAAAACTGGGACCCGAAATATGTCACGTGGCTGGCGACCAATCGCATCCCGATCATGATGCAGAAGGTCTATCCCGACGTGCCGGCGTCGATGAAGTACCCCTTCGAACGCATGATTACGGAATTTCCCCGCGGGTACATGGCCAATCATCTGTCGTACATGATTGCGCTCGCACTCATCGAGGGCGTGACGCACATCGGGATTTTCGGGTGCGATTACGGCACCAACACGGAATACGGGCCGCAGCGGGGCAGCGCGGAGTATTGGCTGGGGGTAGCCGAGGGGCGCGGCGTGCAGATCATGATCCCGCCCGGCTGCGACCTGCTCGATAAGCCATCGCTGATGTACGGGTACGAAAGCCACCCGAATGGGGTGCGCGACCCGTCCTATTCCTTTGCGATCGGGCCGTTGAAAGCGGACGGGAAAATTCCTCTTGCGGCGGGCGTGGACTTGATGCCGGCGGGCCATCCGAACGCGCCGGCGCTGCGAGATATTGGTGTGCCGCCCGATCCGGGGGCTTTCGATCGGGCGTTTACCGAGCACGAGGCGCGGCTGCCATGATCGACCGGGCCGACCTGTTGACATGGGAAGGGCTTAGAGCCCTGTCGCAGGGTGAAGCCTTGACTGCGCCGGATCACACCGTGGTCCTACTGAAGGCAGATCTGCGCCGACCGATCATCAAGCCGGGCGTGGTGGATATGGTGCCGCGCGTGTCGTTCAGGCAGATGCCGGGGGACATTGTGTTTGCGCGCACCGCGTGGCGCTCACCATGGCGGGTGCATCTCGTGCGGCAACTCACTGCGCCTGTCGTGTTAGTGAGCGCGTTCTGCGATCCGATGGTGAAGCCGCAAGCGGTGCTCGAAATGTTCCCGCCCGAGTCTCCGGTGCAGCATTGGTTCGGCTGGCAGGCCATGACCACGCACCCGAAATATACCCCGCTGCCATTAGGGGTTGAGGGCTCGATGGTGCCCTATCTGCAAGCGGCGGAACGCCGGGCGACGCGCAGCATTCCGCTGTATCTGAACTTCACACTCGACGCACGGCAGTCGAACATCAACGCCATGCGCCGCACGCTCTGGGCGCACTTCAGCGGCCAGTCGTGGGTGACAGCCGATCCCTGGTGCCAGGACGCCGCGCGCTATGCCGCGCAACTCGGGCGCAGTCGGTTTGTCCTCAGCCCGCCCGGAAATGGCTGGGACTGCTATCGGACCTACGAAGCGATTGCAATGGGGGCCATCCCGATTGTGAAGCGGGAACGCCCGATGACGGACGTGTGCGAAGCCCTCCCAGTGCTGCTCGTGGATGACTGGTACGACATCACGCCGGAGCGGTTGGCGATGGAGTGGGACGCTCGTCGTCCCCAAACGACGGACACCATGACACGGAGTTACTGGACGCAGCGGATTCAGCACGAAGCCGCACGGATTCGAGAGGAGAGCGAACGTGGCAAGAACCTTACGTGCGCGTAGAACCGCGTACGACAACATCTCGGCCGGTAATGCAACCGGTGCCGAGCGCACCATTGCCGGTGACACCGTGAGCAAGATTGAACTCCATGGCGGCGGGTTTGCCACCAGCACGTCCACCGGGGACGAGTGGCACACCAACGTTGCGAACGGTGTGAGCGTGAGCGATCAGACGCTGATGACGGCCGTCGGGGGCGAGATGCCCGAAAACGTGGTGGTCGCAGCCACCACCAACACCAACGAGCGGCCGGCCTCGGACGCATAGGAGAGGCGATGCCTATTGGCCTGCACGTTAAGAAGTATCAAGCGGAAAAAGCGGCGCGTGCCGCCGAGTCCATTCCAGAGGAGCCTGTTGTGCCTGAAGTCAAGACCCCAGACCCGATGCCGGCCAGCGTGCCGACGATGACGCAATCTGATTTCCTGGTGGCGATGCAGCAGTTGATTGCCACCATTAAAACCAACGATGACCCGCACGCGAAAGAACGGGCCTTGCTCGAAGCGGAACGCTTGGCGCTGGAACATGAGCGCCTGAAGCGCGAGATGCCCGAGAACAAACAGGCCCCTGGGATCAGCGTCTACAGCTACCCCGAAGGCGACCTCGCGCATCCGAAGCCTGATCTGAAATGCAAGATGTACTGGATCGGCTACGAACTCAACACGGACACGCTCACCCCGGTGGAGGTGGATCTGTTGAATCGGGTGCAGCCGGGGGAGTTCCGGGTCACGAAAACCGACGGCACGGCGATTCCGTTCAAGGTCGCCGCGAAGTATGGCGACCGGATCGACACGGCCACGGATCGGCCAGAGTTGCGGGAGCTGTCGATCTGGTTCCCGTGCAAGGCCGCGGATCAGAAGCAGAACCACGCCTCGATGAGTCAGTACCTCCAGCAAGTGCTAGGCGATCGGATCCCAACGAACGCGGAACTGCTGGCAGAAGTGGCGCAGCTGCGCGCCCAGCTCGCCGGCGCGAGTGCGTAAATGACCTTCTCTGATCTCGAGCAGGACGTACTCCGGCGGTTTGGGTTCAATACCTCGAGCGTGGATACCGCCACGAAGACGCGCATTGATGCGTTTCTGAACGAAGCGCAGGTGGAAATCCTCGCGGAACCGGGCCTGGAAAGCCTCTTGCGGGATCGGGTGACATTTGCATCGGTGGCGAGTACGCCGGAGTACTCGTTGCCGCCGATGATCGCGCAGCCGACGGCGGTACGGGAAACGACGAACGACCTCCTGTTGCAGCCGATGGCGTTTGAGGAATACCTCGCGCGGTTCCCCGATCCCACTGCGAGCACGGGCACGCCCGATCGCTGGGTGGATATGGGCAACGCGGCTGTAGCCACACAGCCCTCGGATGCGTCAACGGTGTTCGTGGATTCCTCCGCTGCCGGCGACACCGGCACCTGCTACGTCGAAGGGTACCGCACAGGGGGGTATTTCAAGTCCGTATCCGTGACGATGACCGGCGTGACGGCGGTGGATGTCTCGACCGCGACGACGGACTGGATTCGGATTACCAAGTTCTACCTCTCGGCGGCCGCCGTGGGGACGGTCACGTTGCATGAAGACGCGAGCGGGGGTACGGAACTGGCGCGGATTCCCATTGGGCAAACCCAGGCGCGGTATCGACGGATCGCGCTCGCGATCTGTCCATCGGCGGCGGTGACCTACACGGTCGAAGGGCTGCGGGACGTGCCGACCATGAGCGTGGCCAACGATGAACCCGTGTTGCCCGTGCGGTTCCATCGGTTGCTCGCGATTGGCGCCCGGATGCGGGAATACGAGAAACAGGACCAGCTGCCGCGCTACAGAGCCGCGCAATCGGAATACCTCTTTGGGATTCGCAAACTTAAACACTTTGTGTATGCCTCAGCGGCAGGAACGTTGAATCTGCGTGGGCCGCAGCGGCAGGGCATCTCGCGCCTTGGCGCGTGGTATCCGGTGGGGAGCTAATGGCGACCTATAGCGTCTCAGTCACCGTCAACGTTCCCAGTATTGGGGCGAAGACCTTTACCCAGACGGGTGTCGTTGCCGCGACGCCTGAAGAGGCGATGACGAAAGTGAAAGCCGGCATCCTGGTGGAAGTGATTGCCTTGCAGAAGACCGCCTAATGCCGAAACGTCTCGTGATCGCGGATCTCCGCGGGGGGCGGAATGGCGCGGATCCCCCGCTGTCGTTGCCCGACAACCAGTGTGTCGAGGCCCTGAACGTGGACTGGTTCGACGGCACCGTGGCGCGGAAGCGGGGCGGGTCGGATGCGGTGTCCCAGACGGGCGGGACCGCGTTTTCGAGTGGCATTCAGACCTTGATCCGGCACGTGCCGGGGAACGCGGAAACCGGCGCGGAGCTCTGGGGCATTGACGGAGCGGCAACGCCGATTGTCAAGCGGCTGGCGGGGAGCACAAGTTGGGCGAATGTGACGCTCGCACAAGCCATCGCCACCGTCCCACAAGACGTGCAGGGAGCCAGCCTGAACGGGAAGCTGTTTCTCGCGTACGACTCCACTGTGGATCGGTTGCACGCCTACGACCCTTCGTTGGCTTCCATTGAAGTGCGGGAAGTGGGCTTGGCCGCGTCGAGTGCGCCGACGGTCGCGAACACGGGGACCGGGTCATATGCCGCCACGCTGCGGTATTACAAGCAGGACACGATTCAGTTGGATAGCGCGCGGGTCGTGCGTCGGTCCGAGTTATCAGCCAGCGTGTCGTTTACGCCCAGCGGAACGGGCACGCACGCCCGCGTGACGCAGGGCACGCTCCCCAGCGAAGGGGAAACGCACTGGCGGGTCTGGGGGTCGGCGGACAACACGACGTACTACAACCTCAGCGGGAACATCGTCATCGCGACAACGACCTATGACGACAACGAAGCCCCTGCTACTGATTACGACGACAACACCGCGCAGGACGCTGCCAATACCTACGCGCTCTTCCCCAGCGTGAAATACATCATCACGGACGGGAATCGCCTGCTCGGGGCCGGGGCGTGGGAAAGCGCCGGCGCGCAGAGCGGCGGGAAGAACTCGCGCATCTGGTACACCCCCGTGCTGGGCTCCAGCGACCAGGGCGACGATGAACGCACGCGCAGCACCACGACACAAAAGGATTTTGTCGACCTGAACGAGAACGACGGCGGGTTTATCACCGCGCTCGGCGGGCCGTTGGCAGGCGCCCCGTATGCGTGGAAGTACCGACAAACCTGGAAACTGATCCCGACCGGCGATGTCTCCACCCCGTACATTCCACGTCGTCTGCGCGATGACGTTGGGTGCATTGCCCAGAAGTCCGTGGTGATGGCACGGGACAAGGCCGGGAACGCGGCGCTGTACTGGCTGTCCGCGCTCGGGCCGTTCCGTGCGGGATCCAACGGGATCGAATATCTCGGCCGAGACATTGAGGACATTTGGAGCACGATCAACCTCGCCGCCAGCACGGTGGTCTGTCACGGTGTGTACCATCCCGACAAACATCAAATTTGGTGGTGGATTGCCACCGGGTCCAGTAACGATCCCGACACGAAGATCGTGCTGGACGTGCTCTTGGCGGACTGGGCCGAAGGGGATCGAGTGCGGGGCGGGTGGAGCAAGCACGACGGCCCCTCTGCGGCCGCGCGATGTTCGACGTTGTTCAGTAACACGATTGCCACCTCGATGTCGCGGGACTTAAAGCCCTACATCGGGCGGGCGTCGGGCACCGTGATTCAGAAGTGCGACACCAGCACCACGAACGATGCGGGAACGAATTTTCAGGCGTACGTGAAAACGAAACCGATTCTACCGGCCGACGAGCTCGGCGTGAACGTGGGCATCGGGCAGACACACCTCTTAGCAAAGGTTGGAGCGAGCGTCACGATCACGCAGACCATTGATCGTGACTGGGCGCTGGAAACCCTCACAGCGACGGTGAGCCTTACCGCTGCGGCGTCTGAAACGCGCGTGCTGCGTAAGATCGAAGGCTCGGACATGAGCCAAGCCGGGGTCATTCAGATTCAAATTGGGGACGGCTCAGCGGCATCGAATGCATGGACGTTGGATGCGCTCGTCATTCCCGTGACCGCGCAAGACGTGCGATGAGCTTGTTGGTCGGGTTGCAGCATCGGGAACAACTCGACGACGTGTTGGTGCAGAATTTAGACGAACTGACAGGCGCGCTCAGTACCGCGTTTGTGGCGCTGGCGCGCGGGGAAGACATGCCGTTACTTCTGGGGTTACAGACGCCGGAACAACTCGATCCGATTGTGCGCGATGAGTTGGATCAAATCCTCGCGGCGATCCAGACGGCATTTAATAGCGAGGCGTACAACCTCTTTGTGAAGTCCTACATCGAATACGAGATTCGGCTGAATGCGGGCGAGGCGACGCAGACGAAGACGATTCCGGCGGTGGCGACGGCCAACACCGAGTTGGTCTATCTTGGCATCAACACGGCGGAAACTGCCTCGTATGCGGCCGGGACTGCCTACGTCACGCTCACCAATGCGACCACGGTCACCGCGACCCGACGGTCTGACCTTGCGACGACCACGCTCGATATTCGGTTTGCCGTGCTGGAGTATCACCCAAACGTGCTTCGGCAGGCGGTGCAATACGGGACGATCACCAACGCGGCGGTAGCCGGCACCGATTCCCTGATCCTGGAAGTGGGGCCGCGCGCAAAGGTCTGTTTTCTCGGGTATCTCACGGATTACACCGGCGTGGATGCGAGCCGAATCCAGCCGAAACTGACGCTTCGCACGACAACGGTGGTCACGGCGTATCGGAGTACGGGCGGGGCAGATGGACATGTCACGAGCTTTTGCGTCGTGGACTTTAAGTAAGCGGGAGTAGGACTCATGGCACGACAAATGATCGAGGACTACGGCGACGGGTACGCTGTTGATCAGCGGCGACGGAAGTTGCTGGCAGAGATGGACCAGGGGCCAGCCCCGAGTGCGCCCGCGCCAATGCCGGGCGCGGTGCCACCGCCCGCACCGGGCCGTAGCCCTCTGCCGCCGAGCGCCGTTCGGGTGCCGGTTCCGGTGCCCCCGCCGTCTTCGCCACCCCAGCTGCCCCCGCCGCCCCCACAGGCACCCGTGGAGGACCTTACGCGACAGCCTGGATCAAACGGGCCTTTGCCTGGGCCGACTCCAAGGGTCACGTATCCCGAAGCGCAACCTTCTGGCATTACACCCGTGAAGATATCGCCACCGGCGCCGGGAGTGATTCCCGGCTGGGATGCGACGAAATGGGCGGATCCGAGCCACGACACGACGAAATACCAGGTGGGGCGGATTCTCGCAAAATATCCTCCCACGACTCAGGGACTCGCGCAGGCGTGGGCGGAAATCCAGGCGCAGTTTCCCGGCGCGTCCTTCAACGGCAAAGACACCATCTCAGGTCTACCCGGTACACAGGGACCGGTGGATGTGCTGCACGACGCCTCAACGGGCGGCTCGGGCTGGGGCTGGCGCGATCAGGTGGCCAAGGACGCGCTGGGCGGCGGGGCTCAGACTATCGCGGGGCCGGCAGCCGGCGGCATGAATCTCGGCGGGGTGAATTACGACCCACGCAGCGGCTATCAGTTCGGGTATACCGGCGGGGCGGGCGGGCTCCCGCCTGAGATCGCGCAGTTTTATTCTGCGCAGACACAAGCGATTCAACGTCAGCAGGCTGAACAGGCACAAGTGCAGGCCGCGATGCGCGAGGCCCTGCTGAAGATGATGGCCCAAGGCCAAGAGCCTGTCGATGTCGCGACTGACAAGACCCTCGGACCCGCCGCCTCGACGTATCGCAATGCGGCGCGGCGGGAACAGAAACAGGGGCGCGAAGCTCTCGCGGAGCGCGCGGCGTTCATGGGGCTGAACTCCGGCGGGCAGGGATCGGGCGCGTTTGAATCCGCCCTCCAAGGTCAGGAGCAAGACACGCAGAACGCTATCGCGGGGTATGAAGCGAATCTGGCGATGAGCGAACTGCAAAACCGGCGGACCCTGCTCACGCAGGCGTTGCAGATTGCGAATGCCTTGGGCGCGCGCACGGAAGCGTCCGATCTTCAGCGCGAACTCGCGGGCCTCGATGCCCAGCTCCGCAAACAGTCGCTTGGCTTCAACTACGCCCAACTCGGCCAGCAACAGGGGCAGTACGAAGATTCGATGGGTTACAACTACGCCAACCTGATGCAGCAGATGAACCGGGACGCGCTCTTAGCGGGACTGGGATAAGACCATGAAAACCATGCCAAAGATGTCGCCGAAGGGCGGCGCGATGAAAACGAAGATGAAGCGCGACGCGCTGCTCAAGATCAAGATGATGAAGGGCGGGTGCTGACGTGGGAGTCTGGTCAAAGATTGGGAAGGGCCTGCTGTACGGCGGTTCCCTGGCTGCCATCCCATTCACGGGCGGCGCATCGGGATCGCTCCTTGGGGCGCTTGGTGTGGGCTCTAACGTGGTCAAAGGCATCGGCCTAGCACTCCCAGCGATAGGTGCAATCGCGGGCGGGGCCTCTGCGGGACGTGCGGCGGGCCGCGAGCGTGAAGCGGGCATCAACCAGAATCAGGATCTCCTGCGCCAGCGGGCGGCGCAGATGCTCGAGGAAGCCCTCCAGGGACGTGCGGGACTGGACCTCAAGCAGCGGCAGTTTGGGCTTGATGCCCCCGGCCAGCGGGCGGGAAATGCCGTGCGCGGGGACGTGCTCGCTAACGCGCAGGATGCCTCGATTGGTGGGCCCATTACCCACACGCGCGGGCAGGTGCCGCAGATTAGCGGGGGACTCCGGCCCTCGCTGATAAGCGGGAACACCCGACAACTCGGATCGGAGATGTCCCGCGGGGCGCTGATGTCGCAGATGGCGGGGGATAAGTTCGAGCCGTTGCCGCCGCCGTCGTTTCCTGAAGTCACCCCGCAACCGCAGGCCGGCAAGTTCGATACGTTCCTGAACATCCTTGGCGGGGTGGGGCAGTTTACCGGCGCACTGGATCAGGCGGGGATGTTCAAGCCCCAGGTGCCGCAGATTCCGCCCCCGCAGTGGCAGATTCCACAGATTCCCGGTGGGCGCCGCAGACTGCCGCAACCGTGGGAGGAGGCGAATTTCTAATGGCTGGTATTGGACTTCAGGGCGCCTACGGGGTTGCTGGCGGGCAGGACGCGCTTCAGCAACTCTTGGCACAACGGATGGAGCAAGCCAAGGTGGCGGAAATGATGCGTCAAGCACAGACCCGCGAACAGATGACCTCGCGCGGGCTCGACCTGGAATCGCGCGGGCTGGACATGCGCGAAGCGGAGATGAATCAGCCGGCGCCACCGGAGCGGCCGATGCCGCTCGGTCCCGGCCAATCACTCGTGGACCCGAGTACGGGACGCATCATCTCGCAGATTCCCGACCGGCCCGAGAGGCCGCAGGGGCCTGTCTCGCTGAGCCCTGGCGCGCGCCTGATCGAGCCGAGCACTGGGAGGCTGATTGCCTCTGCGCCGACGGCTCCGCCTGCTCCACAAAACGAGCGCATCGTGCAAGTCATGGGGCCGAACGGCACGCCGATCTGGGTCCGTGAAAGCGATGCCGTGAACAAGCCGGCGGCGAACGTACCGCGGCAGCCGACTGGTGCCGACCGATCGGCGACGGGATTCTTTAACCGGATGTTGGAAGCTGAGCGGAACGCGCGCCAAGTGGAAGACACCTTGAGCGGCCAGGATCTCGGTGCCCAGCAGTACGCGCCGGGCTGGTTGCAGAACTGGCTCCAAACCGACGAAGGCCAGCGGTATCAGCAGGCGCAGCGCATGTTCACAGAGGCCCGTCTACGGAAAGAGTCAGGCGCGGCGATTCCTGAATCGGAGTTCGAGAACGATCGCCGCATGAACTTCCGCATTGCAGGCGACAAGCCGGAATCCATCAAGCAGAAGCGCGCGGCACGGCTCCAGACCATGCGCTCGATTGCGAATGCCGCCGGTCGCGGATTGCAGGAGTATTACGGCGAAGGCGCGAATGTGGACGACCTCTTGAAAGAGTTTGGCGAGACAGACGACGGCGAGCATCCGCCGCTCGATAAGTTTGGCGCGACCTATATCTGGGACGGTAGCAAATACGTGAGGCAGTAGATGCCGCAGGCTCCACAGTATCTCGACGAACAGGGGAATCCGATTGACGCCCCGGAGGCGCTGGACGCGCAGGGCAACCCGATTCCGCCGAGTGGCCCGGATTGGAACGTGGCGCCGACGCTTGGTGGCATGGCTGGCGGGATTGGAGGCTTTCTACTCGGCGGCCCGATTGGTGCCATTGCTGGCGCTACCGGCGGTGGTGCGCTCGGCGAAAGCGCACGAATGGCGTTCGGGAAGGATGGGAAGCCGGCAACTCTAGGCGGCGCGCTGATCCGTATAGCCCTTGGCGGAATAAAACAGGGGGCATTGGAGGCCATCCCACAGGGCCTTGGCAGACTATTCACGAAAGCCGCGCCGCCAGTGATGGATATGGGCCTCAAGCGCACAGCGGCCGCTCGGTTGAAGTTCCCGAACACGCCAAATCGGTTGGTTGACGAGGGCATCATCCCGGCCGGGCAGCGCGTGCAGAAAGCGCTGTCTGGAACAGAGGCAAAGATCAACGCCGAGGCGACACAATTCGACGCCTTTCGGCCGCGCGTTGCTGGATACTTGCCGGCGGCAACCGAAAGCGTGGCGCTGGGACCGATGCCGTCTCGTTCGTTGCCTAGCCCTGCGGTATGGCAGCGGCCAATGAACGCCGCTCCCGGCAGCGGGGCCCCGCCACGAATGGTAGACCCCGGAGAAATCGCGGACGAGGCGCACGCCTTTGCGATGCAAGAGGGGCGCGTAGCCGGACTGGGTAGCGCACCTGGCCGAGAACACACGGAATTAGACGCGCTCAGACAACGGTATCTCACGCAGAATCCTCGCCCACGTACGCTCAGTGAAACCATTCAGCAGAAACGGGCGTATCAGGCGCGGGCGAAGTATTCGGCGCGGCCAAATGCTCCTACCGTTACCAACAACGAGCTTAATTTCAACGAGGGAATCGCGGCGGCGAATCGGGCTAAGGCGATCAAGTTGAACCCAGCGCTCGAAGGCGACTTAGCGAAAGAGCGCGATCTGCTCGGGGCCCTAGAAGCGCAGGTTAACGCGGAATCTAAAGCGATGCCGCTGAGCACGGTCGGCACCGCCAGAACGCTCTTAGGGTTGCGGAATCCGACACTGATGGGCAGGTTCGCGATCGGCCTCGATCGGGCCGGGCGGGCACTGTCAAGCCCAATTACTCCGGCTTCTGTGCGTGCGGCGATTCTGGCCTTAATGGAAGGCTCAGAGCAGCCACGCTAAGAAGCGGACAGCGAGGGCAAGGGCGATGAACGTCAGCACGCTCACCCACGTACACCATGCAACCACGATGGTCTTGTCTTTCGTGGACATAGCCATAGCGGGCCAAGGATAGCACGAAGCAGCGGACCAGCGATGCAATTCGACGGACAAACGCTTCTGATGGCTGGTGGGATGGTGATCGGGGCGTTAGTGTGGTTGGTTCGCCTGGAGGGCCGAATCAACATCCAGACCGAACTCTATCGGCAACTCCGGGACGACGTGACCTATATCCGGGCCCGGATTGATGAAGCCCTGAACAGCAAGCCATGACCCTGCGCGAAAAACAAAGTCTGTTCGTGCAACTCGTGGGACAACTAATCTTCGAGGCCGAGATGCGCGGCTACCACCTCACTTTCGGGGAGGCATGGCGACCTTCTGAAACTGCCGCGCTCTACGCAAAACAGAAAAAGGGCATCGCGAACAGCCTCCATACCCAACGGCTCGCGATCGATCTGAACCTGTTCAAAAACGGAAAGTATCTAGACACGACAGAGGCGCATCGACCCCTCGGTGAATGGTGGGAGCAGCAGCATCCGCTCTGTCGCTGGGGCGGGCGCTTTAAGGACGGCAATCACTACTCGCTCGAACACGGAGGCAGGAAGTGAGCATCGACATCGTGCGAGCAGCGAAAGCTTTTGTCATCGAGAAGGGCGTGGAGCAAACCACAAACGAGTTTCCCTGGCTGGTGACGAACCTCGTGGCGTTTCAGACGGGCGGGCAGTTGATCGGCAAAACACCGCCGCAAAACCTGTGGATGTATCAGGGGCACGGCTATGGCATTGACGCCATTGCGTATCCCGCGCAGCAGATCGAAGTGGATTGCCTCGCCACCGCCGGCCCGCCCGAGAACGAGAACCGCCCCGTGTGGCAAGTCAATCCGCTGAAACCGGCGCGGTATCTGCCCCCGATTGGCCCTGTCACGATCTGGCCATCTGAACCCGTGCCCGAACCGGGTCCGATCCCACCCAATCCGGGCACGCCGACGGTAGATCTCGGGCCGATTCTTGCACGGCTGGATCATCTGGAAACCCTGCACGTCGAACTGGGCCGGCTCTATCTCGGTCTCGTAACGCGCGTGCAGGCCGAAGAAGAGAAGCCGATTCAGCCCCACGTGCATCGCGTCGGGTGGTGGACGACCTCCGGCCCGAAGTAGATGTGTTTCCTTCAGGGCGGGAGCGGGGAACGGCTGAAGGGCGGCTGGCATCAAACGATGAAAGTGCTCGCGCTGGGGGCTTGTGCCTATAACGCCGCCGCGTTTGCTCTGCGCCGTGAACCGCACCTTGCCGCCAACGCCCTGATCTACGGGGCGCTGGTGGCCCTTGAGCAGCGGCATGTGCAGTATCACCGGGAGCGCGTGCGGTGAAGAAACACGCAAAGCCCTACTCTGAAGAATCCTACTGGCGACGGGTCCGCGACGCGGCGGCGGATCTCGGTACGGACGGCTGCACCTGGGGGACGGGACTGTATAGGGACTGTTGCTTGCGCCATGACATCGAATGGAGAACAGGCCATGACATTGACGGCGATCCGGTGACCTTCGACCAGGCCGACAAGCGTTTGCTGGCCTGCATGCAGAGCAAAAGCCGATTCGGGTATTGGAACCCGATTCCGTGGATTCGTTACGGGCTGGTGCGCTCGATTGGTCGGAAGTTTCGCCCAAGGCGGAAACCGGTGTGACGTGTCGCAGATCATCTGGTGCCGCTATCCAGACTGTCACCGCTTCCTCGAAAGCGTGGCGGGCGCGCTGCCGGATGTGTGTCCGACGTGTCAACGCTCGGCCCGATGGACGACGGAGCCGCCACGTGACACCACGCCGGACTCGCTGAGTTTCAACGACCGGCGGTTTCTTCAGTCGATCAAGATCGACCCTACGTAATGACTACAGAGAACAGCGTAACGCGCCTCTGTCGCTGCCACGGTGAGCCGATGGCCCGCGATCGGCGGCGCTCGGCGTGGAGCCGTGGCGCGGCGTGCTGGTGCGAATGTCGGACAAGTGGAGCCGGATCGAGCAGCTGAGCACGGGCAAGACGGCGAAGAACGAAAGCCTGCGGGACAGCCTGATTGACCTCGCGGTGTACGCGCTGATCGACGTGCTGCTGTTGGACGACCAGGGATGACGAACCTGTTGACTGCGATCTACTTGACGTGTTTCGGATTATGCGGCTGGCCGGCTATCGCCCGTATGATCCGCCGGAAGTCTAGTGCCGATTTGTCCGTCTGGCGTGAATGGCTGTTGCTCGTCGGCATCTGCGCGCAGTTCGTGGTGATGGTGCAGACCGGCGCGGTGTGGCAGGTTCTTATTTCCCCGGTGAACACGTTCGTGTCGGTAGGGACGGCGCTCGTGGTGATTTATCGGTATCGGTGAATGCCTACCCATGTCGCGGCGTGTCTTGGGACAACGGCGCTGATCCTGTTCGTGCTGCTCGGCCTCACGACCAGCGATCCGAAACCCCTCATCCTCACCGTGCGCCCAATGATCGCCTTTGCCCCGTCCGATGTGCGGGTCGAAATTAGGCTCCGACCGAACGCGGCGAATCGACAGCTGCGCGTCGCGGCGGATTCGGGGCTGTTTCGACGCGATTCCGCTTAGACCGTGAACGGCGAGCAGGCGCAACGGCTGTATAGCTTCTGGTGGAAGGATCTGCCGGCAGGCGAATACGAGGTGATTGCGGCCGTGGCGAGTGACACGGAAATCCTCGCCTCGGATCGCTGCGACATCCAGTTATTGGGGGCGCCGTGATTGCGCTCCTGTTGGCGCTCGCGCAGTGGGTCTCAGCCCCTGATCCCCAGAACCCGAACCGCGTCCTGTCCGGGAACTGGCAGAGCTGCCGCGATGACGAAGGTGTCTACACCGAGCGGATCTATGACGGGCCGGGCTGGGAGTTCCACATGGGACCGGGTGACGAGTTCGCGGTGTTCCTTGGACGACAGGAGGCGCACCGGGAGCACGCCTCGAAAGCCAACCTGCTCGGGCCGGCGTATCACGCCTCCGACGTGGTGACGTGGCGCGGCAAGCGTAACTGGAACCTCCCCAGTCTGAAGTTGTGGGTCAATGTCGTGCAAGCCGGTGGCGGCCGTAGCGACTGCGAATCCTTCTGGGTACTGGTGGAGAAGCGCGATGGCTGAATTTCTCGCCGGCGTGATCGTGGGAGGGTTCACGATGCTCTACCACCCGTGGATCCGCGGGTCACTGCGCTAACGACGGATCGCAGGCCAGCAATTTGAACGCTTGTTCAAATTACAGACTCTCATTCATACCGCCCAATTTGACTTTCCTTGCACAATCGGTTAGGTTCTACACCGTCTATGGGAAGAAAGAATATCCATGCCGTGGCCCTCGGGCGGCTGGGTGGATCCGTAAAATCGCCACGGAAACGCTTGTCCTCGCGCCGCAACGTGCTCCTTGCGACTATCGCCGCTCAACTTAAACGGGAATCCTTAAAGAAATCGACCGCTTGACACCATAAGCGGTTTGGGATACTATTCGGGATATGAGCAATCGACATCGCAGGCAACGGCATCCAGATCGCGCTGATGGTGCTGTTCGCGTCTGTGCTGTGGGCGTGGACGGAGCGGTGGTCATGAAACGCGAGGTGTGTGATCTGTAACTTTCTCTCGGTCTTGATTCTCCAAAACGGCGACGTGCTGCACCATCCGCTGCTCGATTCGCACGCCGACCTCGTGCGCTATTTCAAGCTGCCGGATACCAACGCCCACATCTCGCACTTCGCAAAAGCGGAATTGACGCCCGCTGATTGGCTGGACCCCTCAACCTGGACGTGGCGCATCGATGACGAGGTGCGCCCGATCTGGCTCAACGACGTGGAGGCGCAGGCCGAAGCGAAAGCTCGCGCGATTGCCGGCCGGATGATTCTCAAAAACGGCGAGCACGACCTGATCATAGAGGGGTGCTGGATCATCGGCGGGACGGCCAAAGTGTGCGATGTGCGGTCCGGATGGATACGTCGAGTGCAGGACTTCGCGCAGGTGAGGGATGTCAGGGACTCCGCGCAGGTGAGGGATGTCATGGACTCCGCGCAGGTGACGAACGTCAGGGGCTCCGCGCAGGTGACGAACGTCAGGGGCTCCGCGCAGGTGAGGGACGTCGGGGGCTCCGCGCAGGTGACGAACGTCTGGGACTCCGCGCAGGTGACGGACGTCGGGGGCTCCGCGCAGGTGACGAACGTCAGGGGCTCCGCGCAGGTGACGAACGTCGGGGGCTCCGCGCAGGTGAGGGACGTCTGGGGCTTCGCGCAGGTGACGAACGTCTGGGACTCCGCGCAGGTGACGAACGTCTGGGGCTCCGCGCAGGTGCGCGTGGCGAAGAGCTACGCGAAGCAGGTGACGTTGGATGCGTCCGCCAAGCGGGCGCTGAAGAGAGGTCTAGTGCCATGAAATGCGGCTTTGGTTCCCCGAACTACCCGAAAGACCAACAGCGCGCGATTTCGTCGCTCGGGGGCAAAGCCGCGCACGCGCAGCACACCGCGCATGAGTGGACCTCAAAAGAAGCGTCGGCAGCGGGAAAGAAGGGCGGCCTGGCGACCCAGCGAAACGCGCGCCCCTCGCCACCATCGCGTACTGAAAGGACATTCGGTGATGACTGATCGGATTCGCCTCTTACAGGTACTCGACGATATTGCGTCGGATATGAAGAACGATGCCGTGATCTTCGACGGCAAGCCGTTCGACGGACGCACGGTCGCGGAGTACTTCGGCAATCAAGGCGCGGCGATTGCTGCGCTGGCGAACATCCTCAAGGAACTCATCGAGCCGGAGGGCGAGCGCAACGACCAAGTCGCCCCAACGTTCCGCGACATCATCAATCGGTTCTCGGAGCGCCGGTCATGAGCAAACCAGACGGCGGACCGGCGTTTCCGCTTCCTGATGGCAACTGGAACCTCTCTGGCGGCCTCTCGGTACGCGACTACTTCGCCGCGCAGGTGCTGCCGGAGGTGTACAGGTACGCAAAATCCGTTCTATGTGAATGTGCAGCCACGATGGCCGAGGAAGCTTACGAGATCGCCGATGCGATGCTCGCGGAGCGTGTCAAGTGATCCCCCTGTTGCTGATTCTGCTGTGCGCGGCGGCGCTCGGGGGCGTGGCGTGGCTGGCGTGTAATGCTTTCGATGCGGTGGAAGCGCGCTGGTTCCGCGACGAGGACGCCTCCAAGTGGCCCAAGTCCGACTGGAAAGAACTGGGGTCGCCAAAAGTAAACCCGAACGAGTGGGGACCGTCATCGAGGGCCGCGCGGTGCCTCTTTAGCCACGACATACACGTCTGTGGCTGTGGAATGTATCAGTGCCGAAAATGCCTTGTCTGCTGGGCCGTCTCAGACAAGAACGATCCGTCGATGCAGTGGCGCCCACACGGTTACTGGGAAAGTTGGGAAGGACGACAGGCACTGAAACAAGCGCGACACGATCTCAGCACCCGATTGGAGAACCGACGATGAACGCGCACGTGATTCCGATGAATGCCGACTGGCGTGTTGTGGAAGATGAAACCGACCGTGCGCAGCATCGGCTGATTGAGATCCAGGGCGACTTTCTGCACGCGATTCGCGCGGCGCATTGTTCCGCGCGGTGCGTGCAACTCGCGGAACGGTTAGGCGTGGCGATTGCGTTGCTGGTGGACGCCCAGGACGCCGCCATGCAGAAAGCTGATCGATTGTAGGAGGACAGATGCCGAACGTACATGATGCCTTTCCGTCGAAGTATCTCCGTGCCTCTGACCTGGGAGGAGTGACGCCGGTTGTCACCATCGACCGCATCGAAACTGAAGCGGTTGGGCGTACCCGCGAAATGAAGCTGGTGTGCTACTTCACCGGCAAGAACAAAGGGCTCGTGCTGAACAAGACGAACGCGACGAAGATCGCGGAAATTCTCGGCTCGCCGGATACGGACGACTGGCCGACAGGGCGCGTGCAACTCTACGCCACCGAAGTGGAGTTCCAGGGCGAGTCGGTCGAAACGATTCGGGTCAAGGCTCCGACGACCGGGAAGAAAACCGCCACTAAGCCGGTGCGCGTGCCGCCTCCCGTGCCTCCTTCTGCCGACGATCAGGGCTTCGTTGATGACGATCCGATCCCTTTTTGACCGCGAGAGACATCCGATGGTGAAGGATTGTCGCGCCTGTGGTCAGACGAATCCGATCAGCGAGTTTTACAAGCTGAAGGTCGGCCACATGGCGAAGTGTAAAGAGTGCTGGAAAGCGGAGGTTCAAGCGCGTCGTGTGGACAATATTGATGCCGTGCGCGCCTACGACCGAGAGCGGGCCAGGTTGCCACATCGGATCGCGAATGCGGCTCGGGTCACGCGCGACTGGCGTCGCAAGCATCGTGACCGTCAAGCCGCGCACAATAAGGTGGCTAGAACATTAATAGTTGCCCCGTCGTGCTGTGAAGGTTGTGGCCGTGCCACGAAACTCGACAAGCATCACCACGACTATTCGCGACCCCTTGCTGTTCTTTGGCTCTGCAAGCCGTGTCACTGCATTGCGGACAAGATTCGACGTCGACTGGAGGCGAGTTAAGTGGCTGCCATTGAACGGAAGGATTCGGCGTCGGGGCGGTTCTATCACGTGGACGGACAGGATTATCCGTCTGTCACGCACATTCTCGGCTGTCTTGCGAAGCCCGCCTTGATTAACTGGGCGGCGAGTGAGGAACGCAAACTCGTCTCAGCCGTGGCAGCAGACATTCATCAGGAGTTTGCGACGCTCCAAGTCAGCGACCGCGGCAAGTATCTGACGTTGCTTGAATCGAGGCTCGGCAAGGAAAAAGCCCATCGACGCACGTTGGCGAAAGCCGGCGACATCGGCACGCAAGTGCATCACCTCATTGAATGGCAGATGCGTGCGCGGCTTCGGTTGCCGGTGGGATCTGAGCCAGTAGTCGTGGATGATGCGAAATGGGCGGTCATGGCGTTTGAGGACTGGGCGAAGTCGGTCAGTCTCGAGCCATTGGCGGTCGAGCGCATCGTGTATTCCGCGTCGCATGGCTACGCCGGGACGTTAGACCTTTTGGCGAAGGTGGAAGGGGTCGTGACGGTGGTGGATTTCAAAACCGGGAAAGCGGTTTACCCAGAAGCGTTTCTCCAGAACGTGGCGTATCAAATGGCTGTCGGCGAACTCGGCATCGATCAACCGCAACGCGGCGTGATTGTGCGCTTGCCGAAGGTGCAGACCGACCCGGCGTTTGAGGCGGTTCCTGTGCCGCCAGCCGGCCCGTTGTTCCCAACATTCCTCGCAGTCAAGCAAGTCTGGGTATGGTGGTGGGCACAGGAAGAAGCGAATCGCGCTGCGTGGCAGGCGAGGAAAACGGCGTGAGCGAGACAACGATCCGTGGAATCGTGCGTTCCTATCAACGTGAGATTCAACAGGCGTCAGACCTGTTACCGGATCGGGCCGCCGAACTCTTGACCCAGTTGTGCGCCCTGATCGGCAACTGCAACGACGAAATTCGGGTGGCGGATGCAGCCTTCGCGGCGGTGCTACTGGCGTGCCTTGACTCCGAGGAAAAGGCGAACCGCGCCCGGATTCGCGCGGAGACGAGCCCGGAGTATCAGCGGAAGCGGGAGGCGCGGGACACTAAGGAACTCGTGCTCGAGCTTGTGCGGTCGCTGAAGTACTTTCTGCGTGCCAAGTCCGACGAACTGCAATTAGCGATGAATCAGTAGGAGAGCACACGATGACCGTCACCATCACGCGCGTGCAGCAACAGCTCTCCGGGTTGTGGCTCGTCAAGGACTCCACGGGAACCACGCACGTCACGAAGTCGCCGTGGTTGGCGAGTCTCGCGGATCGCTTCCGGGAAGCGCAGACGCCGGTGGAAGTGTTCTCAAGCGCGGGTTGGTACTACCGGGACCTGTGGGCCATCAAGGATCCGACCGCCACGGTGGAGCCACCAGCGCGGATCTGCGCGTGGTGCGACACGGTTCTCAGCGAAGGCACGCGGCCGGCCAGCCATACAATGTGTGAAGCCTGCCTTGCGAAAGCGGAAGCGGACCTGGAGGCAAAAGCACAATGAGCACCCGTCAGATGTTCACCAAAGTGACCCACAGCGACTATTACGGGTGCTTCGATAGCGTAGGTGGACGATTTCAAGGACCGGGCGATGTGTTTCCAGTGCGCCACGGGATGCCGATTCTGGTGCGCTGGCCCAATGGGCGCGTAACTCGCGAGCGGCTACGAATCGCCAAGGGATGCGACTCTATGCAGGTTGACATGAACGACTATCCAGACACGTTTTCCACGCGCACATTCACCGTACGGCACGTGATTCATGGCTACCCTGTTGAGGTACCCCTGTTCGGCCGCGCCATCGCGCGGGTCGCTTCAAAACCAAGGAAGGCAGGCGCGTGATGGCGGATTCCTGGACAGGAGAACCTGACTCGCTCGACCGGGATCGGGATCATGAACGCGAGAGCGTCGAGGACGAATGGGAAGGCCCGCATCAATGCTGTGCGGACTTCGGGGCCATTCTCCGGACGGAACGCACGGGCCGGATCTATCGCTGTGCCATGTGCCGCTTCGAGTGGGCGGTACCGTTCAGCGCAGAGATGGAGTCACGCGAGGGGCGAGCTGGGGAAGAGGTAAGCCTCAACGGCGTGGCTTCAGGGGGCGGCGACCGTGGACTGGGACAGTCCAATCCGCGACGGCTCAATTCCGAGTCGGCTGATTCGAGAACGGTCGCCGTCCCATCGTCTGTTAATCAAAAGTAGTCCCGGAAAGGTCGTATGAGCACACAGCTGGCACAGCGCGCCGTGCGATGGGATACGGGTGCGGTGATATGGGAAGGCCCAGCTGCAACGGTCAAGGAGGCGCTACACGCCGCGATGCAAGCGGGGGCGGACCTCTCGCGGGCGAACCTCTCGGGGGCGAACCTCTCGGGGGCGGACCTCTGGCGGGCGAACCTCTCGGTGGCGAACCTCTCGGGGGCGAACCTCTCGGGGGCGAACCTCTGGCGGG
>ERZ1292632.702-Hain-H43-01um-R2-702-length-37252-cov-8_pt1 | contig 37252 bp, 38 predicted proteins | sample MGYA00564407_ERZ1292632 | MGnify/ENA primary metagenome ERZ1292632 (study PRJEB36523, sample SAMEA6512637) | groundwater metagenome | collected 2019-01-08 | study: AquaDiva: Metagenomics assemblies of 32 groundwater samples | reverse complement strand
GTAGCTCCTGACGAAGCACAGAGCGCTAGAGCAGCTTAATTTTTTATTTTTTAATTTTAATATATTTTAGATAAATTTTATTGATTTATAATATGGCAAACGAAATTCCAATGAAGAGAGAAAGAGTCCCGGATGTAAATGAAATTGGAGGAGAACTTGAAGGAGCAAAACTTGTTGTCAAAAGAGGGAATAGTTATTCTCAATTTACTAACAATTGCTATGATATTGCTTCAAGGATTTCTGATAAGCTTGGATATGAGATGCCTTCTAGGAGAGAAATTAGGGATTATGTTGAGATGCGAAAAAGAATGGGCATGATTAAAGGCTGGATTAAAAGAGGAATTCCAGGAACAGAGCCTCTTAATATTAAGGATTATGAATATAAACTTCAACCTTCTTTAAGCTATCTTATAGTTAGGATTCCTGATGAAGATGGATGCGCACATGTTTCATTTGAGTTTATTAGAAGAGAATATAACTATGGAGCAAGAGGTGATGATAATGCGCCAATACTCATGAAAATTCCTCTTCAAAAAACTAACAGATAAAATGGAAGAGAGAATAAAAATATTTTGTGATGAAAATGGCTGTGCAAGAGTATTTAACAATCCGCAGGATAGATTCTTTTTATCTGATTTAGAAGAATTAAACAGGCATAATGGCAAAACCGAGAAGGATAGAATAAATTACAATGGGAAAAGTGTTATATTCGAAGGGTGGGCTATAGAAAACCCTTCAACAGGGTTTATTCCAAAATCCGCAGCTGTTTTAGGATATGAAGCTTCAAATAATGATTATGAAAGAATAAAAGATTCTCAAGAAATGGCAGATATTGAAAAGTTAATTAGAGAAAGATGGGGCGAGAGACTGGTTAGATTATATTTTATTAGCTAAATCAAGAATTTCTTTCAACAATATCCTTTACAAGAAGAGTCATAACGTCAACAAATTCTTCTGCGCGGGTCTGCCACGCATCAATCTCAATTCCTTTCAAGTCTCTTAGCTCACCGTGGCTTATTTTTTTGTGCAAAAGAAGAAGATCCCTAAACCATATTACATACTTCATCTTTAATTTTCCAGAATTTACAAAATGCTCTTTTAAGTCAACAGTGAGATGTTCTGGCGAAGGCGGAAGAACATTTATTGCTATTAAAACAGCGTGCGCTGAATCCACCATTGCCCAAAATAATCCTTCAATTGCCCCTAACTCTGATGCCCTGCTTCTTGCAAGATTTTCTGGCGCTCTCTGAAGAGAAACATAGATTGCCTCTGGCGAAGGTCTTATTTTTCCTTCAAGCAAAAGCCTCTTTAATGGCTCAAAAAATCCGGCGTAATCAAGGAGTGCTTCGCCGTGCCTTAAAATATTAATAACAACCGGATCACCTCTTAAAAGATCCTCCCACCATGTTGTTAACTTTACAGTGTTTATATGAATGCTTTGGGAGTAAGGATTTGATTTCATGAGCTTTTCAAGCTCTTCCCTATACCATGCAATAAGCTCTTGATCCCATTTTACTGAAGCATCGTCTAAAATTATTATTATATCAACGTCAGAGCTGGAATTTGCAGTTCCTTTTACAGTTGAGCCGAAAAGAACTATTGACTTTACCAATCTGTCAAATTTTTTGTAAGCCTTTATGGCAAAGTCCATTGCGATGTCCTGCTCTGTTTTTAGCTGCAGAGTCGTTGGCTTGGCGCCTTCCTCTTTTCGGATTTTTTTTTCAGAAGCGATTCTCCTCACAAATTTCTTTTTTGCCATATCAACCTCTATATTCTATAATATATATTTTAGTTTTTAAATGTTATTAGTGAATGATTTATTTTTTTGAATTTTATTCCATAGGTCTTCCCGACATTCTTCCGCCTGCCTGCTGCCTAGAGCCGCCGAGTTCTGATGGAAGCTGTGAAAAGCCAGCACCCCAAGTTTCATAATTTATCTGGGGGAGCATCATCCCATATCCTCCAAAATAATTTTGTTGCAAGCCTATTGCCTGACTCCAGTAAGGCGCAACTCCTGTATTGTAAATAGGAGAGCCCATAAGCTCGAGAGATTCTGGAACAGGCGATCTTTTGAATTGTGTCCACCAAACACCAGCCTCGATGATTTTTTTTGCCTCTTCGCCTTTTTTTCCGAGCTTTTCCATCATCTCTTTAAGAGGAACATTTCCCATTCCCATAGGCAGCTCTGTGTGCTCTATTCCAAAGTTATCAGAAAGATGAACGTGCCTTACATAAGGAGCAATTTTTTCAGTTTCTTTTATGATGTCTTTTTCAGTATAGCCGTATTTTCTTAGCATGTTTATATGGCCGACGTCCCATGTTGCCCCAATTAGTTTTGAAGCTTTTTCTTTTGCCTCGTTTTCACTTAATCCGTATTCTTTTTTTATTTTTTTTGCAAACTCTTCTCTTGATTTTTCAACAAGGCTTCTTAAGCCTTCGCCAGTGCTTAAAGCAAAGCCAGCAGGGGGATTTTCAATTGTAAGAAGAGGAGCTTTATCTCCGAATTTTTTGTAGGCTTCAAATGCGGAATTTCCGAAAGTTTTTGATGATTGTTCGAGGGCAAAATCATCTATTTTAACGTATATATTTGGCACCACTTCTTCATGCTTTTTTAAATCTAAAAGAAGATTCTGCGTGGCTATTGATTGAGCAAATATGTTTTCAGGGTTAGACTTTATCTGCTCCCAATAATTTTGAGATATTTTTCCTAGAACTTTTCTTTTCTCGTTGTCTCCATATTTATATGCCTTGCTGAATATGCTGTTGGCTTGCCTGTTGATATCTTCCAAATAAGTATGCGCCGTTTCAACTGTTCTGTATACATTTTGCTGTTCTGGAGGCAGGTCTTTAACGCTGTATTTAGGATTTTTATTTTTTTTGGCACGAAGATCCTCCATAAGATGCTGAATAAGCGGGCGATTCCTCTCGAGTATTTCATCGACTCTCTCTTGGTTAAAGTATAACTGGGAAATTGAATTGTCCCATTCTGTCGAGTTTATGATTTCTAGATTTTGTTCTGGTGTATATTTTTTATATCTGATTGGCTTTATCTCTCCCGTTTTTTCGTCTTTTGAAAGTCCAGGATAATATTTTTCCTCTTCATCGAGAGGGTGAAGCCTTCCTGTCTCCCTGTTCACAGCCATAATCCTTTTGTATTTTGTTCCTTCTTCTCCTTCTGTCCACTTGTCTGGAGGCAAAAGTTGAGAGCCGGGAATTCCCTCTGCTGAATGAAAATTAACAGGAATGTTTCCATCTGGATTTAATTCATGCGCTCTTAGCAAAGTTTGAATTATTCTTTTTTCAGATTCAAGCCTGTTTATCTCGCTGAATCCTCCTCTTTGGTCTATTCCTGATACATCAATTACAGGACCGTGAACAGAGACTTCTGCGCCAGTTAATTTTGCAAGCCTTCTGACTTCTTCTGTGTGCTGCCTGGGAATAGAGTCAACAATTTCTGGAGAGAGCATTTCAATTTCTATCTGCTTTAAACCAGAAGATATTGAAGCGCCGACTTCTGTTAAAATATCTGGAGAAGGTTTTGTTGTAACCCCAAGCTGGCCTGTCTTAAAATAAGGGCTTAAAGGAGACGGCTTAAAGGAAGAATATCCTCCTTGATAAATATTTTCTATTTTGTAGTCTTCTTTTGTCATTTTTATACAACCTTTAACTTCTTTTTTATTAAATCTATATCGCTCTTTATATTAATAAAACTATGTTTTACTCCGACTTTTATTTCACCAATCTCCCTGCAGATTTTAATTATAAAACTTGTTATTAGGATAATTAAGGCAAAATTAAACTCACTAAGCCCCGGACTTCCTCCAAATATTAGCTGGATAAACCAGAATATCACTAAAATAGATAATATTATTATAATGACATTTATGATAATATCAATTGTGCTTTTTTCTTTATTTCCCATTTTAATCAGGAGACCCGTTAATCAATATTTTAATTAAAAGTATTATTCCAAGGAAAATTATTAAAAATAAAATCAAGAGCCACCAAGGATATTCCATCTTTTTATATGAAGTTTTAATTTATATAATTATCTTCCAGATGCTTTGAATTCGTACTTTTTCTTTTCCCTGTCTGAAGCATTGTCGCGGCCAGCTTTGTCAATATCCAATCTTTCTGGAGTTTCGTATTTTTCTCTTGAAAAAGACTGGAGCCCTAGTTGATGAGATTCTGAAAATCTTTCTCTTGAAACCTCAAAGTTTGACTCAAATTTTTTTCTTCCAAATTCAGAGAAATCTGATTTTTGAATGGAAACATCCATTGAGGCGTTAGTTCCCATATATCTTTGCTCTTCTGACGCGTTCGCTTCTGGAATATATTTTGAGCCAGAACTTCTTTTTATTTCTTCATCATCTTCTTCAGTAGAAAACCTTCTTCTAGGCCTGAATTCTGATGCTATGGCCACTTGTTCTAAAACGGGAGCTTTGGATTCGTTGCTTATTAAATCCTGGAGCTTTGCAGTGTCAAATTGGAATTGAAAATTTTGAGAACCTTCATTTAAACCCTCGTCTAAAAGCCCTTCTTCCAATTCTGATTCTTCTTCATGGTCGCCTGATTCTTTTTCCAGCTCATTTTCATCATCCAACTCTTCATGTTTTTCATCTTTTTTAATTTCTTTGAACTTCTTCTTTTTTGGCATTGTTTTTTGAGGATAATGAAATATATAAAATATTCGGAAGTATAGATTTATATAATTTAGTTTATTATCCTGTTTATGAGAAATAATCTTGTTAAAGACAGAGGCGCTTTTGTTATTCCTGGCTTAAATTCAACAACAGGAATAGTCAGAGTTACGGGTGTTTTAGTTCTGCTTTTTGGAATGGCTCTGATTGCAAATTCTTTTTTTGGAATTACAGGTTTTTCTGTGGGTGGAGGAGTAAATGATAATGCCGGCTCTATTTTAGGATTGGTGTTGGAGGCAGTCGGCGGCGCTCTGATATTAATAAGAATTGAGAAGAGTGATTAGTGTTTAAACTTAAAAGTTAAGACAAACGAAAGATTTAAAAAGTGAGCCTAAATTCTTTATGGCATGGAAGTTAAATTTGATGTTATAAAGCCTAATTTGTATTTGGCTGGAGATGAAATCTATTTTGGCATAGATTCTTCTGATATTATTCCTGTGAGCAAATCTATTGAAGAAATTGTTAGAAACAATATAGGCGAGTTGAAAGTAAAAGAATCAGATTTAGAAGTTGCTGAATTTGGGAAGAGCAAAAAAACCGAAGAAAAATATATTGCTCCATTAAGAAAATATCTAGATACATGCAGCCCTAAATATAGTTTAGGTCGTATACCTGGAGTGGCAACTCAGGATTCTCTCTTGTTTGGTTTGGGTTATATAATTAATGCTCAAACAGCAGAAAATAGGAGCGAAATAGATGACTGGAAGCGACTCCAAGCAGAATTGGCTGATCCTGACAAATATTTTAATGGATTAGAAGAAAGCAGTTTTATTCTCAAAGTGGACAGGGAGAAGACACTAGAACAAATGAAGAAAGTGCATGAAGAATTAGATTTGAAAATGCCTGAAAATTATGCAGAATTTGTATTAGTGAGTGGATATATTCCATCTACAAACACGGAAGTTAAACGGCAACACCTTGGTGTAATAGCCTTTGAACAATTAAAAGCAAAAGATAAAAACAAGATTGAGGGGGCTAAAACTGGCCTTATTGAAAGATTAAAAGAAACAGATGGTCCGTGTTTATCATTTGATGCTCCTTGCATATTTGGTCAAATGATGGATTTGTTTTATGACGCTCCAGAGTTGATTCAAAGATATGGGGATGTTCTTGCGTCTCCAAATTGGAAGACAAGATTATTTAGATTAGATCCTTGATTCTTTGAGTGAAATAAATATTTTTTGGCTTCTATTTATCTCAGGTATAACTTGCCATTGAGAACCTCCTGCGGGTTCTTCACAACTCCAGCATCCTGCTTCGCAATGAGAACCTGTTTTTTCACAACTCCAGCATCCTGCTTCGCTATACTATGTATAGCTCGCCATTCCATGAACTTTCTTGTAAATGTCAAACAGGCTAAAAGCTCTTTCTATTGCATTTTTAGCAGATAGTTTTCTTAAATGCTCTTTTTCAATCCAATTGTCTTTTTTCACTTCTTTTATTTTTATCTTCTCTGGTTTTTTATCTTCTCGTTTTTTTTCATAAGATCCGAAAAGCGCTGAAAAAGGGTTCGAGCTGTCTTTTTCTTTTTCTTCTTTTTCTTCTTTTTCATCCAAGAAAAAGTCTATCTCATCCTGTATCTGCTTCAGGCTCTCGCCGGTAGACCCTTCCATTAATCCAATGACATCAGAGAGATCTGATTTGTCGAGCTCTTCATTCAATTTGAAGATTTCATCTTCGTTGAGGGAGTATCCTTTGAATGTTATTTCAACTTTTCCACCAAAGACGTAATGCTGGCTTGTCTGGATTCTCTGCGGAATCCCCCTGAATTTGAAATCTACGAGGATGCATGAATAATATTTTCTTTTTAATTTCCTTAAGAAGGATTCTTTTTGAAAATCATTTGGCAGAGACCCTTCAAGCGCAGATTCCTTGACTTTTAATTCGTTTCTTCCTAAAATAGTCAGTTCCAGAAGCAGTGTGTTAAAAATATTTACCATGTCTGGATTTCTTCCGTAATCTTTTTGCTCTAGTTTTGCAGCAGCCCTTAAATAAGGCTTTGCCCATCTTGAATAAAGCTTTAAAGAATTTACCTGGCTTTTCAGGTAGTTTCTTTCAAGTTCATAGCGTTTTTTTAATTCTTTTCCAGAGTGCTCTACCCACATGTTGAACTCAGCTATTCTTGGCGTGACAATCCTTCTTATTCTTTCATTTAGATCAAGCTTGTTTACTTCTTTTTCATCCTTTACAGCCAGAAAAGCGTCGATAAGTGTTGCGAAGCCGCCTTGAAAAGCCAAAGGCTTTATTGCAGAATTGCCCTTTTGAATGTCAACTTTGTCCATCCATACTTGTTTTAACGCAAGCCTAGCTCCTTCTGATTTTGAGGGAACTTTTGATCTTAAATCATCGTAATACTGAAGCCTTATCCTAAACTCTTTTAGATCATATATTATATTCAGAACACTTCTCAAAACAATATTAATATCTCCTAAAATTTTTGCGCCTTGCTGCTGCATTACTGTTGCTCTTTGGCCAATCTCGGAAAAGTGGCCCGATCCAGGAGATGATGCAAAATTATCAATTAATTTTTCTGGATTTAGCTTGAAGTCATTCATTAAATCTAAAACGAAAAAATAAACGGGCTCTAGGGTTTCAGAGCTTGAATCATAGACAAGAGTATGCTCTGCCTCTGCAACGCTGTCTATTAAGCCTGCTGATTTTTCTTTGGCTCTTTTTGAATAGTACGGGCTAATTTCCTGTATTATTTCAGAAACTGTTTTCACCTCTGCCATGCAAATACCAAGTAATTTAAGTTTAAAAAATGTTTCTAATCCTTTTTGTTAAAGAAAGAGTTTATAAAATCAATTTACGAAAATATTGTTATGGGGTGTCATTCATCTTTTAGCTTATCTTCATCGATTAATTCATCATCTTCTTCATAATCAATTTCAACTTCCTTGGATAGCTGGAGATAGTCTGAATTAGCAGCACGCTTTTCCATCATGAACCAAAGGGCTTGAAATATATAAATATATTCGTTATGGCAAGATGAAAACAAGGCGGGGAGAGAAAATAGAATTCAAGTACAATCTTAAAGAGTACTGGGATTTTTTAAAGAAATACAAAAAACTGCTTTTTTCACTTTTATTTATTTCCTTGGTTGTAGAGTCTCTTTTAACACTTGATAAGTTTTTATTCAAGAGAATCATTGATGATGGGTCTTCTTTTATAGGGGGAAGCCTAGGCCAGAGTATTTTTGTCCAGGTTTTGATGATTATACTGGCTATTTATGCAGGGTCTATTATTTTGAGAGTTGCTGGAAAATGGCTTGTTATTAATCTCTTAAATAAACTGGATTCTGGACTTATTCAAGATATTAAAGTCAAGTATTTCAGCCATATTTTGAGGCTTTCGCATAATTTCCATACTACTCATAAAACAGGCTCTTTGATTTCAAGAATGAACAGAGGGTCTGGTGCAATAGAGACAATGACCGATATTATTGTTTATAACGCCGCGCCTTTATTCTTCCAGCTGATTGTCGTCGGGTTCACATTGGCTTATTTCAGCACAGGATCTGCTTTTGTCATTTTGGCAGTGACTATTGCGTTTGTAGTCTACAGCTATTACATCCAGGAAATTCAGCAGGATTCCAAATTGAAGTTTAATGAATATCAAGATTTTGAAAAGGGATTCATAAGTGACATCTTCACAAATATCGACTCGATTAAATATTACGGGAAAGAAAAAGATATAGAAAATAGATTTGATTTTATAACTTCAACAGTAAAAAAGAGATCTCTGAAATATTGGAGTTATTTTAGGTTCTTTGATGCAGGGCAGGTTCTAATAATCGGCATTGGAACAATCCTTCTGCTTTATTTCCCTTTGTCAAGTTTTTTAGCTAAAGAAATCAGCCTTGGAACTTTAGTTTTTATATACACAATTTATGGGAATGTCGTAGGGCATATTTTTGGATTTGTCTATGGAATGAGGAATTATTACAGGGCAATGGCGGATTTCCAGGATCTTTTTAATTATGGGAAAATACAGAATGATATAAAAGACAAACCAAACGCCAAAATTTTTAAAATAACAAAAGGGGAAGTTGAATTTGTAAATGTCAATTTCAGCTACGGGAAAAGGAGAATTTTGTCTGATTTTAACTTAAAAATAAGGACTAATGAGAAAATTGCCTTTGTGGGCCATTCTGGAAGCGGGAAGACTACTATCATCAAGTTGCTTAATAGATTTTATGATGTAGACTCTGGCGCAATACTTATTGATGGAGAAGACATAAAGAATTTCAAACAAGAGTCATTAAGGTCTGAATCGGGAATAGTTCCCCAAGAATGTATCCTGTTTGACGATACTCTTTATAATAATGTAAAGTTTTCAAAGCCAAATGCCTCTAGGGAGGAGATAATGAAAGCTATTGCCTTTGCCCAACTTGATAAGGTCATTAAAAACTTTCCAAAAAAAGAGGACACTATTGTCGGTGAAAGAGGAGTGAGGCTTTCTGGAGGGGAAAAGCAGAGAGTTTCTATTGCAAGGGCAATACTGGCAAATAAAAAAGTTCTTCTTCTGGATGAGGCCACTTCATCATTAGATTCTGAAACAGAAAGCGAAATCCAAAAAGACATGCAGAAGCTTCTACAGGGCAGGACTTCTATAATCATCGCGCACAGGCTTTCTACCATCATGAGTGCTGACAGAATAATTGTCTTGAAAGATGGGAAAATAGTCCAGGAAGGGGCCCATTCAGAGCTGATAAGGCAGAAAGGTGAATACAAAAAGCTGTGGAATCTTCAAAAAGGAGGATACATAGAATAAATTATAATTTATTACCCCACAACTAACTTTAAAAATGTAAATATCCTCATTAAAGAATGGGTTTTTTTGGAAGAAAAGATAAGGTGATTGATCTTTCTGAGAGATATAGAGTAAGGCAAAAACTGGCAGATAAGAATAAAAAAGAGCCAGAAGATAAGCCGGCTGAAAACCAAAATTCTGGAGGGCTTTTCAGTTTTTTCAGCAATGTTGGAAGCCAAAATGCAGCGAGCTCACAAGCTAATGCTGAAAGCTCAGAAGATTCAGATGAAAAAAGAAAAAAGCTTGCAAAAAGGCTTGTTGAGATGACTAATAAAATTGAAGAGATTTCAAATCAGATTTATAGGCTTCAGCAGAGAATTGAGGTTCTTGAAAGAAGAGCAAATATAAAATAAAACATGAAGAGGGGCAGAAAAAAGGGTTTGTCAGAAGTTGTTACGGCATTAATTGTTATTCTTATAGTTCTTGTGGCTTTGACTATAATATGGGTTGTTGTGAAAAGCATTCTCAGCACGGGAACAGATGACATTAATGTGAACAGGCTGACTATTGATGTTGGAATTGACTCTGCTAACATTGATAATTCAACAAACAGCATATGTGTCAAGGTGAAAAGAGATCCTGGATTGGGAAATTTAAAGGCATTGAAGTTTATATTCTATAATCTCACAGACAGTGAGGAATTTATTCAGGACGCCACTTTATCAGAGCTTGAAGAAAGGCTTTTTTGCTTTACGCTTGTGAATCTTGATGTGGATAATCTTACAAGAATCGCTATAGCTCCTATTATAGAGACAGCGTCAGGCAGCGAGGTTTTTGGAGATATCATTGACACTTATAATATTAGGGGGGGAAGTTCAGGCAGGGGATCTAGCTCTTCATCTGGAAGCTCATCGTCTGGCGGATGCACGCCAACACTAACTTGTTCTTCTTGGAATGCAGCCTGCGGAACTCCTAGTGACGGATGCAATCCTTTACCAAGTTGTGGAACCTGTGGAGGTGGACAGTTCTGCAATGCGACTTATCAATGTGAACTTGCTCCCTGCAATTTGACAAATGCTTATTGGCTTCAAACAAATGTTGTTGTTGGAACTTTTGTCGGCTTGAATGTTAGCGGGACAAATTGTAATGGTTTAACAGTTAATTTCACAGTCTGGGAGGATGACATTAATTCTGCAGATGATCTTATAAATGTGTCTGGTCCGGCAAATGCAGTGTTTTCAGGAACAAACGCAATAGGTTTCTGGCAAGCTGAATATCAATTTGATGAAGGCGCAGAAGCAAGTGTTGATCCGGAATATTATTTCAATGTAACTTTAGTTGGCAACTCTTCTGAATGGATTTTAAGCAGTCCGCCAGTGCTAAGTGTGACAGAGTTTGCAACCTGTATAGACAGCGATGGGGATACTTATAATACTTCTTCGGGAGGAGCTTGCGGAACGCAATCTGACTGCAATGATTCAAATATAAATATTTATCCTGGAGCGGCGGAAATATGCAATGGTGTTGATGATGATTGCAATGCTGGAACTATTGAAACTTGCCCAACATTAAATTATTATTGTGATGGCGATACTGATACTTACAGGAGCTTGTCAATTTCTGGGAGCTGTTCAACTTATAATTGCGTTCCAGGAAGCTGTTCGCAGACAGTTGGAAACGACTGCAACGATACAAATATAAATGTTAATCCAGGAGCTACAGAAATTTGTGACGGAGTTGATAACAATTGCGTTGGAGGAATTGATGAAGGAGGGGTTTGCGGGGGAAATCCAACATACCTGAATTGCGCAGCTGTTCCGGCAAATGTTTTAGGTGGAAAGACTTGTGTTGAGGTTACAAGTTGTGGGACTTTGAATATAACTGATTCTTATTATTTAATGATGAATGATGTGTCTTCTGCAAATAGCTGTTTCTTTGTAAATAACAGGAACATTACACTTGACTTAAATAATTATACCGTTACATACGCTAGTGCTGGTTCAATGGTTAATTGCGGAACATTAAGACTTAGCAGAGATGGTTTACCAGATAATTCTCCGGATAATATATGTCACTTTGGTATTTATCAGTCAAACCCGGATCTTTTTTTAGGGTTAACAATGGTTCCCGATAGTCCACCCGGACTTTCTAATAGCGTTCAATATTTTACTTTAAAAAATGGAAGAATAGAACAGTTTGACGGCTCGGCTGATTATTCTGCAGCTATTATGTGGAAGAATGGCAATCTTACAGTTGTTGATGTTACGGCCACTGCCAAAGGGAAAAATTCTGATACATTGAACTGCATGATATTAGGTTATTGTTCTGGAGCACAAATTTATAACAATGAATTTTACAGCGTTGGCCCTTTAATTCAGCAGTCGGACAGAAACGCTAATTTTGGAACACTGAGATTAAACGGAGATTATTCTAATGTTTATAATAATAAATTATGGTATAGTCGTCAAACAGGTATAAATTTAGGTGCAAGTTATTCAAAAATTTACAATAATGATATAGCACAAAATCAGAGTGCAGAAAATGCTTTCTCGATTTCTTGTTGGGATTGTTCTGACAATGAAATATATAATAATTATATTCATCCTTTTAATGGAAGGGGAATTATAATTGATAACGCTGCTAGAAGAAATAAGATTTACAATAATACGATTATTGTTAAAGAATCAAACAGAACTCAAATTGAAGGATATCCTTTGTCACAAGCATATGCTTTGCGTATAAGAACTTGGGCTGCAAATAACAATTTTGATAATGAAGTTCACAATAATAACCTAACTGCTTATGCTGGATTTCCAGGAATGGAAAATGATGGAACAGGATTAATTTTGACTTTTGTCGACGGTGCTCAACCTAACGGTTATAATCCAAATTACATCTATAATAATACAATTACTGCCATTAGTTTTAACACCAATTACATTGCAAGCGCTGTGGGTATTGAAGGACCTGATAATGATACCCCTCCTATAGGGATTTTTTTTAGTGGAAATACGTTAGCAGGAAATAGTCATTTAATCTCTGTTGGCACTATTGCTGGAAATGACCGCGCTGGCCATGATTATGAATTCATTAATACGCTTTTTAGGAAAGAGGGAATGGATTTGCCATCATTTTCTGCTGTTGATTTGCATGCAGGTACGGATGCAAACTACCAAGCTAATAACATAACTGTTTTAAACGCCAGTTTTTCAGGAGGAGCAAGTATAAATGACATTACTTTTGATAGCGTAAGATGTACTCTATTTCCTCCATGTTATTATTTCTTGAAATGGTTTTTGAATGTGAATGTTTTTGATGGGGCTAATCCTGCACAGAATGCACAGGTCACTATAAGAGATTCTTTTAACAATATTGTTTATTCTGGTTTTACATATTTAAATGGATCTGTTCCCATACAAAATCTCACTGAATTTAAGAATCAATTTTCTGTTGGAAAAACTTATTATACTTCTCATAATGTTACAGTAACTTACAATTCTACAACACAATCAAGACTTGTGAACATGAATCAATCAAGAACAGAGGATTTTGTGTTTAGTGGTGGAGGAGCTCCAGGCACCCTCACTTCAATTCACAATTCTCCTGTAAATAACTTTAATATTACTAACGGAAGCTCTTTTTTATATAACGTTACACTTTTCTGCAATGGTGGAATTTGCGGAGACGTTGTTGCGACTTTAGATCCGTATTGGAATGGTATGTTTGGATTTAATTATATGAGCACAGGAACAGGACTGACTGTTCTTGATACAAGTGATGAGATGATTGCTATACCTTTCAAGTTTATAACAAATGGAACACCTACATCAAGCGTAACAAATGTTTATACCTTATTGGGGGGAGCTGGAACACCTCCAGCATATAATTTGGGTTTAGTGGCAGATAATGCAGGAACTCCCGGAACAACTTGGCTTGGAGCGTCAAATAATGGATTTTGCGCAATAACACCGTCACTTACTCAAAGCCTTCAAGGATGCAATTTAATAGAAAATGTAACACTAACTAATAACACTGTTTATTGGGTTTTGATGAATTACAGCAGCGGAACAATTGACGGAGGAAATAATGCAAGAGCAATTAGCTTTAGCGAACAAGCAGGACATAGTCTTGAGCAGGCATATCTTAAGAATATGGAAGATAGAGATATTCAATTTTGGTTTTTTACTTTAGGAGTGTGGACATTACAAACAGGAAATGGCGCCCAATTTGTTTTAAATTACCAAAGAGATGACTTAGCTCAATACGGAAATCCTTATATTTCCTCTGTTACAAACAGTATTTACGGAATTCAATTGGCTGCAGAAGTCTTTCAAGTGGATGAAAATATAACAGTCAGCAATGTAAGCTTAACAACAAGCGAAGCAGGAACTCCTCCTTGTGCTGGAGAGTTTGTTTTAGTAAATGGTGTTCCCGATGTTAACTGGAATGCAAATGCTTTAGCAAGGTGCTCTGTTCCGTCAACATGGACAGGAACAGCAGTAAGAGGATGCAACTTTGCAAGCGCAGTTAATTTGACTAAAGGAAATAATTATACAATACTTCTTAGAGATATGAATAATACCTGCGATGCAGTAAATAGATTAACAGGAACAATATCTCAAAGTGTTTACGGAAATTCTTATGCAATAGATTTAACTTATGATGGAAGCGGAAGTTATTTTGTCAATACAACTGATAATGGAACAACATGGACAACTGATTATTCTAAAGATTGGGCATTTGCTTTTAATTATTCCTTGACACCATCTCAAGGTGCTCAACCCCCAACATCAAAAGGAGTTGTTTCTCAAGGGTCTGGAACTCCTTTTTACACAACTTCATCTAATCCACAATCATGCTTGAATATGCAAAGCGGGAATTCGTGCAATTTAATCTGGAATGTTTTCGCAAATGGGACTTTACAAAATTATGATTTCTTTGTTATATTTAATGCAACAGATCCGCTTGTCACAGATATAAATTCATCAACAATAAATATTTCAATTGTTCAGCCTCCTTGCAATTTAACAAATGCACTTTGGTCAACGAGTAGCGTGGTTCAAGGAACACAAGTAACTTTAACAGTTAATGGGACAAACTGTGACGGAAAAGCCTTGAACTTTACAATTAAGGAAGATGATTTTAGTTTTGGTGGAGAAGATACTTTTGACGATGATGTGACAATTAATCCTTCAAATGCAAACTTTGTTGGAAACACAGCAACAACAACTTGGATTGCAGAACATCAGGGTGATGGAATTCTTGGAGGAGATCCAGAATATTATTTCATATCCACTTTAGTAAGCAATGCAAGTGAAAACATAAAAAGCAATCCGCCTTTGTTAAGTGTTTCACAAGATACAATCCCTCCAATAATTACAAATGTTCAGGCAATAAGCATTACTGAAAATTCTGCGACAATATCTTGGACAACAAATGAGAATGCAGATTCAAAGGTTGAATATGGCCTTACAACCAGCTATGGAACAAATACTACTCTTGACACAAATTTAGTTACATCACATTCACAATTAATTTCAGGGTTAACAAATGATACATTATATCATTACAGGGTTTTATCAAATGATTCTGCAGGAAATTTAAATAGTTCTGGAGATTATAACTTTACAACATTGAGTCCTGGAGCAGCAGGACAGCATTTAAACTGCACTGATATTAACTTATTATATCCATCTATGACTTGTGTTGAAGTTGCAAGCTGTGGATTAAATCTTAGCGCTTATAACACTTATTATATTTTGATGAATGATATAAGCTCAGCAAACACTTGCATTATCGTGAATCCTTCCACAATTCCTAACCAAAATCCACCATTGAGCATTTTTGATTTGAATCAATACACTCTTACATTTGGTGAATCCCTTGGTGTTGGACAATACGGAATAGACATTCAAGGAGGGTTTAATTTTAGGCCAAATATAGAAATTAAAAATGGTTTTATTAGACAAGGGGCTGGAAATGGAACAGATTGTGTAACAATTGATGGAAGCTCTTCAAGCCCAAACCAAGAATATCATCATCTTAATTTGTTCACTTATGGGTGGGATTGTGGGAATCTCAGAATAGCTGGAAAGAATATTACAATCAGAGACAATTACCTTGAGCAGAATGTTTCTTATGTTACAGACAGAGCTAGAAAAGCAATAAATCAAATAGGAGTAAGTCAAACTGATGCAAGTGGAGCATTTGGTTTTCTTGTAGGAAAATTATTGATTTATAATAATACTTTAAGAGGCAAAGGACAGATGGGAATATCTGCCACTAGATACTCTGCAGCTGCTTGGGGAAATTCTACTGCATTAGGTTTTGTCCAGGGAATGAATATATCTTACAATGATATAAGCATGGAAGGAGTTGTCGCAAATCCGTATGCAATCGTTATTAGTGGCTATGAGGCAAACCAGTATTACACACCAGTTATACACAATAATAATATTCATCAAATTAATGCCAGAGGATTAGACTTGGATGGAATTGATGATTTGATAGGAATGAAAGGAGGATTAGTTTATAATAATATTTTTGACGCAAAGCAAGGGTGCTTAATAGATAATAATGGGGGTAGTTTTCAGGGGTATAGCTGTGGCGTTCATTCGTTAAGGATTAGAACTTCTGATGGTTACTACAGAACCGCTTTCTTCAATAATCTAGGCAATGTAACGATAGGTAACTCGTCTGACCCTGGAACTCTATTAAATCCGGGAATTAGAAATTATACTACAGGATTAAGATTCCAAAATGTTCAAATTCCTCAAGGAGCAGATATAACCTCTGCTTTTCTTAGGGTAGTTTCAGGTTCTGACAACTCTTTAACAACTGTCAATGTTCGATTTAGAACACAAATCGATAATAATCCTGGAAATTTTACATCTTATGAGAATTTTGTTGGTAGAAATCGATCCTCCTCAAGCGTGCAATGGAGCAATGTTCCTGCCTTTATCAATGGGTTAACGTACACCTCACCTAATATTTCTCTAGTTATTCAAGAAGCAATAAACAGTGCAAACTGGGTACAAGGAGATCCCTTAGTCATATTCATAGATGATGATGGAAGCTCTTCTGGAGCTATAAGAAATTTGAGAACATATGAATCAGGAAGCCCTGCAATACTTACAGTTAACTACACTACAGGGGGTCCTGAAGCAAGCATTTCTGTCCCGATAGTTCAAGGAGGAGATGATGCATACATTTTCGGAAGGCGTTTTCAAAATCCTTACGGTGAAAACGGAAACAATGTTTTCATAAACAATACAATAATAATGAGACAAGGAGAATTGCTTCCTGACGGAACTTTAAGCGGAGATGGGTATGCCGTTCGTATAAGTCTTAGAGATTATAATCAAAGCTTAAACATGACATTTATTAATAATACCTTTATAGCATATACAAATTCAACATTTGATGGGTGCATTCCAGCGTGCACTGATGCTACAGAAGCCACTCCTTTGTTTATTGATGATATTCTTCCAAACAATAATCTGCTATTCAAAGGAAATACTTTCATAAGCAATTATCTTCCTTTATGGAGCGCTGGAAACGACATTGTCTTTGAGAATAACAAGATTTTGAGACAGGGAGTTGTAAATCCAAATTACAAGCCTATAGCCATAGGCTATTATACTTGGGGTGTTGCAAATAATTCATTCTTTAATCAGACTTTTGAAAATAGCGTTGGATTTAGCGGATTAGTTTATAGAAGCACAGGATTTGCTTTAAGAGATATAACTATAAAATGGCCTTTGGACGTTTCTGTCACCAGCGGAGGAAATCCTGCAGTTGGTGCAAATGTTGAGGTCAGAAATATTTCTAATAGTTTAATTGGCAATGGAGTCACTGATTCAAATGGAATATTCAAAATAAATGTTACTGAATTTTTTGAAGAATGCGATGGAATTAATTGCATTAAGGCAAGAACAAACCACACACCCCACAACATTACAGTTACATTTGGCTCAACCCAATCGAGAATCGTCACAATGAACCAATCTCGAACTGAGAATTTTGCGTTTTAGTTTTTTGAACTTGATGCGTAAGCACTCCAGATATTGGAGGCGTTTGAGTATTGTTTTTGAGAATTATTAATTCAACAGCCATTTCCAAACAGGCATTATCTTTATTTTTTTGCCATCGATTTTAAATTCATCTTCTTGATTAAAAGTTAAAATTAATCCTTCTTTTAAACCGAATTTTTCTAACACCTTTTTAATGCCGTTTATTTCTCTTTCTTTATTGTCGTCATTTAAATCATAACACACCTGAATTGCCTTGATAATTTTTATTCCTTCTTTAATAACAAAATCACACTCTCCTCCATCCTGAAAATAAAATATTTCCTTATAATTTTTTCTTAAATTTATAAAAACTAGGTTTTCAAGCATTTTTCCATTGTCTTGGGAAAAAGAAGCAGAGTTAATATTTGTTAAACCATTATCAATTGAGTATATTTTTTTGGGACTAACAAGCTGCTTTTTCAATGAATAACTAAATTTAGGAACTGTAAACATCAAGTAGCTATCCTCTAAATATGAAACAAATGCTATTGCGCTGTTTGTTGAGCCTAAATTAAATGTTTTTTTGAGACTGTTATAAGAAAATTCCTTCCCTACATTGGTTAATAGATATAAAGCCATTTCTCTTAATGACTTTAGACTTCTAACTTTATGTCGAATTGCTATATCCCTTATAAGAATGTCATTAAATAACTCCTGCAATATAGCAGATTTTTTTAATTTCAAATACTCTGGAAACCCTCCACCAATAAAATATCTTTCAAAAGAATTTATACTTGATTTTTCATTAATTAATAATAAAAATTCTGTGTAAGAAAATGGAAAGAGCTCATATCTTAGATGCCTTCCAGTAAGTCTTGTTCCTAGCTCTTTGCTTAATAAAGAGGCGTTTGAACCAGTTATAATAACATGTTTTCTTCGGTCTAGAAGAGCTCTGACAAAAAGTTCCCATTTCTTAACATTTTGCATTTCATCAAAAAAATAGTAATTTTTCTCTCCATGTTCTTCCTTAAATATTTCATCAAGTTTTTGAAAGTCATCAACTTCAAAGTTAACTGCCCGCGGATCTTCAAAATTAAAATAATAAAAATCCTTGACTTTTTTCATAATTTGTTTTAATAGGGTGCTTTTTCCACATCTTCTTATTCCTGATAAAACTAATACAAATGGAATTTTAACATCTATTTTTTTCAAGGCTTCTCTTTCTATGCTAGATTCTGCCAAGTCTAAACTTTCCTTTTGTGTTCTAACTATATTCTTTAATGTTTCCTTAAGTATCATAAAATGTAAAAAGAAACTCTGTTTTTAAATGTTTGCATTACTAATGAACACTTTTGTTCATTACAGATGAACAAGTTTCTTTGGATTGACAGTCAAGAATCGTCACAATGAACCAATCTCGAACTGAGAATTTTGCCTTCTAACGATGATTTTTTAGTGAAATTAAGTTTATTAACCATAATTTGATGATTTTAAAATGGGAAATAAAAAGGGGTCTTCGGAGATAATAGCGAGCTTCATCGTAATTTTGATAGTCTTAGTTTTTTTAACGATAGTTTGGGTGGTTGTTAAAGGGCTAGTTGATGATAAAAATCAAGATACAAATGCTGAAGGGATAAAATTAGATGCTAAGATTGAAAAAGTTGTTTTAGATAATTTTTCAAATAATGCAAGCATTAAAATTAAAGGAAACTATGGATATGAAAATTTAACAGGATTGAAATTCATATTTTATGCTAAAACTCAAACAGAGGAATTTTCAGTGAATACCTATCTTGAAGAGCTTGAAGATAGATTTTTTGTCTTTCATCTAAATTATTTAAATGTTTCAGATTTAACAGAAATATCTGTAGCCCCTATTCTAGAGACTGTGTCTAATGGTGAGATTCTTGGAAATGTGACTGATACATATAATGTTGTAGCAAGTTCTGGTGGAGGAGGCGGAGGAGGAAGCTCTTCGTCTGGAAGCTCATCTTCTGGAGGATGTGTGCCAAAAACATGCCAAAATTTAATGGCAAGCTGCAGCAGCCCAAATAACGGATGTGGGGGAACTTTAAATTGTGGAAGCTGTGCATCTGGCAAGACTTGCAATAGTTTGTATCAATGTGTGCCACAAGCTCAGCATTTAACATGCGCTAATATAGTGCAAATGCATCCAGGAGCAAATTGTGTTCAAGTAATAGCTTGCGGGACTTTGAGCCAGTACAATACTTACTATCTTTTAATGAATGACATCTCTTCTGATAATGATTGCATTACAATTGATCCTTCTTTGCAAAGTGATGGAAGCCTTCCTCCAATTATATTTGATCTAAATCAATATATGGTTATGTTTGGAAATGTGAAGGGTCAGAATCAAAATGGAATTTACATAACGGGAAACTCTAATAGAAAACCAAATATTGAGATAAAAAATGGATACATAAGACAAGGAGCTGGAAACGGAACAGATTGCGCTTCAATTAGAGGAGGTTATTGGTCTCCAAATAAAAATATATCAAATATAAATGCATTTGCTTATGGGGTTGACTGTAAAAATATTGACATTAATGGAGGCAAGAATATAACAATAATAAATAATTATCTTGAGCAAAATGTTTCTTACGTTACTGACAGGGCTGGAAAAGCAATAAGTCAAATTGGCGTTGGCGGACAGGGGAATATTGGAGAAGGAGATGCAACCCTTGGAGGATATTTGAAGATAATTAATAACACTCTTAGAGGCAAAGGACAGATGGGAATTACTGCTGGAAGATCTACTGCTGCTGCATGGGGCAATTACACTGCGCTGGGAATTATTCAAGGAATGGAAATTGCTTATAATGACATAAGCATGGAAGGTGTTGTTGCAAATCCTTATGCAATAGTTATTAATGGCTATGAATCAAATCAATATTACACACCTTTAGTTCATGACAATTACATTCACCAAATAAATGCAAGAGGAATTGATATTGATGCTATTGATGATCTGCTTGGAATGAAGGGCGGAAAACTTTACAATAATTATATTGACACAAAACAAGGATGCTTGATAGATAATCTGGGAGGAGACACATCAAGGTCTCCAAGCTGCGGGACTCATTCATTAAGAATAAGAAGCTCTGATGGTTATTACAGATCTGGCGGGAGTTTGTCAAATCCTTACGGAGAAAATTCTAATAATTTAATTTATAACAACACAATAATTTCAAGAGGAGATGAGCTGCTGCCTAGTGGAGAATTGAGTGGTTATGGGTATGCTGTTCGTATAAGTGTAAGAGATTTCAATCAAAGCCTAAACATGACATTTGAAAATAACACAATAATTTCTTATACAAGTTCAACAGGAAGCAATGTCAAGTCAGTTTATATTGATGATGTTATTCCTGGCAATAAATTAATTTTCAAAAATAATAAATTTATAAGCAATTATAATCCTCTTGAAGTTGCCGGCTCTGATATTTTATTTTTGGACAATCAAATTAATAAATCCGGCACTTTGAATTCTGGCTACAGACCATTGACTATAGGCTATTGGACATTCCAGGCAACAGGAAATATTTTCTTAAACCAGTCTTTTGTTAACAGCCCTGGCTTTGACTCTGTTGTTTATCAGGGGACTGATGGAGGAAATTTAAAGAATATAACGGTTAAATGGCATGCCAAAGTTTATGTTACTAGTGGAGGAAGCCCTGTGTCTGGGGCAAGTGTTGTTATAAAAGATGCATTTTCAAGTCAGGAATTTTTAGGCGTAACTGACTCAAGCGGTTTTGCAAGAACTAATCTAACCGAATTCAAAGAAGCCTGCAATTTTCAGGGATGCACACCCTCAAAAACAACCTACACTCCTCATAATGTTTCTGTGAATTATAATTCTGTGAATCAGTGGAGAATCATCACAATGAATCAGTCGAGAATTGAGAATTTTGCGTTCTAGATATTTAAGGGCAGAAAATTTATGAGTAGTGTTTACTAAAATAAACAGATGTTTACTAAAATAAACGATCTTTGATTACCTTTTGAAAACCGAAAGATGGTATAAGTTAATTTTATTAATAGTGTTTTCTTTTCATTTGTATGATTAAGAATTTAGACAAAAAAATAAGAGCTTATGCTTTAAAGAATGCAATCGCTTATAATGGGAAGGCTAATTCTGGAAGTGTTCTTTCCTCTTTATTCAATGAAGGCCTGAAAAAAGAAGAGGTTAATGGCATAATGCCTAAGATTCAACAAGTAATTAAGGAAATAGAAAAACTTTCTTTAAGTGAGCAGGAAAAAGAATACGAAAAATTGCATGAAGTAATAAGCGAGAGACATGGAAGAGAGGGGCTTCCTGAACTGCCTAATGCTAAAAAGGGAAAAGTTATTATGAGATTTAGGCCTGCGCCTTCAGGCCCGTTGCATGTTGGTCATATAATTTCCAATCTTGCGTCTTCACTTTATGTAAAAAAGTATGGAGGTAAGTTTTATGTAATTATTGACGATACTGATCCTGAAACTACTGTTTTAGAGTCTTACAAAAGAATAAAAGAAGATTGCGATTGGATTTTTGGAAATGTTCACAAATACCTTAATAGCTCTGACATGGTTGAGAATCATTATGAATATGCTGAGAAATTAATAAAGAAAGATTCAGCGTATGTCTGCATATGCTCACAGGAGAATTTTAAGAAGTTTTCTTTGGAAAAAAGAAATTGCCCTTGCAGAAATTTATCTGTTAAAGAGAATCTTGAGAGATGGAAAAAAATGCTTGGTAAAAAAGGATACAGATTTTCACAAGTTCAGTCTGTATCGTCCAAGCTTGGTCAATACAAAGAAGGAGAAGCTGTTTTGAGATTTAAGACTCCGAACGAATTTGGGGGAATGAGCCATAAAAATCCCGCAATGAGGGATTTTCCCCTGGCTAGAATAAATGTTAAAAGCCATCCTATCCAGAAAAATAAGTATAGAGTCTGGCCTCTTATGAATCTTGCCGTTGCTGTTGATGACATGGAATACAGGATGACTCACATAATAAGGGGAAAAGACCACAAAGACAATGCAGAAAGGCAGAAAATGATGTTTAAAGTTTTTAATAAAGAGTATCCATGGACATTTTTTATTGGGAGGATTAAGTTCACTGATCTTGTGCTATCCAAAAGAAAAATAAGCTCTTTGATAAAAGCGGGAGAGTTTTCAGGGCATGATGATGAGAAGCTTCCTACAATTTCTTCTTTGAAGAAAAGAGGATATAAGCCAGAAACATTTGTAAAATTTATTGAACAAAGGGGTTTGACAGGAGTAGACAAGGTTATTTCCGGGAAGGATTTTTTTGAATCATTGGATGTTTTTAATAGATGATTATTTTTTTGAATGAATTATTTCGAACCTTTCTTGGTTGAAACACTCGCCAATTCCGTTGTTTTTAAGAATGTCTTTGGCAGTTAAATCTGTAAGCACGTCTTCTTCTAAATTTCTTAAAACACTACCTTTAAATTTTTCATCTTCCATAATTTTTTTATGAGCTTTTCTATTAACAGGCATGCCATTCCATTCAAATCTAGAACATCCTAAAAGAGTTATATCATATATTGATTTTGTTGGGCTTTCAGAACAGTAGTGAATATCTCTTTTCTTTTCCAATGATTTGTAAGGATCTGGGTGGTCTTTCTTACAGTAGATGGTCTCCGCATGCGTCCCGAAAATTCCAAAATACTTACATCTAGCACATGCTTCAAAGTCCCATAGTTGGAGTTTTTCTTCTCTGTTATTCCCCATTTCTATTCTAATTTTAAATGCTTTTTAAGTATTTATTTAATGTATGACAAGCAAAAGACAAAGCAAGAAACTAACAAAAACCTTTAAATATTCAAAAATCTTGCTTGAAGCATATTTAGACAATGAAAAGGAGGTGTTAAATGATTATTAACAAAAAAGGTTTATCGACTGTTGTTACGACTTTGATAATTATACTTTTAGTTTTGGTTGCTATTGGAATTATATGGGTCGTTATAAGAGGTGTTATTGAAACAGGATCTGAGCAAATTGATATTGGAACAGCTTGTCCTTTAATTGACTTAAGAGTTATTGGAAACAAGACTTGTGATGGAACATCTTGTGTTGTGACTCTAGAAAGAAGAGCTGGCGGCAAGGATTTTGAAGGCGTTAGATTAGTGGTTTCAAATAATGTAACATCCGCAGTAACTGATATTGATGGCAATATAGATCAGCTTGTTACTATGGACAAAACGGCAACGCCTTCTGTGGCGAACCCGGGGAAGGTTATAATTGCAGCTTATTTCAGAGACACACAGAACAACATACAATTGTGCCCTAACTCACAGGAGTACAATATTATTTAATTTTTTATTTTTCTAATTCTTGACTATTTTTATATCAACAGCTTTTTATACTGCTAAAATTTACATAAATTATGGCTAAAGTGACAAGTATAGAAACAAATGAATCAAGAGACGTTGATGATAATTCTAACATAAAAGAAGCTTGTGAAGAGCTTGGCGTGCCGTTTTGCTGCGAGGAAGGGCTTTGCGGGAGCTGTGCAGTTGATGTTGTTCATGGCGAGGATAATTTAAGCGAATTGACAGAAAATGAGGAGATTCTAGACAGGGATAAAAAGCATAGGCTTGCATGCCAGTGCAGAATAAAAAAGGGCGAGGTTGAGATTAGGTTTTAGAAAATGTTAGACTTTGAACTTGATAAACTTGTAAGAGAACTTAAAAAGAGAAAGCCAAAGAAAGTTTTAGTCCAGCTTCCAGAGGGAATAAAACAGAATGCAATTGAGATTAGCAAAGTTTTTGAGAATCTTGGGATTGAAGTCATTTTTTCAGGAGAAACATGCTGGGGAGCGTGCTCTGTCGCGGTACAGGAGGCTGAAGCTCTTGGTGCGGATTTAATTGTTCATTTCGGGCATGCTGAATTTATAAAAATAAATTTTCCTGTTTTTTACATTGAAGTTAAAGATAATCTTGATTTGAGCAAAATTTTAAACAAGTCTTTAGCTCATATAAAAAAATTCAAGAAAATAGGGCTTTCTTATTCTATTCAGCACAGGCATGATATTAAAAATATAATAAAATTTTATGAGGATAATGGAAAAGAAGTTACACTTTCTAGGAAGCTAGGAAAAGTTGCTTATGAAGGCCATATTGTAGGATGCCAGTATTCTGGATTAAAGGCAATAGAAAAAAATGTTGATGTTTTTCTTATAATTGGAAATCAGTTTCATTCTATGGGTGCTGTTCTTTCTGTTGAAAAGCCAGTTGTACTTCTTGATGTTTATAATGATGATGTAAGAGACATGGGAAATTTAAGAGAAAAAATAATCAAGCAGAGGCTGGTTTCAATACAAAAATTGAAAGACGCGAAAACTGTCGGAGTTATTGTCGAGATAAAGCCAGGACAGCAGTTTGGCTCTCCTAAATGGCTTATGAAAAGACTTAAAGACGCCGGCAAGGAAGCTGTATTAATAACAATGAGCGAGCTTTCACCTGACAAGCTTATGAACTTTTATTACATTGACTGTTTTATAGAACTTGCCTGCCCTAGAATAGCTATTGATGATTTTTATAAGTATGAGAAGCCTATTGTAACTTTCAAGGAAGCTTTGTATGCGCTTGGAGCAAAATCTTGGGATGAAGTTTTAGAAATGGGGCTGGTTTAAAACTTTATACCTAAAATTTGTAAAAGCCTGATGATTAACAGCCATATGAGTTATGATGTTTACACGGCAAGTAATTGCAATAAGCGGCAAGAAAGACCAGCAGACAACAATAAATCACATAATAAAATATTTTGATGAGTATAAAGAATATTTAATAAGGAAATTAAATTAAGCTGCCTTTCTTATTCTTCCTGCTTTAACGTCTTCAAGGCTATTTTTAAACTGCCTCACTAAATCAAAATCTATTTTTTCAAGCTCTTTTAATCTTTGTAATTCTGAGAGCATTTGCTCGTATCGTGATTTTGATATTTTAACTGTTTCCATAGAAAATGGAATTGCAAGATATTTATATACTTTTATTAATAGATTTATATCCTTTCTCTTCAAGTTCGTCTATCAACTCGGGTCCGCCTGTTTTTGCAACTTTACCGTCTATTAAAACAGAAACCCGAGTTGGCTTTAAATGATGGAAAATTCTTTTATAATGTGAAATAACAAGAAGGGATTTCTCCTGAGACATAAAATTACTAAGAGCTTCTGCTATTTTTTTTAAAGAGTCAATGTCAAGCCCTGAATCAGTTTCATCCAAAATTGCGAGTTTAGGGTCTAAAGTCAGCAATTGGAGAATTTCTGATTTCTTTTTTTCTCCGCCGGAAAAGTTTTCATTAAGATACCTTGTGGAAAAATCTTCTGGAGCATCGAGCTTTTTGGATTTTTCATCCATGAGAGTTTTGAATTGTCTTGTTAAAAGTTTTTTTTCTTTTAATTCATTGTAGGCTGACTTTAGAAATTTTAACATTGGGACGCCTGAGACTTCTTTTGGGTCCTGGAAGCTTAAAAATATTCCTAGTTTAGCCCTTTTATCTGGCGCCATATCAGTTATTTCTTCACCATTAAAAAATATCTGGCCTTTAGTTATTTTGTATTTTGGATGACCTGCAATAACTTTTGCCAATGTGGATTTTCCAGAGCCGTTTGGTCCCATAAATGCATGAATCTCTCCCTTTTTGACTAAGAGATTTATTCCCTTCAGGATTTCTTTGTTTTCTGCGCTGACGTGGAGATTTTTTATTTCTAACATTTTATTTTTCTCTTAGAATTTTTTTCAAGCCTTCCAAAGGAAGGATCTGACATTTGACTCTTGTCAGTGTTATCTCTGCGCCGATGAAATCATCTAGGTCTTTTTTCCCCAGCTTTAATATGTCCTGGATATTCATTCCTTTTATTTTTTCAAGCAAAACAGAAGTTGAGACGGTGCTCACGAAACATCCACCTCCTGTGAAGCCGACGTTTAATATTTTTTCATCCTTGACTTCCAGCTCAAGATTTATTATATCGTCGCATATTGGGTTTTTTATTGTTATTTCATGAGTCTTGTTTTTCAGCTTTCCATAGTTAGGCCTTTCAGAGTAAATTTCAAGAAGCTCTTCGCGGAATAGAGTTTTGTTCAACATACTGAGTTTTCAATCTCTAATTCAATTAATTTATTTAATTCGGCAGCATATTCCAAAGGAAGCTGTTTTATTATAGGCTCTATAAATCCAGAGACTATCATTTTTGTCGCTTCTTCTTCACTGAGGCCTCTTGACATTAAATAAAAAAGCTGTTCTTCTCCTATTTTCCCAACAACAGCTTCATGTGAGACTTCAACTTGATCTTCTGAAACTTCCATACTTGGGAAGGTCATTGATTTGCTTTTGTTATCAAGCATTAAGCCATCACACCTTACAGAAGTTTTTGAATTTTTTGCCCCGGATTTTATTTTGACCAAACCACGGTAAGAGCAAATTCCACCTGCATGACTTATTCCTTTGCTTACAACAGTTGAAGATGTGTTTTCAGCTAAGTGATAAACTTTGCAGCCAGTGTCTTGATACTGCCCCTGGCCTGCGAAAGCTATTCCCAAATAATCTGATTTTGAGTTCTTTCCCATTAAAATACTGCAAGGATACAGCATTGTAAGTTTTGAGCCCATGTTTCCATTTACCCATTCTATTATTCCGTTTTCATGAACAACAGCTCTTTTTGTGTTTAGATTATATGTGTTTTTACTCCAATTTTCTATTGATGAATAACGAACTTTAGCTCCTTTAAGGACAAATATTTCAACTCCTCCTGCATGAAGGGAGTTTTCAGTATACAAAGGAGCTGAACATCCTTCAATATAATGAACATCAGAATTTTCATCAGCGATTATTAAAGTGTGCTCGAATTGACCTCCTTTTTTTGCATTCATTCTAAAGTAAGCCTGAAGTGGCAGCTCGACTTTAATGCCTTTTGGAATGTAAATAAAAGTTCCTCCAGACCAAACAGCTCCATGAAGTGCTGCGAATTTATGCAAGTTGGGCGAGATGCATTGAGTCATAAAATACTTTTGGACTAGTTCAGGATATTTTTGAACTGCTTCGTCACAATCTAAAAAAACAACTCCTTGTTTTTCTAAAGATTCTTTAAGATTATGATAGACGACTTCTGATTCGTACTGAGCGCCAACTCCTGCTAAAGCTTTCTGCTCTGCTTTTTGTATGCCTAGTCTTTCATAAGTAGCTCTTATTTCGTAAGGAACTTCATCCCAGCTTTTTGAATTTCTTTCTGCATTAGGCCTCATATAAAAATGAATTTCTTCAAGATTAAGATCAGAAAGATCAGGCCCCCAAGACGGAATTGGTTTTGAATTAAAAATTTCAAGGGCTTTTAGTCTTTTAGCCAGCATCCACTCTGGCTCGTTCTTGTCTTTTGATATTTGGATAACTAGCTCTTTGTTTAATCCAGCAACAGCTTTGAATTTCAAGTCTTCTGGATTTACAGAATCATAAGTCTGCCTTGAAAATTCCATATATATTAACTATAGTTAATATTTTTAAACCTTCTTAATTCCTAAATCTTTATAAAATCAACTTTTCTAGTAAAAAAATGAAGAAAATCTGGATTATATTTATTATTGCATTTATAGCTGTGAATGCAGTTGCTTTTAGCGTGTTTTTAACAGGAAACAGTCAGCAAGGCAATAGTCTTTCAAATGCAATAAATCAGCAGAATAAGACAGGAAATTCACAAGACAATAATCCAATAACATCTGGCTCAATATCTTCTTCAGAGCTTTCTAAACATTCTAAACAGAGTGATTGCTGGATTTCATATAAAGGAAAAGTTTATGATTTAACAAAATGGCTGCCTAAACATCCTGGATCAGCTGCAGCAATAGCCCCTTACTGTGGAACTTCTAGTGAGTTTGAAAAAGCATTTAGTGACAAGCATGGAACTTCTCAAGTGCAGAGGATGGTAGCTGAAGGAATTTATAAAGGAGAATTAAAATAAAAATGAAAATTCTGCAAATCAGATAAATTTAAAATAAAATGATGAACTTTAAAAAATATTCACCTCTTTTGTTAAGAGTTGGAATATCAATGGTCTTTTTGTGGTTTGGGTTTTCACAGATTAAAAACCCTTCAAATTGGACAGGAATGATGCCTGAATATATTCAATCAGCAATTTCTCTGCCGCCTAACACTCTTATTTACATCAATGGCGCTTTTGAGATAATGTTTGCTGTTCTTTTGCTTATCGGGTTTTTCACAAGAACAGCTTCTTTGCTTTTGACATTGCATCTTTTTCACATAGTCACTATTGTTGGTTATGGGGCTGTTGGAGCAAGAGATTTTGCTTTAGCTTTAGCTACGTTTTCAATATTTTTAAGAGGAAGAGATGAATTTTGCTTGGATGAGCTTTTAGCGGAAAAAAGAAACAAGAAGAAGAAAGGATGATTTTGGTTGCTGGTTTCAAAAGTTGGAATTGGAAAAATTTAATTTTATTGTTAACCATAACATATTTAATTGAGCAAGACATAGAAAAATCATGAAAAAGATCATGCCACAGGAGATTGAAGTTTGGTATCTTATTCCTTATTTGAGAAAAAAGATTTCTATTATCTTAGCTCAAAAAGGCGTTAAACAGAAGGAAATTGCCAAGATTTTCGGAATAAGCGAGGCTGCTATTACCAATTATATAAAAGAAAAAAGAGGAAGCAAGGTTACTCTTCCTTCAGACTCTATTAAAGCAATAGAAAAGGCTGCTGACAAAATAATCAAAGGCGAGGACTCAACAAAGACTCTTTACGAACTTTGCGAGAAATTCAGAAATTCAAAAGAATTGTGCAAAATACATAGGAAGTTTGACAAGTCTGTCCCAGAAAAATGCGAAGTTTGCTTTGAGTGAAAGTTGGAAATTAATTAAACCCTGCGTCTTTTTTGAAAATTATGTGCTTGATCTTTTTTAATTCTGAAAGTATTTCTTTTCTTACTTCACTATCAAGGCATTCCGGAGGAAAAACCCCTCTGTTTTTTATTTTCGGCATTGCCATTATAAACAGCTTTACTGACAAGGCAGTTGGATAAGTGATAAAATTAGCCCCCAGTTTTAAATTATTTATTTCTTTTTGCTTTGGAAATATTAAGGAATATTTAATGGTTCTTTTCTTGCCGTTGGATTTTCCTGTAGCTTCTGTACATACGGCAAATCTTGCTTTTGGGAATTTCTTTTCTTCTCCAGGAACCTGATCAGGCAGAATTTTGGATAAAAAACTTATTGGTTTTATCTGCTTCCCATCAACAAGAATCTCTTTTTTAGAAAACAGCCCCAACGCAACTAAAATCTTTAAGACGTCAATGTTGTTGTCATGGATTTTTACATCTAATTTTTTTGTTTTAACGTAAAGGGGAATTGAACCTACCTCATCCTGTGCAAAATAATAAGTTTTTCTTTTTCCAATAGGAGCTGGAAAATCGTATTCTTCCCCATCTCCAAAACGTTCTACAACTTTAAATTTTCCATTATTATAAATTATTGGTTTGGTTTCTAACTCGTCCAAAAGCCATTCTTTACTCCAAGGAAAAAATATCTCTTTACTTCCGGTATCTTCAACCATTCTTATTTTAATACAATCTATTTTATCTAATTTAGAGGCGCATTCAGCAACCATTAGATTATCTAAACCAGGAGCAACTCCCGCTCCTATCAGCCCAAATATATTGTTTTTCATAAAATCTTCGTTATAATCCATCTGCTCCATCTTGTAAGGTATTTTGGCTTTTGGATTTGGGTCAATATCCCAAAAAGAAGCTGTGTCAATATAATTCATCTTTGCTTTCAAGCATACTTTCATTATATGCAAATTAAATTTTGGATGAGAAGCATTAACCACAATATCTGGCTTTTTTTCATAAAGGAGCTTGTGAAGCTCTTTTTCATCTGTCAAGTCAACTTTTTTATGATGTGTTTTTTCAAAGAACTTTTCTTCTGTAAAACTAATGTCCCCACAAACTATAGATTTTATGGATTTTTCTTTAGAAAGAAGTTTAGCAAGAACCGAGCCTACTCCACCATGCCCGAGTATTAAAACTTTCATTTCAATTTATCCTTTTCCCGTTTTCCAATACAATCATTTTTCTTTTTTTGAGTTCTTTGAAAAATGGCTCCGGAGGAACAATGCCTTCGGGAGAGAAGCTTCCTTTTTCTTTTATTATTTCTTTTTTTATCATCTGGGCTATTATGCTTGCAGGCATCCCTGTGTCAATATTGCATCCTGCATCTTCCCATCCTTTCAGTGTTGGAACAATACATTCCATTAATATTTCTTTCTTGGACTTATTTTTGATGCCTTTTATTCTCACCCATAGATTTTCTTTTTCTTTATAGCCTTTTTCTATTTTTAATTTTTTAAGGACTTCTGTGAGGAATTCTACAGGAATTACTTGCGTTCCTTTGTAGTTTATCGGCTCTTTGCTTCCCAAGCCAAGCTCTATCATTGAATTTATTTTTTCAAAAGAATGCTGTGGAAATCCTGCATAGAATCTTATGTTTTTTACACCCTTGTTCTTGTAATATCTGTAGAAAGTGTATGTTTCAGGGTGCCTTACAAAGAATTCTTTTTGTTTTCCTATTTTTCTATGATAATCTTCTATTATCGAACTTAGGGGAGTTTTTTTTATAAAATGCCTGCTTTCAACAATTGGTGCTGGATCGGTAAACTCTTCTATTATACTTTGTATTGAGAAAGGAACAACAAATTTTTTTATGTTTGAATCCCATGAGAATCCTACTTCTATGTCATTGATTTTGTTAAATTTTTCTGCAGCATATTTTAACATTACATTCCCAATATCTGGAACAGAGCCGGCTCCGGTTATGCTTATAATTCCTTTTTTTTTCAGCTCAGCGTCCAGATTCAGCTGTTCTTTAGTCATCCATATTTCAGATCCAAGGTCTATGCAGTTTGCGTTCGCTTTTATGCAAGATTTAAGAATATTAAGATTCCAGTCGCCTTCTACACAATTAATGGCTATATTTGCTCCAGATTCTTTTATTGTCTCCGCGGTTTCATTAATTTTTCTTGCGTCAAAATATTGAAATTTTGCTTTTTTGTATTTTTTTAGAAGGTGCTCTATACGAGATTTATCTCTTCCGCACATAAGGATTGAATAATTGTTTTCAAGCAGGTCTTTTGAAGTTATCTTTCCCTGCATTCCTGTTGCACCTAGAACTACAAAATCAACCATCTTTTGTCTATCATTTGTAGTATCTTAGATTTAAAAGCCTTTTAGTTTTGGGATTTTTTGGCTTCAATTTCATCAAATCTTTTTTTTAAGTATTCTTCTTCAAAAGGATTGGGTTTTCTTCCATTTGCTACAGCATATTTAGAGCCATTATATTTAGCGTCTATGAACTTATCTTTAAATTTATATTCATTAAACCTGTAAACTCTTATTTCCAAATCACTATTGTTTCTAGCTATTCTGCCTGCAACTAAGAAATCTCCTTTATTATTTTTTCCAAGATAAATTGAATCAACTGGAGGTTGTTTTCTCCATATCAAAACAGAGTATATTTCTCCAAATTTTAATCTGGGTTTTCCATGAGCCATTATTGGATTTAAATAGTAATCTTTAAAAACTATACTGTAATTTAAAACCTATGAATAATGCTTGGAGTTATCGGCACATATAAGTACGATTTTCCCAGCTTTAGCTTTATTTCTAACAATAACTTTTTTATACCATTCCCAACTGAATTGAATATAATCTCTCTAAAGGGAGAGGTCATAAGGAGAACTGTAGGTTCTTTTTATTATGGCGGTTGTAGTATAATGGCAGTACGTACGGTTGTGGTCCGTGAGGAGAGGGTTCGATTCCCTCCTTCCGCCCTGAATTTTGTTTTCAAAGAAACCTTATTAAATTCAAGAAATCTTAGTTTATTGATAGAAGAGGAAAAGATGAAAATCCAAAGAGTTGAGATAAAACCATTCAAATTTGGTGATTATATAAGATTTCTAAAGGTAAGGTTAAGCCCCAAAACAAGAAAAGAATTTGCAAGGAGTGTTTTAGGATATTTTATTGTTGCCTTGAAAGATTTTTCATCAAAAATAAAGGTTTACAAATTTTCTATTTATTCTAACGACAGGCTTGCAGGGTTTGGAGCTATTTTTAATGAGAGGGGGTTTGATGAGATGGAAATTTTTGTTTTGCCAGAATATAGGAGAAAGGGAATTGCCACAGAAGCGACAAAATGGCTTTTAAAATACTGCTTTAATGATCTTAGATATAAAAAAATCAACGCTGTCACCAATAAGTTAAGCTTTGCTTCAGAAGGAATTTTAAAGAATCTTGGATTTAAGCTTTTGAAGAAAGGCAGAAAAAATGATGCAAGAATATGGGAGAAGAAAAATAAAACTTCAAGCCCGCCCAAGCTTGGTCGGTCTAGGGAGAAGAAAAAATGACAACAGAAACAGTCAAAGGCTTCCGAGATTTTACAGGCGAAGAAGCTGTGAAGAGGGCAGAAATCAGAAAAATACTAGTGGAGACTTTTGAAAAATACGGCTTCGAGCCAGCCGAAACACCGCTAGTAGAATATGAGGAATTTGTTAAAGGCGAGAATGCAAATGATGAGGCTGTCTCAGACGTTTTCAGGTTAAAAGACAAAGGCGAGAGAAATTTGGCATTAAGATATGAATTTACATTTCAACTTAAAAGAATAATGCAGAATAAAAAACTTCCTTACAAAAGATACCAAATTGGGGAGGTTTTCAGAGATGAGCCCGTTTCAGCAAACAGGTTCAGGCAGATTACGCAGTGTGATGTTGACATAGTCGGGAGCGATTTAAGAGATGAGGCTGAGGTTTTGGCTGTTGTTAATGATGTATTAAAAAGCATTGGAGTAAAGCCGATAATTTTGATAAACAACAGAAAACTTCTGGATGAAATTCTCAAGGATAATGACGTCAAAGATAAAGATAGGTCCCAGGTTTTAAGAGAAATTGACAAGATTGACAAGCTTTCTGAAAATGAGGTCAGGGGTAATCTAAGAAAACTAAGAGCTGAAAATGTTCTAGATTCTTTCAAAAAAGGAGAAGAATGTTTCAGCAAATTTGAGAATTACAAAGATGTAATATCTTTGATTGAGTATTGCAGAATTTACGGAATAAAAGCCCAATTTTCACCCTCTCTTGCCCGCGGGCTTTCATATTATAATGGAAGTGTTTTTGAAGTAAAAGCTGAAGGAATTAAGGAAACAATTGTTGCAGGAGGAAGCTATATTTTTAATGGAGTTCAGTGCACTGGCTTGTCTTTTGGGTTGGAAAGGCTTTGCCTTCTCACTAACATTAAAGATGAAAAAGAAAAATTTCTGGTTGTTTCCCTTGAACAGGATAAAGAAGCCATAAAGCTGGCTGAAAAACTCAGGGAAAAAGGAGAGACAGCAAGCTTGCTTTATGGGAAGCCGTCAAAAGCTTTGGAGTACGCAAATTCCTGCAATTACAACAAAGTTATTTTTGTCGGCCAGAATGAGGTCAAGGAAAAGAAGTTCAAAATCAAGGATATGAAGAGTGGGAAGGAAAGTTTATTAAAAATTTGAAAATAAAAATGGAGTTGACAATTTCCGAGAATTAGCAATACAAAACAACTGGCTTTGTTTGGAGTTGGCATAATTTGAATACCTGATTATCTCTTTAACTATTAAGAAGAACAAATTATTTTTCAAAAAGGTCATTTTGAACAGAACCAAACAACCGAAAATTATAAATACTAAAAATACTCTAGAAATATGTGTCAATTGCTAGGGAGTTCGGCTGGTTTTAGTCCAGAAGGACAAACTAGGGTGGCGGCACTTTTATAGTGTCCTTTGGCACATTTACTTCAAAAATTCTTCAAATTCATTTAAGTTTATGTTAATATAGTGGTCTTTCATTAAATTTTTTCTATCGTTTCTCATTAAGTAGGCATATTTATCTGCATTTGATTCTTTTGGGAGTTTCTCAAAAATAATTCTGTTAATTACTAAATCAAGTTTATTTTTAAGGTGATACAAAAGAACAGATTTAATATCATTTTCTCTCCCATCAAAATCCTTGCATAGAGTTAGAGAGATGATTTTAGAGAGGTTTTTATCTGATTTGTAAATATGTTTGATTATGTGGTAAACTACAACACTATAAAGTTTTACTCTAAAAGTAGATGTTTGTTTCGCAGATTTTTTATATTTATATAATCCTGCACCATATCTTGACTTTAGAATTTTTATGATATCTTCGCTGAATTTATAACCGAATATTATTGTTTTGTGTTTATCATTACTGTTTTTTTGTGCAGCAACTACAGTGTAATCTTTGCTTAAAATATCATGCCCGGAAACATCTATTTCAAAATCCATTTATTATAGACAACAGAATCCTTTTTATAATTTATTTATCAAGAAACCTTTAAGTTATATGAAAATATTGAATCCTTATTTTCTCCAATCAACATACCTATATCTTTTGACTCTTCTTTCATGGTATCTTTCTATTATCTTAACAATAAGCAAGGTTAGGAAAATCATTATAGAAGCTGGAAACATCCACAAAAATAAAGCGTCGATTAATCTTTCTGTTCCGTATTCTGTAAGAATATAAAATCCTGATATTAATATAAAAATGAATGTTGCGATTAATTCTGCATCTAATTCTTTGTCAAATAAGGTTTTAATCATGATTAAAGGAATATAATAGAATTTAAAAATCTATTTTAATTAAATGACATGGATGTTGAGATAGAGAAGGAAAGTTAAGCGAAGGAAACCTTGGTGTCCTCGCAGGGCCTGTGGTATAATGGAATTACGCTTGGCTGGCAGTCAAGAAACATTCTCAATAGGTCCATAAAATGAAGAGAGCTTGGTTTCAAGCCATAAAAGGCTTTTCTCCCAGCCATAAGAAGGAGGATGCCCTTTAGGTACAATGAATTGCCATCCAGAAAGATCTTGAACTAAGCTGGGGAGAAGAACTATTTGAGTGGTTAAATACAGGCTTTTATCATTATAGGCTTCTCTGATAAATTGCAGTGTTTGTGCGTCAATTTTTAGTATCTCTTGGTATGAGTCCCTAGAACTGAATCCTTCTCCTGTTTTAATTATTTCAAAACTATGCTCTCTGCAGTAACTATCAAGGTCTTTCAGACAGCGATTAAACCTCTCTTTTTCTTTCACGAGAACAGTTGGTTTTTTTGTTTAAAAAGGGTTGTGTATCATAACTATATTAAAGTCAATCTAAAAATCTTTTTTTATTTTCTTTTTTTAGGCTGAAAGAATGCAAGATATACTATAGAAAGAATTCCGACTGTGTTGATTACAAAAATGCAGATGAACCAGGCAAGATGATTGTTTCTGCTGGCTTTCCGCATTGCAATGCCTTTTCATATAACTTCTCAGATAATAAGAATGATGAGCCAAGGAGAACTTAGAAAACTAATTAAGTCCATGTTTTATCGAAGGGTTAGGAGTTTTTAATTGTTGCGAAATTGACACTGTTATATATTATAGAACACAGAAATTAATTTAAAGCTTTTTTCTGTGAATATTCTGTGGCAGTAAATAAAGTTCAATTAAGCAAAGAGGCACGGAATTTTGGCTTTGACAATGATGTATTCTTGGCTATTCTTTATTCTTCTATGAACCCATCTAAGGATCCGACGCAGATATATTTTCCAAGCAAAAAAGAGGGGTATATTTTAAGAGAGCTTGTCGGAGGAGTCTCTGAATATGTAACTGGAAAAAAATCAGAATTGCCTGAAGTAGGAAATTTTTTCAACCCCCCTTTAGCTGCTTTTTATAATGTCTTTTGCGAGGCAATGAAAAAAGATAAAAAACTGGATGAAGATATAAGAAGCAGTTTAGAGAGGAGAGTTAAGCCCTACGATATTTCTGGAACGGATTATACAGAGAGTATAACAAGCACAGGAATCAATGATTTTGTAGAAGTTATGCTTCCAGATTTCTTTTTACAAAGAAAAAAAACTTCTTTGCCTTATGCTATGGTGTTGAAAGCTGAACGGGAAATTATTCCTGGTTTAAATGGGCGTCAAATACAAAATGTTACTGGTATAGGGAAACTTATGAGAAATTATATTGAAGAAGATTTGAAAGCTTTAGAGAAAGGGTGAACTGTTCTTATTATTCTATTTAACCTCTATTTTTTAAAAACTGCCATGATTGAAAATTCTCCAAAATTGAAAAACTTTACTTTTGCTTTTAATTTTCTCGCAATAGAATTCAGCTCTTCTTTAGAAATATGCTGACTTTCAAGACCATCAGTGCTAAAAATTGTTTTTCCTTCAATTTTAACATTTTTCTATCTTTCCTCTTCATACATTTTCTTTCTTCTTTCTCTTGATTTCTTTGAATCTTGATAAAAATCAATGTATGCTTCTTTACATGCTCTTAAGAGTTCTTTTATTATCTCTGCTTTATTGTCAAAATTACCTATGGTGCCCATATTAAGCACAGCAACATCAAAAGAATTGTTTTTATATTTCAGTTTTTTTATATCTCCTACTTTAAAGCTAATATTTTTTATTCCTAATTTTTTTCGTCTTTTCTCTGAGAAACTAACTAATTTAGGAAGAATGTCAATTCCGACTACTTTTTTGTTATACTTCGAGATTCTTATTGCATCATTACCCAGACCAGACCCTGCCACCAAGACAATTTTATTTTTTATATTCTTTCTATAGAAGTTGTCTTCGTCAGCAAAAAATTTCCCCCTTATTTTAGAAATTTTAGAATTATTTGCCGTGCTTAATCTCTGAAAAGCAGTGTGTTGTAAATTT
>ERZ1292632.701-Hain-H43-01um-R2-701-length-37264-cov-8_pt1 | contig 37264 bp, 33 predicted proteins | sample MGYA00564407_ERZ1292632 | MGnify/ENA primary metagenome ERZ1292632 (study PRJEB36523, sample SAMEA6512637) | groundwater metagenome | collected 2019-01-08 | study: AquaDiva: Metagenomics assemblies of 32 groundwater samples | reverse complement strand
GGAGGAAATTATCCAATTTATTATTCTAAGTCCATGGAAATGTCGGATGTAGGCAGGGGCAGTGGAATTACTCCATCTCCGGAACTTCCAAAAGGAGAAAATAAGATAAGTTCTACGGTTACTATTACTTACGAGATTAGATAAATTAGAAATTAATTAATAGGAGTCATAAAAAAGTAACTCCGTGAGATAGGCGAAACCGCCATCTCGCGGGGTTGACTTTATATGGTAAGAATAATAGTATCTACACAAAGCCCTGCGGGGTGTTTTTTTAAGCAAAAATAAGGAGTAGGCGACTATATTTTTCTTAACCCAGCACCTTGTATTTATATGATGAAGGAGAATTTAAAAATTTGTTGTTTGTAACATTAATAAATAAAAGTTAAATTTACGAATCAAGGTGCTGGGTACTCAATTTTGTACTTACTCACCTTGTTCGTAAACAAAATTGGTATGTCATTTATAGATTATTTGCGGGAAACAAGGGGGGAATTAAAACATGTTAGTTGGCCAACAAATCGCCAGACCATAGTTTACACAATTATAGTTGTGATTATTTCCATAGTTGTCGCGTATTTTTTAGGTTTTTTTGATTACGCCTTTAAGGTAATTCTTGAAAAATTAATACTTAAATAATTTTATGTCGAAACAAGAAATACAAGGAGCGCGAAATTGGTACGCCATTCATACGTATGCCGGATATGAAAATGCTGTTATGCGCAATTTAAAACAGCGCATTGAATCACTCGGCATGGAAGGAAAAATTTTCAATGTCATTGTGCCGATTGAAAAGAAAATAAAAATAAAAGGCGGGAAGCGTGTCGAAATTGAAGAGAAAATTTATCCAGGTTATGTTCTAGTGGACATGGTTGTAGACGATGATTCTTGGTATGTAGTGAGAAATACGCCAAGAGTAACCGGTTTTGTGGGCGCGGGCGTTAATCCGGTGCCTTTGGATAAAAATGAAGTAGATTTTCTTTTTGGACGTATGCGTTCTGATACCGTTAAACATAACATTGACCTTATTATCGGCGAATCAGTTAGGGTGACCGACGGGCCGTTTAAAGACCTTGAAGGAAAAGTGGATGAGGTTGACGAAGAAAGGGGCAAAGTAAAAGTATTTGTTTCAATGTTCGGTCGCGAAACACCGGTAGAATTGGATTTCTTGCAAGTCAAGAAGATTTAATAATACTAACCCTCGCCCTACTTTTGTGAATCACTTACATTTTTTATATTTTTACTATATAGTGTGTGCCAACGGCGAAATACCGCTTCGCCCATATAAGGAAGGCCTGTTCGGCCACGCGGTATTTATGAAAAATTAAAGCAAAAGTAGGACGGGGTCATTATTTTCTAAAAATTCGCCTTGCTCATTAAGAAAATATATGAAGAAAATAACTAAAAAAATAAAACTACAAATTCTGGCTGGTAAAGCTACTCCCGCGCCACCATTAGGGCCTGCTTTGGGACAAGCCGGTGTTAATATCGGTGATTTTGTCACCAAGTTTAATGCCGCTACAAAAGATATGTTAGGAGATATTGTTTCGGTAAAAGTTCGGGTTTATGAAGACAGGAGTTTTGATTTTGTAGTGAAAACTCCACCAGCCTCCGGATTAATTTTAAAAGCGGCTGGCGTAGAAAAAGGTTCTGGTAAAAATACTGTTTCCAAGGCAGGTAAAATTTCCAAAACTCAAGCGCGAGAAATTGCCGAAAAGAAAATGAAAGACTTAACCGCAAACGATATTGAGGGCGCGGTGAAAATAATTGAAGGATCGGCGCGCTCGATGGGAATAGAAGTCAAATAGCTCTATGGTTAAAACAATTCGCTGTGCGAATTGTTCGCCCGATTTTGCCAAAGGCAAAATTTAATGGAATTGACGTGAAATAAAGGTTATTAAACCTTTGATTTCCGTGCTCGCTCGGAAATACAAAATAAATATTTTTTATTTCGCTCGTTCTCTTGAAAATAAAAATTTTAGATTAAAAAACAAAAAAACCGCAACGTATTGCGGTTTTTTTGTTTTAACATTATTATCTTAAGCATGAATAAGCTCTCCATTTATTGAACTTTGTATTTTTCTTTCAGTGTTTTAATATCTCCTTTTTGAATGAGTTCAATTTCTTCTTCCCCCTTGTTTCCAACTGTAGGGTTTGATCGTATGACACCTTCAATAATGTCCTTTCCGTGATAGCGGCTGGTATCCTCGGGACTTTCTTCTTCAATATCTTCCAATACTATTTGACAAAAGCGCTCTCCCGGATAAAGTTTTATTACTTGATGGGCGGTATTATTGCGGATGGGTATTGCAAGCGATCCTTCGTATCCAGAATCAATAATACCAGTTAAGTCGACAGAAAGACCCTTGCGATTGATGGATGAGCGAGGATAGAGAATAGCCATGATGTTTTTTGGTAGTTTTATTTTTTCAAGCGTAGAGACAATAATATGTTCCCCCGATAATAGTTCAAAATATTGTCCTTGTTCGAGTTCTATGACATCGAAATACTCCGGTCGGTTTTTATCGAAATGATCTAACGAAAGTGCCTCTCTTCCCTTTGCGGTAAGCCGCCATGATTTTGGTACCAGAAAAGTGTATCCAAGACGAAGATCAATTGCGTGGGAGCGAAACTGGAACCCATCGAGTTCGGGTCTAAAAGCCAAATCACCTTTTTGTATACGATTGAGAATCTTGCTTTTCGTGAGAATCGCCATGTTATTTTTTTACTGAATATTCTAGTATTATCGCACTATCGCCCAGTGATGTAAAACGCAGAAGGGTAAAATATATATTGGTATCAAGGGTAAAGAGTTTTATTCCTGAACCAAAAACAACGGGTTCTACCGTAAGCACAACAGTATCCACAAGTCCCTCTTTCATAAACTCGCTGTAGATAGTCGTTCCGCCACATACCACGACCTCGCGAGTTCCTTCGTGTTCGAGTCTTTCAAGAAGTTCTCGTGGAGTTTCGTTTGATGTTTCAACCCCCCTGATTCCGGGATACGTTTTATTTCGCGATAGAACGATTATTCTTCGCCCCGGAAGCATCTTTCCTATGGTTTCAAACGTGGTTGACCCCATAATAATCGTGCCGATTTTTTTAGTGAACGATTTAAAATATTCTTTATCTGCCTTGCTTGTCCAGTTAGCTTTTTCTGTTGTGTGTCGTGCGATGAATCCATCCGCTGACACCGCCGCAATAATAGATACCTTCATTTTTTACAATACTATTTTTAGTCCCGTAATTGCCTCGTCAGGATGATATTGCGAAGAAATATCTTCTACAATTTGCTCAACCAATGTGCGATCTTTCGCTTCTGCCCGGTGAAATGCGTTTTTCGGAAGGTGAAGCTGTAATGGTGCGTGATTGTTCCTTCTCTTAATAATCTCTCCTGCGCCTTGGTAGTGAATATCATAGACATGCGCGTTTGAGATTGAATGCGTGTATATTCCAGGACTTACCCCAATCTTTTGTGCAAGGATGCATTGAAGGAACGCAAAACCAGCGATATCCGATGGCCCCCCCAGAATAAAATCATTTGAGCGGATGATGTTATGAAAGTGGAGTCTTCCTCCAATGATATTGACGGTGAAGGTGTAAGGACAAGGGATATTTTTTCGCATTACATCTCCTAAGCCGTCACTTGCCGGATCCCATGTGATAACGACTCCGTGGCGAGAACTCGGATCTTTTTCTAGAAGCTCAACAAGCTTTCCTAATTGGTCGCGCCCGAAATGTTTTCTCCATCGATAGCCATATGCGACGGTGACCGTATCTCCTGGGTTAGTGAAGTCATCCCAGATTTTTGTATATTCACGTAGAAAATCATCTGGCTTACGCGCTCCGGATATAAACCATACCTGCTCGGCCACCCACATTTTTATGGGAACCTTGCGAAGGGTAAGGAGGGGAAATCCATCTTTTTCAATATCATGGGAAAAGGTTAGACCAGGGAGGGCTCTTGTTTCATGTCCGGTACGTTTGTTGATTTCTGGGATACCCAAGGTCATGATGTCTTCCAGAGCTTTTCGGTATGTTTCGTCAAATACAGTCATGTACGAATTATAGTACACTGAAGAAAATACGACCATGAATAGCAATTACCCATATCTCCCTAAGGGGAGAGATATCTTATACGTTCTAGCCAGCAACTTCTTTATGGCGGAAGCGATGCTTATGAGAAATACAAAAAGTACCGATAAAAATCACCCCACTGGTGCAGTCTTGGTGAAAGAGGGCACGATTATCGGGCGTGCGGCAAATCAGGCGGGGTTTAAAAAACACACCCTGATCCGATTTCATGAAAAAGGCTGGTGTGTCAGGCGATGTCTCAAGGTGAAGTCAGGTACGCGATACTGGCTTTGCCCGGGGTGCGCTTCTCATGAAAATCATGCTGAGGCGCTTGCTGTTAAGGATGCCATAAAAAATGTTGGGAGAGAGGAAGTTGTTGGTGCCGATTTGTATCTCTATGGTCACTGGTGGTGTTGCAAACCATGTTGGGATGCAATGATCGGTGGCGGAATACGAAATGTTTATTTACTCGATCATTCGCGGGAACTTTTTGATAAGAGCCGCCCTAAAGCGTCTCGTGAAGAGACAAGCTTCACACGATAACTCTATAACCTAATTATTATGAACGACGCACAGATCAAAAAATTGATTGCTAGGGAGGAGAAGAGACAGAAGACGGTCATCAATCTCATTGCTTCGGAAAATTATGTTTCAAAAGATGTTCTCACCGCTCTTGGTTCGGTGCTTGTTAATAAATATGCGGAAGGATATCCGGGGCGCAGGTATTATGGTGGCAATGAAATTATTGATAAAGTCGAATCACTTTGCCAAGAACGCGCCCTTAAGCTTTTCGGGCTTGCACCATCGGCCTGGCATGTGAATGTACAGCCACTCTCGGGGTCGCCAGCAAACCTTGCCGTTTACACGGCACTCGTGCCGCCCGGCGGAAAGATTATGGGAATGAGTCTTACTCACGGTGGGCACCTGACACACGGGCACAAAGTTTCCGCCACAGGAAAGTTCTGGCAACAGGTGCCGTATGGCGTTGACCAAAAGACGGAAACTATAAACTACAGTGAAATTAAAAAGTTAGCGATTGAGCACAAGCCGAATATTATTGTTGCCGGTTTTACCGCTTATCCGCGTATTGTTGATTTTAAAAAATTCCGTGAGATTGCTTCTGCCTGCGGGGCGTTATTAATGGTGGATATGTCTCATTTTGCGGGATTGGTGGCGGGTAAGACATACCCGTCGCCGTTTCCCTATGCAGATATTGTGACGACGACAATACATAAGACACTGCGCGGTCCGCGGAGCGCCGCCATTTTCGTTCTACGCCAGAAAACAGGCGACGGCAAAGAAATGAGCGATTTGATTGATAAAGCAGTATTTCCCGGACTCCAAGGGGGGCCACACGAAAACCAGATTGCGGCTGTGGCTGTGGCTCTCAAAGAAGCTGCAACTCCAGCTTTTAGAAAGTATGCTAAGCAAATTATTAAAAACGCGGAGACCCTCTCGGCAGAATTAAAAAAACTTGGCTGGAAAATTATTTCCGAGGGAACTGACAGCCACCTGATTCTCGTTGATGTGTGGATGCATGGCGTTGGAATAAGCGGCACCGTAGCAAGTAACAGGCTTGAAAAAGCGGGAATTATCGTCAACAAAAATACTATCCCGGGCGAAACCCGTTCTCCGTTTGACCCGTCGGGCATTCGTCTCGGCACGGCAGCTGAGACGACGCGTGGCAAAAAAGAAAAAGACTTCATAAAAATCGCGCGGAAAATAGACGCGGTTTTAAGAAAAAAATAAGTGGCAAAAAATATTAAAAGGAAACACGGAAAGTTTTTTGTAATCGACGGAATTGACGGTTCTGGTAAGGCAACGCAGGTTAAGCTCCTTAGAGAAAAACTTGAGGATATTAATATAAAAGTTAAAACAGTTGATTTCCCAAGATACGATGATAATTTTTTTGGGAAGCTAATCGGAGAGTACTTGTCTGGAATATATGGGGACTTCATTAAAATGGATCCTCGGGTTTCATCGATTCTCTATGCCGCAGATCGATTTGAGACACGTGAAGATATAAAGAAGTGGATTGACGACGGATATGTAGTGATTGCGGATCGTTATGTAAGCGCAAATCAAATTCACCAGGGCGGAAAAATTAAGAATGTTAAGAAACGAAAAGATTTTTTGAAATGGCTCGACACGATGGAGTATTCCGTTTTTAAAATCCCAGTACCTGATTTAGTTATTTATTTAGATGTGCCATTTGAAATAAGCAGGGAGTGGCTCAAGCAAAAGGTCGCTAAGCGAAAGAAGACCTACCTCAAGGGAAGGAAGGACATTGCAGAGGATAATCTTTTGCATCTAAAAAATTCTCGAGAGTGCGCATTAAGTTTGGCGAAACAAAATAAAAATTGGGAGAAAATAGAGTGTTGTAGGGGTATGGTATGTATGTTGCCGGAGCAAGTCCATGAGCGCGTGTTTATGATAGTGAAGAAAAAATTAGGATTGAAGATTTTTTAGGGTGAGGCAATTTTTTTCCCCTAATGTGCTAAAATCCGATTATGGTTTTGAAGGTAAAAAAATTAAAGAGCGATGCAAAACTGCCCTCTTATGGTCATCCCGGAGATGCGGGAATGGATATATACTCTTGTGAAGAGAAAACTCTTCTTCCACAAGAGCAGACGCTTATAAGCACGGGAATTTCAATAGAGATTCCTGACGGTTATGTTGGTCTTGTTTGGGATAAAAGCGGTCTTTCAACTAGGCATGGATTAAAAACAGTTGCTGGTGTTATTGACGCCGGATACAGAGGCGAAGTTTCAATTGCTATGGCAAATGTTGGTAGCGTTTCATACACTTTTAAAAAAGGAGAAAAAATTGCTCAAATGCTAATACAGAAAGTTGAACGCACGGAATTTGAAGAAGTGAAAGAATTATCGGAAACTTCCCGCGGAACGGGCGGATTTGGCAGTACGGGGAAATACTAATTTCGCGTGTTAAAATCAGTTTATGGTTAAAGAAATTATAAAAAAGGCCCTATCGGAAGTGGTAAAAGAAATAAACGGAACTATTAATCTTGAATTTTCTGCGGATGAAAAAAATGGCCACCTTGCGACTAACTGCGCCTTGGTATTCGGCAAAGAACGGGGAATGTCGCCGAAAGAATTTGCCCAAAAAACAAAAGATGAAATTGAACCAAAATTGAAAAATGTTGTTGAAAGAATTGAAATCGCCGGGCCTGGTTTTATAAATTTTTTTCTAACTAATGAAGCGATTATAAATGAGCTCAAAGAAGTTGAAGAAAAAATAAATAAAGGATTTAAATATCTGGAAGGCAAAAAAATAAACATTGAATTTATTTCTGCCAATCCGACAGGTGAGCTCCACATCGGTCATGGGCGCGGGGCGTTTTATGGAGATGCACTTTCTAACATATTGCAATTTGCTGGAGCCGAAGTGACTCGCGAGTATTTTATAAACGATTCGCGCGAGAGCAATCAGATAAAAGAGCTCGGCAAAACAGCGCTTGGAGAAGGGGAAACATACCTTACGGAAAAATTAAAAACGCAAATTGCAAAAATTAAGACAGGCTTAATTCATTCTGATATTCTTGAGAACATTAGAATGAATTCTCGGGACGTTAGCGAGGCGGGGTTTAAATTGGCGGAAGTTGTGCAAAAAAACAATCAAGAATTTATAGAAAATAAACTCGGTATAAAATTTAACATTTGGTATTCGGAAGATGAAAAATTACGCGCCTCAAAATTAAATGATCGCACATTTCTTACTCTTAAAACGAAAGAGCTCACGCACGAGAAAGACGGCGCTGTTTGGATAAAAACAAGCGAATACGGAGATGATGAAGACAGAGTAATAGTGCGTTCGGATGGAACAAATAGTTATTTTCTTTCAGATATTGCTTACCACGGCGAAAAATTTTCGCGCGGATACGACAAGGTTATTGATATTTGGGGGGCGGACCATCACGGACACGTCAAACGCATGGAAGCGGTAAAAAAAATGCTTGACTGGTCGGGTGAATTTAAAATTTTTATTACGCAGTTAGTGTCGCTCAAAGACGGAGATAATTCGTCCAAAATGTCTAAGCGCGCCGGAAATGTGGTTTACTTGGAAGAACTTGTTGATGAATTCGGGATTGATGTAGTGCGCTGGTTTTATAATGAAAAATCAATTTCTACACACATGGAATTTGACATAGCCCGCGCGAAAGAGCAGTCGGAAAAAAATCCAGTATTTTATGTGCAGTATGCTCATGCCCGCACGAATTCCATTTTGGAAAAAGCGAAAAATTTTAAAAAAGATGAGACTTCTGTTTCAGAAGTGATTCAAATTCCATCTGCTCGCGCGCTTGCCTTAAAACTTGTTCAAATTTCAGAAATAATCGAATCAATTACAAAAGAATATCAAGTGCAAAAATTAACCACTTACTCATACGAGCTTGCTGGAGCATTTTCTCAATTTTATCGCGATGTGAGGGTTATAGAGGAGAACTCATATAGCCACGGCGCGCTTGCAATAGTTGAAGCGACAAAAAAGACTCTCGCAAAATCCCTTTTTCTTTTAGGCATATCCGCGCCAGAGAAAATGTAAAGCTTTATCGGCAAGCCCGCAGTGTTTTACCGTATCTCAACAACCAAGCAACATGTTAATATTCACATATATGAATCCCGTTAGAAGCCGCGGTCACGGTTTAAATAGGAGCTTAAAACAATTATGAATAACGGTCGTGTTATTATTTACAAAAATAACTTTGCAAGGCGCGGACTGACCGCGACCTGCTTCTAACGGGATGAAACGAGAGGAAGAAATACTTAAGTTTTGGAAAGAACGGCAGATTTTCAAAAAAACTTTAACCAAAAGCGCTTTCGGCAAAAAATTCGTATTTTACGACGGCCCGCCTTTTGCCACCGGACTCCCTCATTACGGGCATATTTTGACCGGGACTATCAAGGATGTAATTCCGAGATATCAGACTATGCGAGGGCGATTTGTGCGCCGGGAATGGGGTTGGGATTGTCACGGGCTTCCGCTTGAAAATATTATTGAAGCCGAGTTGGGGTTAAAACATAAAAAAGATATAGAACAATTTGGTATTGAAAAATTCAACTCTGCCGCCAAGAATGCCGTGCTTCGCTATGAAAATGACTGGAAAGAAATAATTCCTAAAACCGGACGCTTTGTGGACATGGAAAATCTGTATAGAACAATGGATTCTTCTTATACTGAATCGGTTTGGTGGGTGTTTAAAACTCTTTATAAAAAGGGCCTAATATACGAAGGGCACAAAATAATGCTGGTGTGTCCGCGTTGCGAAACATCGCTTGCGCAAAGTGAAGTTGCGGGAAGTTATCAAGATACTACGGATATTTCAGTAACGGTTAAATTTGAACTTATAGACGAACCAGGGACATTCTTACTGGCCTGGACTACAACGCCATGGACATTGCCCGGGAATACCGCGCTTGCGGTAGGAAAGGATATTTTATACGCCAAAGTTTCCATAGGGGGAGAGAAAATAATTGTCGCGAAAAATCGTTTACTAGAAACGCTCAAGGATGCAAAAATGGAAAACCTTAACGATGCGGAAACATCTTTTATAAAAGGAAGCGCACTCTCCGGGAAATCATATAAACCGCTTTTTGATTATTATTCAAAAGGAGAGATAAAAAACAAGGAGAATGGGTGGAAGGTGTATTTGGCGGATTTTGTTAATACCGAGAGCGGCACAGGGATTGTGCACATTGCTCCCGCTTTCGGCGAAGACGACAGAAATCTATGCAACCAATTTAATTTGCCGTTTGTTCAACATGTCAGTATGGATGGGCGCATAAAAGACGAAATAGGATATTTCCACGGACTTTATGTAAAACAAAAAGGGGACACGCAAACAACCGACATTGAAGTAATAAAATATTTGGCGCATGAGGGAACGTTGTTTGCTAAAGAAAAAATTACACACTCTTACCCGTTTTGTTGGCGTTGTGATACCCCGCTTTTGAACTACGCGACTTCTTCATGGTTTGTAAAAGTTACTGCGCTAAAAGATAAACTCATTAAAGAAAACAAAAAAATAATTTGGGTGCCGGCGCATATGAAAGAGGGCCGTTTTGGCAAATGGCTCGAAGGCGCCAAAGACTGGGCGATTTCACGTTCGCGCTTTTGGGGCGCCCCGTTTCCGGTTTGGCGATGTAATTCTTGCAAAAAAATAAAAGTAATAGGCGGGCTAAAAGAGCTTGAAGAAAGCCGATGCGCTAACAATTCCTACATAGTTATGCGTCATGGAGAATCACTAAGCAATGTTTACGGAGTTAATGATTCTTTCGGGGATCCGAAAAACCACTTGACCGAAAGAGGGAGGGAAGAAATTTCTAATTCCGTAAACGCGCTTTTGAAAAAAGGAATCACGCGCATCGTTTCATCCCCCCTTATCCGCGCCAAAGAAAGCGCGGAAATTGTGGCGGAGAAATTAGGAATCCCTGTTGAAAAAATAGAAGTTGATAAAAGATTTATTGAATTTAATCACGGGAGCGGATATCAAGGTAAAAAATCAGGTCTTCTGGAAACTGATCCATCTGAAATAGGAGATTTTTATTTTCACCACGGAGATAGCGAAAGCCATGATGATGTGCGCGCCAGAGTAATGGAAGCGCTATTTGATCTTGAAAAAAAATATAAATATGAAACCATATTAATTATCACTCATGGCTCTCCGATGTGGATGCTTATCGCGGGCGCGGCGCACTTGAGCGACAAAGAAACTCTTAAATATCGCGAAGACAGAAAAAAAGACAAAGGTCTTTATTTTATTTCAAACGCCGAGGCAGAGCCGTTTATTTTTGTTCCCTTCCCTCATAACAACCGCTTCACGCTCGATTTTCATCGCCCTTATATAGACGATATTAAATTAAACTGTTCTTGTGGCGGGGAAATGAAAAGGATACCAGAAGTTTTTGATTGCTGGTTTGAATCCGGTTCAATGCCTTACGGACAATTCCATTATCCTTTTGAGAACCAGAAACTGTTTAAAGAAAATTTTCCAGCGGATTTCATCGCCGAAGGACTAGATCAAACTCGCGGATGGTTTTACAGTATGATTGTTTTAGGAGTCGCTCTTTTTGATAAAAGTCCATATCGTCGCGTAATAGTAAACGGCATTGTTCTTGGGGAAGACGGACAAAAAATGTCAAAACGCCTTAAAAATTATCCAGACCCAATGAAAGTGATTGAAAAATACGGAGCGGATGCTCTTCGCTATTATTTTCTTTCATCGCCAATAATGCGCGGCGAAGACATTGCGCTTTCCGAGAAAGCAGTCGGTGAAGTATATAAAAAAACAATATTACGTCTCTTAAATGTTTACAGTTTTTACGAAATGTACGCACACGAACTTCGCTTCGATGATTCGTTCAAGAAGAGTAAAAATGTATTGGACCAATGGATAATCTCGCGTTTGAGCGAGCTTTGTGCCGAAATAACGCGGGGAATGGAAGCATACGAGCTTGATATGGCCGTGCGCGGAATTGAAAAATTCGTTGACGATTTTTCAACATGGTATTTACGGCGTTCAAGAGAAAGGGTGAAAGGCACAGACAAAGAAGATAAAGAAATGGCGCTTTCTACCATACGTTATGTTCTTTTTGAATTTTCAAAACTCATTGCGCCCTTTATGCCGTTCGTGGCGGAAGATATTTATCAGAAAGTGAAAGGATTGAAAGACAAAGAAAGCGTGCATCTTGAGGATTGGCCGAAAGCGGGAAAGGTTGATAAAAAATTGATTGAAAAAATGGAGAATACTCGTCATTTGGTTGAACTTGCTCTTGCCTTGCGCGCTAAAAATGCCATTAAAGTTCGGCAGTCCTTGACATCGCTTACCATTAATAAGAAAGAAGATGTGTTTGAAGGCCTTGTGTTAGAAGAAGTTAATGTGAAAAAAATTATTACGGATAAGTCGCAAAACGAAGAAGTTTCACTTGATACAAAAATAACTAAAGAGCTAAAAGAAGAAGGGGATTTTCGCGACCTGACGCGGGCAATTCAAGAATTGCGCAAAAAAGAAAAATTAACCCCGCGCGACATCGTTTCTTTTGTGATTGAAACCAACACGCACGGGAAAAAATTAATTTCTAAATTTGAATCGCAATTGAAAAAAGCGGTATCGGCGGATAAAATTATTTTTGAAAAAAATAACGGCGAAGAAATATTGATTGACGAGATTATCTTAAAAATATCGCTAAAAAAATGAATTCCATTAGAAGTTCAGATAACGAGAGAGATATAATAATTTTCATGAGCGAATTTGACTCCAGCTTTATAAGATTTAAAAATACTTATGCGACAAACTTTTAACGGGACAAGAAAAAGAGTTTTTATTGTGCATGGGTGGGGGGCCGATTCAAGCGCAGATTGGTTTCCATGGCTCAAGCGACAACTGGAAAAGCGCGGGTTTGAAGTCTTTGTTCCTGATATGCCAGATACTGAAAATCCAAGAATAAAAGAGTGGGTCTCATATCTCGGGAAACTAATCGGCGGTGCAGATAAAAATACCTATTTAATAGGGCACAGTATCGGGGGTCAGACCATAATGCGTTATTTAGAAAGATTGGCTCCTAATGAAAAAATTGGTGGTAGTGTGTTTGTCGCTGGTTGGTTTTATTTAGATAACCTTAAAGAGGAAGAAAAACCGATTGCAAAGCCGTGGCTTGAAACACCAATTAATTTTAAAAAGATTAACAGAGCTTGCGATAAATTCATTGTATTCTTGTCAGATAATGATCCTTTTGGGGCACTTGAGAAAAATAAGAAAATTTTTGAAGAAAAACTAGGGGCCAAAGTTATTATTGAACATAATAAGGGTCATTTGGGTGGTGATGATGATTTTACTAAACTTCCAAGCGTCCTTCAGGCGGTTTTGGATTTTTCTAATTCCTAACTTTCTAACAACTATCAACTAGATATATGTCTTACCATCTATACCAAACCGAAGGAATCGTGCTCGGTGGCGCTCCAACAGGGGATTCAAACAAATACTACTATCTCTTTACAAAAGAGTTGGGATTAACAATCGCTTTTGCTCAAAGCGTTCGAGAAGTTAAATCAAAATTACGGGGGCATATGCAGGATTTTTCGCACATCGCAGTCGGTCTTATCAGAGGGCGGGATACTTGGCGCATCGTGTCCGCGTCTGAAAAAGACAAATTCGGAAACAATTTTCTTAATTTTTTCTCGCTTAAAATTATCGCAAGAATTTCCGACCTTTTGAAAAGACTTCTTCACGGCGAGGAGAAAAATGAAAAACTTTTTAATATACTTTGCGACGGGTTTTCTTTCATTTCCAGGCCAGATTTTGACAAAAAAAACGCGGAAGACGCGGAACTGCTTTTTGTTTCAAAAGTTTTGCATTCCCTCGGATATTGGGGCGGAAATGACGATACTCTGCCAATCCTTGACGCGCAATTTAGCGAAGAGGCATTTTACAAAATATCAGAACGACGCACGGCGTTTCTTAAAGAAATAAACCGCGCCTTAACCGAAAGCCATCTATGAGTTAGGAATTAGCTTCTAGCTTCTAGTTTTTAGCGATTAGTATTTAGTTTTTAACTACTCTATTTGTGTTTTTTATGTTTCTGATTACTCTTACGCCCATTCCTCTACCTCAATTCTACACTCACACTACACCCCATTCAATTCTACGCTTCTACACTCACACTACACCCCATTCAATTCTACGCTTCTACACTCACTCTATCGCACCATACTATACTGCGCTATCCCCATTTACCTATTCGCACGAATGAGTAAATGGATGTAATATAGATATATAGATACAATATAGACACAATTAATATAAATATAATTAATATAGATACAATATAAACACTATGAAAGAAAAAGAAATGGAACGTGTTCTTAAGGCCCTAGCCAACAGACGGCGATTGGCAATAATTAAATTTATTAAAAAAGAAAAAGAGGCGTCGGTGGGGGATGTGGCCGGAGAAATTAAATTATCTTTTAAATCAACATCAAAACATCTCGCTCTACTTGCGGCGGCCGATATTTTAGAGAAAGAGCAGAGAAGTTCCCAGATGTTTTACCGTTTGGCCGGCAATTTTCCCGAAACTATTAAACATCTTTCTCAATTCTTTTAATTCTATAATTACTTTAATTATATAAATCTATAATCCATTGTTCTTATTTACCCATTCGCACGAATGGGTAAATAAGAACATGGTTGTGTTTTTTTCTTAAATTCTTAAATATTCTTGTTTTTATTAGAGCAAATCTTTTTTTAAAATAGATACTATGTGGGGTTGACGCAAGATTAAAAATATGCTATATAATAAAGTAGAAATTTAAGTTCATTAAAAAAATACTTGCGATTGGTCATAGCGAAAAGTGGCTTAAAACTTAAGCCATTCTTCGCTATGACCACACAGGCCATGGTTCCTCCTCGGATTAGAGGAAAACAAAAACGGGCAAATTAGCCCAAGGGGATACAATCATGAGCACAGAATTCGCAATTGCTGAAGTTTTTCCAGGGAGATTGAACGCGTTAGTGAAAAATATCATGCGCCAAACTGGAAAGACTGACCCAAACGAAGCTGTTCGCCTGGTTAATTCCGGCGAATGGGTGGTTTCAAAACCGACCCGTTCGTGGTACGAGAAAAACGGCGTCATCTACTTCTCGGTCACTCCCGACGGCACAACCGGCGAGGGCTGGATCACCCGGCTCGAAAGCATGGGTGGCTACGCCAAGCAGGTGCTCCGAAGTCCTGATTTCAAGCCGACGAGTGGCGTGACGACCGAAGTCGCCGTTCTCAAGGGCATGCTCTTCAAGGACAACGACCGGACCCCGAAGAAGATTCGCGCATATGCGGAAGCCTTCAGAACGTCCGACAAGCGCAAGCTGTTGGAGCCAAACGCCGAACTGGCCTGCCTCATCTGTGAGAAGTTCACGGAAAAGGAGATCGAAGCCATGGGTCTGTGGTACATCGTTGCCATGCACGAACCCATCAACGACTCCGACGGCGATCCGCTCTTGCTCTGCGCGAGCCGTGGCGACGCTGGTCGCTGGCTTTACGCGTGCCACGGCAGGCCTGCCTACAAGTTGCGTCGTGACAGCGGGTCCGCGTTCGCCGTGTCGCACAAGTCAGTTCTCAATCCTAAGACGCTACGGACTGATTGAGACTTCAGTCCCTTTGGCCTTAGCCCCTGCCTGCCGGCAGGCAGGCTTAGCCCTGTTCCGATTCGTCGGAATGGGGCTAAATTTTTTCATATTTCCCCGCATTCGTTTGCAACGAATGCGGGGGTATTCTTATGTTAAAATTAAGTTTGATAATGCGTAAGTATAAAAAAGATTAATATTTTTTTGATACATTATATACTACTCAATATGACCATAGAAGACAGAAAAAAAGATTCAATTGAAAAATTATCCGAAAATCTGTATCGCAACGACGGTACAGTTACAAAACATCGCCACGGGGTTCTCCATAAGAGGCATTACGATGTTTCGGATGATTGGAGCGGGGAGGGGAATCCCCCGAAGCGCCCCATTGACCGAAACTCAACGTTTAAAAAATTTTTCATAGGGTCAATCGTATTTTTCTTTTCTTCCGTTATTTTTGCGCTTTATACTTTTTATGGCGGTTTCAATATAGTTTCTAATGAAAATATCAGCTTGTCGGTGCTTGGTCCGGCGTTTACCGAAGGCGGTAGCGACCTTAACCTTCAATTTGAAATTAAAAATAGCAACCGGCAGGCTCTGGAGTACGCCGACCTAATCATTGAATATCCTAGGGGGGCAACTCTTTTGGGCGACAAAGACATAGTGCGCTTAACGAAATCAATCGGCAATATCGGATCAGGCAAATCGGCATCGGAAAATATCAAGATTGTTATATTCGGCGACGAAGACAGTGAACGTATTGTAAAAGCGACACTCGAATATCGACTAGAGGGGTCAAACGCTATTTTTCTGAAAGAAACGACTTTTCCCGTACATGTTAAATCAAGTCCCATATCTATTTCAGTAAGCGATTTAAGAGAAGTAAATGCCAATCAAGAGATTTCAATTGATGTAGAAATGTTGGCTAATTCCGACAAAGTTTTGAGAAATATGTTACTCCGCATAGAGTATCCCGCGGGTTTCACGCTTTTGGGCACGACTCCGGAGGCGACTTACGGTAATAATGTTTGGCGTTTGGGAGATTTTGATAAGTTGGCCAGAAAAAAAATAACCATTCGCGGCAAGCTTACGGGCGAGGACGGGGAGGAGCGTTCCTTTAGAATATATGGAGGACAGGAGGACGAAAAAGACAGAGAAGCGATTGGCATAATTTATGGTTCAGTTTTGGAAACGCTTACCATCAAACGCCCTTTTATTGAGACAAAACTTTTAATAAACGGGGAGTCCGGTACGGACTTTGTAATTCCAACTAATGGGCGTGTTAATGGAGAACTTGTTTGGGTAAATAATTTACCAGATCGGATGCTTGATGCTGAATTATTCGTTCTTATTGAAGGTGACGCGATTGATAAGAAAACCGTTTCCGTTTTCCCGGGTTTTTTCAATTCGCAAAATAACACTATTATGTGGAATAAAGATACAGTGCCTATGTTAGAACAGATTCAGGGCGGAGACGGCGGCAGTTTTAGTTTTACATTCAATGTTTTGCCGGCATTTTCCGGTAATCGCGTTATTTTAAAGAACCCAGAGCTTACACTTGAAGCCGGAGTGAGTGCTCGGCGCGTCAAAGAGGGGAATGTGCCGGAAAAAATAACTTCTTCGGAAAAGAAGGTGGTCAGGGTCAGTTCCAATGTGCAACTTTCGTCTTTTGTCCGCTATTATGACGGGCCTTTCAAAAACAGCGGCGGTCTTCCTCCGCGCGCCGATAAAGAAACCACTTATACTATCACCTGGACCGTACTGAACTCTTCAAATAACCTTTCTAACACTTTGGTAAAAACTACCCTGCCAAGCTATGTGCGCTTTTTGGGAAATATTTCTCCGAACGGGGAAGAAGTTTCATTTAACGATAAGTCTAGAGAGATAATTTGGAATATAGGATCCGTCGACCAAGGGGTTGGCGTTGACGGTCCGATACGGCAATTATCTTTTCAAATCGGTCTTACCGCTTCGCTCTCTCAGGTTGGTAACAGCGCCACGGTTATGGGTGAATCTTTACTGACAACCAAAGACACATTTACCAACGCCAATATCACTGTTACAAAAAATATGCTTACCACAAGACTCTCGGGTGATACCGGTATTAAGGCGTGGGATGATATTGTTAGTAAATAACTCGCCCGCCTAAGTTTTTGCCAAGCAAAAACTTAGGCGGGTAAATAGCGTTTAATAAGATATATAGAAAATATTATGAAGACAGAACGAAAAAATAACCTTATGGAAAAGATAATATCGCTCACTAAACGGCGCGGATTTATTTACCAAGGATCTGAAATTTACGGAGGGCTTACCGGAACTTGGGATTATGGACCGTATGGCGTCGCGCTCAAACAAAATATAAAAAATTTATGGTGGAAACGATTCGTAGACGGTCGGGATGATATGTATGGTATTGACGCTTCTATTTTAATGAATTCGCGGGTATGGCAGTCATCTGGGCATATTTCCGGTTTTTCTGATCCGCTGTCCGATTGCGAAGACTGCAAAAAACGATTTCGTACCGATGTTCTTGAAAAAAGAGTTTGCCCAGAATGCGGAGGCAAGTTGGGCGAATCGCGCCAATTTAACATGATGTTTGAAACAAAAATCGGAGCGATGGAAGATTCTTCGGCGACAGTTTATCTGCGTCCTGAAACAGCCCAGGGAATGTTTGTTAATTTTAAAAATATTATTGACAGTTTTCATCCAAAAATTCCATTTGGCATGGCGCAAATAGGCAAGGCGTTCCGCAATGAAATAACCCCCCGCGATTTTGTTTTTCGCACGCGTGAGTTTGAGCAGATGGAAATTGAATATTTTATAAAAGAATCGGAGTGGAAAGATTCTTTTGAATACTGGAGCAAAGAAATGATTGGGTGGATGAGCGAGATTGGGCTTTCTAAAGAAAATATCCATGAGCTTGAATTGCCGGCCGGAGAACGCGCGCATTATTCAAAAAGAACCATTGATTTTGAATTTGATTATCCGTTTGGAAGAAAGGAATTATACGGTTTGGTATACAGAGCAGATTTTGATTTATCCGCGCATTCGGGCGGGAGCACCGTTGATTTGTCATATTATGACGAAGAAACAAAAGAACGTTTTATTCCGCATGTTATTGAACCATCATTCGGCGTTGACCGCACCGTGCTTGCGGTTTTAATTTCCGCTTACACCGAAGACGAACTCGGCGGAGAAAAGCGCGCTTATTTAAAATTAAAACCGTCGCTTGCGCCGGTAAAAATAGCTGTGTTCCCGCTTCTTAAAAACAAACCGGAGCTTGTTGAGAAGGCGCGCAAAATATATACCGAGCTTAAAAAAGAATTTGGTTCAGTTGTCTTTGACGATAACGGCAATATCGGCAAGCGCTATAGGCGTCAGGATGAAATAGGTACACCCTTTTGTATTACGGTTGATTTTGAAACATTAAACAATGACACGGTAACGGTGCGCGACCGCGATAACGGAGAGCAAGAGCGCGTGAAAATCTCCGAACTTGTGGCTTTTGTTCTTGAAACATTAAAATAGTCTATTTTCCCCAACTTGGAGGCGAAGCCTCCAAGTTGGGGACAGAGTATGCGCCATTGCGTACATCGGGAAATTTGGATAGAATTCCTTTAATGTTCCGTTAGGAGTCGCGGTCGAGTAAATTTCGCATAATTAATATAATATGATAGAAATAATTCAAATTTTTAACAGTAATTACACGCAGAACACCACGACCGTGGTCTGCTTCTAACGGGATGAATAAAGAACGAGTCGAGTTTTCGGTGAGCGTTGGAAGTATTGTAAAAATACTTACAGTACTTTTGGTGTTCGTGGCGCTGTATAAAATACGTGATTTAGTATTGATAACCCTCGCTTCAGTGGTTATCGCCTCGTCGCTTGAACCGCTTACCAAACGCCTTATTCGCTTAAGAATCCCGCGTGTCATCGCCGTAATTTTCCTTTTTCTGATATTCATAGTTCTTTTCTTCGCCATTTTCTATTTTTTTATTCCCCCTCTTCTTACGGAACTTTCCAGTTTTATTGAATCAATTCCGCAATATATTGGTTTCATTGAAGGATTTGATTCAATGTTCGACGGTTTATTCGGCGCCCAAAATTTATTAAGCGATTTAATATTGAACTTCTCCGCTAATGATTTACTCACAAACGCTAAGACGACCGTTTTTGGCATTGGGGGCGGAGCAATTCAAGCAGTTAGCTTTGTTTTCGGCGGTCTTACCGGTTTTGTTCTTATTTTTGTTATTTCTTTCTACCTTTCAGTACAAGACCGGGGCATTGAAAGTTTTTTGCGCATAGTGACGCCTGCGCGCCACGAAAAGTACGCTATAGACCTATGGCAGCGCTCGCAAAATAAAATTGCTCTTTGGATGCAGGGGCAATTTTTACTCGGTCTCTTGATAGGCGTGCTGGTTTATTTAGGCCTGACTATTTTGGGAGTAAAATACGCGTTTCTCCTTGCCATAATTGCCGCGGTATTCGAACTCATTCCTGTCTTCGGTCCGATTATGGGAGCGATACCGGCTGTGATTCTCGGGTTTGTCGACGGCGGGGCAACTCTCGGACTTATGGTTATCGGTTTTTTCTTTATTATTCAGCAGTTTGAAAATCATTTGATTTATCCTCTGGTGGTGCGCAAGGTGACCGGCGTTCCCCCGCTTCTGGTTATTTTATCTCTTCTTATTGGTTTTAAGCTAGCCGGTTTTCTAGGAGTAGTTCTTTCTATACCGATAGCAACCGCACTCCTTGAATTTACGAGCGATATAGAAAAAAAGAAAAATCTAACAACGGCGAGAGAAGGAAATTAAACCTGCCCACCAATGCCTAAGCGATTGAAGTGATTACTTAAATAGAGTAATATATTTACATTATAATCTATTTAATTACATGTAGCGCATTAGGCGATGGCAGGCGGGTTTCTCTTGCGCTTTGAATATGGTCCCGTTAGAAATTATACGGTTAAGAACTTGTTTCTAGTGCTAATAAACATTTTTCATATTATGCTTAAAACACAGAATATAATGAACGGAAACGCTAAAAGCCATACCAAAAGTAAGTTTCATATAGAGATTATGTGGTTAAATAAAGTCAATATTTTATTATTAACCAACGTTTCCTACCTCTAACGGGATGGCGGAGAAATTTTATATAACCACTTCCATTGTTTACGCTAATGCGAAACCGCACATCGGTTTTGCTTATGAGCTTGTTTTTGCCGATATAATTGCCCGTTATAGGCGCGGGAAAGGGGACAATACATATTTTTTGACCGGGACAGACGAACATGGCGCCAAAATCGCGAAAGCAGCCCAAAAAAAAGCTCTCTCCATAAAGGCTTTTGTTAACGAAAATACTGATTCAGTAGAAGCGCTTATCAAGTCGCTTGGTGTTTCAAATGACGGATTTATTCGCACTTCCGATAAAAAAGCGCATTGGTCGGGGGCGATAAAACTTTGGGAAAAAATCGAAGCCAAAGGAGATTTGTATAAAAAGAAATATAAAGGACTCTATTGTTTGGGGGATGAAGCGTTTCATCCTGAAAGCGCTCTTTTAAACGGCGAGTGCCCCGACTACCCCGGGCAGACACTCGAGGTCGTGGAAGAAGAAAATTATTTTTTTAAACTTTCCAACTACACTTCGGAAATTAAAAAAAAGATAGAGAGCGGAGAATTAAAAATTATTCCCGCTTCGCGCAAAAAAGAAATAATATCGCTTCTTGACGAAGGTCTTTCTGATGTGAGTTTTTCGCGCCTTGAAGGGGCCATACCATGGGGTATTCCGGTGCCCGGCGATTCTTCCCAGATGATGTATGTTTGGTGCGACGCGCTTTCAAATTACGTTTCAGCGCTTGGTTATGGGTCTTCCGATAAAAAAATGTTTAAAAAATATTGGCCGGCCGATGTCCACCTGATCGGCAAAGATATTCTTCGTTTTCATGCCGCGATATGGTCTGGAATGCTTCTATCGGCCGGCCTACCGCTTCCGAAATCTATAATAGTGCATGGGTTCATCACTTCCGATGGGAAAAAAATGTCGAAAAGTTTGGGTAATGTAATTGACCCGATGGCGCTTATAAATGAATTCGGCAAAGACCATTTTCGTTATTATTTTTCAAGCGAGATATCTCCTTTTGAAGACGGGGATTTTAGCCGAGAAAAATTCATTGAAAGTTATAATGGAAATCTTGCCAACGGTCTCGGTAACTTAGTTTCCCGTGTGCTTAAAATGTCCGCTCTTTATTTTGGCGGCATCGTAAAAGGTAATACACGCGATTTGGCGCCGCTTCAGGACCATATGGAAACAGTGTCGGGGGAGGTGTTGCGGGAGCTTGGCAGTGTTGAGAATTTTATAAATTCAACAATTTTTCAAGAATATGAACGAGCGATGGGGGCTTATGAGATCCACAAAGCTTCCCACGCCATACGGCGTTTGGTTAAGGCGCTTGATTTATATGTGTCCGGTTATGAGCCGTTTAAGCTTATAAAAACAGACAGGGAAAAAACGGAAGGAGTAATATTCAATCTTCTTTTCGGACTTGAAAAAATTTCAGAAATGCTAATGCCATTTCTTCCGGATACTGCCCTGAAAATTACCGAGCTTATTGGCAGGGTTGGAAAAAATAAAGAATATCACACAGGCACGCTTAATACTCCGATTTTTCCGCGGATAGATTAACATGATTCGTTATATAGATATTCATTCGCACATTCACGACAGAGAATTTGATGATGACCGCGAGAAAGTACTTTTTAGAATGAAAGAAAAAGGCGTTGCCACAATTGCAGTCGGGACACATTACGAAAGTTCCAAAGATGCAGTAGCTCTTTCGGAAAAAGAACACCACGTGTTTGCGTCAGTAGGGCTTCATCCCACAGATACAAAGGAAGATTTTAATGAAAAATTATATTTGGACATGGCAAAAAATTCCCGCGTAGTTGCGATAGGCGAGTGCGGACTGGATTATTTTCGGGGAAATATTGGCGAAAAAGAAAAAGAAAGACAGAAAAAAATATTTTCTCTTCAAATAAGTCTCGCGCTTTCGGTTGATAAACCTCTCATGATACACGGGAGACCTTCAAGGGGTAGCATGGACGCTTATCTGGACATTATTGAAATTCTTAATCAATACAAAAAAGAACACAGCGGGCGATTGAAAGGCAATATCCATTTTTTTTCCGGAAACATTGAAATTGCAAAAAAATTTTTAGAGCTTGGTTTCACTATGTCGTTTACCGGTGTTGTTACTTTTACCAGAGATTACGATGAAATAATTCGTTTTCTCCCCATCACATCAATAATGGCTGAAACAGATGCGCCGTATGCGTCCCCGGTGCCTTATCGCGGAAAACGCAATGAACCGATATATGTTATAGAAACTACGGCAAAAATCGCAGAAATTAGGGGAGAAAAAGAAGAAACTGTAGCGGAAGCGCTCTTCAAAAATGCGATAAATATATTTGGGCTGCGTGATTTTTGACTAATGTGCTCGCCTCTGATAGTATGCCCCTTATGGCAAAAAACATAGGAATAATTAAAGAAAAAGGAGAAGGAATGAAAATTTATGAAGTCGGCTATCTTCTAGCCCCCTCTTTGCCAGAAGAAAAACTTTTCCAACTGGTGGAAGATTTGAAGGATGCCATTGTAAAAGACGGCGGTGCCATTATCACCGAAGAGTTTCCAAAACTTCGCGATCTTGCTTATCAGATATCTAAAATCATCAATCGCAAAAAAGAAATTTTCGGGAGCGCCCTTTTTGGCTCTGTTAAATTTGAGCTTGAAGCAGAAAACATTTCAAATATTAAAAAACATTTTGAATCAAATGAAGCCGTGATAAGATTTTTGCTAATTACCACCGTTCGTGAAAATACCATGTATTTACGCCGTGGCGTATTTCGCGCGTCTGACCGTCCCCGCGCCGACAAACCGATGATGAGCGAAGAAGAGATGGAAAAAACAATCGCGACCCTAGTTTCGGAATAGAAATTTTTTCTATAAACTATAAACTATTAACTATCAACTAAAAATCAATCATGTATCCTGTTAGAGGCCGCGGTCGCGATTTGATATAAAAAATATGTTGAAAAATCAAAAAAATATTATTAAAAATAATTTTGCAGAAAGCGGTACGACCGCGACCTGCCTCTAACAGGATGTATCTAAACAAAGCACTAATTGTAGGAAATCTTACCCGCGACCCAGAGATGAAATCTCTTCCTTCGGGTTCGAAAGTAACGACATTTTCTTTGGCAACTAATCGCGTTTGGAAAGATTCTTTAGGGACGAAACAAGAGTCGGTTGATTATCACAATATCGTAGTTTTCGGCCGTCAAGCTGAAACATCGGCGCAATATTTGAAAAAAGGGCAATCCGTTCTCGTTGAGGGTCGTATCCAAACAAGAAGTTGGGATGATAAGGGGACGGGCGAGAAAAAATACCGCACGGAAATAGTGGCCGACCGCGTGCAATTCGGCCCTAAAAGTGGAATGGGAGGCGGTAGCGCGCCCAGTGCCGATACCAATAATGTGCAGAAAGAAGATGTTATTGAATATCCGTCCGAAGAGGCTAACCCGGAAGATATACCGTTTTAAGCGAATTGGCCTATATTTTAGCTAGCAAGATAAAATATAGTTGCCAAACCTTAACCCCCCACCAAATTTACAAAAAACTATGGAACCAAATGTAAAAACACAATTAGACAAATATAACAAGGGCGCCACTGGCCCGAATAGGGCCGGGTTATTCACCCGCGTGGCGCCAGGTTTTGTTAGTGGTAAATTTGGTGGGGGGTCATTATTTTCAAAGATTCTCCGCCAGTTGGCGGATCGTCAAGAAAATATATGAAGCAATGCTATTTTTCACAAAATAATATCAAACACATTGATTACAAAGACATAGAAGTTTTGAAGAAATTTTTGACGCCCCACGCACGCCTTATGTCAAAGAAGAGAAGCGGTGTTTCTTCAAAAAGCCAGCGCCAGTTGGCGCTGGCCGTAAAACGAGCCCGATTTTTAGGGCTTTTGCCTAATGTTTCTCGTTAATTAAAAAACTATTTTTTTTCCACCCTCTCCGTATATTCTCCGGTTTCCGTATTCACCCGTATTATATCTCCCGCATTGACGAAAAAGGGAACATTGACGGAGGCGCCTGTTTCAAGTGTGGCAGTTTTGCCCCCGCCAGAGGCGGTATTTCCTTTTATTGACGGCGGAGCGTCAGTAACCCTAAGTTCAACTTTAATAGGCAAACGAATTCCGATAATTTTTAGTTCCCCGTCCTCATCTTCTGAAAAAGTCAGCATATCCACCAAAACATTGCTTTTCAGAAATTTTTTTGACTTACCCAGCAGTTCTTCGTCTATTTTAAATCTCTTGCTTGGATTATTTTCTTCGCAAAACCAATATTCTCTCTTATTACAGTATAAAAATTTAATAGTTCTTTTACCGATTTCTGCTTCTTCGACTTTATCCGTCGCGTGGAATGTTGCCGGCACAATTCTGTCGTTCAAAAGACTTTTTAATTTAGTTTGATTCTGCGGTTTGCGCTGTTGTGTTCGCGCCACATGGCTGTCAATAACCTCATAGGGCTCTTTATTGTAGATAATATATTTTCCCGCGCGGATCTTGTTGTATTCCAACATAGTGCCGCCAATTGTAACGATTTTTTAAAAAATGTCTATTGCAATTAATATTTCTACCAGTGGCCCACCTACATTATAATAAAGCCGTAGCTTTATTATAGTGTAGGTGGGCGGGTGGACACAGAAACTATCACCTGTTTTATACTTTGCCCCAATTGGAAGCGAATTCCCCAAGTTGGGGCAAGAAGATATAATCAACAGTAAGAGTGACTTTTTTACGCTTTCGTTTCTTCGGTAAACTTTTTCTTTATTTCTTTTTCTATGGCATTTGTTATTTTTGGATTTTCTCTCAAAAATGTTCTAGTGGCATCATATCCGCGTCCGAGTTTTTCTGCCCCATAAACATAAGAACCGCCACCTGATTTTTCTATTATCCCGAATTTCTCACCGAGTGCTATCAACTCGCCTTCTCTGGATATTCCCTCTCCGTAAATAATATCAAATTCAGTGCTTTTAAACGGCGCGGCTACTTTATTTTTTACAATTTTTACTCGCGTGCGGGAACCGACAGTTTCCTCTCCTTTTTTAATTGAGGCAATTTTTCTGATATCAATACGAACCGATGTATAAAATTTCAAAGCTTTTCCGCCCGGCGTGGTTTCGGGATTGCCGAACATAACACCGATTTGCATTCTGATTTGGTTTATGAAAATTACAATAGTTTTTGACTTGGCTGTGATGGCAGTAAGCTTACGAAGCGCTTGAGACATAAGCCGTGCCTGCTTGCCGACATGATACGCTCCCATATCGCCTTCAATTTCATCTTTAGGCGTCAAGGCCGCCACCGAATCTATCACCACGACATCGATTTTTCCCGAACGCACCAAACTTTCTACGATTTGAAGCGCCTGTTCGCCCGTGTCAGGTTGAGAGATAAGCAAATCATTTATTTTTACACCAAGTTTTTTAGAATATTCAGGGTCCATAGCGTGTTCAGCGTCAACGAAGGCGCATATTCCGCCAGCTTTTTGCGCCTCGGCAATGATATGGAGAGTCAATGTTGTTTTTCCGCTCGATTCCGGGCCGAAAACTTCTATAATTCTGCCACGCGGAATCCCGCCCACTCCCAGGGCGTAATCAAGACCGATTGAACCGCTGGAGATAACTCCCACACTGCTTACTTTCGGTTTATCGCCTAACTTCATAATAGACCCCTCGCCGAACTTAGTTTCTATTTCGCGAATCGTGTCTTCTATTGAAGCGCCTATTTCCTTATCTTCTTTTTTTATTTTTTTAAGCATCTTATTGTTTTTAAACTTGTAATTTTTTACCACTGTTCTTTGCGCACGAGTTCGAGTATGACTTCTTTTGTTTTTCCGAAACGATCTGTCCCTGCCACACTTATTATATTATAACCCTCTGTTACCACCAGTTGATCTCTAAATATTCCGCTTTGATCGATTAATATTTGCCGGCCGTTGATGGAAATTTTAGAGATATTTTTCGCTATACCCTCTATGGGTAAAGTTGCGTCTAGAACTATTGCCCCGTTAAGCGGAGTTTCTACTGTTATTTTCGGTCCCATAATAAGATTTTTAGTTTTATCAAACGCGTAAAGAACGATTATAAGCGCGAGCGCGATACCTAAGGATAATTTAAGCGTGTTTTGCGGGTCTTTGTTCCCTCTAATAGGATTCATGATTATTCGCTTCTAACTCCTTCCGCGCCACCAAGCAACACTTCGCGCGGCTTGGCGCCGTCACCAGGCCCGATTACGCCTTTTTCTTCAAGCATATCAATAAGCCGGGCCGCTCTCGCATAGCCGACTTTTAATTTTCGCTGAAGGTATGACGACGAAGCCTTGCCGGCCTCGCAAACCACCCGTTTGGCTTCCTCATACAGCTCATCGTCGTCCCTTAAAGTGTTTTCATCGTCAAGTGTTGCTTCAAATATTGATTTATTGCTTGGCGTGTCAGTCATTGCTACCTCGGTGGGAAGCTCATCTCTGTATTCGTCGGCGAGATATTTCACTGTTTTTTTAACTTCTTGTTCGCTGATGTATGCCGACTGAATCCGTTCCGGTTTTGACATGTCGCCCGAAATGTAGAGCATATCGCCGGCGCCCAAAAGCGTTTCCGCCCCACCAGCGTCTAAAATCGTGCGTGAATCAATCTGCGAAGAAACCTGAAGCGCGATTCGGGCGGGAATGTTTGCCTTAATAAGGCCGGTGATTATGTTAACGCTCGGGCGCTGTGTGGAAAGGATTAGATGGATGCCAACCGCTCGCGACATTTGGGCCAAGCGCACGACACCCGCTTCCAGTTCTCTCGGGTAGGTTGACATAATGTCGGCCAGCTCATCAATGACAATAATTATATAAGGCATTCGTTCCGGCAGTTCCATGAATTCGTCGCTTACCTTCCTATCTTTGTGTTTTGAATAAGCAGGGAAGACGATATTGGAATGATACGATTCTATATCGCGCACAGATTCGGTTTCTAAAATGTCATAACGGCGGTCCATTTCTTTAGCCGCCCATTTAAGCGCGAGGATTGCCTTCTTGGGTTCTGTTATAACAGGAGTGAGAAGATGGGGGATTCGGTTATAAAGCGTCAGTTCAACGCGCTTCGGGTCAATCATGATAAAACGCAAATCCTCTGGTGAATTGCGGAAGAGAAGCGAATTTATTATTGCATGGATGGTGACGGATTTGCCCGCGCCGGTCGCTCCGGCAATTAAAAGATGTGGCATCTTTCCCAGGTTTGCAAAAATTGATTTTCCGGAAACGCTTCGCCCCAAGGTGAACATCAGCGGTCTTGTGGCGCCCGTGAATTTTTCATCGGAAAAAAGCGTCGCCAATCCCACAGTTGCTCTCACTGTATTCGGTATTTCAACGCCGACCAAGGATTTGCCAGGAATCGGGGCTTCTATGCGAAGAGGGTGAGCGGCAAGCGCAAGCGAAAGATCGTTTTTGAGTCCGACAATGCGCGAAAGTTTTACTCCCTCGGCTGGTTTAAGCGCGTAACGTGTAACAGTCGGGCCGATTGATACTTCATCCATTTCCACATCAATACCAAAATTCTGAAGTGTGCGTTTTATTATATTGGCATTTGCCTTGATGTCGCCCACATCAGGTTTGCCTTTGTCGCTATCAAATATAGAAATTGGCGGGGGAGCGTAATTAGCGAATCTGCGGATATCTTTTAATCCCTTAGGGCTTATGAGAATTTCCTCTTCCTCCCCTTTCCCATTTTTCTTTGACGCAATATTAAGAACTTTGGCAACGGGTGATTCTTCTTTTTTGCCGTTATCTCCGTTTTGAACGGCGCCATTTACTATCACAGAAGTGATTTCCACCTCCTTGTCATTTTTTTTGCCCCAAAATTGTTTCCAGAAAAAAAACGATTCCTTGCCGGGGCGCGCATCAAATATTACCAAGAGAGAAATTAAAAGAAGTCCTAGAAGCGCCACCAAGCTTACGTATACATCAAAAAGTTTAATGAGCGGGTATGACACAAGCCCGCCGATAATTCCGCCAGAATCTCCCAGAAGAACAATGTTGATTATTCCCAGTCCGGATACAAGAAAAAGAAAAGACCCAAGTATATGAGCTACAGCCACGGCGGGGCGGATTGACCGCATAAAAGAAATTGCAAGCATAAGAAAGAGCGTCGGGAGGAGATAATAACCGACCCCGAAAAAAAGAGACAAATATTCAAATAAGGCGTTTCCAGCAGGTCCTGATTTGCCAAGAGAGGCAAGCACAAAAAGGATAGCAAGAATAAAGAATATAATTGCCAAGACCGCGTGCATCGTATCTTCCTTAAGTCCGGGATTTAGTTTTCCTATACGAGAAAACAAGCCCACTTCACCCTTTTTCCCATTCTTTTTAAGCATTTTTTATAATTATATCACAATGAATTAGGAATTAGTTGACAAGAAGACAGGAAGATAGAATTTACTTTGAATTACGAAACTTCGCAAAAATCAAAAATGAAATTTTAGTTCCTTTTCACCCCGTCAGACATCGCATGCCCGACTGCAGGGGCTCGGGTTATTTGTTATTAGTTATTATAGTCATTTGTTATTTGTTTTTTTGCTATTGCATTTACCTATGTCCCATATATAATGGACATAATTTTTCTAAAGGACTTCATAAAGGACACATGGACAACAAAAAGGACAATCCTGACACTAAAGGACAAAAAACAGAAGCCACCACCAATAACTTCCCGGTGAATCTTTTTGATATTGGTTCAATTATAAAAAAGACCCAAAAGATATCAACTGCAACATATCTTCTGACGGAGCATATTGAAATAAGCGACCCGGTTCGTGGCCGGATGCGTGAATGCGCTATTATTATTTTAAAGGACATATATACGTCTTCCCATGTAAGTGCCCACAAGGACAAACGCGATCGGCTAACTCGGCTGGCTCAAATGATTGAAGAGATGGCTGTCCTTTTTGAAATCATGTTGCTTACCAAAATGGTTTCTCAAAATAATCACGCCATAATATGCCAAGAACTTACTTCCTTAAAAGAAATGATTCTTAAAGGAGGTATTGCATTAGACGGGCATATAGTATTTCCCAAAAAGCTTTTTGAAGAATTAGAAATATCGCTTGGGGGTATTTCAGATACAGAACCTAGCGCATTGCTTAAAAAAAGGGGCAATATCTTGAGAGGAGAAGAAAAAAACATCTATAAAGGACAAAATAATAATGTCCTTTATCTCGACGACATCCAAGGAGTACCGCGAAAAACGAGCGAAGCAAAGTTTTTCATGGCGTCAGAACGAAGTCGGAACAAGAGGGTTAATACCTCTTATAACAATAGCAACCAAAACGTTTCTTTAGGCGGTGCTCCAAGTAAGAACAAAGGAGACCGCCGTCTCCACATATTGAAATTAATTAGAAAAAACAGGGATTTAAGCATAAAAGATATATATAACTCGTTTACCGAGATAAGTGAAAAAACAATCCAAAGAGAGCTTACAAAAATGGTAAAAGACAGGGTTATTATAAGGAAAGGTGATAAACGATGGAGCAGGTATTCATCGGCATAGCTATGAATCTGTGGACACCTGATGTCCACAGATTCACTTAATACTATCCACTTATATTGACTCGGATGTTTACTTATGCGAAAATAGCCATACACGATAATGGTGTAAAGGGTGCTTTCGATGTCGCTCGGACGTTGTGTGAGTGAGTATACTTCCACGCGCTCCTTGCTCGTTGAAATGACCATAAATTACAAGCTTTTTTTAAAAATGCTTGTTTAATGGTTATCCACACTATAGTATTTTCGGGGAATACCCTAAATACTATATAATGTATCCAGTTAGCATAAAGCGCTTCGCGTATTATGCTATAGTGTTTGAGTACAGTTTCACTTGTCGAGTGAGTCTGTAAGAATTTCGATTCCGCGTCAGTCTGCGTTAAGTCCGCGACTATCTGCGGTTTGCGAAGCAAACATAGAGATCGTTGACAACAGAATAACGAAACAGTATTTTTACAGTTTTTCCCGAACGGTTTTTATGGCTAAAACAATTTCCTAATGGAAATTGTTCGCCCTAGGGCGAACGGTACGCCGGGCTAGCCTGAACATTTGTAAAACAAATGTTTTATGGATGAAATAGAGCGACGATAATTATCAGTCCCAATTTTTGTCAGCTAATCTTCCGTCATAACGGAAGATAAGTTTGTAATATCACATGGCGAGTTAGTGGTGTCGAAGCTAATGATTAAGCTGTGTGATGTTTCGTATTTTTTATAACAAGAGATACGAAATTAAAGTTATTTATTAAAAAAATCATATGAGTATAACGCAATCAAAAGTAACAGGATTGCTTGTGTTCGTAGCCGTGCTCGCTATTGCATCTTTTGCATTAGTGGTTCTCGCTCCGACCGCGCAAGCAGCTACCTTTGCGACTAACCTAAAACAGGGAAGTACGGGTAGCGATGTTATGGAGCTTCAAAAAGCTCTTAACATGAATTCTGCTACACAAGTTTCCACTTCTGGAGCAGGTTCTCCGGGAAATGAAACAAGCTACTTTGGTTCAAAGACCAAGGCCGCTGTAATCAAATTCCAAGAATTATACGCATCAGAAGTTCTTGCTCCGGTCGGTCTTACGAACGGAACAGGATTTGTAGGTCCAAGCACTCGAGCTAAATTAAACACGATAGGTGGTGTAACAACTGGTTCAACAGTTCCTGGTTGTACATCAACCGTTGGTTATAGTCCGACAACCGGACAGAAATGCGATAGTGGCGTAACCACTATCCCAACAACGGGTGGCGCACTTTCAGTATCAGGAGCAACACAGCCGGCTAACGGTCTCTTGGTTCAGAGCGCATCACGCGTTCCTTTTACTAGAATTACTCTTACAGCAGGTTCAAATGATGTAACCGTAAGCGGTATCACAGTTGAGCGCGGAGGCGCCGCAGTTGATTCCGTTTTCTCCGGAGTTGTTCTCTTGGATGAAAATGGTACGCAACTCGGTATTGCCAAAACCTTCAATTCAAATCACCAGGCAACAGTCGGTGATTCGTTCACGGTTAAAGCAGGCACTTCAAAGACAATGACAATCGCCGGCAACTCGGCAGCCGATAACAGTCTAAAAGCAGGCCAAGTTGTTGGTATAAATGTCATCGCAGTAAATACGAATGGTACTGTGTCAGGTTCGCTCCCAATTTCGGGTGCGCTCCACACAGTCAACGCAACGCTTACAATTGGTTCAGTAACGAATTCAATTTCGTCTTTTGACCCAAATTCAACGCAGTCCAAGCCAATTGGCACGACGGACTTTAAGATGGCTGGTATCCGTATAACAGCGGGTTCAGCAGAACAAGTTCGACTTCGTTCAATTCGCTGGAATCAGACTGGTTCAGTAGGAGCCTCCGACCTTGCCAATGTAAAGACATATGTTGACGGTACGGCCTACGATGCAGTCGCATCAACGGACGGCAAGTACTTCACATCACTCTTTGGTTCAGGAATCGTTATTGACAAAGGTCTCGGTAAGGACATTTATGTCCAGGGAGACATTGTCGGCTCCAGCGCCGCAGGCCGCACAGTTAAGTTTGACATCTACAAATCAACTGATGTCTATATGACTGGCGAAACCTACGGTTACGGAATTACGCCTCCAGCAGGCGCAGGCACGGCCGGTAACGCAACTTCAGAGTTCACAGCCGGCACACCTTGGTTTGACGGTTCACTCCAGAACGTTTCAGCGGGTACAGTGTCTACGATTTCAAAAGCTTCTACGGTCGCGGCACAGAACATTGCAGTTAATGTTCCAAACCAGGTTCTTGGCGGTTTTGAAATAGACCTCAAGGGCGAACCGATTTCAGTCCAATCGCAAATATTCACAATTGCTTCAACTACTCCAACAGGAATAACAACAGTAGCTTCAGTTCTTACGAGCGTTTCGCTCTACGGACCGAACGGAAACATTGTTGCAGGTCCGGTTGACGCAGTAGTTTCAGTATCTACAGATGTTGGTTATGGTGTTTCTACCCAGAAGGTAACATTCACCGATACAGTGACATATCCAATTGGGAAAGGCATCTATACTTTGAAGGGTAAGGTTCCATCCAACATTGGAAATGGTTCTACTTACATTGTTTCAACAGTACCATCGTCTCAATGGACATCAGTTACCGGTCAGACGACTGGCAATACAATTAGCTTGTCAACTCTTTCCAGTTCTGTAGCCATGAACACGATGACTGTTAAGGCAGCCGCCTTGGCAATCACTGTTTCAGCATCGCCATCAGCCCAAAACATTACGGCTGGTACAGGAAAAACATTTGCTAACTACCAATTAGACGCATCGCAATCAGGTGAGGATGTTCGATTCTCATCGATTCCGCTTTCCGTTACACTTGGTGGTACGCCAGTGGGAACAGCAGCTATGGTAAGCGCATGTCAGCTATACGATGGCTCAACAGCGCTTAACACCGGCTCAAACATTCCAACAGTTGTCTCGGGAAGCAATACATTTACACTTGACACATCTCTCACTGTCACAAAAGGCACAGTGAAGACATTGACTTTGAAGTGTAACTTGACTGGTACTGCCGCTGGCAACACATTCGCATGGGGTATCGCCGCATCACCTTCAATTACGGTGACTGGAATGACTTCATCAAATGATGTTTCGGAAACAGTAACAGCGGCAACAGGTCCCGTAATGACAATCGGCACAAGCGCGCTCACCGTGACGAAAGACTCCTCAAGCCCTGCTTACGCAGTTGTAACAGGCGGTTCAACGGGGGTTTTGATTGGCGGACTTAGATTCCACGCGACAAACGAGGCGATAAATCTAACAAAGGTTTCGCTTGCTCTCACAAACACAGCCTCAAGCTCACCAGCGAGCTTGGTTCAAGTAACACTGTGGGATGGCGCAACACTGGTTGGAGCAGCTACCTTCACGGGAGCCAATTACAATGCAACTTCAACCCTTACGGGCGCTTTCCAGGTTCCTAAAGACGGCGACAAGGTTATGACCGTTAAAGTTGACTTAGGAAATGTCGGTACGGGCTTGGCGACAAGTTCATCCGGTGCTCTAGTTGCAGTTGATTACGACGGCACTGATTCAACAGGTACACAAGGTACGGGTGTTGACTCTGGAACAACAATTTCTCAGGGCTCATCATCTGACACCGCGATGTCCGGTGTTCGTGTAATGAAGTCATACCCTACAGTTGCAAAGCAAACTTCGGGTATGTCATCAACGCTTATTGCTCAATCAGGAATCGATTTGTATCGCTTCTCAATCACAGCAAACACAGCGGGTGATGTTGGCTTGAACAAGTTGGTTATTAACCTCGCGACGTCTTCGGCTTCAACCGCCAACGGCACGACATCGGTTAAAAACGTCTTGGTCAAGGCATACACGGATTCAGGATTCTCCAATGTTGTCGGAGGTAGTTACACGGCAGGTCAAATCGTTGATACGATTGCCAGCCCCGTAACCTCTGGAGACAACGCAGCTCCCTTATCGTCACCTCTAACTATCCCAGCGGGAACAACCTACTACTTCAAAGTAGTCGGCAATGTCGCGCAGGAACCGGGTACGACAGGTGCTGCAGGTACAGTAACAACAAAGATTTCAGGCGATGCAGCTTACCCCTCACTTCCTGGCCTTATGGCTGCGTATGTGACAGGATTAGGCAACTTCGTTTGGTCTCCATTGTCAACTACTACGGCGGCAACAGCGAACTTTGACTGGACGAACGGATACCAGATAACTGGTCTTCCTTCGGGCGGTACTGATTCGTTCACGCTTACGAAGTAATCACGAAAATTAAGCTAACCCAATATCTTTTTGGAAGCCGAGCTTCCAACTTGTGAAAAGATATCTAGGATGATTCATCCCGCTTTGCGGGATGAATAGCTGACAAAAACCCCTCTTACGAGGGGTTTTTGTTTTTCCCAATATGGCCCGCCCCTTACGGCAAGTCTAAGTCTTGCCGTAGGTTTTAGTTTTACCGTAGGTTTTCGTTCCTCACTGGGTCGTTGAAGCGAGCCCGCGAACGGCCTGTTTTTCTCAGGCCGATTTGTGGGGTTTGTTTTGCCCCAACTTGTTGGGTGACTTGGGTGTCGGGTTCTCAAGTTGGTACCCTATAATATGACGGCCGTCATATTATAGGGTACAAGGGAAGGGAAGTGGGATTCCATTGCATAAGGCCATATACATAAAATAAATAAGGACTCATATATAAAATTGCAAATAGCATACTTTTTAGCTAGAATCTTTTCATGCCTTCGTTTTTTTCTAAACAAATCATTTTCGTATTAGTGTTTATATTAATTGTGGTTGGCGCGATATTTATTTTGCCGAAAAAGGCCGAAACACCTACAACAATAAAAGAGGCGAAAACGGAGGATGCCACTATAAAAAGAACAGGGGATTTTACCATAGTAGAGGTGCCTATTACGGGCAATATTCCAAAAGTTCCGAGTCTTGATCGTCCGGTCTATTTCAACGCAAATCTATCGGAAGAGGTTAAGAAAATTTTAACAAATAGAATTTCGGCCGATATTGTGACACTCAAGAAAAATGTTGGAGATTTTGAAGCTTGGGTTGTGTTAGGTGCGGATTATAAAGCTGTTGGAGACTATGGTGGCGCGCGCCTTGCGTGGGAATACGCAAGCACCATTCGTCCCGCAAATTATGTTTCATTCAGTAATTTAGGAGATTTGTGCCATTTTTATTTAAAAGATTATCCGTGCGCCGAGAAAAATCTTCTTATTTCAATAAAAAATGAACCTACTTATATCGCTGGGTACCGCGCGCTTTATGATTTATATGCGCTATCGTACAAAGAAAAAACGAGTGAAGCGCCAAAAATTCTTTTAAAAGGGCTTGCGGTTAATCCTAAAAGCGTCGATCTTATGGTTCTTTTGGCGCAGTATTATCGTGATACCGGCGACAAGGGAAATGCTCTTTTGTACTATAATAAAGCCATCGCCCTGCTCACCGAGGCGGGCGATACCGCCCGCCTTGAAGCCATAAAATCCGACCTCAACGCCCTAAACCCATAGGACATGAAAGTTCGGACATCGCATGTCCGACTTAACCTGTGGACACCTGATGTCCACAGGTTAAACCCATAGGTCAGACCTATACCAAAATAATGTTTAATAATTTTCTAAAATTTTTCTTCGGTTTCACTTTCCTTATTATTTTGGGTATTAGCGCCCTGGCATTAACCTCCTACGCTATTCCATATTTAGATAATATTAAGGCTATCGTATTCTCACTCCTTTAATAATCCCCAAAAACTATAACAATAAATAGTGCTATGGCACTATTTATTGTTAGGGAGTTTATCCACAGGTTATGCCATAAAAATCAGCGGGAATTTTTAGTTTTGATAAAATTTAAAGACTACGTCTATAAAAAATAAAATCTTAATTGTGGTTTTTGTCGCGGTTATAATTGCCGGTGGTATTTGGTATAGAAATAAAAAAGAATTTGACCCGAGTGTTGATTTGAGGACTTTTAAGACTGCCGGGGAATATGAAAATTATTATAAAAATTTAGACGAGTTATATAAAAAAGATACCTACGGCGGGGCGACACCAGAGGAAACACTCGCGCTTTTTATTGATGCCCTGAAAAAAGGAGATACAGATTTGGCGGCGAAGTACTTTGTGCCGGAGAAACAAAAAAATGAAACTGAAGATTTAGCTATTGGTAAGAGAAAAGGAATCTTAGTTGAGTTAGTTAATATTTTAGAAAAAAACAAAAAGGGTTCATACTCAGCGGATAAGAATTATTTTGAATTTAATACTTTTGATAAAAACAATATAGCTGAATTTTCTTTTTCCTTGGTGTTTAATCCATCTACAAAAATATGGAAAATAGAAAGTATTTAATCTTTCTTCTAGTTTTTGTATTTTTATTTATACCCCTTTTTTCTTTTGCTTATAAACCGGATACGACGCACAAGGGGCTAACCCGTGATGTTATAAAACTTTACGAATACTATTATTCAAACAGATTTACCGATAGCGAAAAAATTTCAATAGAGAAAGGGGCGGTTGATGAAGATAATGGAACCAGGGCGCTCAATCATTTCTATGACCCTGTTTACAACAAAGGAATTGTTTTAACCTCTAAAGATTGGTCGCAAAATACAATTGCCCAAAAAGATTGGGGAGGAAAAGGGTTGGCAACCGCGGGCACATATGTCGGGGCGCTTTTTGATTCCAATACTGATTATTCCTGGGACAGGGCTATATATGAATATTTATATGGCGATAAAAACAGGGGATTAGAATCTCTGGGACATATTCTCCATTTAATTGAAGATGTCACGACCCCGGACCATACCCGAAATGATTTGCATCCCGATTTTGTATACCAAAATACTGTTGACCAAGAGAGCCCGTATGAAAATTTCACAAATAAATTTGATATTTCAAACATAAATATCTCAAAGAATTTAATAAATGAAGGATTAAAGCCAGTTATATATTTAACGCTTGGAGAATATTTTGACAGGATGGCTATTTATTCAAATAATAATTTTTTTAGCAAAGATACTATTTTTGAAAAGAAATATAATCAGCCACAGATTTCATTTGAAAAAGTACAAAAATTAAGTGATGGTAATAAGTATTTATTTGGTTTTAATAAAATTTCAAACTCTAGCGAATATAAATTAGTAAGAATCAGAAGAAGTTTCAGTTTTCAGAATGGTACAACAACTGATTATTATATTACAGACAATGATTATTCAATCCTCACCGACTATTGGAATTTGCTTTCTCGCCAAGCGGTTTTGAATGGCGCTGGAGTAATCAAACTGTTTTTTGATGAAGTAGAAAAGGAAAAACAAACACACGCTCTTTATGAAAAAAATAAAAGTTGGTTGGCGCGAACAAAAGATAGTGTACTGAATATTTTTTCCTCATCTCTTGATATCTCTAAAAATCAAAATCTTGCTTCCGTTAT
>ERZ1292632.700-Hain-H43-01um-R2-700-length-37286-cov-33_pt1 | contig 37286 bp, 61 predicted proteins | sample MGYA00564407_ERZ1292632 | MGnify/ENA primary metagenome ERZ1292632 (study PRJEB36523, sample SAMEA6512637) | groundwater metagenome | collected 2019-01-08 | study: AquaDiva: Metagenomics assemblies of 32 groundwater samples | reverse complement strand
GGTTCGCGTTAGTGTCAAGCGGTTTGGTGTTCTGCGTGTTTGCAGCGTGTCACACCAGTACCCTATAGGGATACTGTGTGCACGCACGATAACACGTCAATAAGCGCGACATTACGCTGGACATTACGCAGACAACCTGCAAGTGACGGCCTTGGCGGTCACTGTGACCAGTTTGGTCACGTGTTGGGAATGTGGCAGTGATATGATTCAATGGCTTATCATGCTTGACGTGTTGGCATAGTATGTGCATCATGTTAAGCATGAACCGTGAATCTGACCGCCGCGACGCCTACCTGATGGCGCTTTTTGTTCGGCTTCAGCTTACACCGAGGGGCCGCATGCTGGTGCTTAGCGGCCTTGCCGGATTCAACCGCAACGTAACCGCGCCGGACGGACTCCGGTAGCAGGAAGGATTCAGTAAGGAGGCTTCACCATGACCGCCAGACAAGCAACAGTGACAATGCTTCACACCATCCGCGTGCGCTGTGGCGTGGAACTCAGCTTTGACGACGCCAACACACTCCGCAGGGCGCAGTTGACCCTCACGCGCTGGGGGGAGCAGGAATGCGGCGATGGCAATGACTACGTTTCGTGGGCCATCGAACGCGACGAAAAAACCAGCGTTCCGTTCATGGTCTATCACCGCTTCACAAAGCCGCACCCCGAGCGCGTTCGCATACCTGACCGCGAAGCTGGTGCGCTGCGCCGCGTTGCCGAAGTCTGCAAGCGCAATGGCCTGCACTTCTACCACCAGACCGACCCACGCGGATGCGCGCTGTACGTGGACGCCAAGCCGCTGACAGAGAGCGCCTACAGTAACGGCGTGGCCTGCTGCGCGTAGCGCCCGGCCCTCTGCGCCCTGCGGGGCGCTTTGGGGCGCGCACTAGCGCTTAACCTGGAGGTATGAGCATGAAACGTGAAACGGGAAACCAGCACAGCAGCCTTAAGCGGGCTCTGCTAGAGCGGCTGCACAATGCGCGCCTTTACCTGCAAGCGGGCATTCTCAGTGAAGCACGCGTCCTGCTCGAATGGTATCGCGCTGACTACGCCAAGGCCCCATCCTCCACGCGGCGGCGCTGGAAGTGCGGGAGGTAGCAGCATCAAAAGCGTTTGCGCGCTTCTGGGCGGCTAGTCCGTAATCACTAGGCCCTTTATTGCATTGCGATTTGCGCTCTTTCCTACTGTTTCACGCTTAAGCTTGCCTTCGATCATCATCTCGCGCATTGCTGCTGTAAGGTCACGCCTTTCTAGGCCGTTTGCTAGTTTGTATTCCAGCATCATCTTGGGCAGGAAGTTGGGCGAACGCTGCCCATCTGAGGTATGCAGGCCCATCGTTGCGATCTTGGGGATTGCGGCAAGGATGGCTCGCCTTGCGTTGTCGCCCTTGATCTGTCCAATGATCCCGCCTTCTAGGATCTCCGGCATGTCAGGGGTCAGTGCGCCATCGGCATATGTCATGCGCCGGAAGTCCTTGACGCTGTAATTCGCTTTGCGGCGTGATAGATACCTGACAGTATCATCAGGTGCGGCATCGTCATCGCTATGCTTGGCGTCCGGCAATGTGCTGCCAAGGTATAGCCTTGTGCGGGCCATGTTCTCCCAAGCTGAGGAGCCGCTGAATTCGCTTCCAGTGCCGCGCGATGGGTGTGCCAATAGCAGGACAGCTTTGCCTGGGAAGGTGCCAACCAGCGCGTTTAGGAAGGCCGTTACTGAATGCCGGTCGTTCTCGTTCGCGCCGTATAGCTGCGCTACGTTGTCGAGAATCACCACTTCTGCTGCAAGGTCGTTTGCTTGTTCCGCTAATTGGGCTATCAGGGGGCTAAACGTCAGTTCGCCAAACTTGTTACTGACCAGCGCATTGTCTAGGCCGTGCCTTGGCACGATTGTTAGGTACTCGTGGAACTCCTCTAGCCCTGCCTTGCACCAGCGCGACAGCGCGAGTTGCCTGCGCCACAGTTCGTCGTGATCGTCCTCGCAGGCCCACATGAGGCACTTGTGCGGGCGCTCTATCGCTTCGATGAAAGGTCGCCCAAGCGCCAGGCACGAGGCCATCTGCTGCGCGAGGAGAGTCTTACCGATCCCACCTTGGCCCACCAGCAGCGTGACGTGTCCGAAACCAAGCCATCCCTTGATCGCCCACTTGCGTTCTGGCGGTGATAGCGGCGCGAGAGTAGGCCAATCTAACGCTTGTGCCTGTTTAGCCTGTTCTCCCTGTTTAACCTGTTGCGGACCATCAGCACCATTGCCCTTGCGCGGTGCCGGGGCCGCTGGCGCATCGTCAGCGTAGGCACTAAGCGGCGGTAGTTCTTCCTGCGGCGGTTCCTGCATATGCCTCCCAGAAGGCGTGAATGGGTGCGGGTATCCGGTAGTTCTGGGCTACCGGCAGGGCGTCAGCCTGGCGGCGTGGCCTTTTCCCCGCGCTGTGAGTTTAGCCTAGTCCTGTTGCCTCTGCCACCAATAGTCCAGATCGTCCGCGAGCATGCGCTCAATCTCCAGCAGGCGCAGCGTTTCGGAGTGGGCTTCGGCCAGCCGGTCATAGGCCACGATCCACGCATCTAGCTGCGCTATGGCGTCGGCTATCGTGCGGATCTCGACTTGCGGCTCAGGCATCGTCCGGTATCTTCAGCAGATCCGCAGCGGCTTGTGCGCGTGCGGCGTTCGTGGGCCTGCCGCGCTGCGTTGCTGCTACTCCGCGCAGGCGGTAGCTGTAGCTCTTAGGCGGTGCGCTCTCGTCCACATACATGCCGGTCTTGGCGAAGCGCTCGATTGACTCGCATTGATCCGCATTCGGCAGGCTCGCACTCGCGCCCACGACCTTGCCGGCGCGCATGACCGTGTAGGAGGGCGCTTGGGGTGGGTGCTCGCGCAGGATGACCGTGTAGCGGCCTAGCCGCCATGTGTCGGGAGTCATTTCATTAGCTCGCTTCCCAAAACTGCGTTTACAGCTTCGAGCGGGCCTCGCACGATATGCACGCGGCCCGGCCATGTTTCGAGAAATTCTTTCTGCACGCTGGTCAAGGTGCCCTCCTCAGTCTTAACCTCGACCAGCATGGTTTCCTTGCGGTGGCACACGAGAAGATCAACCGGCAGCTTCAGGTAGTACACGCTCGCACCGATAGCCCGCAGCGCCTTGACTACCTCGGCTTGCGTGGCGTCAGTCCTTGCGCGATGCCGCATTGCCCCACCTGGCAGCCGCCCCGAGCTTTGCGATTTCCCTGCGCCTCTCAGGGGTTAGGGCGAGCAGCCTGCGGTAGCCGCCGATCTTGCCTCCTTTGCTGCCCCATTTGCGGCGTTGCGCATTAGTGCCATTATTTCGTGCCATGAAGTATCCTTCTACTTGAGGCGCTTGGATAAGTCAAATCGGCGTGCTTGACATCCTTTTTGAACTGTGAAATCCTACGAGGCATGGACTACGACGACTTCAAGGACGACAGCGCGCTCGTTTACGTGGCCTGCGACGTGGTTGTGGCGCTCGCCTTCTTAGGTGTTGCGCTGCTCGCTGCGGCGGTGCTGATCGGACTGGGGCTGTGGATCGCATGACCATCGGTGATGACCTCCGCCGCTTCCGCGCCTCCCCAGAAGTCCCGCGCTTGGCGGTCGCGCTGTTCGCAACGGCTGCGGTGATGCTGTTCGCGGTGGCGAGTACGAATTTGCCGAACACAGACAATGCAGCGCCGCAGGCACACTCACAGGGACAGGTATCCAATCCTGAAACTCTCCAAGACTCGCGCGAGCTTGTGAGACCTGCGGCTGCTGCACCCCTCGGCTGCACCAAACTCCACCGGGGCCAATGGCTGCGCGTGGAAATACAGCATAAAGCTGATCGTGGCTTAACGAAGATGAAATGTTTCTACGGCTACGGGCCGCAATTCGAGGCACTGTAATGGAGGCACACATGATTTGGGCATTCTGCATATTCTGGTGGAAACGAGATTTGAAGACATGGCGCGCCCTGCGGCGTGAGTGCATGGCCTCGCTGCCCAAGCAGGCAAAGCGCGAAGCCGAGGGTGGCGAATGACCGCCGCACTCAAGCGCCTCGCCTTCGTCCTCGGTTTCCTGCCACTGTTGCTGTACGCCTTCGCGCGCTGGATAGTGACCGGGCGCAATCCGCTCGAAGTGCTGGACAGGGCCGAGGAATGGAGGGACAAGTGACCATCCCATGCGAACGCCATCCTGACCGCGTTGGAGTTACCAGCATCTACAGTGAAGCGCACGATTGGCAGCGCATCTATCTGTGCAAGGAATGCTCGGATACGTTGCATCCGTTTGGGCGCGCATACGGCACTGGCACAGGGCCGCAAGCCCACGCCGAGGCGCAGGAAGCCGGACGCTATGACCGCGAATACCAGGACACGAAAACGAACGCACATATGAGGAAATACCTGTGAAGTGCGCGGCAACTGGATGCGAGCAAAATGCGAGGGCGCGTGGGTTTTGCCCTAAGCACTACGTGGCTTTTATGAAGTATCGCGACCCACTCGGCGGGAGGCCAAAGACGCGCACCAATGGCGAGGGGACCGTACTTCAAAGTGGTTACATGAACCTGAGCGTAAAGGGAAGGTCTGTCCGGTTTCATAGACACGTTGTCGAGAGCGTACTTGGCAGGAAGTTACCAAATAAGGCTGTCATCCACCACATTGACCACAATAGACTGAACAACGACCCGTCTAATTTGGTTGTTTGTCCTGACTCTGCATATCACCAACTTCTGCACAAGCGGGAGAGGGCATTAGAGTCTTGTGGCAACGCTAACTGGCGCAGGTGTTCGTACTGCAAAAAGTGGGACGCGCCAGAGAATCTGACAATCGGAAAACAGAATCAATATCACCGGCTTTGCAATAACGCCGGTGTCTACTACAAGGAGCTAGCATGAGCAATGAATTGGTGCCGAGTAGCGGGCAAGACGCATTCCGCATTTCCACCGACGCTGCGCAATTGTGTAAGCAGATCGTCGTCGCCACTGCGAAGCCCATCAAGGGCAAACGCTTTGTCGGTGTCGAGGGCTGGCAGGCTATCGCTCTGGCGCACGGATGCGTGGCAAGTTCAGGCCAAGTAGAACGTGTGGAGACTGGATTCAGGGCGCTAGGCAAGGTTATCCGCATGTCAGATGGGCAAACACTCTCCACTGCCGAGGGCTTTGTGGGCGACGATGAGCCGATGTGGGCATCGCGTCCAGAGTACGCCCGCCGTGCTATGGCGCAGACTCGCTCTATTTCTAGGGCTTGCCGCAGCGCATTTGCTCATGTGGTGGTGATGATGCAGGCAGGACTTGAAACCACGCCAGCAGAGGAAATGCAGGGTGACGAACCAAGTGATAAGTCCTCGCGCCCAACCAAGGAAAAGAACATGGGCACTGCAGAGCAGGTAGACGCCGATGGTGTAGTCCGCGAGCCTAGCGACCTTGAGGCTCTGTGCAAGGAAGCCGGAAAGTCCGTGAAGTTCGTACTGAATACAGCAGGCGTTGCGACCGTCGCCGAGCTTACAGCGCAGGACTACAACGATGCGTGCGAGTCCATGCGCAAGAGGATCGCAAGAGCCAAGGATACGACCAAGGAACTAGCCGAAGGTGCGATCTAATGCGCTCGCCCTCCAGCCAATCCTGGACCGCGTCCTTGGGAGTGGCTGGCGCTCCCGATGCCAATTGCGGCGATAGGAACAGCGAATGAATAGAGAGGAACGAATGAACCTTGAAGCCACCATTGACGCAGTAGCTCCGTACCTGAGGGAAGCGTGTCGAGACTTGCCGGTGAGTACATCCAAGGGAGCTATATTCCCACTGCATGAACTAGCTGATAGGACTGGAACTAACTTGCGCCTGCTCGGCAAAATCCGCAAGCGGTTTAAGGCCGCTCTCGCTCAAAGTCTAACTCCTGGGCGAGATCCTGAATTTGTGGTGGACGAGCAATCCTTCTACGGGCGAGCCGCCATCACGGTGCATCGAGCGAAAGCGCCACAGTAAGCCGCTAGGCGAAGCGCAACAACGAACAGAGAGGAACGACATGCACGATCCAATGACCGTAGCTTTTGAGATCAAGTACCCGTGGCTCGCATACACAAAGGCCGAGCGCGAGGCTCGTAATGGCAGCGAGTTCTTCCAGAACTACCGCGCGCCGTTCATCACGATCTGGCACGTCGATCCAGAGGTCAGTGGCGATGATGATTCCTGCGACTGGTTCAACCGCAAGGGGAAGCTCAACGCCAAGGAGTTGGCGGTAGCCGAAGCCGTATGGGACTTGGAAACACTGCTCGACAACGCGCCGCACCACCCGAACAGCAAGGAGCATAAGGCGTGGCAGCCGCTTCACAACGCCATCAGAACGCTGCTGCAAAAGCCCTCGCGGACGCACTGGTGGCAGGTCCACACGCGCTGGCACGTATGGCACTGGCGCATCCAGGTGCACCCCTACATGCACGCGCGGCGATGGCTGCTGACGCGCTGCTGCAAGTGCGGTGGCAGGTTCGGCTACGGGGAGTCTCCGGTTTCCGGCTCGTGGGATAGCAAGTCGCCCCGCTGGTTCAGTGGAGAGGAAGGCATGTATCACATGGACTGCAGCCGTCCCGGCGCATCTGCCGCGCAATCTTCGACGCGATCATAGCCACTGCCTAGCGCCCCTACGCATCAGAGGAGCAAGGTATGAAAACGATCACCAAGCGGTACGTCAAAAGCCTCCAGGCCGCCATTGAGAAGCACAAGAAGGCGGTTGCCAAGCACAGGGACGAGCTTCGGGACTTGCTAGAGGACGCCGAGAGCGTGCTGGAGTCCGAGGATGGGGCGCTAGAGGATTTGCACTGCGCCGTGGACAAGCTGAGCCAGTACCTATAGCTGCTACTAGCGAGAGGAGAAAGAGCATGAAATTCGAGGTCAAGCACAGAGTTACCGGAGCCATTCTTTTTTCGCTCGAAACCAAGAGCCTGAAATTGTGCCTAGAGGCCGCTGTGAAAGAAAAGGCGAACCTGCGCTGGGCGGACCTGAGCGTGGCGAACCTGAGCGGGGCGAACCTGAGCGGGGCGGACCTGAGCGGGGCGTACCTGAGCGTGGCGAACCTGAGCGTGGCGAACCTGAGCGGGGCGAACCTGCGCTGGGCGTACCTGAGCGGGGCGTACCTGAGCGGGGCGGACCTGAGCAGGGCGTGCCTAGCGGCGCAACTTGGACAGCCTAACGGCTGGCACGCTTGGACCTATGTCAGCAAGGATGGCGAGCAGCGCGTGCGCGTAGGTTGCCGCGACTACACCATCACAGAAGGACGCGCCTATTGGGCCGGAAAAGACAACCGCCTCGAAGTTCTTGCCGCGCTCGATTACGCAGAACGTATTGCGGAACTGCGTGGATGGAAGAAGCTGTCAGAAAAGAAAGCGGCCTAGCGCCCCACCGTTAGAGAGGAACAATCAATGATCTACGTGGTTCTGAGAAACGGGAAAGTTCTTGAATACAACGACGCAGACGCCTGCACGGTTGAGGACGGCACCCTCACGTTGCGGACGGGAAAGGCCGCATATCTTGTCGCTAGGCTTCCGCTGGATGTGGTTGAACGAGCAGAATGGAATCGCCCATGCAAAGTAATGCGTGAGGCTAGACTAGATAGCGCCCCTACCGTGACGAGGACGAAGAGTGTTTAACGAGTCCCTAATCAGCAGCAAGTCCGACCACTGGAGCACCCCGGCGGCGACCTATGACGCTCTGCACGCTGAGTTCGGCTTCACGTTCGACCCATGTCCGCTGATGGCTTCCGAGGATGGTCGCAAGATCAAGTGGACTGGCCGCGTGTTCTGCAACCCGCCTTACAGCCGCATCGTGGAGTTCTTGCGTAAAGGCTTGTACCACCTTGCCAACAAGGACTGCGAACTGCTGGTGTACCTCGTGCCATCGCGTACAGACACAGCTTGGTTCCACGACTACTGCGCGAAAGGCGAGATCCGGTTCCTGCGCGGCAGGCTGAGATTCGGCGGCAACAAGCACAGCGCACCGTTCCCAAGCATGGTCTGCGTGTTCAAGGAATGGACGCTGCCGACAAACGGATTCGCTGTTTAAGGATTACAACGAATAGAAAGGAGCAATGAAATGCCTACAGCGAAGACAAAGTACCCGAAGACTCTCTACGTCGCCTGGGAAGACACGAACGATGGCCCATACCTGCAAGCCGACGAGGACTACGCAGGCTATGCGGTCATCAATGATGATCGGAAGATCGCCGTGTACCAGCTCGTCGAGGTCAAAACCCTCACGGCCAAAGCCGAACTTGAATAGGTGCGATAGGTAACTGCACCGCATGAACCTCGCGCCGCGAGAAAGGACGGCAAATGACATTCCCCACTGATAAGAACTGCGAAGCCTACGAGCGCGGCGTGAAGGACTGCGCGGCGTACTACACGGAGCCTGGGCGCGGTCATCCGCAGCGCAATAACTACCCGTCCAACCCATACAACAAGGAGGGCGACTATGAACTCTGGTGTGGATACAACCGAGGGTGGAACTCTAATGCGTTCTGAGACCACGCCAATCGAGGCGCCCGGATGCGCGCATTGCATGGGGTGTGCTGACCCGAAATGCCCAGCAAAGGAACTTCATCAAGTTCGAGGATTGCTCGGCGCAGCTAACAACGCCCTATCTCATCAAGCGTCTATTCTGTCTGCGAAGGATAGAGAACTTGCTGCGGCACGGTCTGCCACCGTTACGCCAATCAACAAGACGGCGGCCGAGTTCGCCGATTTTCTCGTTGAATGCAGCGGGTTCGTGGCGCAGGGGCCTGGTATCGGCTACAGAGAACGCACCATTCAAGTAGAAATATGGGACCACTGCGACGATGGCGGAGAAAATGTCGGCGATCTCAATTTCACAATCTCACCGGAAGAATCTGCCGATCTGATCGCAGCGCTACGGAAGCCCCTATCCCACGCTGGAACGCCGCAGCCGAGCAGCGATGCGCGGGCGGTGGAGTTGCTGCGCGAGGCACGAGACGAGTTCATTCATCTCGCTGAGTACTGGAACGGCAACACAAACGCCAGTGCCATGCAAGATGCTTGTGAGCACACCTTGAATGAGGCAGAAAAGTGGCGACACCACATTAACGATTACTTCGCCACCACGCCGCAGACCAAGGATGACGAAGATGCACCTACTTGAAGATTGGAGAATCAGAGATGTCGAAGCCAAGGCCGAGCGCGCTGTTAATCGCCTTCACGAACTGGACTCGCTCCGTAGCAATGTGGCTCGTCTGGAACGTACCAATGAAGGGCTTAGCTCCGCATGTGATGGCCTACGCGCTACGTGCGAAGCGCTACTCTCGCGTATAGAAAGGCTAGAACAGGACAAGCCATGAACGCCCGCGACGCACTGACGAAGGCGTTAGAACAGTCAATGATCGCACTGGATGATTGGCTAAATACCTACGCGGACGATCACTGTGATGCCAAGCGCGTTGCGGAAGCGAGGGCAAGGATAGCTGAGTACGGCACCATCGGCTATATCGCGCATGTGCAGGAGATCAACAGACGCGCCCTGCGCGACTCGCCCGCTGTGCAGGACGATACGCAGGAATCCTATACAGGTTCCTGCACACGCACACAACTCTGGCGGAGGATTAAAATTTTGGAGGCAATGCTGACATCTGTCCAATCGCAACCCGCACAGCCCCCGGCGAGCGAGGCGTTATTGCGCGAGGCAGAAGATTGCTCGGTAGCCGAATGCGAAGAACAGTTTGAATATATACATAGCCTTGTTAAACGCCTAGCACATGCCCTGCGCGATTCGCTGCCACAACCTCCCGCGAGCGCCCCGGCGAAGCAGGGGCCTGCGGTGCCGAGGAACATGGCGTTAGTCTGCGCGCAGTGCCGCTTTCCTGTGCCCGAGAGTGGAGAGAGGTTTTGCGATTCAGGCGCGGCCTGCCCACATCGCATCGCCGCCGCCCCAGTAAGCTGGACTGTAGAAGATTTGAGCGGCCCTCGGCAGGATTTCGAGCGCAGCATCTACGCAAGAACCGATGCAGAAGACCGTGCCGCATCCTCGGCACCATCCCCGCAGCCGAGCAGCGAAAAGCGCTTCGATTACGACTCATTGAGCGTCGTTGAGCTGCCAGCGCAGCCGAGCAGCGATGCTCTCTCGGTGCGCATCCTAGATCGCCTTGAGCGTGAACTTGGAAGCAACCATGCCGAAGTGCTGGCCTTTCACCAAGCCCTGCGACAGCCGAGCAGCGATGCGCGGGCGGTGGCGCATCTGGTAGCCGTCGCTGAGGAACTATGCGACGCGGTTAACAACGCAGCAGAGGATATTGGCGGATCACGTCCTATCAACGAGATTCTTGGAGAGTTAGGGCCTGCCGTAGAAGCAGCTAAGCGAGTGCCGGCGCAGACGGAGACTAGACAAGCATTAGAGCAGATAGCGGAATTGGATGGTGATTGTGAACACCAACAATTTCGTCTGACACGTTTTCAAGCTGCGCAGATTGCCCGACGTGCTCTAGCCGCCATCCTGCCGCAGTCCGAGGGGAAGCCATGACCTACGACGGAGGCAAGCAGCACGAAGTCGGGGATCGCGGTCAGCGATTTGAGGTTTCGTACTTCGATCCACAGCAAAACAAGCGGTGTGTGATGGGCTGGAGCGGGACGGCAGAGGGAGCTAGAGCGATGGCAATTGCCATCGAACACCATCCGTCATGGCGGTATCCGCAGATCAAAGATCGAGAGGCTAAGCCATGAACGCCCACGAAGCGCTGACGAAGGCGGCGGAGATTTGCGAGGAGAAGGCGAAGCATTACGGTGCTAGTGCCGCCGCATGCGCTTACTACGACGCTGCCAAACGATTCCGCGCCCTTGCTGCTTCGCTGCCAAGCAATACGCCGAGTATTGACGAGACGCTTAAATATTTTCTTCCTCCCGTGTCTCGCATGGGCGGAACCAATCCAGGGAAATGGCATTGTGGCTCTCAAAGTAAGCCAGCCGCTTCTGCTCGCGGGAAAGCTTCCAAGTGACTACCGATCCCAAACTTGACCGCTACACGCTGGAGAAGGCGGCGGATGATCTAGAAGCTGCTGTGTCATGGGAACAAGTGGAGCGGATTACACAAAAACTCCGCATCCTCGCCACTTCACCGACACAGAAGATCATTGACGCGCGGATAGAAACATTGCTGCGCGATATTCGGGATTACCTTTGGCCAAGCCAAACAGAAGAGTGGGAGGCCATGACAAGACATCTAGTTGATCGCATTGATGCCACCCTCGCCGCCAAGCTGCCGCAGGAGACTGACGAAGTGCTACGCGAACGTGGAGCGAAACGAGCGCGAGAAAGTTTGGATGCCTCTCTGCCGCAGGAGCCTGCGGTGCCGGAGTACGTCGTCCAGATCGAGCTTGCCCGTAATGCTGCTGGCGGCGACGTGTTGATCCTTCTAGACCGAGACCCGGCCACTGGCACAAGGATCAGCGGCGCAAAAGCTGGGGCTAGCACGATCATTTCGCGCCACCGCTGTAAATTCACGCAAGACGAGCTGAACGGCGCAAACCTCGCCGACGCCCCAGCGAGCGGGAAGGTAGCGGCACAGTCCTCTACCGGAACGCCAAGAGAAACGGCGCTGGCAGATGCGCTGAAGCTGGTTCTCGATGATTGGGCAAACGCGAATGCGATAGGCGACGACGCACGAGAGCAGGCCGAACGCGCTCTTGATGCTTCAGTTTCCGCAACAGGGGCGCTCACAGAGCGCGAGCGCGTCACGCTGAACAACCTCCTGACGCTGGCCGGGTACATCGAACACGCACTGGAGGACAGCGAGGAGCGGCAGGACGGCTCGACGATCTTGACGAACGAACACGCCAATGCGCTCCAGCTCGGCGTCGCAGTGCTGGACGATCTGCCGGACGACCAGCCTGGCTACACGATGGACGCTCACACGAAAGCCGCCTGGGCGCTGCGTCGGATCGTTCCTTCAGACGGCGGTGGCGCTTGAACGACCTTCTCATCCAGGCAATCTCCGGACTTGGTGGCATCGCGCTCGGCGCCGTCATCCTGATCGCCTACTACAAGTGGAAGGGCTTGTGGTGAGCCAACGCACTCAAATATGGTCGAGTGGTGGTGGCGTGCAGTCCACGGCCATCGCGGCTCTCATCGTCCAAGGCAAGCTGCCAAAGCCTGACCTCGCCGTGATCTCGGACACCGAGCGCGAACTCAGCACCACCTGGACCTACATGGATGCCGTCACCGTCCCGGCTCTTCTTGGAGTTGGCTTGGTCCTGCACCGCGTCAAGAAGTCGCGCTACGCCACCGTAGACCTGTACGGTGGCAAGGACAACAACATCTTACTGATTCCAGCATTCACGGACCAAGGCGGCGAGATCGGGAAACTGACAGGATTCTGCAGCAACGAATGGAAGAAGCGTGTCATCCGGCGTTGGGCAACGAGGGAGCATGGCGTCAAGACCGCAATGCAGTGGGTCGGCATTTCCACCGACGAAGCGCGCCGCGCTAACGCTTCGGATACCGGGAAGTGGGCTACCCGTTACCCGCTGATCGAGTTAAACATGACGCGGGCTGACTGCTACAAAGTCGTGGCGGCAATGGGCTGGCCAGAACCGCCCAGGTCCTCCTGCTGGATGTGCCCAAACCACCATGAAGCGGAATGGCTATGGCAGCAGGTCGCAGCACCAGCCGACCACGCCAAGGCCGTGTTCTTCGACCGCGAGCTAAGAAAGCGCGACCCGCACGCATGGCTGCACCCAAGCGCTGCTCCTCTCGGTGAAGTGAAGTTAGACCCTGCGAACGAAGTCATGTTTGGGAAAGCCTGCCAGACCGGGCTGTGTTTCGTATGAGCGCCACCGTAGATAGCAGTTGCCATTCAACCAAGGGGAAATCATGAAACGCATGCTCGTACTGGCCGTACTTCTGCTCTGCGCCTGCACGTCTGAGAACGACGCGATGCGCGCCCTCCAGGCCGAGGGCTACAAGGACATCCGGTTCACTGGCTACGACTGGTTCGCTTGCTCGAAGGATGACACCTTCCATACTGGCTTCGTGGCGAAGAACCGAGACGGCAGAGAGGTCAAGGGAGTGGTGTGCAGCGGCCTGATCTTCAAGAGCGCGACGGTCAGGTACTAGCGTGCGCCGTTGTCCAAACAGGAACGCCAGGTGAACTACGTCGAGAAGATGATGGATGCGCTGCGCCCCTCTGAAGCTGAGGGGAAAGTCATCACCTACTTTAAGAAGTATGCGGCTATAGCTCGTGAGAAAGGCGCTACGCACATGTCCATTTCGTGCGACGACTTCGATGCGCTCGTTAGATCAGAGCAGCGCCCCACCGACACAGATCAACGATCAATGCCAGCTACGGACGGGGAGAAATCCCTTAATGGCCAGGTAGAGACGCCAAGCGCCTCGAACCTGCCGTCCGCTGCTGGCTCCAGTGGAGATGAGGAACGATGAACCAGCTTCCGCAGCAGATGGTCGAGCAATTAGCAGAACTGTGCTTCCACCGCTACCACTCTGCGCTACATGAGGGACTTACCGAGCGCGCCGCATTCGAGGAACTGGTGCGGATCATTCTGGAAACCTACCGCGAGGCGATGGCTTCGTAGTCCCATCGACCGCACCATATTGCACTGCACAACTAGGAATTGACGTGGATAGAGCCACCAGAACCGCCAAGGTAGTCTTCCAGGCCCCAGAATCGGCCCTACCGGCAGATAGGTTGCTGGATCTGAACACCATCAGGAATGCCTCTAGGAAGCCTCCTGAGGCCATCTGTGGCGTTTATTTCCTCTGGAAAGGCTCGGACCTCATCTATGTAGGCAAGAGCGTAAACCTCGTTTGTAGGCTCTTAAACCACTCCAGACAGAGGGATTTCGATAGCTACTCCGTAGTGGAGTGCCAAGAGGGTGAATTGGCTGACCTTGAGACAGCCTACATCCTTCTGCTCAAGCCGCCGCAGAACGGGGCCCAAAACGAATACCCTGAAGCGATGCGGCTATTCACCTACAAGTCGCCGGAGGAATGGCGGGCTCATTACCTCGCGCAGAAGGCGACGCTTTAGCTGTCCTTTGTGGGCCTACCGCCCGTTCCAGGACTAGTGCCCCTTGGCCCACTCCCTCGCCGTATTCAGCCCTACGGCTGCCTCTGCGCCCTCTGCAACGAGTCCTTCCACGCCTGCCTCAAGGTTTCCCACCGCTCGGTCAAGGTCGGCCCTTGCGAAGCAGGCAAGCTCAGGCTTGCTGGAACCGGCGGGGGCGGCGGGCACACTTGGGGCGCGCTCACGGTCGTTGCGCAACCTGACAATAGTGCGCTGCAACTGAGCAAGACTACGGTTAGCTGCTTCATCTGCGGTCTCCTTGGCCTTCCTGTCCTGGGCGATGCGTGCGTTGTTGCGCTTCTCCTGTTCCTTGGCTTGGGCCTCCAGACTGGCGATGATCTGCGACCGATCCTTTTTCACCGCTTCACAGTGCAATATGTAGCCGCCAGCACCTAGGGCTAGGACTCCTGCAATGATCCAGCTAACAGGTAGGCCGAACATCAGGGGTAGAAAACTCGTTTGCCTGACTTGGGAGGCAGGTTTTGCAAGTGACACCAGCCCTTAGTCGCGGCTGGATGCTCCATGTAGAGCCCGTACTGGATCAGCCTAGAGCCATCGTTCTCGCTGCACCAGTCGTCCAGATCGCCGTCTGGGTCGGCTAGGTCAATCGCGTGGCCGGTCATGTGCTTGGACTTCAAGGCAGCATTCGGCGTCGAGGCGTTTACTTGCGGTGGGCGCCAACCACTGTTCACGGTGCGCTCCTCCCCGAACACGACCAGCAGCGAATTGACGCGCTCTAGTAATGCGCTCGCCGCTGCCTCGATGTCCGGTGTCAGCGCCTCTGGATACAGTTTGTCGCGCCCCATCCAGTAGTCTTTCAGTTCAAGTGCCATCTGTCCTAGCCTCGAAATACCACTTGATCGCAGCAGCCTGTACCGGGGTCCACGGAACCATGATCGCCGCCACGATCAGGCCGACCTCCAAGCCGGGTCGCTCAGGATGTGCCCAGATAAACTCCATGCACCAAAACACCATGTAGTAGGTGATGTAGAACACCGCCCACGCCATTAGGTGCTTATCGATGTCGCGCTTGTCGATCCAATCCCATGCTTGGGATACGCGCATGGCGACCCAGCACAGCACTCCTCGATCATCGCGGCGGCGTTGTTCGATGGTCACTTAAATATCTTTTCTATCAGGTGAGTTGTGCCCGCGCCTATACTTCCGGCGGCAATCAGCAACCCGGCCATGATTCCCTTTCCACGGCTTAGATCGTTGCTGATCTTGTCAAGCTCTAGCGACATGTGGGAGACCTGGGCCGTAAGGCTTTCGACTGCGCCAACGAGACGACCAAACTCCTGAGGATCAATGTCGTTCATTCTTGTCCCTTGCTATCGTTGCAGTTGTTCATAGCGGCTCTACGATCACCCAAGCGACCGTGCTGGTATCCGCACCGTCCGCAGATGAGATAACGAAACTGGTACCAGGCGTTCTGGAGCTAACGCGCACCCAACTGACGTTTGACCCATCCGCTTGGTGCGTAATGAAGATCCTGCTATTTGCCGTTACCTTCGTTGTGGAAACTGTCGCGGCCCCGCTTGAAAGGGTGGCAAGCCCCATCACTGCATTGGTGCCTTCCTTGATCTTCAGGCCGCTACCAAGAGACTTCAGGCTGATACTTCCGCCCAAAGTCCAGTCAACATCGTTGCCAATGTTTACATCTTGAACTGCATCTGTACCGTAACGGTCATTAGTGATCGTCGGCGTTCCGACTGAGTAACCAAGGCTCAGGATTGTGCCGATGCGTGAACCGCCTGCGGTGATATGCACATCCCCGTTGCCACCAGCGTTGTAATTCCCTACTGACCCGGAGATCGTCCAACCGCGAGCATTAGAGGCTGTTCCATCTCCAATCTTTATTCCTGTACCGAAACTTGCACAGATAGACGGTGAGATCATCCCGCCGAGATCACCAACGTACTGAATCCCAATCGTCCCGGTTTGCAAGGCAGTGCCTTCCAGGTGCGTGCCGTAGATAGACAACCCACCAGAAACGTATATGCCATTAGACGCAACGCCAGAGCCTTGCGGAAGCACAGCGCCTCCAATGAAGATGACGTTGTTTCCGGTCACTTGATATGCGCCCCACTTGCCAGCAGTCGCCGGGATGATTTCGCAATCATCGAATACAATCTGTGACGGCGTGGCAGTTCTTATGTGGACACAGTTATCCGCCGCCCTTCCGAGATTGTTGAATGAGCAGTGTTTATATGTGATTGCAAATACATTGGTGTCATGCAGAACTTGGTATCTTGGAAAGTTTGTTATCGCGCAATTTTCTACAAGCACTCCCTCTATCCCGCCGCCGCCGCCTGCGCTCTGATCCAGAAACAGTCCATCAACCGATCCGCTTGCGCCGGTTCCATCCAAATGCAAGCCGGAAAGCTGGATGGAGTCGGCCACAACCGCAGATGCAGGAGCAACGGTGATGCAAGAGCCAGTCCCAGAATAGGCAATCTTTGTCGGGCTCTTTGTCGAACGCCAGTAATTCGGTGCACCTTGGCCTTCAAGGCGTATGCCATCAGTCAGTGTGAGCGTGGACGTAACCTTGTAAGTCCCGACCGGGAACACCACTGTCCCGCCAAGCGCGGTAACTCTTGTAATGGCGGCCCGAATGCCAAGCGTGCTGTCTACAGTCCCTGTCGTGTCAACCATCGTTGACGATGTGCCTACGCCGTCCGCATAGAAGTCGGTTACATAGACAACTTGCCTTCCACGTCCCTGCAGATTGGTCGGACCCGCTCCAATGCCGGACTGGACGAAGGATGACGTGTTGGCGATGAGTTCCTGCACCGTGAGCTTGCTCGCCTTGCCATTCGGCCCATTGCTGACATCGACGATAGGAATGACATCGGTAGACGCAGCAACATCAGTCCCGGCTATGGCAGGCAGATCGGTTATGAGAAGGGGGAGGGACATCTAATTGTCTTTCATGGCCTGCTGCACGGTGGAGGCAATACCGATGCGCTTCATGGTTTCCATGATCTGGCTTTGAGTCTGCGGAGGCAGTTTCTCCAGTGCGTCAGCGAACTCCTTTGGATTGAGGTAACGCTGTGCTGCGAGTTTGTCGATCTTAGGTTCGATGTTTGCCGAGAAGTACCGCATGATTGCGTTCGCGGCCATCATCGGCCTGGAGAGCAGTTGCGGGACGTGAGTCCGCGTTTCCTCTGCAACTCGTAAGCCACCGAATAGGTCAGTGCGCTGGTCAGGACGTATGGCAGCCTTGGCGGAGTCCTTGACGCGCTGTATGGCCTGCGAGCGAGCTGCATACTCGTTCATGTACATGGGCCATCGCGTAGCGCCAGCATCAACGATTGCTTGGTCGATGGATTTCTGAATCTGTCGCTCTAAGCCTGAAGTCAGGCGCTTGTCCCAATTCGCTGTTTCCTTAGAGGCGGTCTTTATCGTATTGCCGATTTCCTTGCGCACCGTCCACAGATCCTCGCCATCCAGCACGCCGTTATTGGAAAGAGAACTGATCTTTTCCTTGACTGCTGTGAGCGCCTTTTGCACCACATCAGAAGCGCGCAAGCCAGGTGTCGAGAGTTGCTTGTCTATGCCGGAGACTATCTGCGATGCTTGAATGCCATTCGCATTAGCACGACGGATTTCGTTCTTCAGCAGCGGCACGATCTGTGCATCTCGCGCTTCAGCAGCCGCAACTATGGCGGCTTTCTGGTCGATAATCCTGTTGCCAAAATCAGCGGACGGCCCGCCCTTCGTGGATGCCGTGATCCTCTGATGGGCAATCAGCGGCGAGCCTTCAGGCAAGCCAGCTACCGCTTCAGCGACGGTCGGCTTGTAGCCAGGCAGAGGCTGGCCTTGAGTGGAGCGCAACTGAGCTACTACCGCAGGCACGTTCTTGTCGCCAACGGCGTTCTTGATGTAGCGATCCAGAATGTTCCCGGCGCCCGTCTCGCCTCGGAATAGGTCAGCAACGTGCGAGAGGCCGCGAGCGCCTGCCTTAACGCCCTCGATAGTGCCTGGAATGGCCGCGCCAACAGCAGCACCTGTGGCTGCCGATTCCAGTGGTGCATCCGTTCCTGCAGTTACACCAGCAAGCCCTCCAATGCCAGCGCCCTGCACTACACGACCAATCGCGGTAGCAGCCGGTGCAATTTTCGTCGCCCCTAAACTGACCGGGGAGAGCAATGCCCCGCCTATGTCCTGTCCTACGGTTTCCACGCCACCGTAGCCGAGCGCCTTAGCCCCTCGTGCTTGCATAGCGTCCAGACCTTCAAGATCGACGCCTTGCAATCCGAACGGCCTGACAAGCATGTTGTTGGCCGCAAGGACAGGACGCGCCGCCGTTGTTGCTGCACGCACGATAGGATTTGCGGAGACCAGTTCCGCTGGTGTCGCGGATAGCGTCTCACGCGCCTCGCGCTCGAACGCAGGCTCAGGCATCTGCTGGCGCTGCCCGAGCACTTTCTTGACCGTGCCTTGGATTACCTGCGGATCAGTACCGTCAGGAAACTCCAGCGTGCGGCCATCGGCAAGTTGCGCTGTGATCGTCATTGCTGGACTGGATTGCCTTGTGCGTCGAAGCGCAGCACAGCACCCGGTTTATCGCTCGCCCTGCGTTGTGGGGCCTGCGTCGCTTGAATGTCGCCGTACTGCTCGTCGTAGGCGCGCTGGATGAGTTCCTTCGAGAGTTTCAGTTGCGCGCGTGCTTTCTTCAATTGCATCTTGAATGATCCAGTACCCTGCGCTTGGTCGAGGGCCGCAATCGTGCGCTCCAACTTGTCGCCCTCACGGTCAGATACGTTTCCGACAGCGCCGCCAGTCTTGGACGCCTCGCGCATGGACTGCAATGAGCTTTGGAAGATTTGCGACTTGATGCTGTCGAGTTTCGCCTGCGCGCTAGTGGCGGTGTTCGTGACGTTCGGTGTACGGCCCATGATCGTCCCGGTGATGTTCGACAGGCCAGGATCAGCATCCAGTTCTGCCAGCGCCGTATCCAACTTGTCGATGTTCTGCACCATCGTTCCGACGCGCAGTTTGGCCTGCGGCATTGAAGCCACGAGTTTTGCGTCTGTTGCTCCGGTCTGCGTGAGTTTTGGGCCTTTGCCTAGCACTTGGCGCGTGCGCCCGTCGATCACGATGGTAGAACTCGGATCTTGCGGATCGGCAATAGTCACTGGCGTAACTGGTGCTGCGTTCTCCGATGCTGCTGGCGGGCGCGATACAGCGGTGCGAATCTCCCCAGTGAGTGTGTTCTTCTGCACCGTTGCCCCGCCAAGTGAATACGGTTCAGACCACGCACCTTTGTCATCTGCTGGCTTGAATGGCGCTTCAGCCACCAGTGCGTTATCAGGACCACGCCGCTGGCCGCCAGGGGCAAGCGTGTACGGCTCTGCAGGCTTGGGCATCAGCGCCTTCAGCTTGGACGCGAGGTCAATCGACTTCGGTGTTCCGTGTTTCAGAAGCGCCTCCACCGCCCTGGCTGGATCACCTCCTGCCTGTGCGACTACGCCCTTCATCTGCTGTATTTCCTGCGCGTCCTGCTGACGCTGGTGTAACTGCTGCAGCACGCCAGCCTGCTGAATCTCGCGGCTGTCGCCCTCCTCGATCTGCGCTCTGCGCGCTGCGTAGCCGCCGTATCCTGGGATGTTGGCAAGAACACTTGGAAGACTAGGCATTAGTAGCTCCCCTGCAGAATCTCGGCGAGCGTGCGCTGACGCCTAGCACCGAACAAGTCAGCGGCGCCAGCTCCAATCGCGTTATACATGTTGGCTTGGCTTCCAATGGCTGCACTAGCCGCTCCGGGGGCCGCGGAGTTGTATGCGGTGAGTCCGCCGAAACCAGCAAGGCGATCTCTCTCAGCGCCGTACTGTTTGTAGAGGGCTTCGATGCCTAGCGCCTGTGCGTATGGGCTGCCGGCTGGGTTTCCAGTCTGCGGCGTGATGCTCTGGTTATATGACTTCATCGCTTGTTGCGCGCCGGGAGAGTTGTAGAACTGATTTGGATCTGCACTGATCTCTGCGAGCTTGCCGCGATATGGTTCTCCCATCGCAAGGTATTTATTGGCTAGTTCCTTGTACGCATCAGTTTGCTTGTCGCTGGCATAGGCCCCGTAGGCTGCCATTCCGACATTGCCAAGCACAGAAGCGTAGTCGGCAGTGGATGCGTTACCGTCGAGGATGCGCGAAAGGGCAGTCCCAGAGGCCGCTGTGCCGCCAGCAGTCGTAGCTGAGGGGGTAGCAGCCCCGCCAACAGAGCCGCCCGTAGCGGCCGCTGTAGTGCCTCCTGCGACCGGATAGGCAGTCTCAGAGCCGAAATACCCAGTCCCGAGCGCACCAGCGCCTGTTGCCGCCGCTCCAGCACCTGACAATCCAGCCGTTGAACCGCCAGCGGTTAAGCCGCTTCCAAGCGCCCCGCCGCCGATAGCCCCGGTAGTCGTTCCAGCTGTGATCCCAGACGCCCCGGTAGCTCCTGTAGAAAGTCCGCTGCCGAGCGCGGCGGTTTCCCCTGCTCCGGTAGCACCTGCACCGCCAGCAGCCTCGCCAGCGAATGCCCCACCAGCGAGCGCCCCTCCTGCAACAGCGGCGAGCGAGGCGATGCTTTGATTAAAGCGCTGATTGGATCGCGCGGAATCGGCATCCCTGACGCCTTTGTATGCTTCCGTAAGTTGTTGCTCGATCTGCGGGCCAGCACTCTGCCACACTTGCTGAATCTGCGGATCGCTGGTATTGCCTACGATGCCAGCAATGATATTCTGGAATGGCGTGTAGATGCCGTAGCCCTGACCAAACTGATCGTAGTGTTGTTTGGCAGCAGCGGCGATTGCTGGCGTCCAATCGTAATTCTGCAATCCAGCGGCGTCAGAGATCCCCTTGAGCGTGTTTTCCAGATATGACTGGGAAACGTTCTTCTGGCCAAACGGGTCATCGCTACCGTATCCACCAAACAGGATGCTATTTGCGGTGACGCCCGGAACATCGAATCCCGATCTGACTTCGTTCGAGGAATAACCACTTGGTGCGCGCAGTTGGCTATTTACCCATTGGCTCGCAGAGTCCGTGCTGCTGAGTCCAGTCGGCATTTGGCCTACGGGATCATCAACCCATCTGCCGCCTTCTACGTCATAGACATAAGGCATGTCAGTTCCTATATTTCAAATCAGCTAGAGATGCCATTTGCTGCTCCTAAAACTTATCCGTAGAACTCTTCAACGATGATGATTCCAGCAGCCCCATTACCGCCTGTAGTGGTAGCGCCAACAGTGCCACTGCTTCCGGCCCCAACCCCGTAAGAATAGGTCGCGGCTGGGCTGTTGATATAGCCTTCAACATACCCGCCAGATCCTCCAGCCGCGCCAGCATTTTGGCCGCTGCCGCCGCCTCCAGCTCCACCTCCGCTTCCTGAATTTGTAGATGCGTTCCCGCCAGTGCCATTGCCCCCCGCACCAGCTCCAGCCCCACCAAAGGCAGAAGATCCGCCCATTCCGCCGTGCAGAAACACTCCTCCAACGCTCGTCTGGCCAGCACCGCCGCCAGAGCCACCAGGAATATTAACTGAGCCACCGGCCGCTGCCCCGCCAGCACCACCAGTAGCACCACCAGCAGCACCAACGCCGCCGCTAGCAGTAAAGGTGCTAAAGGTTGTATTTCCAGCGGTTGTAGCAGCAGCGCCTGCCGGCCCACCGCTGCCGCCAGCGCCGCCGCCGACTAGTCGTACTCTGATTCTAGTAACACCAGCGGGTGTTGTGTAGGTGCCTGAACCAGTGGTGAAAACTTGTTGTGTAGGGGCTGTAGCTGCTGAGATTGATCTTTCTGTTCCAGCGTCGTCTTTTGAATAAATGCGGCCATCAGACTTTGGATATAGCACAACTTGATTTGTAGATGGCGTCTCCGGCGCGGTTTGCTCGACCAGTAAAATGAAGCTCATATCACTACCAGCCTTCCGGTGCCAAGAACGGCGATGCTGCCATTGGCGATTGCGTCGAGCACTTCAACCGATTGGATGGCAACGCCGATCTGCCTGTCCCGAATAATCGTTTGTTCATCGGTTATTGTTGGCGGAATGAAAAATGTGACCGACAGTTTGCTCTGGGGATTGAGCGCCATTGAGTCACGGTTTCGATTGCGCAGCGGGCTTGGCTGCAACGTGAATTCGCGCTGTCCCAAAGCGTTGAAACCGGGCCTTTGCAGTTCTTGCGCCATCACCCAGTCCCTACCTTGATATCTGGCACGAACGCCTGCGCCCGATACGCAGCATTCTGCGTATAGGTAAACTTGTGCGAGCGCGCATAGAACGAGCCAAGCCGCGTAATGCGCTTTTGCTTCTGGCTCATGTCAATGGTGCCAACGGTCGTGAAGTTGCTGAAATCGTCGTCCGATACCGCGACACTCATCGTCCCAGTTGTGGTGTCGGCGATCAGGTCAAGCGATGGCTCTACCTTGAGGTTTGGCGAGCCAAAGTTGCTGCGGCTCGTCTGCTTCGTAACCGAGAACGTCACCCCGCTATCCTGGTAAGTCGTTGCGGATAGCGTGTAGACGCGCCCATTGGCAACATCCTGCACGTAGACAACTCCGTTTAGCGACGTGGCAGCGATACCGTTGAACTTCGCGCCACCCGCCGCCGCTTCCCATTCGCACCATAGGCCAGAGTCAATGTCATAGACAAAGGTGCGCTCGGCACTGTCCAGGTTCAGCACATACAGCAGGTGCCCGGCCACGCGCTCCATCCACGCCGAGCAGGTGGAAATCGACGTTCCCTCTGCCGCTAGGAACCTGCTGATGGCTGGCGTAGATATTTCCGTTACCTTGCCGAGCGAAGCGATCATGTAGACCGAGCGCGCTCCATCACCATCTGACGCATTCTCGGAAACGAAGCAGCATATTTCGCCAGAGAATGCCAAGCTATTCTTGTGGGCGATACCGAAGCCAAGCGTGTTCTGGTCGATGCGCAGTAATGGCGATCCAGTCGGATTGCCATTGTTGAAGAAGAACTCTACGCGGTTCTTTGTGAACGCGATGATCTGATCCTTTTGCTTGTGCATCGCTTCCAAGTCGCCACCATGCGTATCTGCGGTCAGGTAGCTAGTCGCAGTCCAGGCAACCGCGCTATTCAAATCGGTGTTCCAAATCTTCCCGTTCGATTGCGCCTGAAACACATACCCGTCCAGACCAACGATGCAGCCTAGATTTGCTGCCGGATAATCAGCATCGTCAGTCGCATCAATCTGCGTGATGGCATCGGCAGTAGTGATGTTGTAGTTGTCCGCCCCGTCGCTGACGATCAATTGCCGTGTCCCAGTATCTACGTGCTGCTCCCAGAACCACACGCGACCAGTGGAGGCTGCTAACGTCACACCAAGGTCGGTTACTCCTGAATAAATCTTGTCAGCAAAGACGCTGTAAATCTTCCCGGTAGCGCCCCATGCATAAAGGCCGCGCCCAGTAGCCGCTCCAGCAGGAGGCTGCGTGCTATTGGCAAGGCCGGGGCGCTTGATGCAGTTCGCTGGATACTCGCCCGGAGCGACGTTCTTGTTGATCTCGAAGATCACGTTGATGTAACGCTGGTCAGTCGTGCCAGTGCCGCGCTGTCCAGGGGCGCCGACGAAAGGGATTGGCTTGGCAGGCATTAGTAATCCCTGCGTCGGCGATCTTCTGAAGCCCTGCCGTCGAAATCGTCTACCGCTACCGTTGCGTATTCAGTGTGCTGCGCGCCGAGTTTCCTGATGTCCACTTCGGCCCTCTGCGCATCTGCGCGCCAGCGCGTTTGAATGTCCTCGGGTATGCCGTAGTCGTCGGCAACATCATATTTGACCAAATCCATCATGGACCGGATCATGCTCACGTCAACATCTATTGCCGAACCTGCCGAGGTATCGTCCGCGATCTTCTCGTAGAGCAATTTCCCGGCACAATTCTCGAACGGAACTGGCCAGAAGATGAATTCAGAGCCGCCTTTCCACAGTACTTTCTCAGGCTGGCCAGTCACCGTCTTGTCGGTTATGGCCGCATATTCACCGATGCCCATCAAGTAGACAGGATCATCGCTGCTGCTATTGTTGAACGTCACTTTCAGCGGGAAAAGAATATCCCCTGCTCCAGCAGATGCGGTTGCTATATTTGCAGTCAGCGAAAACGTGACAGGAACAGAGGTTACTTTTCGCCAGAAGGTTCCTAGCTTGTGCATTTCCTTCAGCCGCAAGTCTAGGGCCTCATAGATCGTGTCGAGGTCAGCAGAGGCAACAGAAGCAGCAGCAGGTGCGGCCTTAGTTACCTTGCCTAGCACACGGCGCGCTATTTCTAGTCTCGTGCGGGTAAAGGAAGTAGGCATGGGTTATCTCATTTCAGCCACAGATGGCGCCGCATATGCACGCTCACCGTATGCCAATGGTGCAGGGTGGTAGCAAAGCAGATGAAGTCGCCATCCTCGGTCACAAATAGATCGTCGTTTTCAGTCCTGCCAGGAGATGTGTGAGGATCTGCAATCATGTTCAGGATTTCGCCTGAGTGCGGATCTAACGGCGTAGTCACGCAGCCTCCTTCTCAGGCAACGAGTATTCACCGTATGCGTTGTGATGCAGCATCAGGTTCATTTCCTCGCGCCATTCCTGCGCATATTCGCAGTGCCGGAATTTCGCAAACCACGGACCTCCGCGCGTGAAGTGAACTAGCTTCGCCTTCGGATTTGGCTCGTATTCATCCACAAGATGATTCCACGCAGGATCAATCTCGCCTACCTGCGAGTCTTCAAGCCACTTGAACTGATGTAGCTCAAGCCCCGTAGCCTTGTTCACGTATTCCGGCGTTAAGGCGCGGCACTGTGCATTGTCAAACAGCATCACGCTGGACCAGTTTTTCTTGGCGTAGATCGTCTGTTTCTGCCCAAGGAACTTGTCCTCCGGGCGCGGTGCGTATTCATGCTTCACAACGCTTATCGCAGCTCCTAGCATGCCGCGCATGGTCGCTATGTCGGCGCGACAGAGCATGTCCAAGTCCATGAATATCGCCTGTCCTTCGTAGCCGCAGAGCCAAGGCACGAGGAACCGGCTAAAGCTGAATTCGGTAGACTGCTTTGGATCGCGCTTGCGCGTCATCGGAAGCTGCCGCAGCACAATCGGGGTAATGGATACCGGAACGCTTGCATGGCGCATGATGCTGTGACTCAGCACATGGAGCGCCACAGTCTCGTTAGGGTCGTACCCGAGAAAGACGTTAAGCAATGCACGCCTCGCAAGCTGTACCGCGCACGTCCTTAGCCAAGTGCGCCGCGCGTAGTTTCTGGAACTTCTCAGAGTGCCAGCCGGTCATAAAGTCCATCTGTTTTAGGTCGGCCATAATCAAGTCGCCCTCGATGCCGGTTCCGAAGCAGCAAGCGGCGAGCAGGCCGTCCTTGGTGATGTGGCCCTCGCTCGCCACGGCCCAGCAGGGAAGCGGATCGCGCATGGCGTCCAGCCGCCCAGGATTGCCGGCGGTGGGCGTCTTTCCATTCGCCCTAGCAGCGCCTCCCATGTCGAACAAAGGAAGCCAATAGAACTCGTCCACTACCGGCTTTACCTGCTGCTCGATCAGGGAACGCATTTTCTCGCCCTGCTCACCGTCGAAGGCGATAGAGCTGGCATAGATACCGCAGTCGTATCCACCCTCGTCTCGTATGCGGCGAGCCGCTTTTAGGTTATATAGCGCCCTTTGGTACAGCGCCGGCTTGACTCCGGCCACACTCTTGAATTGCTCGAGGTCTGAAAAGTTGATAGAAAATTTGAGCGAGTCCAGTCCAGCCATCATGCACGCCTCGACCTTCGCCGGCATCGCCATGCTCCCGTTCGTGGTCAGGAAGACGTAGGGGAAGCCCACTTTCTTCGCCTCCGCCACCGCCTCCGGTAGCCACTTGCATGTAAACGATTCACCGATGTAGAACAGGCCAAGTTCCTCGACGCCGGAAGCGTGCAAATCTCGGATGATGCGCGAGAACAAAGCACGATCCATCTCCCCATTGTCAGGTCGCAGCGACTTCACGCAGAAGGAACACCGATAGTTGCAGTTGGCCGTAAGCTCGATCTTCACCGAGCGCGGTGCAGGAGGATCAACGCGCAGGTGCGAGGCCGGAATCTTCGTCACGGCGTCGATACGGTCGGTGATCATGCCGCCCGCCTTTCCTGCATAACGCGCTGCATGGCGATGTACTCTGCTTCTATGTTGTCAGCCGTGTCGTCCCGATACGACAGGCGCTGATTAGCGTTTGCCCACGGAAACTGGAATTCCGGCGTAATCCCATTGCGCGCCGAAAACTCAGGAGAAGTGCTGCCGGAGCGTTCGCAGCCGATGGTACGCATGGAGATATACGGCGCGTCCGAATGAATGCACAGCGTCAGCGGACCGTTGATGACCATGATGTTCATGTAGGCCCCGGCGTAGAGTTGCATCCGGTCGGCAAGGCTCAATGAACCATCTTCGTTGTCCTTGATGATGATTACCTTGCGGTCGCACCTTGCGGCAAACTCGCGCGACTCCGCCTCATTGGAATTGCGCTCTGGATTGCGTGAGTCGCGTAGAGTCAGCGTGACGTAATCCTTCGGCACGCAGGCGACTGGTATCTTCCCTATGCGTCCTAGATTGCGATACGTCTTGATAGCTGCGTAGAGCATGTGATTGACTTCCACACCTCTGCGCTCGCCGATGGAGTAGGTCAGGCCAAAGAGGGCTGGTGCTGGCTCCACGATTGAGCGCCAGCGTTGCTCTGCCTGCGCGAGCGAGTAATTCTTTGGCTTCCACTTGCCATAGACGAAGCGCACATGCTTACAGCCCATCGCAACAGCGGTAGCCAAGCAGGTAACAACATCGAACGATGCCGGGCGGTTGCCTAGGTCATACAGCAGGATTTCGCGGTCGTCGTAATTCACGCAATCCTCTGCATTTTGTGCTCCACTGAAACAAGTTCTTCAAGGTCAATAGCCATTCTTCCTATCACTGCAAGCCATGCTTGCTGAACAGCCTCCGGTTGCCTGTAAAGACGGACACTGCGATACCACGGCATTCCGCCCTTGTTCTGATAGCGCCATGCTGGGTGCTTGGGAGTCATTACCCAGCAAGGCACGCCGAGCGCGCCGGCCAGGTGCACAATGCTCGTGCAAACCGAGATGACGAGATCGCACGAAGCAACTAGTCGCGCAGTCTCGTAATAGTCCTTGGCATCGGCGTATTCATCCATGCGCTTGATGTCAAAGCCGAGCGCTTGCACTAGGTCCAGGTCTTCTTCTTTGCCGATCCCGTACTGGAGGGAAACGAATTCGATGTTCGGAATGCCAAGTAGAGATTTCCACCATTGGAGCGGCACTGAGCGTTTCTGCACGCGGCCCAACTTGGCGCCGCCACCTTTCCACGAAATGCCGACGCGGAACTTTTCCCCCTTCGGCAAAGGATCGGCCTTCAGGTATGGCGTGCCTGGGAATGCCTCACGCGATCTGCGGTAGAACTGCCCGAGGGAGCCTACGGGGATGCGATAGTCAATCTTGTGGTCGTAGGCCCATGACACTTCCTTGTCCTCACGAGTGCCATAAATTGGCACGCCAGGAAAGGATTTCTTGAACAGGTTTTCCAGCCTGTGATAGCACTCGAAAACCATCTTGTTAGTTTTGAGCAAGTCCGGCAGCATCGAGGCGAACATGATCTCGTCGCCCATGCCCTGTTCACCATAGACCAGCACCGTGCCAGGACTCTTGCCGTCCCATACAGGTACATTGAGAACAGCGCGATCTTCGCGTATCCCTTGAGTTTTTAGGCCCCATTCGTGTTCGTCCCAGGCACGATCCCATTGCCCCTCGCTCAGAAGCGATAGAGCCAGATTCCAGTGAGCGATGGGTAGCTGCGGATTTTCCTTAATCGCACGCTCGCAAAAGTCAATGCACTGCGCATCGTTGCCTGACTCAATGAGCAAGCCGCTGTAGTTAGTTAGCGCCTCAGGAGATGGTTCTACTTTGATAGACTCGTCGAAGTATTCACGCGCTTTCGTGATCTGCCCAGCTTTCTTGTAGGCAAGCCCCAAGTTGGTGAATACATCGGTTTGCTTCAGTCCGCCTTTGATGGCGGCTTCTAGAAAATGAATTCCTAGACCTATCTTGCCTGTCTGAACGTAGAGCGAACCAAGTGTTGCCATCAGTCCGCTATTGCCGTGATTCTGTTCTAGAAGCTGTACATAAATTTCCTCGGCCTCGTTAAATCTCTTATCAAGGTGAAGTGCGCAGGCTTGATCCCACAACTCCATGTTTGTCTCCGCAATATAAGAAAAAGGGCGAGGCTTTCAGGCTCGCCCCCAATTTTCATCACCAAAACTCCTTACGTGCCGGGGTCCATCGAGAAAATCGCGTTCATGTAGAACGCCCCGCCAAGGCTGGCGTTGGACGCCGTAATCGTGGAAAACGTAACATCAATGGTGTCGTCCGCCGTGTAGGTGTAGGGCGACACATTGATGGAGGCCACTACCATTCCGAGGCCCAATGAAAACGTAGCCATAGAACGATAGCGCCCGCTTACTATCCCATCGCCGACTTCAATCAAATACGATGGTGTTGCGTTGTTAGACCCGAATTGCACGAAAACCGGCGTGGCATTGGCCGGAACCTTGATCATCTGGAAAACGTCTCCAGCCGAAGGGGTCACAGCAATAGAGTAGGTAGACCTTACCGCAACCAGCCCTACTCTCAAGCCTTTCGGTTGGACGGCGGCTTGCGCGGCAGTAGCAGTATAGATAGCCATTTGTGTTCTCCTTAATCCGCAGCCGCGCCGACAAAAGCCGTAACGACCCCGTGATCTTTCGGGACCGTCAGGTCTGTCGCGCCAGTGCCAAACCGCAGTTTTTCGATGCGCCGGATTTCCTGGATGCCTACGCCGTGCAGAAACTCGTAGTCGTCGATATCCGTCGTGCTCTTGGTCCTCTGCGCCCATGCAAGGCCGACTGCTTGCGCCCCGCACAGATACACAGGTTCGATGGCCGATGCCGTAGTCACCGAGTAAACCGTGGTGGATACAGCAGCAATTTCAGGGATCTCGCGCAGGATCATCCCGTCCCACACCAGCGAATCGCCGGTAAAGAGAGGGTTATCCACGCCACGCACCCTTGCATCGCGGTTCGCCAGCATCAGCGCGTTGGTCGTCGGGTTATCCTCGGTCAAGTCTCTCCAAGCCCTTGGCCCGATAAACGCCACGTACCACTCCTGATCCATTTCCTTGACGTACAGAGGTTTGATCTTCGGGCTGGCGGACTGCGCCAGTCGCTTCATCAGGGAGAGGATGTTCGGGCTAAGTTGCGCGCCAGCCGTGACCGCCGAGATTGCCGAGGCGAAGGTTGGCTGGTTGATCGTGGTGGTCCCGAAAACGAGACGGTCCCGATTATCCGATTGCCATGTGTCGCGTTGCGCGTTGGTGGCAGTCTCGAAGACGATACCATCGACCATCCCGAGTGCAGTAGTGCAGGCATCGCGCAGCATCTTCTGCGACCATTCCCGCAGTTGCACCCTAGCGGCATTGCGAAGATCAATGACAGACTTTTGAACATCCCAGTCATCCACCGCTACAGCGTGGCGCAGGACATCTACCGTCAGCTTGTGGGAACGCGAGCCGAGACGTTCTTCGTTACCCTTCAGGGTGCTATTGCCGGTAACGCCACTGCCGGTCAGCTCATTGACCAGCGCGAAGGTGATTGAGTCGCCTTTCTTCGCGGTCAACTGCTCGTTGATCTGAAACATCGCGGCTTCGTCGGTGCCCATGTACCGCTTGTAACGGGACATCCGAACGTAGTCGCGGAAAAAGTCTGAATCCCACTGTTGTGGGGTTAGACCAGCTACCGCATAGGTCTGGGCCATGTGGCCTCCAAATTGAAAAGGGGTTCACGTTTCGCCCGAATTCCCGGCGACGGTGAAACAACGCCCTTCAACTTGGCGACAGTGCAGCGCATTGCACGCTGCGGCCCTGCAAGTTCTACAGCACCGCCCGATGACCCGGCGACGGCTCCTATCTACGGCGATTTATGTAACATCAACGATAGTTATTGTCAAATCAGCCCTTCAGGATGTCCTCCATGCTAGGGACGCCGCCCCACACGTGTTTATTCTCCCCCGTGGACCTCGCATCGGACAGTGACGGGGGCAAAGCCGCGCGTTCCCTAGCAAGCACCTCGGCTTTCTCCTTCAATTCCGCCTCCAGCTTGAGCCTCACGCGGGCCTCTGTCTCCTTCTCGATCTTGGCGCGAAGCTGGTCGATGCTGCCGGCCTGTTCCAGCTCAAGATGGTTTTTCCCGGTGGTGTAGGCGAACTCGGCTGGATCTGGAGAGGCTAGCCATTGCTGGGCCAATCCAGGTGTCTGTTGCAGGATTTTCTCGAATGTAGCGACTTTCTCGTCGAAGTCCTGATGTTTCTGGCGGGCGATGAACTCAGAGGTTTGGAGGCGAGCATTAGTGGCCTCTGTCCTGATCTCGGCGCGGTGCTTGGCGAGCGCGGCTTCAGGATCGTCCCAGAACGTCTTTGGGGCCTCGGTAGAGGCTGGTCCCTTAGCCGCTTCGACTGCTGCTAGGCGGCGCTCAAGCTCCTGGCGCTTTCCACGCTCCTCCATCATGGCCCGCTGGAACGCCTTTTCCTTGTCCGTGAATTCCTGCTGCGGCGCAGCAACTGCTGGCTTGGCAGTTTCAGCCTTCGCCGGTTCGGCGGGCGGTTCCTTGGCGGGCGCCTCCTCGGCCTTCTTTTCTTCCTTGGCGACGTACTGCCCGGTATCAGGATCGCGCACCCGCCCTTGGGCATCCTGCTCCCTGTCCTGCCACTGCTTCTTGCGGGACAGCGGGCGCTCAACCTTTGGCGCTTCCGGCGCCGCGGCAGGCTCGACTGCCTTCTCTGGTGCTGGTGCCGTAGGCGCTTCCGGCGCCGCTGGTTTCTTGTCGCTCAGGATGTCGTCCATGCTAATTGTCATTTGCTCAGGCATGCTCCTTCTCCATCGCCCGATCTACCCCGGCGGCGGGTACTGCTTTTGCGTACTTGCTCTGTAGCGGCCACACGAACGGCTTGATCTCCACTCGCTGCGCCATCGCAAATATGTTCACTTCTTCCACGCCAGCCTTGAATCGTGCCGTATGCGGCACTTCAGCACTGCGTCCATCGCGTGTTACTAGCTTGCAGTCCAGCAGCTTGAATCCGTTGGCTGCATAGAAGTCAGCGAAGAACGTAGGATTCAGATTGTAAAAGCCGTGGTTAGGCCAGTTGAATGGATTTTCATGGATGATGATGCCGCCGATGTTAAGCATCTCAGCCATGTTCACTATCGCTTGTCCAATGTTGAAACAATGCTCTACCGTGCCAACATCCAGAACGATGTCGTATTTGCGCTCTGGATGCAGATACACGTTCAGGTCGCACATGATCTCGCATCCACGTTCAGCGACGATATCGTAGACATCCAACTTACAGCCGAGCAAGTTAAAAAAAGATACCGAATCCGGTATATTCCTCTGCTGCAATCCGTGGCGACGGCAGATAGCAGCAGAATCCGCTCGGTATTCAAGGGGGGCATACGTTTCCCTCGGCAGCATGCCAAGCAGTAGCGCAAGAGGCGCTATTAGGTCCGGATATCCCATGCTCGCCATGCGCATCCCAGGCTTCAGGATGCGGCCTAGGGCGACTGTTTGGCTAATGGATAGCGCCATGCTCGTATCTCACAAATTTAAGCGGCTTTGCTGTCTGGATAGCGGCCTCGATTACCGGAGCGCCGTAGGAACGCCCGTTGCAATGATCGCAAGTTTCGATGAACGATTTGCCGCGCAGGAACGTCCTAATCTGTTCGCGGTCAGCGTTAGCGACGATCAGGTAGTCCTCTTTGTAGTCCGGCACTGCATGTAGCTTGGCGGCGTGGGCGGCAAATGGGCAGCGGTATAGCCTGCCATCAGCCAGCGTCGCCAGATTCTTCGCGCAGCACTGTTGAAAGACAATCTCGTTTTCCTGCACCGTCCTGTTGCGCTTGTCCAAGGCCGCGCACTCTGTCCAGCCGTTCGCGGTTTCAGACACGTAGGGTATTCCGCGAGCCGCAAGCGCAAGTATCAATTCTTCGTGCTTGCGCGATAGCACGTATTCAGTGATGAAGAAATAGACCTTTTCATGCTCCAGAGCAGCCCACTGATGCTCACGCGGCATGATGGTTGCATTCGTAAAGATGGACACCTTCTTGACCTTCGGCTGCGCGGTCAGCTTCTCGACAACAAGGTGCAAATCCTTGTTCATAAACGGCTCGCCGCCGATCACGCGAAACTCATATATCTCGTCCATGTTGGCGCAGATCGTGTCAATCGTCTCCATCATCTCGTTCAGATCGGCGTTCTCCGGGTGCTCGTAATACTGCATCAAGTTTGAGCAGTCTCGGCACTTCATAGAACACCGCTCGGTAATCACCAGGTCGATGCTCTGCACAGTAAGGCGCTCAGGATGCAGATAGTTGTCGTGGTGGTGCAGCGCCGTGCGAACGAGGTACTTCACATGCTCGGTGCTGTACTTGCTCGACTTGTTGCTGCCGTCGATGGAGAGGAAGTCGATACCTGAGATGTCGAAGCCTCGCAGGACTTCGCCGCAGGATTTCCAATCGTCATAGCCCATCGAGCGAAGCGGTCGCACCATATCGTCAATGTTGGGCGACGTGAGATAGAACTGCGCCTTCGGATACAGGTACTCAAGTTCCTTGGTGCGGATCACCGGCAGTCCTAGGAGCGGCCCCTTGATGCGGTCGTCCATGAAAGCATCAACGCGGATACCGACCTTGCGGCAGGCGTAGTAGGTAACTTCCCCAAGAATGCCTGCGCCGAAAATTATCATGGGTAGAGCCTCATCAATGTCTCGCGCGTGCCACAACCTGTTTGGTCACTGATGCGCTTGAAGTAGAGCATCGAGTGATAGACCTTGGAATTGTCTATGGCGTCCTCTACTTCAGCGTCATCGTAAAAGCGCGTTAGGAATCGCCTGACGTAGTTAAGGCCCTTCAGGAAGCCGAACAGTCCAGCCTTGTTGTTCGGATCGTAGCTCGTGGATAGCGATCCTAAACGCTTGCGGTTGTGGTAAACAACATCCGGGATAATCCTGACTCTCTGGCATTTATTCAGGTACTCGAAGTTGAACGCCATATCCTCGGCGGTAGTCAAGTTAGGGAACTTGCCTATTAGCGAGCGACGATAGAGTTTTGCCCAGCAGCCTGAAAGTAACTGGCTGTCCCTAGGATTCTTCAGGTTGCTCATGGCGTACTGTGCCACTTCGCGCATGTTGAACTCAGCCGCAGGATGCTGCACCGTCAGGTTGAAGTCCCCGAACTTCCTGAATGCGCCTAGCACCATATCCGAGCCGTTCATGGCCGTAACCATCTTCTCGATAGCATCAGGTTCCAGATAATCGTCGGCGTCGCAGAAAGCAACGAATTCTCCGAAAGCCTTGGCTAGTCCTCTGTTCCTAGCCTCTGCGGCGCCACTACCCTGCTGATCGTCGATGACGATCAACTGGATGTCCTTGTACGTCTGCACCTTGATGCTCGCAAGACACTGCTCGATCCACTCGTCGGCCTTGAATATAGGAACGATCAGGCTAACGGTCGGCATAGAAGGCGTCCATGTGTCGCTTGCTCGCCCCGCACAGTTTGATCTCCTGCGGCGCCACTACGCGCGTTCCTTCGCTCGCATTGAACAGCCTACGGTGCAGGACGTACATCGTCGGTTTGTCTCCTCGAATAGACGCACCGAGCATGTCAGCGGCCTCGGTCGGCGTCTGCGGCACGCAGGTATTCCATCCTTCGCACCGCTGAAACCAGAAGGTCATGTCCTTGCTATGTTGGGCACCCTGCCCTGAGCCAATACCGCGCCCTTCTTGGCAGATGAACGTGATCGGCAGCTTGTGGCCCTTCTTCCACCAGATGGGGATGTGGTTGAACAGCGCGTTCATACCGCAGAGCAGGAAGTCTAGGCGTACGTGAAACATTACGACTCGCTTCCCGGCGAGCGCCAGTCCCATCGCGCTGCTATTCATCAACTCCTCGCTGACCGAGTAGGTAATGAACCTCTCTGGAAACTTCTCGTAAAGGCCGGTGGTCAGGCCGGCAAATCCGTACTTGATGAGCTGCCCACCGAGGACGATGGACGAATCGGCTTCCATCGCTTCAGTCAGCTCCCTATTGATCTCCCCAGCAAACGTACCTGCAGGGCGGGCGGCGTTGTCGGAATTGCTCAAGACGGCGCTCATGCGATGACCTCGGCAGGCATCAGGCTGCCCATGTTGATGTGGTCGCACGCTAACTTCACTTTCGCCTCATAAAATGACGGCCTGCCGCTGCGAGCCATCTGCAAAGCTCCCTGTACGTTCCCGCTGATTCGCAGTCCGAAGGCCGCAGCACGCGGCACTAGCGGCGTAGCTTGGCGCTCCGCAATAGGCGCATCTACGCTCATACCATTGTTCTCACAGATGTAGGCGATGGGCAAGTGATGCAGCACAGCGAAGTTGGCCGCTTCCCAAAAAACACCTGCCTCGGTTCCGCCGTCACCTACGCAGCACACTGCGATGGCCTTGGACTTGTCCATCTTCAGCGCATAGGCGGTGCCCGTAGCAACGCCCACCAGCCCGCCAACAATGGCTGAAGCGTGAAAGTTGATGCTCTTGTCGCTGATGCCCTGCGAACCCGAGAAGCCGCCGTTGAGCCCTGATTCCAGGCCGTGAATCTCATCCCATAGCTTTTGTTCGCTGCCGCCCTTCGCCAGATAGTGCCCGTGGTTGCGATGCGTGGAAAACAGCCAGTCCTCCTTGCGCAAGTGTTCGTGTAGGTCTGCTGGCACGTCCTCTTGACCGAGGCACAGATGTACCGGAACGAAAATGTTGCGCATGTCGGCCTGTAGCCGATGCTCGAACTGGCGCAACCGCTGCACGAAGGCTAGGCGGCTTTGCGAGGCATCATACGCAAGCTGTACCATTCGTCCTTATCCTGTAGTTGTCCTGCGTTGTATTTGGCGATCAGTTCATCAATCGCATTTAGTACCGTGCGTTGGGGCCTGAAGCCCAGCGACAAGATTTTCTCGGAGTTAAGGCGGTACGATCTTTGATCGGTAGTACTGTGCGCCTCGGTGACACTGGCCCCCGTCCTTCGAGCAACCATTGCGGCCACTTCCCTGATGGTGTAGTTCTCAAAACCTGCGTTATAAATCCCGGTGTGCTCTGGTCGCTCAAGTAACCAGATATAGAGGTCTGTGATGTCCTCGATGTGGACGTTGGGCCTGTGAAGACCGGGATTACGTAGGTGGACAGTGCCATTCTTTAGCGCCTCCATCGTGAGCATGTTCACCAGAACGTCCAGCCGCATGCGCGGCGACCAGCCGCAGACTGTGGCTGGGCGCACAATCTGAATCGCCATTTTGTCGCTATATGACAGCAGAATTCTCTCTGCGCACATCTTGGTTTTATTGTAGTCGCTGATTGGCAGTAGCCGAGTGTCCTCAGTAACGTCTGCGCCTTCGTGGAAACCGTAAACGCTAGCGCTCGACGCATAGATGAATTGGGGCACTCCAGCTCTGGCATGGACTTCAGCCATTCTGGCTGTTGCAAGAACATTGGATTCCCACGCCAGCTTTGGGTCAAGTTCCCCACACGGGTCATTCGCCACTCCCGCCAAGTGAATAACCGCATCAGTACCTACGAAATACCTGCCGCAGTCCCCTGGTGACACAACAAGGTGTGGATGCTGCTCAAGATGATTTCCGAACCACTGAGGATCAATCACCGTCACATGATGGCCTGCTGCCAGCAGCTTAGGCACAAGCACAGAACCCTTGTAGCCGCAGCCTCCGGTTACGCAAATGCGCATTGCCTGATCCTCTCGATGATTGCGCTAGTGTGCTGCCTATTCTCTTTCGTGTAGCGGATCTCTATGCCGTTCGCGTTGCAGTACCTCTTTTCTGCGTCCAGTAAGCCGAGCTGCTGCCGGTCAAAGCCCTTGCAGTAGATAGTCGGATTCCAGTGCTTCAGAGTTTCCAATGAGTCCCTGCATAGCGTTACGGCTGATACGCAGCGCAGGGCTTCTAGCATTTCCTTGCGCTCCATCTCGTTAATGATCGGCCTGCCTTCCTTGCCAACGTACTTGTCCATCGTGAGGCCGACAACGAGATAATCTCCCATGCAGCGCGCCTGCTCCAGATGCCTGATGTGGCCCACATGGAGCAAGTCGAATACGCCGTTGCAAAGCACTAGGCGCATTTAAGTTGCCGCATCAGTTCATGCCCGAGCCAAATCTGTTCTTCCTCGGCTTTCTGCATGTCCAGTGTTGGCGCACCGAACACGCACTCCACGTCCATGCCGATCAGCTTTGCTGCCTCCACGGCGTTCAGGATGTTTTTCGACTTGCCGCTGCCGGATAGGGCGATCAGCAGATCGCCAGGCTCCCCGAAGGTGATGATCCACTTGGAGAACACGAACTCGTAGCCGAAATCGTTGGCCGTTGCCGTGAGCGTGGCCGCATCCAGCGTGTGCGCCCGGACACCGCAGCCGATCAAGTCATTGGCGATATGCGCGGCATTGGCGTAGCTCCCCCCGTTGCCGATGATGTAGACGCGCTTCGCCTTCCTAATGCGTGCCGAGAAACTCAAGCAGAGCCTCCTTCGTGACGCTCGCCCGATGGCCGATGATTCCGGTCTTGATCGCCCCAGCAGCGCAGCCGATCAGCAGCAGGTCCTCCATGTTTCCGGTTTTTGACATCGGCGCAGTCACGGCAAAGAACGCATCCCCAGCACCCATTGTGTCGCGCACAAGATCAGTAAACGCCTTGCAATGGCAGAACTTGCCGTGATCGTAGCCATAGGCCCCGTGGCTACCGTGCGTGACGACAAACCGCTCGCAGCGTCCGTGCGCGAGTTTGTGGATTACATCTTCTATGTGTCCGTCTTTGTCACTGGCGGCTAGGCGGGCTTCCGGCTCATCAATCACGATGTAGTCGGCGCGGTCGTACTTCGTTATCAGGTTGTAGCCGATGTTCGCGGAGTTTGTCTGCGCGCTTACTGCCAGATACTTCGCGTGCGCGACCTCCTTCGCGTTCTTTATCTCCCCGTGCCCAAAGTCGCCCACTACCACGCAATCGTAGTCTGCGAAATCTTGCCATTTACGCCCGCCCCTCCCGTCGTTGTAGTGAACCTCGTATAGCTTGCGCAAGTAGTTCTCATCCACAAATCTGACCTTGCGCGTGGAGGGACCGCAGCTCGCAACGTCTACCATTGCGCAAAATGATGCTGCGTGCTGCGC
>ERZ1292632.126-Hain-H43-01um-R2-126-length-75226-cov-7_pt2 | contig 37292 bp, 39 predicted proteins | sample MGYA00564407_ERZ1292632 | MGnify/ENA primary metagenome ERZ1292632 (study PRJEB36523, sample SAMEA6512637) | groundwater metagenome | collected 2019-01-08 | study: AquaDiva: Metagenomics assemblies of 32 groundwater samples | reverse complement strand
CACTCACTCTGGCACATTGCGATGCCGTTGGGAGCCGTCCACCCCAACAAGGCAGCTGGTTCCTCCGGCTCGGAAGGACCGAGGCATGACCCGGCGCTGCAGGCTGTCCGACGAGCAGCTGGACGAGATGGCGCGCCTCCGCGAGCGGGGCTGGGGCACCGGCCGCATCGCGGAACACTTCACCCGCGCCGGCACGCCGATCAGCGGCTCGTCGATCAACTGGCAATGCATGAGGCTCGGCGCCGACGCGCCGGCGCGGCTGCGTGGTCGGTCGTCGGCGCCGCGCGTAACCTACTGGCGCAATGGTCGCCCCTGCCGTCCCTGGACCGCCGAAGATGACGCGAAGCTGCTCGAGCTCGAACGTGCCGGCGTCAAGCTGCACATCGTCGCGCAGCGGCTCGGCCGCGCCAACAGCAGCGTGCGCGGCCGCCTGCTGACATTGGCTCGTCGGGACGCCCGACGTGAGGAGGCGAGCGTCTGATGACCCCCTCTGTCGAACTCTTGCCCCCGATCAAGGCCGACCCGATCGAGCCGTTCGCGATCCCCATCCTCTTGGATGATCGCGGCTGTGCATGGATCCCGGACGCCTTCAACGCCGCCCTCTACCAGCTGCTCCCCGTCTGCGAAGGCGCGAGCCTCGGTTGGGCGCCGATCCCGGAGCTCAACAAGGCGCTGATCGCGATTCAGGGCGGCAATCCCTTCGCCCCGACCGGCGAGGCCCTTGCGATCGCGATCAGCCGGCGCGGCCTGCGCGGCCTGATCGATGGGCTGAAGTCCATCGAAGCGCAGATGGAGGGCATGTAGCCATGGCTCACCCTGCAAAGACGCCCGGCGAACTTCAGCGCCAGGTCGATGCGTTCAATGCCCGCTACTCCGTAGGCCAGCCGGTCATCCTCCAGCGCGACACTGGCGAGCCGCTGCGCACCGTCACCCGCTCCGAAGCGCAGATCCTCTCCGGCCATTCGGCCGTGATCTGGGTCGAAGGCGTCAGCGGCTGCTACCTGCTCGACCGCGTCACGCCGGTACCGGCGGAGGCGACGCATGTCTGACGCGATCGCCAGCAACCCAGCCGATGTCGCCGAGCAGGCCTATGCCGTGATCCACGCGGACGCGCCTCCGGAGGTACCGGAATGGTCAGGGCTTCACCCTATCGAACAACGACACCTGATCCGCTTTGCCGAACAGGTGCTTCAAATCGCGGCCTCAGCTCATGGCTGAGCTGACCTTCCGCGAGCGCACAGCCTTCCGGCTCGACGCGATGTTCCATTTCGGCCGGCGCGGACTGGCGCCGGTGAGCCAGATATCCGACCACCACCTCGTGCGCACGCGCAACTGGCTGGTGGGGCAGGATATCGCCCACCGCGACGCCTGGCTCAACGTCTTCGATCGCGAGCTCGAGGCGCGTGGCCTGAGCGCTGCGGCTTTTCTGGCCCCCGCTCGGCGGTCTGGCCCCGCCAGACGGCGAGTGGGCAAAGCGAAGGGCCGGCCATGAGCAACTTCGCCTACCTGTGCTGGCTCGCCGCCTTCGGCCTCCTTTCTTTCGATGCAGGCGCGCGCCTCGTCCGGTCCTTCTACGCCCCGTCGTGGCGGTTTAGCGCCCGGTTCTATCTGCTATTGGCCTCTGCGATCGGCGTCTATCTCGCGGTCGAGGGCCGGCCATGAGCCGCGATTCCATCGAGGTTCGCGAGTGCGACCGCTGCAAGGCGACGGTCGAGGCGCGCGATCTCGACGCCTTTGACGGCTGGGGCTCTGCCTCGGCAACGGCGCAGGTCTTCGGCGAGCGCAAGGGTTTCGCCAACGCCGATCTCTGCCCCGACTGTTTCACTTTCCTTCTTGACTGGTTCACCGCCATCACGCGCGAGCGCGATGCCCAGCGCACCACAGCGCCGCGTGCCGAGCGCCCGGACGTACCGCCGAGGAAAGCCATTGCCGCCAGCCTGGTTGCTGCCAGCCTCGCCAGTTCGCCCGATCTGGATGATTATCTCGCGAAGATCGACGCCATCAACAGCCTGGACGAGATGCAGGAATATCAGGCCCGCAACGGCCTGAAGCTCATGGAATGGATGGCCGATCCGGCGCTCGCAGAGCGGGTGAGGGACGGACATTATGCGGCGTTCGAGCGGCTGGAGAAGGTCGCCGACGAAGGCGAACCGGCATGAGCCCCGTCGAAGCGCGTCCCGCGCCACGCTTCGACCTCTGCGCCTGCGCCACCTGCCGCGCGCTCGACATCGATTTTCCGAATGATGGGCATCAGCTCGCGCTGATCGCCCCGACCAGCCGCCCGCCTGCCTCGTCCCCAAGCTCACCCCGGCAGGCGAAGCGGGTGCGGACCGGGCCTACGCCCTCCCGGTCCGCACCATCCCATCCCGAAAACCCCGACCCACAACCCTGCACGAAGAGGTGCTTATCCAGGAGAAGACCCATGTCCGTTACCACGATGACGATCGACGCGCTATGCGTCTCCCCGTTCAACGCCCGCCTCAACGAAGAGGACGCGAACGCCATCGACGCGCTCGAAAACAGCCTCGTCGCCCGCGGCCAGCTCTACCCCCTGATCGTTCACCCCATGAAGGCGAAGACGCCGCGCAAGAAGCGCTTCGGCGTCCTCGATGGCGGTCGCCGCTTTCGCGCCTTCGCCCGCGCGATCGCCAACGGCCGTCTGCCCAAGGATCATCCGATCGAGGTGGCGATCCGCGAGAGCAGCGACGAAGGCGAACTGCACGATCTGGCGCTCGCCGCCACCTTCATCCGCCGCGATCTGCGCGACTATGAGATCTACGCCGCGGTCGCGCGCGCGGTCGCCGGCGGCCGCACCTATGCCGAGATCGCCGACACCAACGGCCAGCCGGTCAAGGTGGTGCGCAAATGGGCGCGCCTGGGCGATCTCCACCCCACCGTCTTCGCCGCGCTGGAAAAGGGCGAGATCAGCGGCAAGCAGGCCATGGCCTTCGCCGCGACCGAGGACGTCGCGCTCCAGCTCCACGTCTTCGAACAATTCCTGGTCCATCCGCAGCGCAGCTACGGCAATGGCGAGGCGCTGATCCGCAAGCTGATGAAGGTCGGCGATCGCGAGCTCGAAAAGATGCTCCGCTTCGTGGGCGAGACCGCCTATGCCGACGCCGGCGGCCGCTACGAGCTCGACCTGTTTGCAGACGAGGCCGAACAGCGCGGCCGCGTCGCCGACGAAGGGCTGCTGCTCGGCCTCGCCGACGCGAAACTCGATGCGATCCGCACGCGGGTGCGCCGCCAGTGCGGCCGCGATCTTCGCTTCGAACCTGCCCCGCCCCGCCTCATGCTCGGCAATTACGACCAGGGCGTCGACAATGCGCTGGAGATCGTCGCGGCGCCCGAGCCCGCCGATGCGGCCGACGCCGCCTGGTTCGCGTCTCTTCGCTACGAAATGGCGCATCTGGAGGAATGGGCGATGTTCCATTCCGGCGACGAGGAACTGGACGAGGATCTGCACGCCCACTGCATCGCCGCGATCGACGCCTATTATGAGCCGCTCGAGGAAGAACTGGCGTTCCTCGAAAATCGCATGGAGCTGACGCTCCCGGCGGGTCAGGTCTATGCAACCCTCGTCGTGCAGGAGGATGGCGAGGCCGAGCTTCGCTATTGGTGGGCGAGCCGCAAGGAAAAGCAGAAGGCGGAAGCCGCGGCGCGCAAGCAGCCCGATGCGCCGGCCCCGCGCCCGGTCTCCACCGGCCCGATCGGCCAGAACCCGTCCGATCGCGTCGAGCAGGCACGACCGCTCCTTCGCCCCGGTTCGGCGATCGATTGCGGGGCAGGCTATGGCTATCGCCAGCAGGCCGACCAGCTCGCCCGCGACGATCAGGGCCTGACGGCCGACGGCGTACAGGTGATGCGCTCGCTGCGGCGGGAGGCGCTGCGCGCTGCGCTGGTAAAGGATCAGAACCGCCGACCCGCGGGCCAAAGCATCGCGCTCGACTATCTGCTCTGGGCGCTGGCGCGCGATCGTCTCACGGCACATGGGATTATGATTCCCGGCGCGCGCAGCCATGAGCGCGGCCTCGCCGGCCTGTCCGTCCGCCACGACGTGCTGGCGAGCGGCGTCCAGGATCATGTCGATCGGACGGCGGCGCACCGCATCTGGCAGGATGCGGTCGATCTGCTGAAGCAGCACTCGTCGATGACCGGCGAGGATCTCGTCCAGGCTTTCGACGCCTTCCGCGCCGACGCAGTTGTGCTGCGCGATATCGCCGCCGCCGTCATCGCTGGCTGCGCGCTGGAACGATCCGCCAACGCCCCCGGGTACGAGATCGAGATGCACGATCATATCGCGCTGCTCGCCGGCTATGGCGATGACGAGGCGGTGCGCAGCCTGATCGAGCCCACCGAAGAATTCGTCGCGCTACTGCCCCGCGCGCGCCAGCTGGAGCAGGTCCACCCGCACGTCACCCAGGGGGAATATCTCGCGCTGGAGAAGCGCAAGGCCGCCGACCTCCCCGCCCCTGTCGCTCGCGCGCTCGCCCGGGCGAAGGACTGGGTTCATCCCATGATCCGCTTCCGCCCCCGCCTCGCCGCAGTCTTCGCCAACGACAAGCAGCTGGAGGCGGCGGAATGAGCAGGAAGCCCCAATATGACGCACCCAAGGGCAGCCTGCCGGTGCTCCAATATCTGTCGCCGGCGCAACTTCAGGTCGACGCCACCTATCAGCGCTCGATCGAGAACGGCCAGAGCCGCAACCTCATCGCGAAGATCGCGCGCGAGTGGGACTGGCAGCTTTGCGGCGTCCTCGTCGTCTCGCGCCGGGGCGATGAGGGCCTGTTCGTGGTCGATGGTCAGCATCGCCAGCAGGCAGCGCTGATCCGGTCCGACATCAGCCAGTTGCCTTGCGTGGTGGAAACCTATGCGTCCGCTCAGGAAGAGGCGGCGATCTTCGCCAAGCTCAACCGCCAGCGCACCCCGCTTAAGGCGCTGGATATCTTCAAGGCGGCCGTCGCCGGCAAGGATCCCGAGGCCTGCAAGCTGATGAGCCTCATCAGCCAGGCCGGGCTTCAGCTCGCGACCAGCAGCAACAATGTCGATCAGGCCCCAGGCAGCATCGGCAACATCGGCGGCATCCGCGAAGCCAAGCGCAGCTATGGCGACAAGGTGACGCTGAAGGCGCTGCGCGTCCTGCGCCAGGCGTTCGACGGGCAGGTGCTGCGCTATGCCGGCACCCTGTTCGGCGGCATCGCCGGTGCGATCGGCGATGCGGGCCGCAGCGGCACCGCGATCAGTGAAACGCTCTTGGTCGCGGTGCTGAGCGGCCAGGAACAGGCCGACTGGTATGCCGAGATCATGGCGCACAAGGGCAAGTTCCCCGAAATGCGCACCCCGGCCGCCGCCGCCCACATCATCAGCTCCGCCTACGAAGAAGCGGCGGCCGAGGACGAGGAAATCGCGGCATGAGTGCGGACTGGAAAGCCGGCGACCTCGCCGTGTGTGTTGTCGATCGCTGGTGCCACTGTGGCAAAAGCGACTGCGGCATCAACGCGATCGCGCCGAAAAAGGAGGAGCTTCTCCGGGTCGATCAGGTCTGCATCCGTGGCGATCACTGCTTCCTGCACTTTAAGGCGAAAGGCGAACAATATGCCTGGTCCCATGTCGCCTTCCGCAAGGTGAAGCCAGACACCGAACCAGCCGCCGACGAGGCCTGGGTCGAACAGCTAAAGCACCTGCGCCGCAAGGTGCCGGCATGAGCACGACGCTCAGGCAAGCCATCAGCCGCGAGGCGGCGGAGTGGAGCGAGCGGCGTGCCCTCGCCCGCCGGCAAGGGATCGACGTCCCCGTCCCCAGCCGGCGCGGCGAGACTGTCCCGCCGCCAGCGGCCGGGCCGCTCTCCATCTATCGCGATCCCTGCTTCAGATGCGGTGTGCGCGGCGACATCGGCTGCAAACATCGTGGCGGAGGCGCGCGCCATGGTCTGTGAGCGCGTCTCCCTGCCCGGCGGCGGCGCGGCGATCGTCTGCTCGCCCGGCCGGCGAAAACGCTGCGCCTGCGGCAAGTCAGCGCCGTTCCTCTGCGACTGGAAGGTGACGTCCCGCCGCAGCGGCACCTGCGATGCGCCGATCTGCGCCGACCATGCGACCGAACCCGCACCTAACAAGCATCTCTGCCCCACCCATACGGAGGCTTATGCCGCGTGGCAGGCTGCTCAGCCGACGAGGATGCCGGCATGAACGCGCCCGCTCTATCCCTGTCGCACCTGCCCGATCGTCGCCGGCGCTGGACAGCCGATCGCTCGGCCCGGCTTCAGGCCATGTGGCCCTCGTCCACCGTCGCCGAGATCGCGGTCGCGCTCGGCACCAGCCGAGGCGCAATCTACGTCAAGGCGGCCAAGCTCGGCCTGCCCCCCCGTCGCGAGGCGCCCGTCACGCCGTCGGCCGCGCCCTCTCTTCCTCCGCGCGACCCGACCGGGCAGCGCCGCTTTGTCGGCTTCGAATCCGACAGCGGCCATCGCATCGACCTGAAACCTTGGCACCCGGCGCTGCGCAAGGGATCGACCCTGTTCGGCCGATCGGTAAAGCCCGCCGCCCAGGTGGTCACCATCCTCAAGTCCGGCGAGAACAGCCGGAAGCTCGGCAGTCTCGCGACCAAGGGCCGCTGGCGGGGCATGCCGATCTTCGGCCTGACGCTGGAGGAGCGGGACACCTGCCCGCGCACCTGCCGCGAATGGGCGACATGCTACGGCAACTCGATGCACTGGGCCGAGCGCATCCTGGATGACGGGACGCTGACGCGGCGGCTTTGGGGGGAACTCGCCTCGTTGAACGCCCGGCATCCGGCCGGCTTCATCGTCAGGCTGCATATCCTGGGTGACTTCTACTCGCCGGGCTATGTCGCCTTCTGGCGCCAGGCCATCGACGACTTCCCGGCGCTGCGGATCTTCGGCTTCACCGCCCGCCAGGCCGATGATCCCATCGGCGCCGAGGTCGCCCAACTGCTCGCCGACCAGCCTGATCGCTTCCGGATCCGCTTTTCCGGCGCGGCCGGCGATCGCGACGCCGCCGAGGTGGTCGACTCTCCCGACCAGGCGACCGGCATCCTCTGCCCCGCCCAGCGCGATCCGGCCCGCTGCTGCGCCACCTGCGGCCTCTGCTGGCAGACCAACCGCACCATCAGCTTCGTGAGGCACTGAGTCGCGTGATCTCCCGCCTCGCCGACTTTCTTCGTCTCAACCGTCTTGGAGCCTCGCTTATGTCCTGGGAAAAATTCGGATCGCCCTACGACCCTAATCACCGCGGCAAGATGAAACTGCCACCTGAAAAACAGGCTCAGGCTGGCCAGAAAATTTGTAAATGCGGCGGCGCGGGCTGTTCGATATGCAACACGGCTTCTATCGAGGTCAGCATCGTCCGGCCTCCGAGCGGTTGGCACGCCGATGTTTTTCCTACCACATTCGAACGGTTCATGCGTGAGGGAATCTACACTCGCGAAGCCGAGGCGCGCGGGTCAAGCCCGCCGTCGAGTTACATGGCTGCCCGCCGTGCGGTCGAAAGGTGGCTGGTAGAGGCGCCCGATCAGAAGTTCGATGACATCGTCGGCAACGACGCCGCTCTGGAGCAGCTGCGCGATGCGATCGAGGCGCCCGTCAGGCACAAGGCGGTCTATGACGCCTATGGCATGAGGATGCCGAAGGGTGCGCTGCTGTCCGGCCCGCCTGGCTGCGGCAAGACGATGTTCGCCCGCGCCGCAGCGTCGGAAATGCGCCGCCTTTATGGCGGCAAGGTCGAGTTCGTCTCGATCTCCGGGTCGGAACTTCAGTCACCCTTTGTCGGGATGACCGAAGGCTACATCAAAGCCATCTTCACCTTTGCGCGGGAGTACCGGAAATTCCACGGCCACCCGCTGCTGGTCTTCATGGACGAGGCGGAGGTGCTGCTTCCAGACCGCACCGGCCGCGTCCGTCGTGTCGCGCCATGGGAAGAAAGTCAGGTCGCGACCTTCCTCGCTGAAATGGATGGCATCGTGGAAAGCGGTGCCTTCATATTGCTGGCCAGCAACCGGCCCGAGGTAATTGACCAGGCCGTGCTGCGCGACGGGCGCTGCGACTTCAAGATCATAGTGCAGCGGCCGACCCCCGAAGCGATTGAGGTGATCCTCCGCAAAAATTTCGCCGGCATCCTGGTCGCGGACGGCAGTATGGAGCAGCTCGTCTTCGCGGCGGTCGAGGGGCTGCTCGATCCGGCCAAGATCCTGATGGAGGGTCACGCCATCAAGATCGACCTCGCGGAGCAGACGGCGAAGGACGTGCTGCGCAAGCACTTTCTCCTCGAACACATCGTGTCCGGTGCCATGGCCGCCTCGATTCCGATGCGCGCCACGCGGCACGCCTTCGCGCGCGACAAGCTGACTGGCGAAGCGAAGGGGGTCACTGTTGCCGACGTCCTGCAGGCCGTCAACGACCTGTTCGAAGAGAACAAGGGCCTCGAGCACAGCTTCGCCCTCAACGATTTCAAGGCCGAGCTGATGCGCGAGGCCAGGGAGGCGGCGAAGCTTGGCTGAGCATCCCATCTCGATCGGGATGCTCGAAGAAGGACACCTGCTCCTCCTCGGCACGACCGGCGCCGGCAAGACCTATCAGCAGCGCGGCTTCCTGGAGCGGCTCCGCTTCAACGGCCGCCGCGTGGGGGCGGTCGACAAGCTCGGCAATCATTGGGGGCTGACCCTCTCGGCCGACGGCAAGGGCGCGGGTCTCGACTTCATCATCTTCGGCGGCAAGCGCGGCCATGTGCCGATGACGCCGTTCGACGGCGAACGCATCGGCCGGCTTTTCGTCGAGCGCAACATCCCTGCCATCTTCGACGTCAGCCAGTGGAAGGTGGACGAGCAGCAGGACTGGATGGAGGGCTTCGCGGACGCGGTCTTCCTGCACAATGAAGGTCCGCTGCATCTCGGCCTGGACGAGGCGCAGAGCTGGGTGCCGCAGGGCGGCGGCGGCGACGCCTTCAACAGCGTGCGGCGTCTGGCCGAACAGGGGCGCGGCAACGGCATCCGCCTGATGATGGCCGCGCAGCGCCTTAGCCGCATCGACAAGAGCTGCGCCGGCATGGCGGCGGTCGTCGTTGCCATGCGTCAGACCGGCACCGCCGATCGCAAGGCGATGCGCGATCTGCTCGCGGCCGACGCGGACCAGATGGCCATGATCGAGCGCGAGCTCCCCGGCCTGCCGACCGGCAGCGGCTTCGTATGGGATCCGCTGCAGGGCAGCCTCCTCCGCCACGCCTTCCCCGCGAACCTCACCTTCGACAGCTCGCGCACGCCCCGCCATGGCGACACGCCGCCGGCGTCGATGGCCGTGTCGAGCGACCTGGTGGAGGAGCTGCGCCAGGCGCTCGCGCCGCCGGTCGAAAGTCCGGCGGTGCACGACTATCCCGACGACGAGATTCCGGCCGAGCCAATGGCCGCATTCGAGAAAGGCAGCGCGATCGGCCAGATGCTGGTCGAGCGGGACGACCGGATTGCCGTCTTGGAAGACCGGCTCCGCATCGTCAGTGGCGACCTTGAGGATCGGAAGAGGACCATCGCCAAATGGCAGACGCTTCTCCGCGGCATCCATCGCAGCATCGAAGAGACGTTCGGTTGGGCCGGCGCGCCCAATTCCATGTGGCCCATAGCGACAGCGCCCGGCGGGTCTGAACCACTCGCCGCCGTTGAGGGCCCACCGCCAGCGAAGGACGTTCGGATTCCTCCGTCCCAAGCCGGCGGCGGGCCCGATCGGGAGATGCGATCGCTGGCGGTGCTGGCGGCGATCTATCCGGCCGGTCTCACCGAAGCCGCATGGGCGGGCCGCGCCGGCCGCGCGCGGAAGGGCGGCGCCTGGGCCTCGCAGCGCAAGCGCTACGCCGACGCCGCCCTGATCGAGAAGCGCGACGGTCGCTGGTTCGCCACCGCCACCGGCGTGGAGGCGGCCGCTGGCGATGTTCCGACCTTGCCCGCGCCAGGCGCTCAGCTGGTGAATTGGTGGGCTGATCGCCTCGGCCCCGCCGGCAAGCTGCTGCGCCACCTTTACGGCATGCATGGCCTGAGCCGCGGCGAACTCGCGGCCGCCGTCAACATGACCGCCACCGGCGGCGCCTTCAGCGGCGCTGTCGCGGAGCTCAAGCGCAACGAACTGATCGAGGAGCGCGGCAAGCGTCTCTTCGTCGCACCAGCCCTGACCGGAGAGGAAGCATGAACGACGCGATCACGATCGCGCCCGGCGATAGGTTCATTGACCTGAAGGAGGTCCGCGCCCGCACCTCACTCAGCACGGCAACCATCTACCGCCGGCGCGGCAAAACCTTCCCCCGCTCCTACCCGATCAGCGATTCGCGCGTCGCATGGCTGCAATCGGACATCGAGCGCTGGATCCAGGAGCGCGTCTCATCATCCCCATAGGCGCGCCGAGAGGAGTCACATTGGGAGGCATCTACATACCATTCTGGGGCAATATCTATGTTTAACAATACTATATCAGATCAAAGCGGTTCCTGTCTCCCCGACCACTTCCACATACATGGATTAGTCGGCGCCATCGTCGGTCATGTTCGCAGCAGCTAATCGCGAATGCACTGCATACCCCAGCATCCAAATTCTATCCGCCTCGTTGGGTGGCCGACGGTCATTGCCGTCCCCACAGCCAAGGAGATGCAGCATGTCCTTTTTCGACAAGATCGTTGCGGCCATCACCCCGCCCGAGAGCGACGAGACCCGCTTGGAGACGCGGGCGAAGGCGCGCGCGCTGGCGCGACCGGGCGACTGGCTCGACCAGGTGCTCGACCAGCATGACCGGATCGAGGCCGCCTTCGCCGCTGTCAAGGCCGCGCCGGACGCCGCCAGCCAGCTCGCCGCGCAGAAAGACCTGGCGGTGATCCTGACCGGGCACAGCAATGCCGAGGAATCGGTTCTCTACCCTGCGCTGGTCGATGACGGGCACAAGGCCCATGCGGGCCTCGCCTATGAGGAGCAGGCCGCGGCCAAGGTCCAGATGGCGCTGCTGGAGAAGATCGAGCCGCTGACCCAGGACTATTTCGACAAGCTGGAGCATATTCGGGGCGCGGTGACGCATCATATGTATCAGGAGGAAAGCAACTGGTTTCTCGACATCCAGCGCGAGGTGCCCGACGCCGAGCAGGCGATGCTGACTCGGCGCTTTGCCGAGGAAGTGGAGCGCTATGTCGGGGAGCCGGCGACGGTCTGAGCCGCGATGCAAGAGACCGGGGCGGCGCGCTGCCCCGGTCGATCAGCCCCGGTTGGGGCGGGCCAGCAAGGCGGCGATCAGACCCGCGCCGACCAGCGTGCCAGCCGCGATGGTCGTCATCGGTCGCGCGCAGGGATGGCGAAAGCCGCCGTCGATGGCGGGCATGTCATCAGGCGGCGCGGAGACATTGCCGCGGGTGACAGGCGCTGGGGCGGCGTGGCCGAAATAGCGGTCGAACCAGATGCCGGCAATCCGCGATGGCAAAGTCGGGGCAATCGCATGGGCGATCCGCGCCGCCCACGTCGGCGCGCCGACCAGAGTCGTCGCTCGCGGCCGGTCGGCAAGGCGCACCACGGCCGCCGCGACGGTGCGGGGGTCGAGGATCGGCGGCGGCGCGGCGAGCGCCTTTCCCGTATAGTTGCCCGCGTGGCGCAGCGCGGGCGTATCGACGAAGGACGGATAGACGTCGCAGACATGGATATGCGGCCAGTCCAGCAATTCCGCGCGCAGCGCTTCTGAAAAGCCACGCAGGCCGAATTTGCTCGCGCCATAGGCGGCCGAAAAGGGCGTGCCGGCGATCCCGCCCATGGAGATCATGTTGACGAAGATGCCCTGCTTTTGATCGATGAAGATCGGCAACACGGCATGGGCATCGTTCATATGGCCGATGAGGTTCGAGCGGATGGTCTGTTGATGAACCGCGATCGGCACCTCCGTGAAGCGGCCGACCGCGCCCACGCCGACATTGCTGAACCAGAGATCGATCGTGCCGCAGAAGTCACGCGCCTGTTGCGCCAGCCGTGCCACGGCGTCTGCGTCCGTGACGTCGGTCGGCACGGTGAGAACCGCCGCGCCCGCCGCCCGGCACGTCCGCGCCACCGCCTCCAGCGCCGCCTCGCCGCGCGCCGCCAGCACCAGCCGGTCGCCCCGCGCGGCGAAGGCCTCTGCCGTTGCCTGACCGATGCCGCTCGACGCGCCGGTGATGACGATGTTCATGGGTGTGACGCTCCTCGCTCGCTGCGCGGGAGGAAAGTGCGGAACCGGGGCCAAGTTCCTGTGCTTCGTCCGCGATATAACCTAGGATAGAGGCTCAGCGCGCCATGCCGCGCCCGGTCGCGGTCCAGTAGATGCCGCCCATCAGGTGCGCCAGATAGGTCGGGTCGCGATACATCTCGCCGACATGGCCCAAAGTCGTCACGAACACGCGGCCGCCATCATAGCGATGATACCAGGCGATCGGATGATCCCTGCCCATCGGCTTGGAGACCTGCCCCGGCCAGATTTTCTCGGGGTCATAGCTGCTTTCGTCCACGTTCAGAACCGGGGTGATCGCGACCTTGTGGGGATTGGTGGTGACGTAGAATTCGTCGCCCCAGATCCAGCGGTCGGGCAGGCCGAAGGTGGCGGGGAAGCGCTTGTCCACCAGGTCGATGACGCCGGTCTGGAGCATCGGGTGGACGCCGACCGCGCGCCCGACGAGCCTTTCATACCAGGGCCAGTCGCCCGCCGGCGTAATCGCCGCGCGATGGACGACCATGACGTTGCCGCCGCCGCGCACATAGGTTTCGACATTGCGGCGCTGGGAGGGGCTTAGCTGCTCGCCGGGCGAGTTCAGAAAGACGATCGCGGCATAGGGTTTGAGGTCGGCATCGAAGCTTTCGGGCTTGTTGGTCCAGTCGAAGCCGAAGGCGTGGAGCTTGGCGAGTTGCTCGAAACTGTCGCGCGCGATCGGAATATATTCATAATGATAGGTGTTGGGCTTGGCGAAGACGAGCAGCTTATACTGGCAGTCCGCCTGCGCCGCGCCCGCTCCGCAGAGCAGGAGCAGAGCCAGTAGCAGGCGGCGCAGCAACCTCATCGGCCGCGTCCCGGAGTCACCGCGTAGAGGCCGTGATGCGAAAGGACGTAGAGGGTGCGCTTGTCCTCACCGCCGAAGACCAGTTGCAAGGGGCGCTCGGGCACGTCGATCCGCCCGATCTCCTTGCCGTCGGGCGCATAGACGAAGATCTGGCCGTTGGCGACATAGACGCGGCCCTGCCCGTCCACCGCCACGCCTTCCCCGCCTCGTTCGGCGAAGACCTTGAGGTCGGTGATCGCGCCGCCCGCGCCGACGACGCCGCTATAGGTGCGGTTTTCCGAGCCGTTGGTCACGAATACGCGCTCGCCGGGCCTGCCCTGGATGAAGCCGTAAGTGTCGAGCGCGTCGGAGAAGCGCAGCCCGCGATGGTCGGCCGGCCCCTGCGCGAAGGTGCGGTAGGCGGGCAGCGCGACGCTGCCGTCCGGCGAGACATATTCGTGGAGCTTGCCCTTCCCCATGTCGCGCACGAACATCTCGGCAAGGGTGGTATATTCGTATGTCTTGGGGTTGATCTGATCCTTGAACTCGCCATTGTTCCACCAGTTGACCGGCAGCACCGTCGTCGGGCCGGAGCGGACGGGCGTCGCGGGCAAGACGCTGATCTGGCTGTCGGGCGCGTCGGGCTTGACGCTGTAGACGGTGCCGTTGCGGCCGTAGGAGGAGAGGACCAGCAGGTCGCCCGACTTGTCGACCGTGAGATTGACCGGATCGAGCGTCGCATCGCGCACCATTTCCAGCTTGCCCGCGTCGGACCAGCGCCAGATGCGCTGGAAGAAGCGGTCGATGAAATAGAGCCGCCCCTGCGCGTCCACCGCGCCGCCGCCGGCCGAATGGAAGCCGTCCGCCAGTTGCGTGATCTTGGCGCCTTGAAAGGTGGAAGGTTCGACCGCGTCGGGTTTGGCGGGAATGTCGAGAACGGCGAATTCGCGTTCGCGCACGTCCAGCCCATGGGTGACGTCGCGGATGCTGTTCTCGAACGGGAATTTGGTGAGGCGCAGAAAAGTCGCGCAGCCATTTTCATCGCAGGTGCCGAGCCCGCTTTCGCCGTTCACATGGACGTTGCGGAAGCGGATGTCCTGCGAGTTATACACCGTCACCGCCGCCGGCGCGGCCTTGCGGGTGCGGGTGACGCGATAGCCGTGGAAGTTGGCGACCAAAATGTTGCGCGAATTGCGGATTTCGAGCGCGACGGCGTCGCCGCTCTCACCGGCCTCGCCCTCGGTCTGCGGCGCGAGAAGCTCCCAGTTGGCGACGCGGTTCAGCGCGAATTCCGATCGCACATGATGTTCGACCGACGCCTGGATGATGCGGCCGGGCGTCTCAGTATCCGACACATAGATGCCGGGATGGCCGAAGGTGCTGGGGCTCCAGACATTGGCGAAGGTGCCGCCACCCCCCTCCGTCACCCAGAGGCTGGCATATTGGCCGGCCCAGCGGCGCGCGGCGTCGGGATCGCCGGTGGCGTTGTTGTTGTAGGGGACGATCCGGGTGCCGTCGAAGCGGTCGGTGCCGTGGCCGCCCTGGAACTTGACGTCGTTGACCATCGAAGTCGCGCCCGCCTTCCACAGCAGGGCGGTCGCGCGCGGGTTGGCGCTTTGCGTGTCGAGGCCAAGCCCCGCGACGATCGCGTCGCCGCCGGACGCGCTCTCCACCAGCGCCTTGGGCGCGCCGACGCCCTGATAAGCTGGCGTGCCATCGGGCAGCACGATCTGGGTCAGGCTGGGGTGCAGACCGACCAGCACCGTGTCCGGGCGCAGTTTCAGCGTGTCGCTGACGCGGTAGAAGCCGGCGGGGAGATAGACGACGCGGTGACTGTCTATCGCCGTCTGGAGCGCGGCGGTGTCGTCGGTCTTGTCGTCGCCCTTCGCGCCCAATGTGCGGACGCTGACCCAGTCGGACACCGGCGGCAGCGCGCGGATCGCGGGCGCGGCCGGCGCTGGCAGAGCACCGATCGCCTCGATCTTGGCGTCCGTCTTATATTCGCCCATGCGGCCGACGCCGGGCAGGGTCAGGCCATGGGTGAAGGATGTGACCTTGTAGCTCGCGCCCTTGCCCGCCACGGTTCGGCCGCTCTCGCGAAACCGCGCGAAGGTCGGCGTGCCGCTCGCGACGACATTCTGGAAGCCGACCTGGGTATAGACATTCTTCTCGTTCGAGATGACGACGCCGGCCTTGCTGACATTCTCGAACCGCAGATCCTGGCCCCAGAGCCAGTCGCCATAGCCGCGATCGATCTCGATCCCGACCGGCACATTCTTGAAGGCGACATTGACCATGGTGAGGCCCGCTTCATGCTCGCGGATCGCGGCGTCGCGTTGCCCCTCGAAGGTGGAATCCACCAGCGCGAAGCCCCAGGCGGGCGACGGCTTTTCCGCGAGGATGCCGTAGCGCCCGCCCTTGAAATGCAGATCCTCCGCCTCGTTGGCGACATGGTAGAGGCCCGCAAGCGCTGTCCCGAGGTCGAAATCGACATGGCTGACGAAGCTGTGCTGCGCCGAATGAAAGCGGATCGCGGTCGCAGCCGGATTGCCGTCCAGGATGCGGAAATCGATATTGCCGAGCGCCGAATAGAAGGTGCCCGGATTGGCGTCGGCGATGCTCTTGTCGAAGGGCACGCTGCCGGCGGGGGGGAAGGCGGCGGGTGGCGTGTCCTTGTCGGTCTGGCGCTTGGCCCCGGTGAACATCAGCATATGCGCGACGCCCTTCTGGAAGCCGGGCGTGTTTTTGCCGAGCAGGATCACCGGCCTTTGCGCGCCAATGCCGAAGATGCGGACGCCCGGCCACAGGAAGAGGGTGCGGCTGATGCGGTAGGTGCCGGCGGGCAGGAAGACGATGCCGCCGCCCCCCTTCGCCGCCGCCCGGTCGATCGCCTGCTGGATCGCGGCGCTGTCGTCGGCGCGGCCGTCGCCCGCGCCCTTCACCGTCACGGCGCGCGGCTCGTCCGGCGCGGTCGTGTAGACGGACGGAGAAGCATGAGCCGCCACGGCCCCCAGCATCAGCATCACCGCCGCGCAAGCGCCGCTCAATCCGCGAACCATTTGGACACTCCTGTTCGAAAAACAAATGTCCCGGCCGTGCAGGGCCGGGACAAGGTTGGGGAGGGTAAGGGAAGGCGATCAGAAATTGAACCGGACGCCTGCCCTGTAGATACGGCCCAGCGTGTCGTAGAGGGCCGGATTGATGTCCAGACCGGTGTTGGTCTGGGGCGAGGCGACGGGATCCTTGTCGAACAGATTGTCGACCTTGCCGTAGATGGTCACATTGTCGGTGATGTTGAAGCTCGCGCCCACATCGACGTAGAAGGCGCCCTTCATGGTGTTGTAGTCGATCGTCGGATGGTTGCCGGTGGAGGCCGGGCAGGACGACTGGCAGACGACATATTGGTTGCCGAAGGTGCCGTTGCTGATCCAGCGTTCCTGCACCGTCAGGCTGAAGCGGCCGCTATCATAGGTCTGCACCGCCAGCCATTTCCAGTCGGGCGTCGCGCCATTGTTGGCGCCGGCCTGATCGACCGGATCGACCCCGGCAATGCCCGCATTGACGATGAACTTGCGGATATGGGTGGCGAGAACACGGGCGGTGAAGCTGCCGGGCAGGCCCAGCGGCTGCTGCCACTGGTAGCTGGCTTCGATATTGAAGCCGCTCGTCTTCCACGATGCCAGGTTGAACGGCTGGACGTTGATGAAATTGTCGCCCTGGTTGGGCGCGTCCAGCACGAAGCCGCCGCAGAAGGCGGTGTTGCCGTCGAAGCAGAAGCGGACGATCTGGTCCGCCGACAAGGACGAGATGACCCCCTTCAGCTTGATGTTGTAATAGTCGAACGAGAGGCTGAGCCCTGGCAGCCAGGACGGGCGCGACAGCACGATGCCGAGTTCGGTGTCGCGCGCGACCTCCGGCCGCAGATTGGGATTGCCGACCGCGCGCTGGAATGCCTGCACCGCGCGGTTGTTGAACGGGTCGTTGAAGTTCGGCAGCGTGGTGATGGTCGGCGCGGCGAACAGCTCCGACAGGTTGGGCGCACGCACGTCGCGCGAGGTGACGGCGCGCAGGCGGATGCCGTCGAGCGGCGTGTCCCAGGTGCCGCCGACCTTCCACGCCCAGATGGTGCCCGACGTGCTGTAATCGGTGACGCGCGCCGCCGCGTTGATATTGGCGCGGCCCATGGTGTCACTGTTGATGATCGGCAGGTCGACTTCGACGAAGCCTTCGATCACCTCATATTTACCGCGGCCATTTTTGTAGTTGCCGGCCGCCCAGCTGTTGCCGAGTTGCGCATTGAGCAGCGGGTCGGCGGGATAGTCCGGGCTGTTGGGGCTGATATCGCTGACGCCCGCGCCATAGGGGTCGGCGTTCACCCGGTAGAATTCCCGCCGATATTCGCCGCCGAACGCGACCGACACCGGGCCGGCCCACAGTTCGAACGGATTGCCCGAGAAGTTGAGGCTCGCAACATCCTGGGTCAGCTTGGTATGCTGGAACGGCCCGGTATGCGGCGCGACATAGTTAATGGCGGACGCCGACGGCGCGAAATTGCCGAAGATGTTGATCGGCTGGCAGCCATTGGCGCGCGCCACCGGATCGGCGCACACGATCGCGCCATTGAGCGTGATCGCGTTGGTCGCCGCGACATAGCGGTTCTGCAACACGATGTCGCGCACCTGAATGTCGGAAATGGTGATGCCATGCTCATAATAGGCGTCGTAATTCCAGTCGGTCCCGCCCATCCCGAACTTGCCCTTCAGGCCGCCGACGAAGCGATACTGCTTGCGGTCGGTATAGACATGGGGGTCGGGGAAATTGGCGTTGCTGGAGCCGAAGTTGAAGCTGGTGATGCCCGCGCTCGCGCACCGGTCGCGGATCAGTTGCGGCAGATAGGGATTGGCGCACTGCACGGTCAGGTTGGGCCGATTATAGCCGGGGCTTGGCTGGTTGTCGGTCTTCACCTGCGCGACGTTGACGGTCACATAGACCTCATTGTCCGGCGCGAAATCATAGCCAAGGCGGGTATAGCCGTTGATGCGCTCCAGCCCCGACTTGAGCGACGCGCCCGATCCCGGTGCGCCGGTCAGGTCGCCGCCGACGCAGAAGCTGTTGCCGGGGAAGCAGTTGCTGACCCGCCCGTTGCCGAGCGGCTGGCCGTTGGAGCCATATTGGAAATTATAGGGCGTGCCGTCGGGGGCGAAGGCGATGCCCTGGAGCGGGCCGTTGTTGATGAGGCCGTAGCGCGCATATTGATAGGGCTGGGCGAAATCGCGATAGTTGAACTGCGGCAGGCCGTTATTGGTCTGGCCGGTGTTCATGAGGGTCGTCGCGCGATACCAGTCGCGGCTGCCGGCAAGGTCGGTGCCGAAATCGCCGGGGCCGACGCCGCCTTCATGGTCGAACTCGCCGCTGATGACGAAATGCAGCCGGTCGTCCATGAAGGACTTGCCCCAGGCGGCCTGGACCAAAGCGGTCTCATCATCGCCATATTTGGTGATGCTGCCCAGCACATTGGCCTTGAACCCCTCGAACCGGGTATCGGTTATGAAGTTCACGACGCCGCCGACGGCATCCGATCCGTAGGAGGCCGAAGCGCCGCCGTTGACGATGTCGACGCGCTTCACCAGCAGCTGCGGGAACATCGAGATGTCCGGCACGCCCGTCACGTTCGCGCCGACAACGCGCTGCCCGTCGAGCAGCGTCAGGGTGCGGATCGGGCCAAGGCCGCGCAGCGAGAAGGAGCTGAGGCCCTGCTGCCCGCTGGAGGTCGAGAAGGTGCCCGTCGCCGCGCCGGTCGATCCCTGGAGCGAGGGGAGCTGCGCGATCGTGTTGAAGATGTTGGGCTGCGCATTGTTCGCGATCTGCTCCTCGCCGATCATCGTCGTCGGCGTGGGCGCATTGAAGCCGCTGGTGGTGATGCGCGATCCGGTGACGACGATGTCGGCGTCGGCCGCCGCTTCCTGCGGCGTCACTACCTGCGGCTGAGCCGGCGGCGCGCTCTGGGCCTGCGCCGCGCCGGCCAGCGCGACACTCGCCATGGCGGCGAGGCTCACGCTCGCCAGATGCCGATGAAGTCCGGTGGTCACGTTCATTGATCCTTCCCCTTTTTGTCCTGCCCCCTCCCGGCGCAGTCCACGCCCATGGCGGGCGGTTGGTGACAGAATATGATGTTATCGCTCCCACCGCACTTACGACATAGGTCGTAGGCGCGGCGGGAGCCGCCAATTTCAGGGCTTTGCAGTGTAAAGCGCGTGGTGCGTCAGGATGAACAGGGTGCGCTTGTCCGGGCCGCCGAACAGGATTTGGAGTGGCCGGTCGGGCACGTCGATCCGGCCTGTTTCCCTGCCGTCCGGCCCGTAGATGAAAATCTGCCCATTGGCGACGAACACCCGCCCCTGCCCGTCCACCGCCACGCTCTCGCCGCCGCGATTGGCGAAGGGCTTCAAGTCCCTGAGCGCCCCGCCCGCGCCGACGACGCCGCTATAGGTCACATTCTCCGACGCATTGGTGACGAACACCCGCTCGCCGGGCCGGCCGGATACGAAGCCATGGGCGTTCAAGCTGTCCGACCAGCGCCAGCCGGTGTGATCGGTCGGCCCCTGCTGCCAGGTGCGGAAGGCGGGCAGCGAGAGGCTGCCGTCGGGCGACACATATTCGCGCGCCTTGGGCGCGCCGGCGTCGCGGACGAACATTTCGGCCAGGGTGGTGAACTCGTAGGTATTGAAGTCCAGTTGGTCGCCAAATTCGCCATTGTTCCACCAGTTGACCGGCAGCAGCGTGCGCGCCGCGCTGCCCCCCTTTACCGGGGTTGGCTGGATCAACGTCATCGCGTCCTTGGGGCCGTTCGGATCGAAGGAATAGACCCCGCCCTTCGGCCCCAGCGAGGAGAGCACCAGCACATGGCCCGATGCGTCAATGCCCAGGTTGATTGGATCGAGCGCATGGTCACGCACGATCTCCAGCCCCTTCGCCTCGCTCCAGCGATGGATGCGCTGGAACCGCCGGTCGATGAAGTAGAGCGCGCCCTGCGCATCCACCGCCGCGCCGGAGATCGACCAGAAGCCCTCCTCCAACTTCGTCACCGCACCCATCGGCGCGACCGCCGGGATCGCGCTGCCCGCCGGTCCGATGTCGAGCCTGGCGAACTCGCGCTCGCGCACGAGGAGCTTGCGGGTTACATCCTCGATCGCATTGTCGAACGGATATTTGCTCGCCCGCAGGAAGGTGCCGCAGCCTTCGTCGTCGCAGGTCGCATAGCCGCTTTCGGCGTTCACATGGACATTGCGGAAGCGGATATCGCCGGAGTTGGTGATCTTCACCGCGCTCTTTTCCGGCGCATAGGTGCGGGTGACGCGATAGCCATGATAGTTGGCGAACAGCAGATTCCTCGAATTACGAATGTCGAGCGAAATGGCGTCCGGCCCGTCGCCCACCTCCTGCTCGGTCTGCGGGGCGAGGAACTCCCAGTTCTGCACATTGTCCAGCACGAACTCGTTGCGGGCATGATGCTCGACCGACATTTCATAGACATGGCCGGGCGTCGCCGTGTCGGTGACATAAAAGCCCGCCTGCGCGAAGCTGTTGGGGCTCCACACGTCGACGAAGGTGCCGCCGCCCCCGTCGGTCACCCAGATGCTAGGATATTGCGCGTCGAGCCGGTCGTCGGTGATCGGATCGCCGGTATGGACCCGCAGCGCGCCCAGCATCGTGCCGTCCGCCGTGGGCGTGCCGCCCCCGCCCATGATCTTGACGTCGTTGACAAGGGCGTTCTCGCCCGACCGCCACAGCAGCGCGGACGCGCGCGGATTGACCCGCCCGGTAAAGAGACCGAGGCCCGACAGGATATTGTCGCCGCCCTTGGGACTTTCCAGGATCGGCTGGACCGAGCCCAGCCCGGCATGGGCCGGATTATTGTCGGGAATGTAAAGCTGCGTGATCGCCGGGTGCAGGCCGATAAGGACGCTGTCGGGCCGCAGAGTCAGGCGGTTCGTGACCTTGTAGAAGCCGGTCGGGAAATAGAGGATCTTGTTGGCGTCGATCGCTTTCTGGATCGCCGCCGTATCGTCGGCCTTGCCGTCGCCCATCGCGCCGAGGGCGCGGACGTTCACCCATTCGGCCATCGGCGGCAGGTCGCGGATCGCGTCGGCGCGCCGCGCCGGCATGGCGGGCAGCGCCTCGATCTGCGCCTCGGTCCTATACTCACCCATCTGACCCAGCGCCGGGACTGCCAACCCATAGGAGAAGGCGGAAACCTTGTACGCCTTCCCCTTCCCGTTCACCGTCCGCCCGCTGTCGCGAAAGCGCGCGAAGGTGGGGCTATTGACCGCCAGGGCATTCTCGAACCCGACCTGGGTGAAGACATTCTTCTCGTTGGAGATGATGATCCCGGCCTTCGACACATTCTCGAAGCGGACATCCTTGCCCCACAGGCTGTCGCCATAGCCCCGGTCGATCTCGATCCCGACCGGGGTGTTGCGGATGGCGACATTGACCAAGGTCAGGTCCACCTCATGCTCGCGGATCGCGGCGACCTTCTGCCCGTCAAACTCGGAATCGAGCAGCGTGAATTGCCAGGCGGGCGATGTCTTTTCGCTGACGATGCCGTAACGCCCGCCCTCGAACCGCACATTGTCGATGACGTTGCCGGCCTGATAGACGCCGGCAAAGGCGCTCCCCAGTCGGAAATCCATGTGGCTGAGGAAGGCATGCTGCGCCATGCGGAAGCGCACGCCGGCCGCGGCCGGGTTGCCCGCGCCGATCTCGATATCGATGTTGCTCATCGCCGAGTAGAAGGTGCCGCTGTTCGCGTCGCGCACGATCCTGTCGCGCGGCACCACCGTCGGCACGGGCACCGGCACCTGACCGACCCGATATTGATCGCCCCCGCTAAAGACGATCATCGTCGACACGCCCTTCTGGAAGCCCGGCGTGTTCGGTCCCAGCAAGATCACCGGCCGCGTCGCGCCCACGCCATAGACGCGCACGCCGGCCGGCACGATCAGCGTCTTGGCGATGCGATAGCGGCCCGAGGGCAGGAAAACGATGCCATGGCCGGTGCTGTCGCGCGCCTTGTCCAGCGCGGCCTGGATCGCGTCGCTGTCGTCAGCGCGCCCGTCGCCCTTCGCCGCGACCGTCACGGCGCGGGGCTCGTCCGGGGCCTGCGGGAAGATGGACGGGTCGGCTTGCGCCGCGACCGGCGCGGCGAGCGCGCTTGCCGCCAACAGAGTCGCGATCATGCTGCGTGCGTTCATAGCCGCTTCTCCTTTACGGGGTGGCGATGGATGCTCCCTCCGCTAGGCCAGCGCGCCGCCCAAGGCACTTGCGACAAAGGTCGTAGTTTTCAGCGGGATGCCGACCCCGGTATAGATTATCCGATGCGGCGGCCCCTCCGGCCCCTGCCTTTCTGCGCGAGACCGCCGCCTTGTCACCCGCCTCCGCCCGTTCCCCCGCCCTGCCCGCCGCGATCATCGTCATGGGCGTCAGCGGCTGCGGCAAATCGACGCTGGGTGGGCTGCTGGCGCAGGCGCTGGCCTGCCCGTTCCTGGAGGGCGACGATTTTCATTCGCCTGAGGCGGTCGAGAAGATGCGCCGGGGCATGGCGCTGACCGACGAGGATCGCTGGCCCTGGCTCGACCGGCTGGGGCAGGCGATCGCATCGGCCGGGCGCGAGCAGGGCGTGGCGGTCGCTGCCTGCTCGGCATTGCGCCGCTGCTATCGCGACCGGCTGCGCGGGACGATCGACGGGTCGGTCCGGTTCGTGCTGCTGGAAAACAGCCGGGACGCGCTGCTCGCCAGGATCGGCAACCGGCCGGGCCACTATATGCCCGCCAGCCTTCTCGACAGCCAACTGGCGACGCTGGAGCGGCCGCAGCCCGACGAAGGCGCGATGCTGCTGCGGACGGACCTGCCCGCCACCTTGCTGTGCGATCTTGTGCTGGGCGCGCTGCGCTGAGCGGCCGCCGGCATCGCATCGTCAACCATTTTTCCCGGCGATAATCTGCATTAGCGCTCGCGCGCATCGACCGGAACGCAAGGCCATCGCCGCGCCTTGAGCAGTCCGTGACCCCGACAGGGAGCGGACATGCAAAGGATTTCCAGCAGCGCCAGAAACACGATCCGCCTGCTCGCGGGCGGATGGATCATGGCGGCCGGGATCGCCATCCTTTGTACCCTTCTCTATCTGCGCGTGACCGGCGCAGCGCTAGACCGTGAAGCGCTGCTGCTGGCGATCTTCGGCATCGGCCCGGCGCTTCTGTTTGCCGGCGCGCTGGTTGCAAACGCGCACGCGATCAAGACCCATTCCACCCCCAGCCAACCCCACTGAGGAGCAAACCCCCATGTTCATGCACAATAAGCGGCTGCAATACACCGTCCGCGTCGCCGAGCCCAATCCGGCGCTCGCCTCGCTGCTGCTGGAGCAGTTCGGCGGGCCGGACGGCGAACTGGCGGCGGCGATGCGCTACTTCACCCAGGGGCTGGCTGAGGATGATCCGGGCCGCAAGGATATGCTGCTCGACATCGCGACGGAAGAACTCAGCCATCTGGAGGTGATCGGGTCGATCGTCGCCATGTTGAACAAGGGCGCGAAGTCGTCGCTCACCGAAGCGACGATGGAGGAAGCCGAACTCTACATGGCGATCAACGCGGGCGGCAACAGCCATACCCAGTCGATCCTCTATGGCGGCGGCCCTGCCCTCACCAACTCGTCGGGCGTGCCATGGACCGCCGCCTATGTCGACAGCCGGGGCGATCCGACCTGCGACCTGCGCTCCAACATCGCGGCCGAAAGCCGGGCGAAGATCGTCTATGAGCGGCTCATCAACATCACCGACGATGCCGGGATCAAGGATGCGCTCGGCTTCCTGATGACCCGCGAGGTCGCGCACCAGAAGAGCTTCGAAAAGGCGCTCTACACGATCGCCGACAATTTCCCACCCGGCAAGCTGCCCGGCCTCGCCGCCTACGCCAACACCTATGTCAACACGTCGCAGGGCGAAGGCGATGCGCAGGGGCCGTGGAATACAGGCGACCAATGGGAGCGCATCGACGACATCGCCGCCAGCCTGCCAGCCGATGGCGGTGAGGGCATCGCATCGGTGACGCTCACGGAGCGCGAGATGGACGATTTCGAGGCGATGGCCGCGCGCCTCCAGTCCGATCCCGCCGCCAACCCCGCCACCGGCGCGGACCTTGGCGCTGGGCCGGGTGCGGGCAAGCTGACCGACGAGGATCAAGGCGGCGCATCCGACATGGCCGACGCGCGGGCGCAGGCCCTGGCGCAGACGCGCTGACCGCGCCGGGTGCCGCGATGCGCGATGATGTGGCGGCATGGAGCCAGGGCGAGCAGGCGGGGCGTTGAGCCTCGCCTGGTCGCCGGCGCTGGCCGGCTCGCTCGGAAGCCTCCTTGCCGGCTTGGCGACTGGGCTGGGCGCCTTGCCGATCCTGGGCATCGGCCGGTCAGCGCACCGTTATCAGGGGATGATGCTGGGGTTCGCGGCGGGCGCTAAGGTCAGCGTCATCATGAGCCAGATCGTGCCCGATCTCGACCGCCGATCGGCCGGGCCGTCGCAACTGGCGCTGATCCTGGGTCTCTGTCTGATGATGGTGCTCGACATCGCACTCGCTTGAGAAATTTCACGAAGGAGACGACGCCATGAAATATCCCCTGATGATCGCGGCCGGGGCGCTGCTGCTGGGCGCTTGTTCGTCGCAGACGGACACGAACCAGGCCAATGTGGACGGGTCGACGATCAACCGCGCCGACGACGCCACGATGAACGCTTCGGAAGCGCCGACGCCAATGAGCGGATCGGGCGATGTGCCGCCCAATGCGCCCATGGGCAACGACAGCGGCAATGCAGGTGCGGGGAACGCGACCGGCGCGACCGGCAATCAGACCTCCGCGCCCTGACGCGCGGTTTCGGGCAGGCGCAGCAGCACCGGCAGAACGGCGAGCGCGACGAGCGCGATCATCAGCCCCGGCGCGCTCGCCGCGCCGGTCCGCTGCGTCAGCCATTGTGCCAGCCAGGGCGTGAGTCCACCGAACAGCGCGGTCGCGCTGGTCGCGCCCAGCGCCAGCCCGCTTAATCGCCCTTCGGCCGGCACCTGCTCGGCAGTCGCGACCGCGCCGACCGCGCTCACCCCGCCGGCCAGCGCCGCCAGGACCAGCGCACCCGTCAACGCCGCTGCCGCGTCCGCCCGCGCCAGCAGCGCGAACAGGGTATAAGGCAGCACCGCTGACAGCATCGCCAACCCGACCAGCACCGGCCGCCGCCCGCGCAGGTCGGAAAGCCAGCCGACGAGCGGCGTCACCAATATGACCACCAGCGCCGCTATCGTCGCCAGCCGCAGCGCCGCGCCCTCGTCCATCCCGCCCGTCGCGGTCAGATAGACGGGGACATAGGTGATCCCGACATAGTAAGTGATCGACCCCAGCGCCGAGATCGCGAAGCCGCGCAGCACGCCGGCGCGATGATGGCGCAGCGCGTGGAGGATCGGCGCGCGCACCAATGCCCCCGCCGCCTTCTGCGCCTCGAACGCCGGCGACTCCTGCATCGCCGCGCGGGCGAGCAGGATCAGCCCCGCCATGGCCGCGCCGAACAGGAAGGGCAGCCGCCAGCCCCAGCCTTCCAGCGCCGGCGCTGGCAGCAGGCTGACCGTCAGCGCGGACAGCCCCGCCGCCAGCAACGCCCCCACCTCGCTCGTCGCCGCCGCCAGCGAGGTGACGAGCCCCCGCCGGTGCGCTGGCGCGCCCTCCAGCAGATAGGCGACGACGCCGGTATATTCGCCGCCCACGGCAAATCCCATGGCGCAGCGCAGCGCCAGCAGCAGCACGCCTGCCCATGGCCCGATCTGCGCCTGCGTCGGCAGCATCGCCGTCGCCAGCATCGCAGCCGTCATCAGCCCCATCGAGGCGAGCAGCGTCGCCCTGCGGCCATGCCGGTCGCCATAATGGCCGAACAGCATCGCCCCCACCGGCCGCATCAGATAGGCGACCGCAAAGCCGCCCAGCGTCACCAGCAGCGCGTCGCTCCCGGTAAAGAACAGCCGCGAGAGCAGGGTCGCGAGATAGAGGAACAGCGTGAAATCATACCATTCCACCACCGTCGACAGCGCCGCGAGGACAAGCGAACGGCGGTCGAGGGGAGTAGGCGACATGAGTCAGCGGCGGGCGAGCAAATCGTTGAAAGCAGCCACCCCCGCGCCCGGCCCTTCGGCATGGCTCCACACCGCCCCGCTCACCGCCAGAAAATCCGCGCCCGCCGCCACAAGCGGCGCGGCGTTCTCCGCCGTGATCCCGCCGATCGCGACGCAGGGCAGCTCGAACAGCGTCGTCCACCACCCCAGGATGGACGGATCGGGACGATGGATCGTCTCCTTGGTGGCGGTGGGGTAGAAAGCGCCGAACGCGACATAATCGGCCCCCGCCTCGCCCGCCTCCATCGCCAGATGGCGGCTGTCATGGCAGGTGACGCCGATCTGCACCTTCGGCCCCAGCAGCGTCCGCGCTGCCTTCGGGTCGCCATCCTCCTGCCCCAGATGCACCCCGTCCGCGCCCAGCCGCTTGGCCAGCACGGCGCTGTCATTGACGATGAAGGCGACATCGCGCTCGGCGCACAGCCGCTGCAACGGCTCGGCGGCGCGAGCGATCGCGTCCTCGTCCAAGCCCTTGAGCCGCAACTGAAACGCCGCGACGTCCCCGCCATCGAAGGCGGCGCGCAGCCGGTCGGCGAAATCCGCCTCGATGGACGGCGGCGATATCAGGTAAAGCTGGCAGGCGGGGCGAAAGCCCTGCTCGAACTGGTCGGCGAAATGCGGATCGAGCGCCAGTTCCTCGTCGGTGAAGTCGGTCATGGCCGCCTGTTAGCCCAGCCGGTCAGGTAACGAAAGCCTGTCGCTCTCCCGGCCTACCCTGTGGCGGGGCTATCGCATATGAGTGCCCTTCCCCTCTACGTCATGCTGAACTTGTTTCAGCATCCATCGGGGCGTCAGGCTCAGCTTTATCGATCGCGCGCTAGTGGGCCGAAAGGCACTTTTGTGCGACCGATCATGTGCTCGCAGGTTTCAGGCGAGACCCAAGATGGATCCTGAAACAAGTTCAGGATGACGTTGCCCTACAACGCCATCCATATGCGATTACCCTGCCTTGTGCGGGGGTTTCCAGAACGCCATTGTCCAGAAAATCAGCCGTCATCCCCGCGAAGGCGGGGATCCATCTCCGAACCTCGCCCGAGGCGATAGGGTGGGAGATGGATTCCCGCCTTCGCGGGAATGACGACAGTTCATGCCGCTAGCCGCATTTGCCTGATTGACTATAAGCGAGGCTCCCGCCTTACGCCGCGACCGGCTGCTTGGCTGTCGACGCGCCATGGATCTCGTCGATCGCCTCGCCTAGTGACGCATTGAACTCGTCATCGCTCATCTGATGGCGCAGGTCGTTGAGCAGCGCGCGGCTGAAGCTCGCGATGATGCCGCGATTCTTCGCCAGCTCCGCGCACGCCTCGGTGCGGCTGAACCCGCCCGACAGCGCGACCACGCGCAGCACCTTGGGATGATCGACCAGCGGATCGAACAGGCCGGCCTTGGCGGGCAGGGACAGCTTCAGCATCACCTGCTCGCCCTCGGGCAGCGCGTCGAGATTCTTGAGGATTTCCTCCAGCAGGATCGCATCCGCCTCGGCGCGTTCGGGCGACTTGATGTTCACTTCGGGCTCGATGATCGGCATGAGGCCCGCGGCCAGCACCTGACGGCCCACCTCGAACTGCTGCGCGACGACCGCCGCGATCCCCTCGCGGTTGGCGAGGTTGACGACCGAGCGCTCCTTGGTGCCGAACACGCCCAGCCCCTTGGCGCGCGCGAGCAGCGCCTCCAGCTCGGGCATCGGCTTCATCAGCTGCACGCCGTTCGCCTCGTCCTCCAGCCCCTTGTCGATCTTGATGAAGGGCACGACGCCCCGCTCGATCAGCGCCGCCGGGGTCGGCTTGCCGTCAACCGTGCCGTCCATCGTCCGCTCGAACAGGATCGCGCCCAGCACCTTGTCGCCGGTGAACACGGGCGAGGTGATGATCCGGCTGCGCATCGCGTGGATCAGGCCGAACATTTCTTCGTCATTGGACCAGGCCCCTTCCTCGATGCCATAGCCCTTGAGCGCCTTGGGAGTCGATCCGCCGCTCTGGTCGAGCGCGGCGATGAAGCCATTCCCTTCCGCGATCTTGGTCTTCATGTCCTGATCCAGCATCTGCACATACCTTCTCTTGTGCACGCGGCCCCCTGTGGCGGCGTGAAATCGGCGCGGCGCGCCTGCGCGCGCCATCTTGTTGGGCTGTTAGCCAGTCCCATGCCGCATCGCAAGAAACATAAGGCCTCGCTTGCGGGCTGGCGTGGCGGCGCGATGCTGGTATCGTAGGCCAGGGCGGAAGATGGGGGCGGAACATGAAATTCTGGGCGATCAGCGCGCTGGCTGCGGTCGCGCTCGCGACGACGCCGGCGCGGGCGGCGCAAAAACCGGTGGTCGGCTCCGCCGCGCCTGATTTCGACCTGCTTTTGGTGGACGGCGGCAAGGTGTCGCTAGCCGACCTGAAGGGGCAGGTGGTGGTGCTTAATTTCTGGGCGACCTGGTGCGTCCCCTGCCGCACCGAACTGCCCACGCTCGACGCCTATTACGCCATGCAGCAGAAGCACGGCCTTAAGGTCTATGCGATCACCACCGAGGATTCCGTGCCTCTCGCGCGCCTCAAGAAGCTGTTCGCGGCGATGGCCATGCCCTCGGTCCGCCGGATCAAAGGCCCCTACGGCCCGCTGACCGGCGTCCCCACCAACTTCGTCATCGATCGCGCCGGCGTTCTGCGCTACGCCAAATCCGGCGCGTTCGATCTCGATGCGCTCAACCGCCTGCTCGTGCCGCTGCTGCGGGAGAAAGCACCGGAGTGAAAAAGGGCGACACCGCGAGGCGCCCCCCCTTCCCTTCAGTCCCGCTCGCGCAGGGTCACAAGCCGATCGAGGATCGCGTTCAGCCCCTCGCCCGACGAAGCATGGACATCGATGCGCCCGATCTTCTCGGTGATGCGCTCGAGCGATTCCAGCTCCTTCAAGCGAAGCAGCACCGGGCTGTCCTCCATCAGCTTCGCCGTGTTGAGCAACGAGCGGGTGGCCGCGGTTTCCTCGCGCCGGCGGATCAGGTTCGCCTCAGCGGTCTTTTCCGCCTCGACCACCCGATTGATGAGCTCGCGCATGTCGCCGGGCAGAATGACATCCTTGATGCCGAGTTCGGTCACCGCGACTCCCGTATCGCCGATCGCCGCCCGGACATGTTCGACGATCTGCCGATCGACCGACACACGATCGTTCAGCACCTGATCGAGCGTCCGCCCGCCGATCGCCTCGCGCACGGCGAACTGGACGAGCTTATAGACATGCGCCTGGAAATCCGGCGTGGCGAGCGCCGCCTGGCGCACGTCGATCACCTTGACGAAGGCAGTCAACGTCACGCGCAGCGACACCTTGTCCCGCGTCAATATTTCCTGCGCCGTCACTTCGACCGGCAACGGCCGCGTCTCAACGGTCTTGGCCGTCACTTTGCGCCCGATCTGCCAGTAGCCATAACGGCCCGGCCCGACCACTTCGACCAGCTCACCATCGAAAAAGACCAACGCCTCCTCCGCTTCGCCGACACTGACGACAGCGATGTTCGCCAGCGGAGACGGCAGAACCGTCGTCGCCTTCTCGAACGCGATCAGCTGTTCGCGCGACAGGCGGGGCTGCTCGGCCAGATCGAACATCTCGACTGTGACCGTCTTGACCACCGTCCAGACATATACCGTCTCGCCGGGACGGACGATGAAGGACGCCCGCCCGTCGAGCCGCACGACCGCGACCATGCCTTCCTCGACCCGGACGGTCGTGAAATAATCGGCAGCGATGTCCGGGTGACGCTTGGCGATCAGCTCCGCCCAGGGCGAGGCAAAGATGCCGGTCGCGTCGAACAGCTCATATTCGTAACGGTTCAACGGATCGAAGAGGCGATGCCGGCCCGGTTCGAGCATACGGATGAAGCGGCCATCCCGGATGAGGAGGCCGCGCTGCTTTTCGGAAACAATGAAGCTGTCGTACATTGTCGCCCTCCTCTTTGAAGGGCTGACGATCGTCCGGTCATGCCGCGCCAGATACAGGCGGCATCACCGGCAGGGGCGCACTATCGCTCGCCCATTCCCATGATCCGCCGATGTCGATTCGGAACCACCAAATTCTCACCAGCCCACATTGCCGCAAGGCACCATGCCATGCGGGGACCGCGCCCTTAAAGAAGGATCATGACAATTTCAAGAACGGATTCGAAATTAGGTCAGCCGACGGCGCGTTCCCGCGTCGAGGATGGCGGGCCGGTGCTTGAGGCGGCATCTGCTCGATCGGCCATCCGTTCAGCGAAGCGGGACGGACGCGGTGTCGCATCGATGGCCGCCGGTATCCGCGCCGGCGCAAGGCCCCTCAAAGGGTGCCGGCAAATCAACCGCAGTGTCCCGCAATTGCCTGCCGGCCTGAACGCCCCGCCGGCCTCCCCTTCTAGAAGATGCCGTTTCAAGGCAGTCTGGAGCGGGATTCGAACCCGCGTCACGTAGATTAACAGTCTACTGCTCTACCACTGAGCTATCCAATGGGCTGTTGGTGGAGTCGAACCAACGACCTTCTGGCGAACCAGCTGCTCTCCCGCCGAGCCAAACAGCGTTGGTGGGCAATCATCATGGAACACGGTGTCGGCAGCGCCGCCCGCGCCCCCGGGGTCTCAAACAGCCCCTGGGAAATGACTCATGTCCGGCGCGGGCCTATACGCATCCCGCGCCGCCCTGTCCAGATCAGCCCATCAGCGCTTTGACGCCGGGCAGATCCTTGCCCTCCATCCATTCCAGGAACGCGCCGCCTGCGGTCGAGACGAAGCTAAAATCGGCCGCCGCACCGGCGTGGTTGAGCGCCGCCACCGTGTCGCCGCCGCCCGCTACCGAGGTGAGCTGCCCTTCCTTGGTCAGCGCTGCCGCCGTCTTCGCCAGCGCGACCGTCGCCGCGTCGAAGGGCGCGATCTCGAATGCGCCGAGCGGGCCGTTCCACACCAAAGTCCGGCAATTCTTGAGCGCGTCGCCCAGCGCCTCGACGGCGGCGGGGCCGACGTCCAGGATCATCTCGTCCTCGGCGACCTCATGCACGTTGCAGGTGCGCACCGACGGCGGATTGGCGGCGAACTCCTTCGCCACCACCACGTCATAGGGCAGATGGATGGTGCAGCCGGCCGCTTCCGCCTTGTCGAAGATCGCCTCGGCGGTGTCGCTCAGATCCTTCTCGCACAGCGATTTGCCGACATCGACGCCGCGCGCGTAGAGGAAGGTGTTGGCCATGCCGCCGCCGATGATGAGGTGATCGACCTTGGCGACGAGATTGTTGAGCACGTCGAGCTTGGTCGAGACCTTCGCGCCGCCGACGACCGCCGCGACCGGAGTCACCGGCTCGCCCAACGCCGCCTGGAGCGCGTCCAGTTCCTTCTCCATCGACCGCCCCGCAAAGGCGGGCAGCTTGTGCGCCAGACCCTCGGTCGAGGCGTGCGCTCGGTGCGCGGCGGAGAAAGCGTCGTTGACGTAGAGGTCGCCGATCGCCGCCATCGCCTCGACCAGTGCCGGATCATTCTTCTCTTCGCCAGGATGGAAGCGCGTATTCTCCAGGATCGCGATGTCGCCATTGCGCATCACCTTGATCCCGTCGGCAGCAGCCTCGCCCTGGCAGTCGGGGATGAACTGCACGTCGCGGCCCAGCACCTGGGTCAGCGGCCGAGTGATCTTCGACAGCGAATATTCCGGGTTCTTCTGCCCCTTGGGACGGCCGAAATGGGCGAGGATCAGCACCTTCGCGCCGCGATCGGCCAGTTCCAGCACGGTCGGCATCGCCGCGCGCAGGCGGGTGTCGTCGCTGACCGACCCGTCCTGCATCGGCACGTTCAGATCCTCGCGCACCAGCACCACCTTGCCGGTGATGTCGCCCATGTCGTCGAGCGTCTTGAACGGCTTGGTCATGAATATTCCCCTGAGCTTTCAACCCGTTCGGGCTGAGCGAAGTCGAAGCCCCCTACCGAGCGAAGCGAGGTCTGGAGCCTTCGCTCCGCTCAGCTGAGCCCTTCGACAGGCTCAGGGCGAACGGAGGTTTGTGCCGGTTTACAGAAACTTCGCCAGCACGCCGGTGGTGTCGATCATGCGGTTGGAGAAGCCCCATTCATTATCGTACCAGCTCAGCACCCGCACCAGCGTGCCGTCGATCACCGCCGTCTCCAGGCTGTCGACGGTCGAGCTGCGCGCGTCGCCATTATAGTCGATCGAGACCAGAGGCTCGTCCGAATAGCCGAGCACGCCCTTGAGTGGACCATCCTCCGACGCCGCCTTGAGCAGGGCGTTCACCTCGTCCTTGGTCGTCGCCTTCTTGGCGATGAACTTCAGGTCCACGACCGACACGTTGGGGGTCGGCACGCGCACCGACGATCCGTCGAGCTTGCCCTTGAGTTCGGGCAGCACCTCGCCCACCGCGCGCGCCGCGCCGGTGGTGGTCGGGATCATCGACAGGGCGGCGGCGCGGGCGCGGCGCATGTCCTTGTGCAGCTGGTCCAGCGTGTTCTGGTCGTTGGTGTAGCTGTGGATCGTGGTCATGAAGCCCTTTTCGATGCCGATGGCGTCATGAAGCACCTTGGCGAGCGGCGCGAGGCAGTTGGTGGTGCAGCTCGCGTTCGAGATCACGATATCGTCGGCAGTCAGGCTGTCATGGTTGACGCCGAACACGACCGTGCGGTCGACGCCGGTCGCGGGCGCGGAGATGACGACGCGCTTCGCGCCGGCAGTCAGGTGCGCGCTCGCCTTGGCCTTGTCGGCGAAGATGCCGGTGCATTCGAGGGCAATGTCCACGCCCTGCGCCGCGTGCGGGAGCTTGGCGGGGTCGCGCTCGGCGGTGACGGCGATGCGCTTGCCGTCGATCACCAGCGCGTCGCCATCCACGCTGACCTCGCCGGCCCAGTTGCCATGCACCGAATCGCGCTTGAACAGCAAAGCGTTGGACTTGGCATCACCCAGATCGTTGATGCTGACCAGCTCCAGGTCATGATCGGTGCGCGACAGGATGGCGCGCGCCACCAGGCGGCCGATGCGTCCGAAACCGTTAATTGCTACCTTCGTCGCCACTGCACGGGCCTCCTTTTCGCTGTCGTTCGGTTCAGTTGTCGAGGGCGGCCGCGATCTGCGGCGCGATCTTCGCGGCGGTCAGGCCGAAATGGTCGTAAAGCGCTTCTGCCGGGGCGGACGCGCCGAAGCTGTCGATGCCAAAGCGCAGGCCGGCGATCCCGGTATAGCGTTCCCAGCCGAAGGTCGTCCCCGCCTCGATCGACGCGCGCAGCACATGATGCGGCAGCAGTTCGTCCTTGTAGCTTTGCGGCTGCGCATCGAAATGCGCCCAGCTTGGCATGGAGACGACATCCGCGCCGATGCCCTGCTCCTCCAGCAGCTTGGCGGTATCAACCGCGATCTCGACCTCGGAGCCGGTGGCGACCAGCACGACCTTGCGCTCGGCGGTCGCGGCGACGAGGCGATAGGCGCCCTTGGCCGACAGATTCTCGCTCTTCTCCGTGCGCAATTGCGGCAGATTCTGACGGGTCAGCGCCAGCACCGACGGGCCGGTCGCGTCCTTGAGCGCCAGTTCCCAGCATTCCGCCGTCTCGACCACATCGGCGGGGCGATAGACGTCGAGGTTCGGGATCATCCGCAGCGACATGACATGCTCGATCGGCTGGTGGGTCGGGCCGTCTTCGCCAAGGCCGATCGAGTCATGGGTCAGCACATGGATGACCCGCTGCTGCTGGAGCGCCGCCAGGCGGATGCCGCCGCGCATATAGTCGGAAAAGACGAGGAAGGTGCCGCCATAGGGGATCACTCCGCCATGCAGCGCCATGCCGTTCATCGCGCAGGCCATGCCGAATTCGCGGATGCCATAATAGACGTAGCGGCCGCTATAATCCTCGGCGGTCAGCGGGCCGGTCGATTTGGTCTTGGTGTTGTTCGAGCCGGTGAGGTCGGCGGAACCGCCAAGCGTCTCGGGCAACAGATCGTTGATCGCGCCCAGCGCCAGCTCGCTCGCCTTGCGGGTGGCGACCTTCTGCGGATTGGCGATCAGGCTGTCGACATAGGCCTCAAGCGAGAAGCCTTCGGGCAGTTCGCCAGCCATGCGACGCGAAAATTCCGCGCCCTGGTCGCTGCTTGCAAGGCGACCTTCCCAGGCGGTGCGAACATCTGCGCCCTTCGCCCCGATCGCGCGCCACGCGGCAGCGACATCCTCGGGGATGACGAACGGCTCGGCGCTCCAGCCCAGAAACTCCCGCGCGGCGGCGACTTCGGCCTCGCCCAATGCGCTGCCATGCACACCCGACGTGCCCGCCTTGTTGGGCGCGCCATAGCCGATCTTGGTGGCGCAGGCGATCAGCGACGGGCGCGGATCGGCCAGCGCCTCGTCGATCGCGCGGCGCACATCCGCGACGTCATGACCATCGCACGACACGACATGCCAGCCGGTCGCGGCATAGCGCGCCCGCACATCCTCGCTGCTCGACAGGTCGACCGCGCCGTCGATGGTGATCTTGTTGTCGTCCCACAGCACGATCAGCCGGCCGAGCTTCAGATGGCCCGCAAGCCCGATCGCCTCATGATTGACGCCTTCCATCAGGCAGCCGTCGCCCGCGATCACCCAGGTGCGGTGATCGACCAGATCGTCGCCGAACTGGGCGTTGAGATGCCGCTCGGCGATCGCCATGCCGACCGCCGTGGCGAGGCCCGATCCCAGCGGCCCGGTCGTCGCCTCGACGCCGGCAAGCTCGAAATTCTCCGGGTGGCCAGCGCAGGGCGAATGCAGTTGCCGGAAATTGCGCATATCTTCGATCGTCGGGCGGGCATAGCCGGTGAGGTGCAGCAGCGAGTAGATCAGCATCGATCCATGCCCCGCCGACAGGACGAAGCGGTCGCGGTCGGCCCATTTGGGCGCAGTCGGATCGAATTTCAGATAATCCCCAAACAGCACGGTCGCGACGTCCGCCATGCCCATCGGCATCCCCGGATGCCCGCTGTTGGCGGCCTGCACCGCATCCATGGAGAGCGCCCGGATGGCGTTGGCGAGCGACTTTTCGGAGACGGTCATCGGGGGCAGGCGTCTTTCCTGGACTGGTATGGCCCGCTTGCGCGCGGGACGAATCGGGATCGCGATCCCTTTGTCCCGTCAAGTCCAATGCGTCAACCGCTGTCGCCCGCCTGTGCCCGAAAGCAGGGCCGCCCCGAGCAAAGCGCTTTTGCTTAGCGAACAGTTTCGCTATGCGGGTCAAATGGCTAGCGACCGCATGATGCAGGCGATCGGCACGCTGGAGCGCGCCGTCAGCCGGCTTGAACAGGATGTGGCGCGTCTCATTCAGACGCCCGCGCCCGCCCCTGTCGATCAGAGCGCCGCGCGGGCCGCGCTCCGTTCGCTCGACGATCTCATTGATACGCTCAAGAGCCGCACCGATGGCTGAAACCACGCTTCATATCGCCGGTCGCCTCTACCAGATCCGCTGCCGCGACGGGGAGGAGGCGCATCTGGCGCATCTCGCGACCCTGATCGAACAGAAGGCGCGACAGGCGCAGCAGGGCACGTCCGGCCTCACCGAAGTGCGCACCCTGCTCTTCGCCGCGCTCTTTCTGGCGGACGAACTCAATGACCTCAAGCGCGAGAGCGCGGGGCGGCAGAACGCGCTGCCGCTGGAGAGCGCGGACGAACCGGCCGCGCGCGCGGTCGAATCGATCGCCGCCCGCATAGAAAAGCTGCGCGACACGCTTGCCGATGCGGCCGCGCGCGCCTAGATTGATCGGTGACGGGCACTGCGCGGCACGAGCTTCAAGCGAACATCCCTGAGGCGATAATCACATCCAAGGGGGCTGTCCCTGGGCGGGTTCCGGCCCGATCTACATGGTCCCCACCTGACGTTGAGGCGTCAGAGGATTTTCCAGCAAACGACCGAGGCGGTCCCGTCACCCGACCATATTGCAGTGCCCCTGCGAAAGCAGGAGCCCAGGGTCGGCATGACCTCAATCCTGGGCTCCCGCTATCGAAGGAGCACGCTCGCCCCCTATCCTCACCCCCTCGCCTCTTATATGGCGCGCCAGCATGAGCGATGAAAGCATCGACCCCGCCGACAAACCCGCCCTGCGCGCCCTCGCCCGCGGGCGCCGTCGCGCCTTCGTCGCCGCGCTCGATCCGCTCGCGCACCGGCTGGCGTTCAAGGCGATCCCGTCCCCCCTCGCCCGCCGATTGACCCAAGCGCAAACCGTAGCCCTCTACATGGGTCTGGACGACGAAGCCCCGGCGCAGCGCCTCGCTGCGCCGCTGATCGCGCTGGGCAAGACGATCGCGCTGCCCCGCGTGCTCGATCGCCTCGGCAGCATGGATTTCCTCGGCTGGCGTCCCGACGAGCCGCTTCTCCCCGGCCTGTTCCGCACCAGCCATCCCGATCCCGCCAATGGCGTGGTGACGCCCGACGTCATCGTCACGCCGCTTGTCGGCTATGATCGCGCGATGAACCGGCTGGGCCAGGGCGGCGGCTATTATGACCGCGCCTTCGCCCGCTATCCCGATGCGCTGCGGGTGGGGCTTGCCTGGTCGGCGCAGGAGCTGGAGTCGGTGCCGGCCGATCCCTGGGACTTGCCGCTCGACATCATCCTCACCGAAGTCGAACTGATAGAGGGGGAGCAGCCATGAGCATCGACCCGCGACACTATCATAACCCAAGCTGGCGCAAGCCCGTGGGGATGCTGACGATCATCGGCCTGATCGCGCTGTGGGCGGTCATGGTCGGCAGCCTGTCGCCCTATATCGGCGCGCTGCCCGTGTGGGCGCAAGCGCCCCTCTATGTCGTGCTCGGCATCGTCTGGATCTGGGTGCTGCCCTTGAAACGCCTGCTGGCCTGGATGGAAACCGGCCGCTGGCGATAGGCGAAATCACTTCCTCTGCGGGAAGTGGCGCGAGTGACGGGGCTCGAACCCGCGACCTCCGGCGTGACAGGCCGGCACTCTAACCAACTGAGCTACACCCGCGCATGGGCGGCATCGCTTTGGGCCTTGCAGCCACCGGGAGGATGCGTCTCCCTGATCCAACCAAACCCACCTTCCTTGTCTGGAAAGTGGCGCGAGTGACGGGGCTCGAACCCGCGACCTCCGGCGTGACAGGCCGGCA
>ERZ1292632.697-Hain-H43-01um-R2-697-length-37409-cov-7_pt1 | contig 37409 bp, 55 predicted proteins | sample MGYA00564407_ERZ1292632 | MGnify/ENA primary metagenome ERZ1292632 (study PRJEB36523, sample SAMEA6512637) | groundwater metagenome | collected 2019-01-08 | study: AquaDiva: Metagenomics assemblies of 32 groundwater samples | reverse complement strand
ATAATCGGCTTCATAAATGCGAGAAAAGATTTTTGCAACGCGTCCCATTTCTGCTTGATGTAATCGGCAGCAATACCCGTCGCCCACTTGATATTATCCCAGTGCTTCTGCCAATCTTTCGCGAGGTAGATTATGGCCGCTGTGATGATAGCGAGCAACCCGATAATGATTCCAATCGGACTGATGATGAGAGCGAACCCTGCAATAATCGGAGGCAAGGCGAGACCAAGCAACCCGACTGCTGTGACGAGAACTGCGACAGCCGCGCCAACGGCCATGATCTTTACTACCATGTCAGGATTCTTTTCGGCCCACTCGACCAGCTTAGAAACGAGAGGCGTGACTTTTTCCATGAGAGTTGCGAATGCTGGCGCGAGTGCTGCTCCGATGTTTTCGCTCAGATTCTCCATATTTCGGCTTAGTTGAGCCGTTGCTAGGTCTACTCCTCCTATAGTGTCAGTCGTTTCTCGAAGGTTCTGATTGAGACCGGCTTGCAAAGCTGCCACCTTCTCAGATTCTTTTCCATGAAGGATCATCTTCTGCTGTGCGTCAGTGAATCGTACACCGGACTTTTCGAGGATTCCGAACTGGCCATTAAGAGCCTTCGCTATTGTGTTCGCACTCTGCACATACTGATCGGATGAAGCGTTTACTCCATTCTGATTGACCGTAAAATCGGCGAGAGACTTTGTGAGATCAACGACTGACTTCGATTGCAATCCGAATGTCGAAAGTTGTGCTGCTCCCATCTTTAGTGAGTCCGCGTCAATACCCGCCTTCTTTTCGAGAGCTTCAGAGGCGGCTTCGATGGCCTTGACCTGATCCATCGTTCCCTTTGACACATCAATCACTGCGTGTTCTAGCTGTCTCTGTGATCTCTCAGTTTCTCCGTATGCCTTCACGCTTTTGTAAGCGACCGCTGTGAGACCGACAAAGGCCGCCGTACCGACGGCGGTCATCTTCTTGAAAGCTGGCTCCATGTTTTCCACTGAGCCCTTCAAGCTGTTCAGTTGCTTCGTCGCCTCGTCTCTGAGTCTGACGACGATGCTTAATTCTTGTTCAGAACCAAGGGCCATAGCTTTATGATTTCGGTTTTTTACTTTTTTCTCTCACAGTCTCGATCTGCATCATTTCCTTAATATCTGCGATGAATGATTCTGGCTGTTCGTGGTAAGTGTAATAGTCCCACCCGAAACGCTCACATATCGCAATCATTATGAGGTCTCCTTTTAGCCGCCCCGTTGCCAGAAAGTGAGCGAGGTCGGCTATGCTTTTTTTGCTGTTACCTCTTCGATGGCCACCATGACGGCATCATACTCGCTCTCTGGGAGGTCGAGGATGAAATCAAGAATCTGCTTCTTCTCGCTGATGACTGTTTCACCTTCTCGGATTTCCTTCACGATAAGCTCGATGGTCTTATCCTGCATCAGGCTATTCACCGATCCAGTCACACCACCGATTTCTACAGTGGTCTTTTTTTCCGCGTCAGTCTTTCGATTGACGGTTGCCTTGTCTAGGTACACATCTTCGATAAGCCGACGATCTCGGCCCCTAAGATATTCGTAAAGAACGACTGTCAGCCCTTCCTTAATTGTCACCTCTTTTACTGGACGCTGTGTTTCTGTGCTCATAGCTTTTTACTTAATTGATTGATTACGAAGGATCGTATACATGAGTCGAGGCGTTGTTCACCGTATTGATGACGATTGCCTGGATTTCGAGGTCAGTTGCCTCGTACTCTACCGTGAACTCCTGATTAAGAATAAGGAGACCATCGAGATTGTACTCGATAGGAGGAGAGGTCAAAACGAGACGCCCGAGCTTGAATTGAATAGTCTCTTTCGATGAGCTACCGATAAGGGCTCCCTCGAATGTGACAATCATCGCATTCTTGGTGTTCGCTTTGTATTTAGCAAGCTCAGTCGTATCTGAGAAGTGAAGACTGTATGATCCCGTCACTTCGAGACGGCCCATTACGAGACCACCGTCAGTGATTTCGTTGCTACCAGATAGGAATGCCTCATCGAGCAGAACATTATTATTGATGTTCAGCGTAAATGCTTTGAGAGGCGTTGCACTGTTACCGGCCGCGTTCGACAAAGATGTTCCGAACTTTGCCGTGTACTGGTGATAGGCGAACTGAGTCTCTTGAGAATAGCTCTCGCTGATTGTGTCGGTTCCTGGGAACTGTCCGATCATCTCGGCCGTGGCTTTCGCATAATCGTCACTCACTTCGATATTGAGCGAGTTACAAACACAGTTCAGATATTGAGCTGTTTGAATTGCCCCCTCTTCTGCGGTGATGGTAGCAGTCCTCGGAGTGGCATTCGTGTTGCTCACCGTGATCGTGTGCGTGTAGGCGCTGTCTGAAATACCAGACGAAGAAACACCCCCAAGCGCAAGCGCGAGGAAGTAAGGCATGATCTTTACATCCGGCACGATTCCGATAGAACCCTGAGCATACTTCCTTTTTATCATCGAGTTCGAGGATACATTCCTCACACCGCGAGCGGCGATGAACATCGACTTTTCAGCGATTCCCTGTAAAGAGAAATCAAGCCACGGAATAAAAACTGATTCGGCTACTGCCGTTCCGGGAGCCGCGGCGCTCTCCATCCCGAGGCCGATTGCTAATTGTGTCCCTGCTGTCTTAGCCATAAGATTTTATTTATCGGGCTGATTATTTTTTACTTCTTTGATTCCTGATTCGGCGAGGATTCTTTCCTCAGCTTCTTTCGTTTTCTTTTCTCCGTCCTTCCCTTCAAATACTGGCAGCTCTTTGACTTCTCCCGTGCTGATTCCCCAGCCTAGCTTCGGGAAAGATACGGATTTTTCACTGGTAACTTTTTTCATAGTTATGCTCTTAATTGTGAATACTGTGCGTTGAATTGCACCTGCCCTTCGATGGCGTAGAATCCCTGAGCACGCTTGTTCACAGTGAGCCCATAGTCTACGGTCGTTATTGTCCCGAGATCAGTCCGAAGATTCTTGTCCGCATCGACCACCGTGTTCGATCTGAGTGTATGTAAAATGGTGTTCGTTTTCAGCTTGTAAGTATCATCTGCTCGCCCTTCGATTATATCATAAAGTTGAGCAATTCCAGGAACCATTTGCTTGTCATCGCTGATCTCATCTCGAAGGTCGGTCACTACGGTCAAAATAAGCGCTATTTCATGCTCATCTTCGACGTTCGTCATTACCCCTGTTCGCGTGCGCGACTTCGATATTACGAGAGCGGGCATCGAGCTTTTCGGAATCATTATCGGGTCTCCCTGGTAGAACGACTTAAAGACCCCTGGCATAGCTGCCTTAATGAGGTCTTGGTATTTCTTGATGATGGGGTCTTTGTAAATGTCCGGCATAGCTTTATTGTAATTTCCCGTTTACTTTTTTCCACCAATATGTGTGAAAGATTTTCGTGATAAGCTCCTTCTGATTTTCTCCGAGCTTCATCATTACGCGTCTCGGTATCTTGTTTCTCGGTTCCTTCGATTGATGATATTTGAAATACTCGATTGAGTTCCACACTTCAGCGAAATCAGATTTGAACATCGACTTGAAAGCGCCCTGCATCGCACCTGTGCGAACGAGCGTATCCGCAGGGTATCCATCCGCGAGCTTCTTTGAAAGGTACTGAGGATTAAGAGGCTTCCAGGCTTCCCCGATTGCTCCTCCCTCTGTGGAAAAAACATCATTCGAGAATACCTTTGTCAGTTCGTCGGCCGTCTCCTTGAATGCCGGCGTCCAGTCTTTCACTCCTTCTCCTATTCCCTGAAGCACACGAGATAGTTGCTTGCTCCCTTCAATTTGCCAAGATAGGCCGACTGACATAGGTTAGAACTTTTGTCCTTTCGTGAACTTACGCGCATCTCCTCCCTCTTCACTTCCGTCAGGATACCCCTTCAGCACAACGCCAGTCGTCACTCTTTCGAGTTCTGTACTGTCTGCACCAATGAGGCGCTGAGTTCCCTTCTGAAGTGCTTTGAGGATTCCTCGGGCCTCGCCCAGCTTCTTTACCGCGTCACCTTCTGGCCCGTACTCTTCGTAATGCAAATATCCCGCGCCCAAACATTCTGTGACATAGGTAATCAGCGGAGGGATTTCATCGAGCGGCAAAACATAGCGATCTATCAGGAATGAATTGACTTCGTTCTCTGCTTGCTTTCGCTTGTCCTCGATCCGGCCATCGGTGATAAAAGGGTTCTCTGTGAAACCGGCCATCTTTCGGATGCCGTAAAGCGAACAGTATCGAACGCTCTCGTCTGCGAGAGTAGCCTGTGCATCTGTGACATCGGTCTCGTCCGTCGTCTCTGAGTTGTAATAGGTAGCCTTGAAATATAGATACCCCTGAATGCCTGTGTATTCAAATTGCGTCCCTTGTGGATCGTCTACCTGAATCAGGACAGGGGAGCCGTCGTCGGTCAGCTCTGAATAAGAACCGTCTTCAGTGAGAGATCCGTAAAACTTTCGCTTGTCGTATCGGTACACCGTGACAGGCTCTCCCGCCTTGTGAGGGAACTTCAGTGTGGCTACACGAACATCTGTCCCTGCCACCACAGCCTGATTGATTTGCTCTAGCTCTGCCTGTTCGCTTCCTTCTCTACCAATTACAAGAAAAGTGTTATCGGCACAGCGATCATTATTCTTCAGCACGAGCGTCTTATCAGTGCCCGCTGTCACATCGGCAGCGAGTTCTGTTCTCTCGATTTTTATGAAGTCCTCTGTAGGGGCTAGGAATGATCGCATAGGGGTTGCGTGTTTTACCAAATTATAGCACGGTCTTATCTTTATTTCTCGTGCTCAGAATTGTCCTGTTTTCTTCCGTTTGAAGCGTCGTTTTTCTGATGTCCTTTGTTCCGAGAATACTCATTGTGCTTCTCATGCTGAGCACCGTGTCCTTCGTTTTGCTCAGGAGTATCGTGACCCCCTTCTTCATCGTGGTGATGACATCCCCGAGAAATGTGTCTACTAGTGTCAATCCTTCGCTGAAGGTCTTTGATGTCACTTTCACGATTTCGTCGGTGAGGCTCACTGACTCCGTGAATGCTCGCTGCGTTGTCTTGATGATGGTATCCGCGAGAGTAGCGGTTTCTGTGAATATACGGCTCGTTATCTTGGTAATGGTATCAACTATGGTCACACTCTCAGAAAAGCTCCTGGCGAGGCTTTTAACGACTGAATCGACGGCCGCGACCTGCTCCGTGAATGTTCGGCTCATAGCCTTCAGAATCGAATCGACTAGGGTAACTGTCTCAGTAAGCGCTCGGCTCGTAACCTTGGTGATTGTATCGACGATGGTGACATTCTCAGTGAGACTTCTTGCGAGGCTTTTCAGAACCGTATCAACGAGCGTGACCTGCTCCGTGATCGTCTTACTTAGATATTTCACAACGGAATCGACGACCGTAATAGTCTCTTCGAGGTTCCTTGCGCGATCTCGGATAATAGTATCAACCAGTGTCACGACTTCGGTGAGTTCTCGCGATAGTGATTTTACTACCGAATCGACGAGTGTCACTGCTTCAGAAAATGTCCGTGATGAAACTTTTATAATTGTATCGACAAGCGTCACCGTTTCAGTGAGCACTTTAGTCGTCACCTTTACGATGCTATCGAAGACTGTGACTGCTTCAGTAAGCACCTTCGTCGTGAGCTTCAGGATAGTATCGACAAGCACAATACTCTCGATCAGTGTTCTCGCCAAAGCCTTTACCACTGAATCGACGAGAGTCACCACCTCAGATAATGTCCTGCTTGTAACCTTTGTGATGGTATCGACAAGAGTGACGGTTTCCGTGAGGGTCGTCGTGTAGAGCGTCCCGCCGGTGAAGCGAAGCATCGTCTTCATTATCGGCCGGAAAGGTTGTGCCCGTCCCAGTCTTGCCATATTTAATAAGTTGCTGCTCTATTTACTGCTTGCCTTGGCATCGGATTCTTCCGAGCCACGAATACCGATGTCGCTGCTACCAGCTCGAATGTCTTAGTGATCCATGAGACCGTCGCATCGAGCGTCTTTGAATTGAAACTGTATGAAGAAAGCGGGGCGTTACTATCGAAAAAGGCATTATTATCTGAACCGCTTTTATACTCTGTCACGAGTGTCATGCTGTTATTCGGATGCGACCCTATATTTCCCGTGATGCCCTTTCCAGTGGCCACGATAACAACCCAGTCCACGCCTGGATTCTGGTAAGACACAACACCCGACGCTGACATGGAGTTGCTATTTGCTGCCTGTCCTGCTGTCTGTACGGCCGGTGTAGTGGTGTTCACTCCAGCATATATAGCCCATGAAACCGTCGTACAGTTCGTGAGAGTCGGCATGGTATCCCCACCGACTGCGACCTTGTAGACGACGCGCATAGCACTTCCTCCCGTTGCTTCAGTTCCCGAAGAAATCGAAGTATAACCCGAAGGAGTGCTCGGCACGGTTGTTCCTCCGCTATTTTCAAGGTTCAAAATGATAACATCTCCGGCGTTCCAAGAACCGGATAGGGCGGCTGATCCAGCGACGCCATTACCTGATGATTGTCGGGATATAGCCATAGTTTTTTATACGGCTACTAGACTTCGACAATCATGTAGCAGTAAGCATTAACAGCGGCCGCCGCAGTAACGCGGATGCGACCGAACTTTCCTATTTCGATCACTGGCTCTAGTCCCAGAGGGAACTGCTTGACATATTGATTTGTCGGAGCGATGAGCTGAACATCGAACATACGAGTCGCAGTAATCGAGCCTTCTGCTGATCCTGTGTAACCTGTGGCTGCTGTACCAACTTCAATACAGTCAGTGGTCGGGTCGCCTCCCATGAGAGCGTTACCGTCCTGCTTCACGATACCAGCGGCCACATGAGCCGTAACGGTAGCGGCGACATCTGTCTGAAGAAGCTCGACCTTAATCGGAGCGGCGGCCGCTGAACCATCAAATGAGATTCCCCATTCCTTTATTTTTGCAACGATAGTCGCACCCGCCTTCACCTGAAGAAGGGTTTTGATAGCTGTTCCCGTAGTCACGACCACCTGTGCGGCAGTCGTTGGTGCGGGCCCGTTAGCGATGAGGTAGAGAGCCATAGTTTTCTATTCCTGTTTTAATTACACCCTCTAGTCCACATCAATCTTCCATGTAACTTGAAGGCTGTCGCCAGTGACGACATTGATTGCTGAGAAAGTCTGACGGCAGAGAAGCGTTCCAGTAGAAGAGGCATTGAACACTCCTGACTCAGTGATGGCGAGAGTCGCTGTGAATGCGAAGGTGGCCACGATCTGAGCCGTGTCGTTCGTCACATCGGTTGTAACGAGTGAGACTGACCCTGATGTGTGAGCTGTGGCTGAGGTCGTCCCATCGACAAGTTTCTCAGTTTCAAGTGCGGTATCAGCGGCGTTGAAAGCCGTTGTTCCCACACCGACTCCGATATAGGTAGCGGCAGCAGGAGAACCTGAACCGTTGATGCGTCCTGCGACGAGCGCCTTACCCGCTGTAGGGACTCCGTTACTGATAAGCATGCTACCAGTCCACATACCCGTAAGAAACGGAATGCGGATGCCATATAGCGCCAAATACGCACGCATCCCCGTCTTCACTGATCCGTCTACATTGTAAGGGGAGTACCCTTCACGAGCGGCTTCCAAGATGGCACGCCCGAGAGCGTTCTCTTGAAACATCTGCTTGATATTTCCTGCTGCGTCACGAAGCTCATAGGAGACATTCTCTGTCATCCTCATTCGGCCTCGGAATGATCGTTTGAATAGCATAATTTTATTCTTTAGGTTGCTTGGGTTCAAACTCTTGCTCGATGAGGCTTTCCTGAAGCTCCTGAACATTTTTATTGATAGCTTCATTCTCCCGATTCGCTTCCTCCTGCTCCCGTTCGAGAACATAACCGTCGAGGATTTTCTGCACGGCCTCCGCTACTTCTTCCTTACTGCTAGTAGGTTCGAGCGCGTGTTTCTGGGTGTCTACCACGATCTCCTCTGAAAGTTCGACGACATCGCCGACTTCCACATCACGATAAAGACCTGGGTTTAACGCCAGGTCTTCTTCGGTGATAGTGTGTTCGCGCTCCTCCTGAGATAGTACCTGGACGATTTGCACAGTCACATCGAGAAAGTCCTTACCGCTTTCGATATGGTGATCCTTCTTGATGCCTGTTATTTTCGCCTTGTACATAGAGGTGCGTTTTAGTTTTACTTACAGATTGTCAGCGGCAGATTCCTTGTCGTGCTTTTCGAGTAGCTTCACGATGTCAGAGTTCTTCTTCGCTGAAGCTGGGATTTCAACCCCGTTCTTCTTGGCGATTACGAGAAGGTCTTTCTTGGTCATTTTAGAATAGTCAGGCTTTTCCTCGACTGATTCCTCCACGGCTTCCTCCTCTTCTGTTTCCTCCTCAGATTCCTCTTCGGATTCTTCAGTCTCTTCCTTTGGCTTTTCGGCCGAGAGCTTCTTCTGCTCTGGCGTCATAGGCCCACCTGATTTCTTAGCAGGTTCGAGTACACCGTCCTCGATCAACTGCTCGGCGTCTTTTGGTTCGAGTTCTATTTCTTCTCCTGCCTCGAAAAAAGCACCGTCACGCTTTAGATTTGAGATCACTTTGTAAACTGCCATAGTTTTTAACTTAATTGTGAATTATTGAATGAGACTACTCGCTCATTACATACTCCACGAAGAGAACCAACTTACCGGCCGTCAGCGCTTGGGTGGCAACTGTAGCGGTAAGCTCTCGCTCGGCTGTGGTCTTTAACATCACACCGGCAAAGAGAGCGGCGACTTCGAGAGCTGAATCGTGAGCGGCGTCGGCTCCTAGGTTAGGAAACCCTAGCTTTGATCCGTGAATACCAGCGTCCCAGATATTACTAGCATCGCTGATTGCGATAGCGGCAACGATGTCATCTGCTGCTTGAACATGAAGAGCAATCGTTCCGGCATCTGCGCCCGCTGAGGTGAAGGTAGTAATAACATCAACCCATGCGCGCTTGATAATAGCCTTCGGAGGAAGGTAGACGCCGAGACCATGGGCCGCGACGGTTCGCTCTCCTGTGTTCGCTGATGGGTCGAATACTGCTGACACCAAAAGAGGCACTTGATTTCCATTGAAACGACCAGGAGCCGCCTGACGCTTCACGCGGAAGCTAGGAGCTGACACTGGCTGATTAAATCTTCGTGGTTGCATATTTGTATATCCCACGGCTCCCCTGTTCGTCACTCACCCCCTCGAAAGAGAGGATGAGAGCGAGCAGAGAAACAGAGGCAGGAGTTTTAGAGATTAAGCTACTGCGTTCTTGATGAGGTAGGCGGCTTCGGCAGCCACGAGTTCCTGAGCGTAGTTCTCATTCACACGGACATAGCGAGAGTCTTCGTCTACTTCGTCCCACTTCTTCACAACGCGCTTTCCGTACACCATGGTAAATCCGAGGGCTACCTGCTTCAGCTTAGGGCTTTCGGCAGTGTAAGCGATAACGACATGCTTACCCCAGATATAAGAGAGGGCGTCGGTCTGACCTTCAACAGCAGAGTTATAAACTGCTGCACCAACGAGGACGCGAGTAACATTGAACAAACGGGCAAGCATATCTGCGGTAACAGAAGTACCGGAGGTATACTTGATTCTTTCGAGAACATCAGGGTGAAGGATCAGCTTGTTAAAGACTGCCTGTCCCATGACGATAGTATTCGGACGCTTTCCGATAGCCGCTTGCACGGTATTGATACCAGTCGTGATGTCATCAAATGGATCGGAGTTGTCGAAATCGCTCCACTGATCCGTACCAGAAAGGGTCACATTCTGAGTGACGGTTCCTGTATCGGTCAGCATCGTTGCGATAGCGGCTTCTTTATCCACCATGAGCATTTCTGTAACATTCTCGGCTGCATCCATTTCTGGGTTCAGCGCGTTTTCAGCCTGGTCGATAACTTCAAAAGGAATCTTCTCTTTCAACGCGTGGTCTTCAGTGATGAAGCTACCAGTTGAAAGACCGAATCCTACCTCGTTCGCTTTCCCACCTGGGGCACGAAGAGACTTGTTCCGACGAAGGTTAGCTTTGTCGAACTTGTAATACTTACCAGATTGCTTCGCGACATTTACGGTCGGGAAGAGAATCTCTGAGAGATAGCTATCATTTTTGTAAGCGATCGAAAGGTCAGAGAGAGCCGGGTCGATCACTACATCACTTACTTGCAACATAGGGTTATATTTATTTGCTACTTAATGACTACGCGATGTAGAGATGCTGAATCCCGAGCTGGACTTCCATGAGGTCGCCATCAGCAGCGGCAGCTTGTCCGATGTGCCGACCAATAACGATGTCGCCGTCCGTAGTGGTAGCAACACCCTTACCTGCTGTATCGGAAGTAACCCATGCACCGACACCAACTGCACCACCCGCCTTCACCTTAGATGTTCCGCCGAAACGGTAGAGAGCGGCTGCACCTGAAGCTGGCTTGTTCTGAAGAACACCAATCAGAAGATCAGTAGCACCTTCACCAACTTCGACATTACCACTGGCATCAAGCTGAACGATGTAAAACTGTTTGTCAGTCATCGCTTCACCAGCGACGAGAGTTTTCTCGTATGCGTCTATTGATTGAGACATAAGATTATATTATTTTTCTAATTTATTTACCTGCCGACTCCTGCTCATGCTGAGCTGCGAGAGCTGGCTCAGATGCGATAACCTTACGAAGTGCCGCTGAGTAGCTGAGCGCCTTATCTTCGCTCATCAACTTCTCGGCCTTTGATTTCAATAATGCGGCTGCGCTTCCTTCGGTTGCACCTGCACCACTACCCTTACCCATCTCATTGAAGAGACGAGCTTCAGGAATGGCAGAGATAAGTTCAGCGAACTCTTTTCGCTGTGCCTCATTCAAACCGAGCATGAAGCTAAATACTTTCGGGCTTTCCTTTGGCAAGAACTTTCCCTTGCTGTTCGTCTCAGAAAAGACGAGCGTATTTACTTCAGCCTGAACCTGTGTCTTTCGCATTTCTGCAAAAGCCTTCTTTCCTTGGTCAGCAGCTTCACGGAGCAAAGCGGCTTCACTGGCTGACATTGTGACGAGTCCTTTTTCTGACGCGGCCTTTTCAGCAGCAGCAGTTTCTTCAGCGGCCTTGGCTTCCTCAGCAGCCTTATCTTCGGCGGCCTTAGCGTCAGCAGCTTCCTTCTCTTCACGAGCTGTCTTCTCTTCCTCAGTCTCAGCGGCCTTCTCTTCGAGAACGCTTCCGAAAGTTGCAAGCTGTTCCGTAGAAAGCTCGCTCTTGTGGTCTTTCAAAAAAGTGACTTCTTCCGCGGTGAGGTCTTCAACCTTCTTCGCGAGGATTTCTTGTAGATTCATATCGTTAAATAATTGATAATTACCATTTAATGTACGCTCTGATAATACCACCGCTTGCATACTTTTGAAATACGGCTTGTTTGTCAGAGCACCACCGACTAGAACATTCTTGAAGATTTCCCGAGTCTCGGGGTCTTCATATTCAGAATGAAACTCAGGACTGAAATACTTATAGGCTTTGTCGGCCAGGAGGGTTTTTCCTCTCTCTGTCCAATCAGTAAGCGCCCACAATCCTTCAGTTCCTTTGTCGATCAATTCTGTGAACCAGCCGACGGCCGGTTTCTCATCCATCACTTCATGTCCTTCGGTAATAGGAATATCTCGCCTGAGTCCGCTATCGAAATGTTCTTTGAACTCTGCGATGTCTGCTGCTTCGATTATGATCGGCCCGTACATGGGATGATTCCATTTTCCAGTCATCAATACCTGGATTTCTTTTGGCGCACCTTTCTCATCGAACTCTTGCTTTGTGAGATCAATCGAAAAAAGAAAAGGATACTTTTTCAAAATGTTTTTCTTTGGCTGTGGCATAGGTATTGCTTAAATAATAACATTAGAACACTACTTGTCAAAACCCTGTCTATATGTTCCTCCTCCACATTCCCCAAACTGGCTCGGATGGTCGGCTTTTTCACTTGCCTTCTTATCCTTTTTCCTGGCCAAGAGTTGTGCAGCGAGTCCGTCTTTCTTCACGATAGGATTCTTCGGCTGGACAATTTCATTCACTGAATCTCCGATGCGATCTCTGATTGATTGAGGAACACCGCCGATGTCCGGCAACTCTTCTTCGTCCTTCAGAATCTCTACCCATATTCCGCGACAGTTAGAATGGAACACGCTCTCTTTCGCAATCGAATCATCAGGCTTCACGACACGGCCATCTATTGAAAGACAGAAATTGCATGTCGCTTCGTCGAGGATTTCTGAACGCTGTAACGCGTGAATCTTATCTGCGTTCTGCTCGAACACGAGCGCTCGTCCCTTGTTGATACTCGAAGCGATAATGATAGCTGCGGTATCCTGCACAATACTTCCGCTCGTCGATGCGATGATTGAAGCGGCCGCTGAAAGTGCTGCAATTTCTTTCTCTCCGAACTTCTCAGAAAACTTAGTGAGCTGATTCGTGATTGCTAGTTTTGCCTCGCTCTCTATCTTGTAATGGTGCATCGTCGCAATCGTGTCAGCGATGACATCGAGTTGCTGAGCGAGTCCAGTAGGATTCCCAGGAGTCTTCACGGCCATCTCATTTGATGCGTTGTTCTTTCCGAAATCAAAAGCCTTGTTTATCGCTAAGCGAATGATCGCTTTATATTCTGCGTAGTGAGACATCTCCAAATCTCGAACCTTTTGCATGTCTCCTTTCTGAACTGCTGCGGTCAATCGGTTCAAGAACTCTTCACCGGCCGTCTTCAGAAAAGCGTTGGCCTCATCTGTGAAAGCTGCCTCGCCTTTGTTTATGAAATCCTGAATCTTACTGAGGCTCACTTTCTTTTCAGAGAAGCGAAGCTCGCGCCATCCCTTAAAGTCATTCTCTTCCCGAAAGCTATATCCGGTAATCTCACGCAGTGATGCGTGAAGAACTCTAACGACGGTGTTCCACTTCTCAGGGTACTTCTCGGCGAAGCGTGAAGCCTGGCCGATCTTCTCCCGCAGGTACTCGATACGAGCGTCGTTCGTTGGTATAGAGAGAACACGAAGCGAGATTGCCTTCCTTATTGATTCTGCGTTTTCAACTTTTTTTTTAGCGTCCTCTGGTAGTCCGAGGTCTTTCGCGGTTTCTTCGATTTCTTCCTTCTCCTCTTTGGCCGGTTCCTCTTCTTCGGTTGCTTCAGGAAGTCCGAGCTTCTTGCGCCAGTGAGCATTATCTCCTGGCTCTGCTTTAATACCGCCTGACTGTGTGAGGCGCTGATAGGTCGTGCTCAGCTTGTCGATGTCTTCACGAGCGATTCCTGAATGCTGAAGTTTCGGATAGATAGAAACACCGTCCCAGTTCATGTCGATGAGCTGCTTGACGGCGTACTTATTTATCACATCCTTAATCCCGTCAGCGATTGCTTCGATGCTCTGTAAGAAAAGCGTTGTCTGGTCTTCAGAGAGAGCACGGCTTCCGCTGGCATCTGACCCGAGGTTGATGAACTGAGCGAGGAAGGCTTTGAGGATTTGGCGATCATGGTATCCGATGGCCCGTGCCGCATCCTTCGTTCCTGAAGCCTTCATGTCCATGAACTCGACATTAAGGTTCGCCGGCTGAATCAGGTATCCCTCTTCGTGAGCACTCATAGCCTGAAGAACAGTCACGGCTTTCGCGATTTCTTCTGGGCTCGCGTTTGCATCGAGCTTCACTGATGGGAGACCGAGACCCTGACGCTCGTGCGCGATAGCATCAATCTTTTCGAGATTACTCTTGATGTACCACGGTTTATAAGCCTTACGGAGTTTCGAGATTCCCCACCAGTTATCACCTTCTTTATCGTTACAAAAAACAAGGAGCTTTTCCATCGGAATCTCTACCTCGCCTCCCTCGTTTGTGTTCTGCACGATTCCATCCTCTCCGCTCTTCAGCTCCCATCTTTGAATCGTTGTGGCCATGCGTGGCGCGAACTTACGCCAGCAGATCATATCCTTCCCGTCGATGTTTCTTATTTCAAAAACCTTCTCGAACACACTGACACCAAAGACAATGTTCAGAAGGGCCTGGCGAAGGAAGTCATCCCAGGTGATACTCATAAACTCCATGAGGTTATCATGGATGAAATCTGCCATCTCTACATCCTGCTTATCTTCGCTCGCAGGTTCGACATACCAGTTCGCGCGACGGATAGGAAGGCTCACTGCTTGAATGCCGGCGTCTACCGTTGAATCACTCCGACGCATTTCGTCGTAGGTCTTCATCGCATTCATGCCAGAAAGTTTACCCAGATATTCTGACTGGATAATTCCTGAGAAGTTGCTCGTCCCTGTTCTTCCGATTTCCGCGCCAGTCGCTTTCTTCTTATCGGCCGCTGTTTTTACTGCTTCTTTTTTTGCCATAGGGTTAGAACTTTTGTTTGCGTAGACCGGAGGTGATCGGTTTAGTATCTCCTCCTGACATCCGCATGTCATTTATATCTCCCTTCTTTTCTCCTAGCGGCCAATGATTGAGAGCACACATAGTGGCATCAGGCACATGGTCATCTTTCTTCATCGGCTTGTTTGAATCTTTCGCGTACCGATAACGCTTGTGCTGCCACAGAGCGGTCTGATGTTCTTTAGGTATTTTTATCTTACCACGCTCGAAGTGTGCTCGATAGTTCCCCAGCATCCCTTCTTTCTCTTTTGAAAATACCACCTCGATGACTTTGCACTGAAGTCTCCCTCCCGCTTTGGTGATGTGTTTGTTCAGTGCCGTCTGAAGCGCGTTGTTCTCGAACTTGCCGGCGCTGTCTGCATAAATAAATCTCAGTCCAAAATCTTCAGCCGCTTGCACTACATCCTCGATGATGATAGCGCTCGGCGTTTGAATATAAGTTTTGTTCTCGACTTCGATTTTCACCGCGTCGAGATACTGCATTAAAATTGTGAAGGCGGTCATGCTAGAGAACCCCCAGTCAAGGCCAGCGGCCGTCTCTGCACCCACGACATAATTGTACTCTGGATGTGCCTTTTTTTCAAACGATGCTGCGTCCACATCGACAGGATCGAGCACGAGCCCTTCAGCACTTGGTCGCTCCCCCATGTATTCCGTAAGGAACCAAGCAAGAGAACGCTTCGATCGCCAGGCGTTGATGATGTTCGTGATCGGTATCCATCCGTCAGGGTCTCCTGTTCTACCCTTCGTCAGCTCCTTCAGTTTTTGCAAGTCTGGGATTTCTCGGTTCAGTTGCTTATCATCGAAGATGCTCATGTCAAACTCTTTCGCTACATCGAAAATGTCCCATGAGTACCGAGTGTACCCTAGTTCTTCAGCTCGATCCCATACATCCTGAAAGATTCCGAACACCTTGTGAAAGGTCGATGTGAGAATGCGAAGAGGGTGCTGTGATGTGTCTACCATCGGGAGCGCACTCTCGATCAATTCGTCAGGAGTTTCACATACCTCGTCGGCCATCAGGATGTCAGGGTGAGGCCCACGAACAGCTTTCGGTGAAGCGGCTACGCATGCAAAATAATTCTTCTTCATTCCCTCCGATCTTTCCATCATCGGCTCTTTCGGAAGCGCCTCGATTATTCTCTGATCTGAGTAGACGATGGATGTGAAATAGTTGTACACGATTTTAGCCTGGGCCAGCGCACCTCCCATATCCACAACTGAACGATGCTTGAAAAAAAAGAATGCAAATCCTAATGATCCGAGTAGCCGACTCTTTCCTCCACCACGACATGACTTGATGATGACATTCGGCCCCGCCTTTCCCGTCCATATATCGGCGAATATCTCACGGAGCTTTCTTGGCCACTTTGTGTCGAGGTCGAATGTTCTGAGAAAGGTGAGCGGGATTTCTCCGTAAACATCCTGAATCTGCTGAGGACTGTAAGCCAGTTGCTCCTCTGCTTTTTTCAGCACTTCCTTATAGCTCAGTTGATTCTCTAATTCCATCCTCTTGTATTGCCTTAGCTTTGGCGACTATGCGCGCCAGTGTATTGAAGTATTCCTGCTGATCCTTCTTCGGCAGTTTAGATAGGAGAATGCGAATGTCTCCCTCCCCGAATTGAACAGGGTCTTTGATTTCGAGCACCTTCTTTTTATCCCAGCCCTTCACGAGGGCATACCACAGCTCGACATCCATCGCCTGACCGTACTTGTGGATTCGCTTCACGAGGCTTTCCATGATCTCAGGCTCTTCGAGTGCGAGCTTATGCTTGAACTCTCGCCCGCGCCGTTCCTCGTAATCCTCTCGCTTCTTCCAATCGACGATAGTCTTCTCAGCGATGTTCCATTTCAAAGCGAATGCTTTTTGATGTTTCGGTTCTTTATCTTTTTTCTTTTCGGTCTTCGTGAGAATAGACCAACGAATGAAATCCGCGTATGCCTCTTTCAGGTACACAGCTCGCTCGGTAAAGAACTTCTCGCTCTTCGTTTTCTCGACTGGCGGTTTTTTCTTTCCCTTAATGGGCTTTTTATTTAATTTTCGTGTGGTGGCCATAACTCTGTTTTAATAACAAAGACCCCGAAGCTAAAGGCTAAGAGGTCTGATGCGCGCATGAGCCGCTGACTTCCATTTGCCTTTAATATACCACACTTTTTCAAATAACAAAGTTTCTACGCTCCCTCTGTAACATCGGTAAGCCTCCATATAAGAATCTGCCAGTTCTTCGATGACTCACTGAGGACTTCTTGCGCGGCGGCGATTCCAATTTCGCTCGCGAGAATTACGCTCGGCCTTTTTCTATTATGGCCACAGCAACTCCCAACTGTTTCAATACCTTTCGCCCACAGACTTTTAATCTCTTCGGTAATACACGCGTCGATACAAATACTCTTCCCGTAATGAGTGAGCACGACTTCCGGCGTTTCTCCTATATCCCAGTTATAGCTGTGACAGTTGCAACTCATAGTAAATGCTCTGTTACTTTTCTAGCGATTTCCTCCGTGATTCCTGTTTGCCAGGATGTCTTAAAGAAGTTCGGTATCTGACTCGGTAGCATGTCTGAATCATCATCGAGGATAGCGTACTTCGTGACTTCAGGATGAGCGTCGAGCCATGCTTGAATCTCTCCCCCTCTATTTGTTTCGTGCCGATGGTTCGGTGTGCAATCAATAAACTTCACTACCTGCTTTCTTACTTCGGCCCGACTTCTTTCATCGAGTCGCCATGTCGAAGAAAGCACCACTTCACATCCGGTGTCGAGCTGAATCTTTCCGACCATGAATGCCATGACCGGATCAATACCGATGAACCCCCTGTGTCTCTGCATCGTTGTCGCACAGTTCACTACCCCGTCAATGTCGAGAAATAGAATCTTCATTTTTTTATTTCATTATGCGATCGAATATATCCCGTATTACATTCACCGTCACTGCGTTCCCGATGCACTTGTAGCGCTGCGTGTCGGATATGCCTTCTGTCCAGTCATCAGGAAACCCCTGAAGACGCTCGCACTCGCGCGGGGTCAGTCTACGAATACCCCCCCCCTTAGCTATCGTGTGTTGCTGCATGCCAGTGTCTATCGTCTGCGCGATGTCACTCACCCTTCCACGCCTCGTCTTACTTCCAAGCACAGCGAGATTGATACTCTGTCCCGGCCTCGCTTCGGCGTACCCTTTTTTTGTCGCTTCAGGAATCGGGATAAAATAAGAGTTTTCCAAATCCGGCCCGCCTAGTTTCGCTCTAACTGTGTTGGCCACTTTTTTCCTCGACGGATCGCATGTCTCTTCAGGCCCTCGATGACTTTCCCAGAAAGGAAAAACTTTGGTGCGACCTGTTCCTCTAAGATGTCCGACAATAAAGATGCGTTCTCGGTTTTGTGGTACTCCGTGATTTTTGCTGTTAAGCACTTGCCATTCGAGGTCATACCCCAACTCATCAAGCGTACCGATGATAGTGGCGAAGGTTCTCCCTTCGTCGTGAGATAATAGCCCTTTGACGTTTTCAAGACACAAAAGGCGTGGCTGTTTTTCCCTGACAATCCTAGCGATGTCAAAGAAGAGTGTGCCTCTTGTATCTCCGAAGCCGCCTCGTTTACCTGCAATGGAAAAGCTCTGGCAAGGAAACCCTCCAACGAGGAGATCGAAGTCTGGCAGTTCTCGCTCATCAATCTTGGTAATGTCTCCATAGTTTTCGTGATTTGGGAAATGTTTTTTATATATTTCGATTGCGTACTTGTCGATTTCGGAATAACCAATACAAACGGGCGACCCCCATTGTCTACCCCCTTGTGGTAGCTCGCTGTGATTGACATGAATATCGGAGTTCTCCTGACTCCCTCCCTCATGCTCACATATACGGGGTATTGCATCATAGGCTTTTTTTATTCCTAGCTCGAATCCTCCAATTCCTGTAAATAATGATAAGTACCTCATGCCTTTTTTCTCTTAGTATATTGTCTCTTCGGCTTCGGATTCTCTTTGAGCTTCGCTGAGAGTATTCTAATCTCTCGATCTTTTGATTCGATTATCTCTCTCTTTTCTTCTAGCTCTTTCTTTAACCTTTCCGATGTGCTTTTCGTGTATGACTGCGGATGGCCGTTCGGACAATAAAAAGTCTTCTTCGATTCTCTGAGATTGTTATCGAACTCTACGCTGACCGTAAAGATGACAGCGCAGTTACAGCACTCGATAGACCTGTGCTCTTTATTTATATTCAGCATCATAATTTTATTTTTACTGGCACGACCTGAAGCTCCTTATTTTTCTGCCTGAACTCTTCGGCATCTTTCTTTCGAGTGAACAATGGATAATCAACGACGACACCTGTGACTTTATCATCCGACTGGACGAAGATTCTCTGGCCATCTTTTCCCACTTTATTTATCACTCCCCACACAGTCGCTTTTATCATAGGTCGTCATTCATATCCTCTTTGCAATCCGGGCAGAGGCATTCGCCCGATTCTGTCTCATAAGTTTTGGCGGCCGCTCGGTTGCATCGGTCGCACAGAATCTCACCCCGTAGCATCTCCTCGCTCAGTGTTGGCATTTCAGGTGGCCGTTTTACTGGCCCGACTCCTCTCACACAGACGACTATCTTTTTCATACGCGTCCGTGCTTTTCGTTCCACCATCGGTGCTGAGCATGGTGAAGTCCCTGAAAATAACGATCACAATGAGGGTTGCACACATGGCCTTTTCCCTTCACTTTCTTGTGCTCCTTCATCTTGTTGGCGAGGTATCTCTGACATCCCAAAGCATGACAGTCTTCCATGAAAATGGTCGTCTTTTTCTCTGGCGGTATTCCTCTTGGCTCGAACTTGAAATCTTGGCTGCTCATAGCTTTTTTGTATCAATACCCCTCCCCTGCTCCTCCCCCAATACTCCCCTGCCGTCTTTTGGCTTATTTACACGGTAGGGGAGAGGCCTTGCTCAGTAGGGGAGTGTCCCCTAGGCCCTGATTCGACTCTCTGATTGCCATCCACTTTTCCCACAATTCGATGTCCCCCGTACCTGGAACTCATATCGGACACCGTTCTTCAGTTTTTTCACCCAGGTCGAAGCGTCGTCATCCGTTGTGATATATTTCCACTTCTTCGTTCCGGCTATCCTGTAACGGATTTCTACCTTGTGAGCCCGATAGCTGTCTTCCCAGATGAGAAGCACCTTCCCGTTATTGTAGGCATCACGACTCGGATGCTTAATGGTCGGATAGCGATACCACACCCAGTCAGGCTTACTCGGCTTCTTGACTATTGAGCAGTCGTAATTCAGAGATGGCTTACTCGCCGCTTCTGCTTTGCTCGCGCTCCATACTCCGAAAGCAATCGCTCCGAGAGCTATCGTCCAAAATAGGAGTTTCCAAAATCGGAACGGCATATTGCATTCCTCACATTCTTGATCTGGTCGCATACTATTCTTCGTTAATTTTTAGAGGTTTCTTGAAGTAGTACAGGAGAGTTTCGCCGAACATCCTTTGCTCTCTCAGCACTGAACACAGTTCCCATCCTTCCTCACCGATTCTCTTCATCTGATAATCCATCAGCGGACTCGACCTGAGAATTATTCTGTATTCCCATTTCATACTCTTATCCTCTTGTTCCCCACTTCCCATCGTTCAGGGTAGCGAGCGCGACGAATCGCGTAGGAATTAGAACGAGCACATGGAATAGTCCGTAAATCAGGAACCAATAAAACCCAAGGTCTTTCGTTCTGATGAGTCCGTAGGTCACTCTAAGAAGTGAGACTCCCAGCATGATTCCGATGTATGCGAAGACGATGCTTCCATCAACGAAAGCGGCCACATACGCCGTGTGCATGAGAGCACCAATAAGCAGGAACGGAAGAATAAACTGCATGGCTAGATCATAGATGAGGTAAGCATTATGCTTCGTCACTGCCTTCATCGTCCACAGCATTTCCCGGTAAAAGCTCTTATTCCATCGGAGCTGCTGCCTGAGATATTCCCGAAGGTTATTCGGCACATGCGTCAGAGCCTCAGCATCTTTGTTGTAGACCACGTTCCATCCCTCTTCAAGCACGAGGTTCGTCAGATGACGATCGTCCCCGTAGGTGCACACCTTCCCGAAGAATGTCTGTGTGGTGTACCTGTGCATGAGGCCTCTGAAGAGGTTTCCTCGATAAGCCGAGAATGGCCCAGAGCAACACATGAGCACTCTGAAGAAACTCTGTGCGGCGCGCTCCTGATTGAACGCCATCCAATACCGATAGTTGATGAGCTTCGTGAGAAGGTTCTCTCCCTTGTTTAGAGCGAGCACATGGCCGGTCGCTGCTCCCACTGTTTCATCCTTGAATGACTGAACGATTTGAGACAATGCTCCTGGATCGAGTATCGTGTCTGAGTCTATCGTCACGACTACCTCCGGCTTGAATCCGTGTCGAATCATCATGTCGTTCGCCCGAAACTGTGACATTCTTTTTCCCTCATTTCTCTTTCTTAGGATGAAGAACATTCCAGGGTACTTCTCCTCGAAATAGCGATATACTCTCTCTACTTTCCCCGCGTTCTTCGATCCGTCGTCTACCACGAAAACCTTAAAGATTCCCGTGTATGTTTGCCATCGAATAGAATCGAGTGACCGCTTCAGCCTATCTTCATCTTCGTTGTAGACTGGCACGATTACTCCGACCGATGGCATGAAAGACCAATCGACGCGGTTCTCTTTTCTCTGCCTTCTGAAGTCACCGTGACCAAAGATAATCTGGGCCACTATGTGCATCAGCGATAAAAATCCGTAAATATAAAACATATAATCCAATAATTTTCTTAGAGTGCTCTAGCGCTTCCCATGTCTTGCACCGAGTAAAACTCGATGAATGTCGGGCCCTCGCTTTTCTGATAGGCCTCTTTTGCTAACTTCAGGAGACCTTCCTGATCGTTGCAATCGTGCACTTTGTAATAGACCTGTGAATTGATGGTGACGATGAACAATGAATCTGGTGACATAACTTTTTTCTGATGAATTACTCCTTACCCTCTGCTCCTACTCCGACCCCCATCCCCGGTGTCTCTTTCCCTCTGAGAGCAGAAAATGGTGATCGGTCTCTTCGCTCCTGATCTTCACGATTCTTTCTCCGCTCCTCCCGTGCCTTCACTCGGCAATCAGGGCATCGGCTCGGCATCCTTAATGGCTGCTGTGTCTCAGGATCAATCTTGCTGCTGAAGAACTCCTGCTCTCCCTTTGTGAGGGTGAATGTTTTTCCACACCCCTTTACCCAACAGACCTTTTCGATGTCCTGGAATTGCTCCTGTGCTTGTTCTGACATAATGCTTTTCGTTTTTTTGTTACTTAGATTCCTGCTCCCCCGTAGCCTCTTCGCTCTTCATTTTCTGATACTTCTCGATCTCAGAAAGCAAAGCCTCGTCTTCCCACATCGCCTCGAAGTTCCCGACCTTTTCGAGTTCCATGAAGTGCTCCAAAGTTCTTAGATTTTCTCTGGCGTAAATGATGGCCGCCCGCTCGATGTCGATGAGGTCAGCAACTTTCTTTCCGTTCAGTTCAAAAGCTGGGTCAATTTTCTGCACTCTGAGATAGTGCGTGAGGTCGAGAGACCTCGATATAACACGGTCACGGAGCACATTCAGATAGAAGTTGATGACCTGCTCGTTCGTCAGCGCTTTCTCAAAAGGGATGTTTGCTCGTTCCATAATAGGATTTTAATTTAATGATGATTGTTCTGCGGCTGCCTGGCTGATTGCTTGACGCCCTCTCTTCTGAACCTCTTTAGCGCTGAGCTGATGCTTCCTGCTTTCAGGTGTCTTCATCGGCTCTTTTCTTGCTTCGGTAGAGAGGTTGTTATTCCTGATGGTGAGGCGTTTCTCGAAGTCCTTTCGGCGCTTCGTTGCTTTCTTCGCTTTTTCTTTTTTGCGTTCTTCATGGGTCGCGTGCTTTTTAATTTTTACATTCTTATTCTTTTTCCTCTTTGCGTCGCGCTTCTTACCAGCTTCGCGCTTCGCCTTCCTTTGTGCGGTTGGCTTCATAAGTTTTTACAATAAAGATTCCTGTCCCGTGATCTGCTTATCGAGGTCTCGCAGGTGGGCGAGGATTTCCCCGACCGGCTTGTGCGTCTTGATCTCGTGACTGAGCGAGTGCTTCAGGGTGCTCCCGTCCTCCTCGTACTTCACGCTGATCTTAATCGTCTTCAGTTGTGGCATCGGCATTTGTTCTGACATACTTTTTTTTCTTGGTGAATTATTTATCGACCCTCCCAAAGAGACCGACCTGCGCCGGAGCGCGCGGCCTCGTGGCCTTTTTATCGGGTGGCTTTTTAGGCAAAGTGAAACTGAGCTTCTTTGAAAGCTCTTGCAACCTGTCTGATATTGATACCATTCCGACCGTGTGAGTGTGCGGCTTCTCTTCTACCTTGCGAAGATGACGAGCCGAATAAGTTTCGAGTTCTTTATAAAATTGCTCACGATTCAGCATCTTATTTCTCAGGCCATTGATGACCGTCGATGAGAGCATTGTCGCGATTGAAGGGCTTAGGTTTTTGAAACTTCGATCTGCTAGAAAATAAAGCATCACCTGTTCCCAATGGGAATGATCCAGTATTTCAAGATTCAGGGCGCGCTTCAGTTGAGCTGCGTCCCGTGGCGAAATCGCCGGCCTGAATCCTCTTGCGTTCAGAGATACATCGCTAAAAAAGTCGATGAGTCTTCTGTGCATTGATATTTCTTTGCTCATAGTTCTTCTAAATCCATCCGATAAAAACAAAACCCCTGCGACATGGAAATGCACGGAGAGGTTTCGGGGTGACTGGCAGGGATTCCACCACACCCATGAGACCATAATAACGCATTCCCTTCTTCTTCCCTAATTTTACTCTGATGTGCTGTGATGTCAATACCTTAAAACGGTGCATTTCCTGTGGATAAGTCGGGGACTCCATACTGCCTATTCAGTAGCTCCCTTCTCTTCCGCCATCCCTCCTCGCTCCTTGGGTACTTTGCCAGGTCTTCCTCGGTGGCCCGATTGAGCGCTATCCACTCATTGATTCGCTTATCGAGCTTCCCGCCCCTGTGTACTAGCCAGCAGATCGGGATAATAGCCCATATCTCATTCAGCCTTTTCCCTCGTTGGTAACACGCGTGCTCCCATTCTATAAGTCGCCCCGTCTGCGGATTTTCCCGGCATTCGTGATCTGACAGGAGAACCTGACGAAGGCATGTGTGATACTCGTCCCTGCTCGCCATCTCCTCCCTCATCTTCTTTGGTATCGGTTCGCCTAACATAAAGTGCATTTATAATTTCTTCCTTGGCTAGTACCAGTTCCGACACGAGCACCATCGCCTCACCGCGCCCGTTGCTTCCTCTTTTTTCTTTCTCGCCTTTTTCCTGCTTTGGGAAATACTTATCGAGGAGATCAAAGGCTCTCTCCTTAAAGTCATCTTTTTCGATCATACTTCTTTTTCTTAATTATTTTTTTGAATGGGCCCCAGCTTCCAATTAAGAAAAGAAGGGTCGTCATTTCTTGCTGTGTAAAAAGTCCGTCAATCTGAACCCTCGTGTTCCCCTCTATAATTTCGTCGAGTGTTGTTCCGTTGATGTCAGCGCTGAACTTCTTTGTGATTGTAAGGTCTACTGATTTCATATTATTGTCTCGGTTTTCCTTCCTCTGAAACCCTACTATGGCCGCGTTCGTTTCTCATCTGAGAGAGTACCGACTGCACCCATGAGAGCATGCGCTCGCACCATTTGGCCACTGCCTCATAATCTTTTGATCGCTTCTCTTTGGCGATGACATCAACCTCTAGTATACCAGTGTCACGGGTAGCGCTTGCCTTAGCCTCTGTCACCGTGGCACGGTCTACCTTCAGAGCAATCATCAAAGCATCCCTGACACTCTTAAACGCCACCTCAGCGACTTTGTACTCAGCCCAGGCCTCATTACCCCTGGTCAGAAGATACCCGTAGTATCCGGCCAACTTGCTTCCCTTCCCGATGAGCAGATCAGCATTAAAGTTATCCTTCGGGTGAGTGAGAATGCGGCGTGCGATTTCTAGGATGTCGTGAACATTCGGATCGGCTTTCTCGAAATCCTCGAAGCTCTGAATCTTAGCCAGTAGCTCTTTTCTTTTCCCCTCGTAATCTTCAAACAGTGCCATAGTATTTTATAAAATGTTTCCTTCATGTATCTCTCCAAACTCGAACCACTCTCGGCGGTCGTAATCTGCGAAGTTCGCCCGCGCGTCGTTCTTCGGTGTTTTCCCTTTTAGGAGTGTCGCCTCGACTTTTCTGCTGTGTCCTCCGAACTCATCTTGAATACTCGTCCGTTCAGCGCCTCGCTCCTCGATCTTCCCGCGCCAGATTCTCACCGTTTTTGGCACTTGGTATCCCTTCAGGGCATCGAAACCACGCTTAGTGATTACCCAGTATCCAGGGATTTGATGACCGTTATCTCCTTTCAGCTTTGCGATGAGTCCGAGCTTTGACATCTTCGTGGTGCGACTCTTCATCGCGTAAGTCGCATTCGTGATGTGCTGCACTCGAATCTTATTCGCCTCGGTGAATGGAAGCCCTGCCTGTTTGTGCCGGCGCACTTCCCGGCCCATCTCCAAAAGCATGAGGGCGTCGATGTAGTCGAGAGTGTAAATATATTCGAGCATGCTCGCTCCACAGTTGGCGCAGTGCTCAGGATCATTCAGCTCTTCTACATTTCTCCGAAGGTTGGCCTGAAGAAAGTCGTGATTATTCACCTCGACCAGACTCGGGTTCTGACGGATAAGGCTTGTGGTGATTTTTATGATCGGCCACAGTCTCCCTGGGTTGTATTGATTCTTGCTCATAGTTTCAATATCTATCCTTATTTTATATCTGATGTGCTGTGATGTCAATAGTCCGTATAGAACTTGCCCGCCTGAATGTTCTCGACGGTTCGATTGATCTCTCGAATAAGCGAATCTATCTGAAGGCGTGAACGCTCTACCCAGAACTGCGTCGGGATTCCATTCTTGCTATTGAAGCTCTGAAGGAGTATGCGTGGAATCTTCCCTGTCTCTAAATAGCGCACGAGAGAGTACCAGGTGAGCTGTGTGCTCTCCTCGGCCATCTTGCGCGTCCACGGATAGCCAAACTTATTCTCCACGAGAAAGTCCTTCTCCTCCCCGTCGTAAATTGCCAGGATCGGGTGAAGCAACCCCTGTCCGCTCACAGTGTGCTTCTTCTCGCATTTCGATTTCGGAAGCATCACTGTCTGAGGATGCTGAAGAGCGGTGCGAATGACTCGCTCGAAGTCTCCCGTGAACCCTTCCTTTTTCAACTCGCCCGCGTAGTCATAATTCTTATCTGACCAGGCTTCCTGAAATATCTTCCCGAGTTTCATCTTCAGCGTTGGCCGGTCGAGGCGTCCCACAAAATACTGCTGATAGAAAGCCAGTGGGTCTCTCCGATATAAATCCCATGCTGAGTGAGACAGGTATGCCAGCGGCATGTTTATTTTTTCGCTCATATTATTTTCTTCAATTCTTCAAATGACCACAGTCCCCGCAGAACCACTCCATCGTGCACTCATCATATTCGATGTTCTCGCTCCCGCAAAATAAGCAGTAACCGACTTCCCTCATGCTCTTAAAGAATCTCCACAGTTTCGATAGCCAGCCCATACTTATTTTTTATTCTTTTTTTTAGTCACCTTCTTTACTGGAACCCGCTTACCGTTCACGGCGATTATGTCGCCCTTCTTTATTTTCGCAGGAAGAGTCACCTTCATCGTCTTGGCCGTTTTCTTCTTCGGCGCTTTCTTGTCTCCCTTGGCTGTTCTCAGCTTACTCAGAGCGATGAGAATCTTCTCCTCGATCATTCCCTTGGCTTGTGCTTCGAGAGGCATCTCATTTATCTTTTCGAGGGCCCGCTTCAGCGCCTCCTCATCTGAGCTGATAGCGTCGATTCTCTCGGCCGTTGCCTGGTAGAGTTTTCGCTCCCGGTCATCTGTCTCGCTTGGCTTGGTCGGCCTCTCCATTTCTTCGTATGATACCCGACCCGCTTCCATGATACGATCCCGATCTTTCTCTTCAAGCTCCATCGTTTCTAGGTTCTTCTGAACCTGCTCCATGATGTCTCCTCCGATAGCTTGCCAAATAGCACGGTTCAGGGCCCGAGTTTCAGCGACCATGTTTAGTGTCTGCTTCACGCTCTGGCTTCCCACGCTATCCTGACTGGCTTCTCCCATCGCCTCTACTTCGAGACCATCCTTAAATACAATGGTCTTCTTCACCACTGCCGGCTCGATAAGGCTTGTGGACATTTTAATAAACTCGAACCGAATTGCCTTCACTGCGCTCTTGCCAGTGCGGAGCTTTTTGAGCAAGAAAAGACGGCCGTCCTTGTTTAGGTACGGCTGTTCACCGATGGCACTGATGCCGCTCGCTGGTACACCGTACACCTTCGCGATAACTGCGAAGAATGGATCGACCGCTTTTTTCTCTTGCTTTTTTTCTGTGCTCATAGTTTTCCTCTTCAAATTACATATAAGACCCTTCCTCTATCGCCTTCAGGAACTCGATGATATTCGATCCCTTTATGTGATAGCGCTTCCGGCGCTCATCGCCTTCGATTATTGCCTTCAGCTTATTCTTCGTCAGCTTATCCTTGTGTACCCAGTTTCTCACCATCTTCACATCTTTGCACCACGGGAAGAGCTGTAGCTCTACGATTTCCATGAGACCATAAAACTTCTCAGGGTCAATCTTTGGGCGCTTCACTTGTTTCACCATATTTCTTCATTAGGAATCCAATTTATATCCGTGTGTTAATCATACACCTGATATGCTCTGATGTCAATACTAGCTCCGATAGTCCCACTTCGAGCGAGGCTCTTCTGAAGTCGAGAAGCGTGCATGCCAAATCTTCGGCATTTGAATCAGACCATACTCTTCCAGCATGTCAATTTCTTCCCACGCCTTGAATTGAAATATCCACCACCCTCTTTCTACCTCCCTATAAAATCTCTCTGTATAGTTTCCAGCGATCACCTTTGCGAGTTCTTGGTAATCCTTCGCGAATAGAAATCTTCCGTCACATTCCATCCATCCCTCGGGTATTTCTTCCCCGGTAAAATCTATGTAGTACCCAATCGGAGTGCTCGCAATCATTAAGTGCTCATTCTCTTTCACCTTCATTATCTTCCTTGGTAATATGTACGACCCCGCCTCGTCCACCTTCTTATCTGATCTCACTACTTTTTCCTCTTTTTTTTCTTCTTCCATAGTTTCACAAAATAGGCTTATAAAATATACCGGCACAGGGAACAAACTCGCCCCGTTCACTTTCTCGGATATGCACCAAGCAACCAAACTACTTTCTGCTCCGTAGCTCACTCTCTCTATTTCCAACTCTACTCCGGCCGGAACTTTTATGTGACCGTCTGCAAAAGACACTATTGTTTTTACTTTCATACTCGTTGTGTGATTAAGCGATCAGCGACATTCTGAGAGATGATGTTCCCGTACATCGGCGAGCTGAGGTCTCTAGCCAGTCTCAGCCTTTCTGAAAAAAGTTTATTCCGATCCTGGATCGTGGCGCAGAGGAATTGATACTGCTTCCTATAGGCTTCGACCTCTTGCTCTATCCGAAACTCTGGGTCTTCTAGGTATAGCTCCCACCATAGCTCGACCCCCATCGCGAGCTGCTGAACGACATGAACCCTCTCGTGAACAATCAGGTCATCTGATAAATCCCTGAAGCAATAGGCTGTGTCTCCGTAGGTGATGACGACTCCATCCTCCCAACGAATGCCGAACTTCTCTACCAGAGTCTCATAGATCGGAGGCTTCTCTTTCGATAGCTTCATTTCTACCTCTGGCTCTACTTCATCGAAAATGATTGTATCTGGTCGCATACGCTAAATATCTTTTAAGAAAAATGCACAGTCATTACATTCGATCACAGTTGCGAAGCAATCTGTTTCCATGTGCTTATCGCAGAATCTCGTATCCTGACCGTCGAGCAGAGCGATGAGATTGAACACTCCGCGCTCTTTTGCTTTCGTCTGCCGGTGCATGAACATTCCTGTCGTCGGCCAGAAGTCATAGGGCCCGACGCGATAGTGCGCCGTCTTCTCATCCATAGCCTCGAAATATATTCCGTTCTTCTTCAGGATCGCGAGCGACTGCCTAACATTACTCCACCGCTTTTGTTGCTTGGCGGTTTTCTCTTCACGCCACTCTTCGATCTGTTCCTCGTTCGGCTCATCCCCGATCTTCACCTCTAGCAGCTCGCCCTTTTTAGAATCATTCATGGCTACTCCCAATATACCTTTTTCGCTCATAGAATTATTGCGTTCTGTGGATTAGCCTTCTCGAAGAAGATGTGCTGAACTCCGCTCTCATAAAAAGCAAAGTCGAACTCTATCCCTTCAGGCATCAGCGGTCGCAATTCCTTTTCGAGGAATACCGCTAGTTCTGGCCCTTCTGTCTGACCGTCTACGCTTCCGCAAATATCGACGATCTGCTCATATACCCCTTCGATTGCATCCCTCACATTTACCTTGCTCATGGTTTTTTTGTTATTCACTTAATCATGGACGCGACGCTGAAGGGAGTTATCCGATCCCCCGTCACGCACTATGCGTCCATGATTCAATGAACAATTAGAGTGAGTGAGAAGAGGTTTCCAAGCATCCTCTTCTCTTCGTTAATCCTTACGGAACCGGCGCTTTACTCGCTCTCGGCGAGGTACTATCACGACTCGAAAAGAATGCCACGATAGAATGACCCTCCGAGAGAGAGCAATCTCTCTTCTCGCCCGTACTACAAAGAAAGAAAATCTCTGTAATAAGGGAACTCCTCTGACTGATTGAGACATCCCTCGAATGCCTCTCCTTTGAATCCTCGATTATACCCGCAGAGTGCTTCAGAGAGACTATGCTTCTTCAGCTTTCCCTCGAACCATTCTGCGACCAACTGATCGACTTCCTCCTGGGTTTCGTAGCATGGACGATTTCCACCGTGCCATCCGAACCCGTATCCGTTGAACTTACCCTCTGCCCGACATCCGTCCTTCTTCCCGCCTGAACTTTCGAGCTGATAGACCTTGGTCACGATCTCTTTAATTTCTCCTGTAGGGCCCGATTTCTCCTCCTGGGCTATCTCTTGGGCCCTGGCAGGTGCGATGGTGGCCTCCTGAACGAACGAGAGCGTCCTAGGGCCCATGTACTGCGCGACATCAATCTTCTGAAACTGGCCAATCATGGCATTCAGAAGGAACAGACATAGAATCAGGTCTTTCACCATTACCCATCCCCTCGGGTACTCGCCCCAAAGAAGAAAGATGTCTCGCTCACGCTTATCGAACTTCCCATCCTTTTTTCGGTTCTGCTTTGCAAAACGCATAATTTTGTTTTTCTCCCTAATGTGAGGGAGTCAGCACCACCCATTTTTCACTTGCGCCATCTGAGAATCTTTGGCCATCGGCGCTTCTGGCCGTGATTGCTACCTTTACAGGCACAACCACACTTCTTTCCTTTTGCTACTGCACACCTCTTGTCCCATCCTTTAGAGCACTTCCTATTATTTTTCGGCGCTCCCTTTACCCGGCCGAAGGTCGTCACCATCTCGATGAACTGATCTCCGGCCTTTCGTTTTACTTTGAATGTTGTTCGGAGCCCCGAGTGTTTAGGCGGCTTCATTTTCTCGGACTAAGAGACGCCGACCGGCATCAGACAATCCGAGACGATCGAGGAACTGAGCTAGTGTCAGTTTTATTTCATGGTCGTGCTCACCGAGCTGAACGACGATCACTACTTCCTCGATCTTCTTTACCTCTGGGGCATCGGCCCATAGCTCCTTGAAATCCTGCATTTTCTGATAGACATCGCGAGTAATCAGAATCTTCATAAACGCGACTTCTCTCTCTGGCTTTGGCATACTACTTGTTCTCTTTAATGGTGACGCGGGGTGAGAGTTCTTCCTCTCGGAATGCTGCTTGCTTAATCTCTACTGGTACGATTCCCTCTTCCACCATCTGAATGAACTTTGCCTTATCGACTTTCTCCTCGATCACGAGTGCTCCATTCGCCATCATGTCCTTTCGGAGTTTCGGCGTGGCCATCTTCAGGACGGTCGCTGGATCATAGAACTTCGAGAACGCCGGCGAGTATGTTACTTTCACAAACTCGTTCGAGAGATTTCCCTTCACCTCTTCTTTCACATACGCCTTCAGCTCTGCTTCTGATTCTCCCGCTGCCGTTATCAACGCATTGTATTCGGCAAAAACTTTTCCATGCTTGGCTTTGAATGCGGCGACTGCCATCGAAGCCTTCGTGTATTTCTCTAACTGCTTTATCTTGCTCATAGATTTTTTTCTTCTTCAATAAATTATCCTCACGGGTTCTATAGAGGCGATGACTAGAGGAAGTCATGTGGCCTTCGCGCGTTGGCGATCGCGCCTCTATAAAGCCCGCGAGTGCTTACCTGATTCTATTCTGTTTTTAAGTTGCTCTGTAGAGTGACCAGGAAAGCGCTAAAGCAGGATTCCTCGTCAGATTGTAGGACTTTAGGAGCGAGCCAAAATGTTTGTATTAGGGGCTGTTCCTACTGTCCTATGTCTAAGTATACTCCTGATGTGCTTTGATGTCAATACCCCCCATTGTGGATAACTCTGGTATAAGAAAAAGCCCTATAAAGGGCTTCTCTTTCGGGCGTACTGCGAGATGGCCAACCGCGCGCGCCCCGGCTTCAAGTGAAGGCGTGAGGAAACTATGAGCGGAAACCTCACCCCGAGTTCAGAAGTTGGGACACCTCGCAGCACGCCCGACTTCATTACACCAATCTATCCATGACTTTTCCCTCACGATAATTGTGAACGAACTTACTGATAGCGTTGATGACAAGACCCACCAAAACCGCAGTATTGATAGAACCATATTGCGTCTCGATATTCGGCAAGCTGATTCCGACGAACACCTGCGCGAAGTTATCGACAAAGAATGTGAGCCCTACCCAGAACGCCGTCCACACGATTGTCTTGATTCTACCCCACAGCTCTTGAAGAATAGTTTTCATAACTCTGTTCTTATTTATTAGCTCGCTCTTTTGCTTGTGACATCTGACTCATCGACAAACATCTGAATGCTGAGATCATCTGCTGCCGCGTCTACTGCTGAATCATCAGCGATACGAACGATGTACCCCGCAGGGATCGGCATGTCATCAGGAAGCGCGTTCTGAATGGTCGCGAACTCCGCTGTATTCAGACCTGGCGCATACATATATTCTTTCGTCAGGGAGGCGGCCTGGGCCACACTACGGAAGCGAGCGACACAGGTAGTGCCGTCAGCCTTATAAACTGAGAGCGTTACCAATCTGTTTCCGACAGTAGCGGTCGTCACTAGAGTCACGAACGCATGAAGAATGTGCCATATCTTCCCTGCTGGCACTGTGAAATCTTTTGTCGAATCATTCGCTGCGACATCCGTCTTCAGCGTTGGGTCTACCCCATGTCCTTTAGCGAGCCCCGTGCTCAGTTCTACCACTTTTCCTTTCATAATTTTGTGATTACTTTAATTTATCGACTATCGCGCAACCGATAACCCTCCCGCCGTAGCGAATGAAGGTATTGCTGAAATCTCCACGAAGAGGATCAGCCATTCGGTATCGAGGAACTTTCGCACTCAGCGCCCATACCCAGTGAATGCTCCCGCTACTCATCTTCACTTCGAGCATAACACCTTTCGTCGGATGTGCCAGAGCTGCTTCAGCCTGAATCCGTGTTGCATTGTCGAAGTTCCAATATCTGTAAACAAACTCTAGTCCAGCCTTCTTTAATGATGACCAGTAGAGCTTACCCGCTGGCGTATAGTCGAGGAGCTTCGCGAGGTCTTTTGGCGTCAGCACTATTCCGAGCCAGTAGAGATAATCAGAAATATCAGTGATGAGACAGCCGTCCGAAGCGAGGTCGGTATTACTGTTTCCGATCGGGAAACTTCCCCATCGAATGTCCCCTTGCTTTTGCGAAATGACCTGGCCCGGCTTAACCGTAGACGGAGTGACAGGTACAGGAGTCGGAGCCTCCACCGGATCAAGTAAATCTTTAATGCGGGTCTCCGGCGACACACCCAAATCAGCCGCGACAGCTTCCGCATAATTGCGCGGCGCGTTACCGTCTGAAGTTGGTGCGTACGCTGAATAAAACTCATATAATGATAGTTTTCCTGCACTGTCCTTTTTTACTTCCTGCGCCTTGGCGCGATACGGTCTGAGGACATCAGTTGCCGCGTCGATCAGGAATTGCTTTAACGCCCTGAACCCGATCTCGTATGTATCGTAAATAATAAAGTTCCCAGAATCTTTCCCTCGGTTCTTTCCGAGTGAAGCTGTGTAAGATGTGTACCTCAGATTCCCTGGGTTATTATTGCGCTGTGAACGCGACCCAGTGAAGAATCCCTCATGCCTTTGTATGGCTAACGCCCATTTTTCAATCATAGTTTTTTACTTATCGAATGGATTATTTGTTGATGACCATTGTCTCGGTTCTAGCTCGAAGTCGGCGACCGCTTTCCCTGCGTAGAACAAAGCTGCGATAACGATCCCAAAAATCAGAATCCCTAGAACTTTTCTACAGAGCTTTTTTGCCCGGTGTACTTTTATAAAGTTCCTTTAGAAATAAATGCCTGGGCCGTGGCCAGGTCTTATCCTTGCCCTATATTATACCACTTCCACAGCCATTGTGGGACGCCCTCTGCTATGGATACAGAGTCGTTGATAGCCACAATGACTAGGGGAGAGGCCTCAGAGCGATGCTGAGGCGTTTTAATGGGGTTTCAGTATGTCGCACTGTGCTCCCCAAGCATGAAGTCTAGGAGATATGGGATTGCGTCCCTTCTTCCTTCGCTCCAATTTCTCAGGTCTTCTTCGAGCGCGTTCGGTGGGATTTCCCGTCCGAACTTTCGCATGTATGCGGCCCTCAGAAGATCACGCATCGAGACCTGTTTTATTCTCAGGTGATTATCGACTGCGATCTGAATGATTGACATCTTACACCTCCTAGAAAGGAATGGTGAGGGGGGAGGATTTTAACCTCGCTTTTGAAAATACCACTGAAGGCCCCTCTAGCTGTCTCCCGCACAGGGACAGTCAGAGAGGTCTTAGAGATTTTTCAGATTCAAATCTATGTCCTTCACCTTCGGTACTTTCTCGATTACCTTTTCCAAAACACCACCTTTTTCTTCTGGCGCTGAAGGTTGCTGAGATGAGGCCTTTTCTTCAGAACTGCTTTTGCTTTCTGCCTTTACACTCATTCTCGTTGATGGTGATACCCGATTACTCTCTTCGCTGTTCTGTGCGAATGTCTGACTTTTATTCTGTGTCATCGAACTCTGCCTCGTCCCAGGAGCGACACAAACATTATAGCAAGCATCCATCTTGAACTCTGAAAGCGCGAGCCGGCTCTCGTGATCGTTCACGATTACCGTCAATGTTTTTGCAACCTCGTTCGTTTCTTTCTGGGCGACAATAACATTGTCGAGCTTTGAGTTCATCGTGGCCCACATCATCCCTCCCATAAATAGGTTCACACCCATTCCGATGAGGAGCAGGACAAAGGGCCAAACACCTTTAATGCTTCCGAGAGTGATAGGTCTTTCTGGTACGGCTTCCATATTTTTATTTTAGGCGTAGGAGATGTATTTTATAATGTGATTCACTACCAAATACGGATTCATAATGTTGTGGTTTTCACTCCCTCCGGTGTTCTGGTTCGTGGCCGTCGTACTGCTCGTGTTTCCCGTTTCTGCACCTGTGCCGGAATAGTTACCACTACCAGTTTCCGATCGTCGGTTTTGACCCGGCGATGTTCCGAGCTGAGCAAAGATGGTATGAAGGTGAGAATCTTGAATGTGTGTGTGACTTGGTGTTTCTGCAACAGTTACCGCGTGCCTTTCTTCTCCGCCAACTGCTCCGGCTGTACGAGTGCTATAGGTGATAGTCGCCGTATGCGTTCCTGACCCTTGATCGGTAATATCTATGGCCGTTCCTGCTACTGCGTTCGCGAGGTTCGTCGCGAGCTTGAAAACGGTCGAAGATACTCGAATGACATAGTAAGTAGTCGCTAGAGAGAGTCCCGCTGGAAGAGTTCCCGTCGTCGTCAGAACTACGGCCGCGCCAGTAATAAAACTATCATTCGCCGCGACAGTAATCTCGTTCGTGCTCGCATCGACAGCTCCGCTCGCAAATGAAAGAGGAAGCACTCCTGTTCCTGCTCCGATCATCATACGGCTTCGAGTATCAGGGAGACCGAAAGTTGTTGAACCATCACCCGCCCCGAAAGTTGTTCCAATGATAGCAAAAAGCGCCGCATAGGTAGTGCGGTTTTTTAATGATCCATCACACAAGAAAAACCCAGTCGGCGCACTTGATCCTCCATAAGGAAAGATTACGCCGATCGGTACGATCTCGTTGAAGTGAGAAGCTAGAATGTCATCACCTGCTTGAATGGCCATAACTATGATTCATTAACGCTAAATGTGATGGACACTGTGAGTGCTTCCTGGTCGGTCTTCGTCCAGCCAGCCGTCAGCACCCGATTGAACATTTGTCCGCTGTCCGCTGTATCAGTCCCGTCTACAAAAGTTCCGAACTCCTCATAAGTTCCGTCTGTATCATTTTTACTGTAATAAAAATCGAATGAGGCTTGATGGGATGATCGTGTGCGTCGCGCAAAGAGCTTCCTCTTTACTTCTGCCACGAGCTGTGTCTGTCCCGAAGATACTGCCGTGCTACTTGTTCCTAGAGCGCCGTAATTGATAGCGCCGGTGTAGGTAGTATCACCGATGAGCATTCTCGCAACGAGAGCGCGTCCAGTGGCCACTACTAGATTCTCACGGACAATCTCTTTCGATTCACAGAGTCCTTGAAGTTCTTGCACGAGACTTTCATATAGGCTCGGCTCGATGTTCTCGGCTGTCCTTAAAAAACTATCAATCTCCTGAGCACGCTCCCCCTTTATCAAAAAACTTGTGAAGGTCACAACCCCCTTTATAAATCCCGCATCATTTTTTCTTTTCTGTGTCTCCATAATAATTCAATTTTAGCATTTTTACGAGTATTCCGATAATGAGTATTTCCCAGTTGGTGATCCTGCCCCTCCGTATTTGAACGGTGGCGTGGCGATAGTGTCTGTGGGTGTCCCTTCATCAAGCACAAGAAGGTCGGTGGCGCTTTCCAAAGTGATGACAATATCGGAGTTCGTAATCTCTCCTTCCCTCGACGCGAGGCCTTCTAGAAACTCTCCAATGCCGACCTTTCGGCCACCAAATCGGACATGATAATGATACTCGGTATCAGTCCCGTCTTCCTCCATTTCGATTCTCACCTCTTGAACTAGGAACGCGGTTGCCTCGTCGATTCCATTGACCGCAGAGGTGACAGTGAGGTATTGACCGGCTGTGAATATACTTCCAGCCTCTAATAGGCCCGTACGCGTCGTAAAGCGGCCATCGACGAGAGGATCGGCGAACTGAGCCAACTCTTCTAGGGCACGCTCTGTGGCTTCTTCCTTGGTCGAAATACTCGGTTCCTTGATGGTATACGAATAAGTGCCATCTCCGCCATCGAGAGCTGCGAAGAAAGCGATACTGGCCGCGTCGATTTCCTGAGTGATAATCGGCACGCGCGGGTAATAAGTGATTTCTATTTCATCTGGCGTACCTCCTCCGACAGGGGTTGTCTGGCCACTCGTGAGCCTGAAGCTCTTGCCGGTGAATGAATACACGAAGACATCAGTATCACGCTCATTCACATCGAGCGAGAATTGCTGAGAAGCCCCGTTTATCTTTATTGTTGCGACTTCTGAAGGAGCGCTCTGAAGGAGCCACGATCTAGTCTCACCGTCTCCCTCGAATGTTTCGACTTCAGTGTTCGCTGATTGTTCTCCGGCAGTGTCTCCGATGATGATGACCGAGTTCCGCACCTGTGATGTGTCATAGTCGATGGTCAGGTCTTGGTGATTCTCTCCTCCGTCAGTGATTTCTTCTGGCGCGGCATCGGCTGATATTGTCTGAAAAAATATGTTCTTCTCATAATCTACAAACCAGATATAGCCCGTTAGCTTCTGCAATTTCTCGAAGCATTTTCTGAGGCTGATGTGATCGAAGTTTATCGAGACGATAGTCGGCCCAGTGGCGACATTCGTAGTGGTGAACCCGTACGATGTGGCCATGTACTCATCGAGCAAATCCTCGACGATGAACTTCAGCGTCTTGTTCTCGTACGATTTCCGAGCTGTCTTATTATTAAAAATCCATGAGTAATCGCTTATCTCGATTCCGCATGTGAGGAGTTGTCCGATACCTGTTTCCTCTTTCGTCACCTCTGAGATGTACCCACCAAACAAAAAACGAGACCCGTCTTTGAAGACGACCTCTGAACCCTCCCTCGGTATTGCTTGGCCCGACCGTACATTTATTTCTAGCGATGCCTTATTCGCCTTGTTCTGCACGATTTCAGTGATGACCGCTGAGCCGCTTTTATACTGAGGCAAGAAGTCTACACCGGCGATGGTGAGTGTCTTTGCCATAGTGCTTAAATCGTTTGTAGCTTGTGATTACGCATCACATCCCGAAGGACGCGATCGAGCTGATCTTTCAAATAAGGAATGTCCTCTCGGTTCTTGAAGTTCGGATTATTTATCTCGATCTGAATAAAGATGCCTCCTCCCGCTCCCGCGCGTCCAGCAGGGACAATCTCCTCGCCACCGTGGGCGATGATAGGAACCTCTGTGCCACGAGGAGCATTGATAAGACCTCCGTGCTCCATTCTTGGGAGGCTTACCCTTGCCGCTTCAGGGATATTTATTCCGAAACTTTTTCCACCAATCTCAGGAACCCATGACGGCACTGATACCTTAATTTTATTCAAAGCCTTGATTATAGTATTCGCCGCGCTGACCCATCCGTTCGCCCATCCTTCAGCGAGTCCAATCAGGAAGTTCACCCCTGTCTTGAACGAGTCGATAATCGGCTTCATAAATGCGAGAAAAGATTTTTGCAACGCGTCCCATTTCTGCT
>ERZ1292632.695-Hain-H43-01um-R2-695-length-37520-cov-5_pt1 | contig 37520 bp, 49 predicted proteins | sample MGYA00564407_ERZ1292632 | MGnify/ENA primary metagenome ERZ1292632 (study PRJEB36523, sample SAMEA6512637) | groundwater metagenome | collected 2019-01-08 | study: AquaDiva: Metagenomics assemblies of 32 groundwater samples | reverse complement strand
CGTGGATCGGCCTGAAGGGCCTTGAGCAACTCGAAGCCTCCCATTCGAGGCATCAGATCGTCAGTGATCACCATGTCGGGATGATCGGACTTGACTTTCTCGAGCGCTTCAACGCCGTCGAAAGCTGTGATGACCTCATGACCCGCTCGTTCCAGATTGATCTGGACAATTCGAACGGTTGCGCGTTCGTCGTCAACAACCAAGATTTTCTTTTTATCCACTGGGATTGCCGCTGTTGTTTCGAATATACCACAAATATTAATTAGTTCAAGCGTTTGACAATATGAAAGTGAATATGTTATAAATATATAGCAAAGGAGGAATTTTTTTGTTTACAACCTAAGGAGAAAATGCCGAGAGATTATTCATTAGAAAAAACCAGAAACATTGGAATTGCCGCTCACATTGATGCTGGAAAAACCACCGTTACAGAGCGCGTTCTTTACTATACCGGAAAAAAACATAAAATAGGCGAAGTTCACGAGGGTCAAGCTGAAATGGACTGGATGGATCAAGAAAAAGAGCGCGGCATCACCATTACTTCAGCCGCCACCACTTGTTTTTGGAGTGGTCATCGAATAAATATTATTGATACTCCCGGTCACGTAGATTTTACTGTCGAGGTTGAGCGGTCAATGCGTGTTCTTGACGGTGCTGTTGTTGTTTTCGACGGCAAAAATGGCGTCGAACCGCAATCGGAAACTGTCTGGCGCCAGGCGGATAAATATAACGTGCCGCGAATTTGTTTTATTAACAAACTCGACGCGATTGCCGGTGATTTTTATATGAGTTTTAATTCTATCAAAGAAAAACTTGGTGCCAACGCCGTCGCGCTTCAGCTTCCCGTCGGCAAAGAAAGTGATTTTACCGGCGCAGTTGATTTGATGGAACAAAAAGCGTATATCTACAAGTCTGAAGATTTGGGTAAAACCTATGAAACACTAGACGTTCCAGAAAATTTGAAAGCTGACGCCGAAAAATGGCGGGCAGAAATGATTGAAAAAATTGTGGAAACCGACGATAAATTACTGGAAAAATATCTCTCTGGCGAGGAACCGACAGTTCCGGAACTTAAGTCTGCTATTCGCGCCGGCACGATTAGAGGGGAAATTTATCCGGTTTTTGTTGGAACTGCACTGAAAAATAAGGGAATTCAGCCACTTCTCGATGCGATAGTCGACTATTTGCCGTCCCCGCTTGATGTTCCTGCTCCAATTGCTACAGTCGCTGGTAGCGAAGAGGAAACGGAGATCATAGCCGATGACAATGGTCCATTTATTGCTCTAGCCTTTAAAATTGCCGCCGATCCTTTTGTTGGAAAGTTGATTTTCTTCCGGGTCTATTCCGGTAAGCTCTCGTCTGGAAGTTACGTATTAAATACTAGATCAGGCGAAAAAGAAAGAATTGGCCGTATTTTACGTATGCATGCCAATCATCGCGAAGATGTCGAGGAAGTTTATTCTGGTGAAATTGCTGCTGCTGTTGGGCTTAAAGCCACTGTTACCGGTGATACCCTTTGTGATCTAAATTATAAGTATATTCTCGAACAAATCACCTTTCCTGAACCGGTTATCTCGATTGCAATTGAACCGAAAACTAAAGCTGATCAGGAGAAAATGGGCATTGCGCTTCAGCGACTAGCTGAAGAGGATCCAACTTTTCGAGTCCACACCGATGCTGATTCCGGTCAAACGATAATCGAGGGCATGGGCGAACTTCATTTAGAAATTATCGTTGACCGAATGAAGCGCGAATTTAAGGTTGAAGCCAACGTTGGTAATCCGCAAGTTGCCTACAAGGAAACGCTTAAAAAATTGGTTAAGCAGGAAGGGAAGTATATTAGACAATCTGGCGGTCGCGGTCAATATGGTCATGTTTATTTGGAGATTGGGCCGAATGAAAGCGGCGCCGGTTTTGAATTTGTCAATAAAATTGTTGGTGGCGCAATTCCAAAAGAATACATTCCGGCTGTTGAAGATGGTGTCGTTGAAGCGATGAATAAGGGTGTTATTGCCGGCTACCCGGTTGTGGATACCAAAGTGACACTGTATGACGGAACGTACCATGACGTTGATTCGTCGGAAATGGCCTTCAAGATTGCCGGTTCGATGGCTTTTCAAGAAGGTTTTAAAAAAGCCGACCCGAAAATTCTGGAACCGATAATGAAGGTCGAAGTTACTGTGCCGGAGGAGTTTACTGGCGATATTGTTGGCGATTTGAATGCCAAACGCGGTCAGATTGAAGAGATGATAGATCGCTCCGGAGCAAAAGTAATTGACGCCAAAGTACCATTGGCCACAATGTTCGGTTATGCCACTTCACTTCGCAGTATGACCCAAGGTCGCGGTAACTATACTATGGAGTTTGATCATTACGCTGAAGTGCCGGGAAATATCGCCCAAGGAATTATCGAAGGCAAGAAATAAAATAGTTAAAAGTCCTTAAAGTTTTAAAGTCCATAAAGTCGATTGAAAAATATTCATTTAATAAATCCTGATTCCATTAACTTTTCACTTTACAGACTTTCGACTTTATAAACTTATGATTGTTGACTTTAGAAAATATTTAGGTTAATATTATACATAGAAATCAAAAGTAAAATTTCTAAGTTGAATAAAAGGAGTAAGAATGGCTGCAGAAAAATTTGAAAGAAACAAACCACACGTAAATGTTGGTACAATTGGACACGTTGACCACGGCAAAACCACTTTGACCGCGGCAATCACCCATGTCTTGGCAAAAGAAGGCAAAGCCGAAGCAAAAAAATTTGATGAAATTGATAACGCTCCCGAAGAGAAAGAGCGCGGTATTACTATTGCTACTTCTCATCAAGAGTATGAAACTGATAAACGCCACTACGCCCACGTTGACTGCCCAGGCCATGCTGATTATGTAAAAAATATGATCACAGGTGCGGCTCAGATGGATGGTGCAATTTTGGTTGTATCCGCCGCTGATGGTCCGATGCCGCAAACCAGAGAGCACATCCTTTTGGCTAAGCAGGTTGGTGTGCCCAAAATGGTCGTATTTTTGAATAAAGTTGACATGGTTGATGATCCGGAACTCATTGACCTTGTCGAGATGGAAATTAAAGAGCTTCTGACTAAATACGAATTTGACGGCGACAACACGCCAATCATCCGCGGGTCTGCTTTGAAAGCCCTAAACGGTGATGCCGAAGGCGAAAAATCTATTCATAAACTTATGGATGCCATTGACTCGTGGATTCCCGAGCCAACAAGAGACATCGACAAACCATTCCTTATGCCAATTGAAGACGTATTCTCAATCAAGGGTCGAGGAACTGTTGCTACCGGTCGTGTTACCCGTGGTATTGTCAAAGTAAACGAAGAAGTAGAGATTGTTGGTATAAAAAAGACGACTAAAACTACCGTTACGGGTGTTGAAATGTTCCGCAAGATGCTTGACCAGGGTCAAGCTGGTGATAATATCGGAGTACTTCTGCGAGGCGTTGAAAGAGAAGATATTGAACGTGGTCAAGTACTGGCTAAACCAGGAACTGTCACGCCTCACACCGAATTTGAGGCTCAAATCTATGTTTTGACCAAAGAAGAAGGCGGACGGCATACCCCGTTTACCAAAGGTTACAAGCCTCAGTTTTATATCGGCACAACCGATGTAACCGGTGAGGTAGAATTTGAGGGAGAGATGGTTATGCCTGGCGATGAAGTCAATATCAAAGTTAAGCTTATCGTCCCTGTTGCTCTTGAAGAGAATCAGCGGTTTGCTATTCGTGAAGGTGGAAAAACTGTTGGTGCCGGTGTCGTGGCGAAAATATCAAAATAATTCCAAACTGTAAGGAGATTTGTGCCGGGAACAAAAGATTCAATAAAACAGAAGATCAGAATAAAGCTAAAGGCTTATGATTATCGGATAATCGATAAATCAGCACGTGAAATTATCGATACGGCCACAAGATCAGGGGCGAAAGTTATCGGGCCGATTCCGCTACCAACTGATACTTCAAAATTAACAGTAATCAAATCTCCAAATGTTTTTAAAGACAGCCGTGAGCAGTTTGAAATGCGGGTTCATAAACGATTGATTGATGTCATAAATCCAACTCCGAAGACGATTGATTCATTGATGTCACTCGATTTGCCTGCGGGCGTGGACATTGAAATCAAAATGTGATAGATTACCCATAGTCAGCTAGTTCTGAAACTCGGGACTAGCGGTTAGGGGTAACCCTAAACCACCCTGAACCCAGGGTAAAAAAAATCAAATTAACCAGACCAAGGATAACGCCCCTAGGAAAGGGAAGGTTCCTGGTTCATTTATTTTGTTTTAATTATGAAAATCCTGGTTGGAAAAAAATTAAAAATGACTCAGGTGTTTGACGGCGAAGGAAATGTTTTGCCGGTAACTTTAATTGAAGCCAAACCAACTGAGATTTTGGAAATAATTTCCGAAAAAAAAAGCGGTTATAATGCCATAAAAGTAAAAATTTCTAACCATCGAAAATTCAAAACGATGGAATTTAGATCAGAAGACAGTTTATCAGATGATTTTAAAATCGGACAAAAGATTAAGGTTTCTTTATTTTCTCCCGGTGACAAGGTTCTGGCCATCGGTATAAGTAAAGGCAAAGGTTTTGCCGGAACGATCAAGAGATACCATTTTGCCAAAGGTCCGCAAACTCATGGCTCAAATCAACAGCGTCGTTTGGGTTCGATCGGTGCTGCTTACCCGCAACATGTTTTGAAAGGCCAGAGAATGCCTGGTCGAATGGGCGGCGAAAGGATAACGGTTAAAAATCTTGAGGTCATTGACGTTGATCCAGAGAAAAATATTCTGCTGATATCCGGAGCAATTCCTGGGAATACCGGCGGAGAAGTAAAAATAATTTCGAAATAATGGCGAAAATTGAATTTTACAAAATAAATGGCGAAAAAGACATCGCCCGCGAATATCCCGAATCTCTGAAGTCAGAGATTTCCGACTCAAGAATTTTGGAATATATTCGCTATGTTAGAAATGCAAACCGGGACGCTATTGCCAATACCAAAAATAAAAGCGAGGTCTCTGGTGGCGGCAAGAAACCTTGGAAACAGAAGGGCACTGGCCGAGCGAGACATGGCTCGCGTCGTTCGCCGATATGGATTGGTGGGGGAATCACTTTTGGACCAAGATCCAATCGGAATTTTGAAATTAAAATTAACAAAAAAGAGCGCAAAGCAGCCCTGTTAGCGGTGATATTTTCAAAAGTAATAAATAAGTCTGCAATTGGCGTCGAGGAATTAAAATTTTCTGCTCCAAAAACCAAAGAAGCTTCTGGTGTTATCGAAAAATTACCACTGAAAGGTTTTGTCGGGTTGTTTTTGGAAAGAGACAATGAAAACCTAGAGAAATCTTTTCGGAATATTCCAACAGTTAGATTGTTTAATTTCGATAAGCTCGATGTTGTTTCAATCCTCTGCGCCGACAGTTTACTTTTTACCAAAAAGTCGCTGCAAGAATTAGAAGCTATTTTAAGCAAAAAAAGCCAAACAATAAAAAAAATTGATTATAATAAAATCGAGAAGAGAGAGTTGAAAGATGAATGATCAAATAATCAAAAAACCAGTAATCTCAGAAAAAAGCTTTACCCAAGCAGCGGCGGGCATTTATGTCTTTCAAGTGGCAAGAAATTCCAACAAACAGATGATTGTGCAACAAATCGAAAAATTATTCAAGGTTAAAGTTGCGGAAGTAAATATTGTAAATATTTCCGGTAAAGTTAAGGGCGCTGGAAAAAAGATCGGCACCCGCTCAAATGTAAAGAAAGCTTATGTTAAAATAAAAAAGGGTCAAAAAATAAATATTTTTGAAGCTGAGGAAAAAGAAAATAAAAAAGTCCAAAATTCAAAGATTAAAGATGAAAGTAAAGAAAGTAAATAATGGCACTGCGAAAATTAAAACCAATCAATAATTCCAGCCGGGGAAGAAGTTATCTGAGTTTTTCAGCTGTAAAAAAAAGGAAAATCCCTGCTTTACTCAAAACGGTTTTGACGAAAAAATCCGGCAGAAATAATAGTGGTAAAGTTACCGTCGCCCATCGAGGAGGCGGAGAGAAAAGATTATATCGCTTGGTTAATTTTAATTTTGACAATAAATCCCGCGGTAAAGTTGTATCTTTGGAATATGATCCAAACCGGACCGCCAATATTGCCCTGATTGAGTATGAAAACGGATTACATGATTATATTTTGGCACCTGATAAATTGAAGATTGGAGCCACAGTAGAGAATAATGATTCGGCTCCAGCTAGAATCGGTAACAGAATGAAATTAAAAAACATTCCGATTGGAACCCAGATTCACAATATCGAAATGTTTGCAGGCAAGGGCGGCAAACTTTGTCGTAGCGCTGGAAATTATGCCACTTTACTTTCAGTTGAAAACGGCGTTGTGACTCTAAAACTCCCAAGTGGTGAGGTTCGGAAACTTAAAGATGACTGCTTTGCTTCTATCGGTGCGATTGGAAACTCGGACGTTATGAACATAAGCTTTGGAAAAGCTGGAAGAATGCGTCACAAAGGTATCCGGCCAACAGTCCGTGGCAAAGCTAAAAATGCAGTTGATCATCCACACGGCGGAGGCGAGGGCGGTACGTCTATAGGTATGCCACACCCAAAAACTCCTTGGGGTATGCCAACGCTCGGATACAGAACCAGAAACCGCAAAAACCGATCATCGTCGTCAATAATTAAACGCAGGAGCTAAGATGTCAAGATCATCTAAAAAAGGTCCATATATTGATGAGAAATTGCTTAAAAAAATTATGGATGCGAAAAAATCTGCTGGAAAGGTTGCAATCAAAACTTGGTCACGCTCATGTGCGATTTCACCTGAGATGGTAGGAAGTACAATTGCAGTTCACAATGGGAAAGAGCATATTCCGGTCTTTGTTGTTGAGGATATGATTGGCCACAAACTCGGTGAGTTTTCGTTGACCAGAAAATTCCGCCGACATGGTGGCCGAATGGCAAAAGAACAAGAAACATCAGCTAGCGGCAGTAAGCCGGTAGATACTGAAGCATCGCTTAAAGAAACTAAGGAATAAATAGGATATTATTGTGGAATTTAAAATCAAAAGTCGATATTTGAAAATTTCACCGAGAAAACTTCGCTTGGCAGTTAATTTGATCAGAGGAATGAATGCTAAGCGTGCCCACAACGTTTTAAAATTTCAAAATAATAAAGGTTCGACGCTTGTTGCAAATCTGATTTTGTCAGGGCTTTCAGTGGCAAAGGCCGAAGAGATCAGCGGTGATAGATTAATTATTAGTCAAATTGCTTGCAATGACGGTCCGAGTTTAAAACGCGGTAAGCCAGCCTCAAAAGGATCTTATCTGCCGATGAAAAAGCGACAAAGTCACTTAGAACTGACATTATCTGACGACGCCAAGCCAAATAAGTCTAATAAGTCGCATAAGTCTAATTTGATTAAGAAAGAATCCAATGGGACAAAAAGTTAATCCAACTAGTTGGCGCTTGAAAATTAATGAGAACTGGAAATCTCGCTGGTTTGGACGTGGAAATTATGCCGAATTACTTCATCAAGATTTTCGAATTCGTCGTTATATAATGGAGGAATTCAAAATTGCAGCGATATCCTCGGTTTTGATTGATCGGGATGCGAACAAAATTACAGTTATTGTTAGAACAGCAAGGCCGGGTGTGATTATCGGAAGAGGTGGCGCCGGAGCAAATAAAATTAAAGATGGAATCGAAAAATTTGTCCGCGGAAGCAAAGTAAAAGTAAATATTGAAGAAGTTAAAAATCCCGATGCTGATGCCGGTGTCGTAGCCGGAAATATCAGCGCTCAAATAGAAAAAAGAATGCCTTTCAGGCGAGCAATGAAACAGGCGCTGGATAAAGCTGATCAAGCCGGAGTGAAGGGAATTAAAATTCAAATATCAGGCCGTCTCAATGGCGCAGAGATTGCCAGATCGGAAAAATTGACTCAAGGCCTTGTTCCGCTTTCGACCCTCAAAAGCCATATTGATTACTCTTTTGTTGTAGCAAAAACAACTTATGGCACCGTCGGTATTAAAGTCTGGATATATAAGGGCGAGAAGAAATTTGAAATTGCCGCCGATACCGAATCAGGCGCTAATGGCAAGTAAGTCAAGGAAATAAAATGTTGCTACCGAAAAAAATGAAACATAGGAAACAACAAAGAGGAAAACTTCCTGGCGATGCCACCAGAGGTTTTGAAATCCACTTTGGTAGTTTTGGCTTAAAAACACTCGAGCGCGGTTGGATAACTGCAAGAGAAATTGAAGCTGCTCGTCGGGCGATGACAAGATATGTTAAACGCGGCGGACAAATTTGGATTAGAATTTTTCCAGAAAAGCCGGTAACCACTACTTCTGCAGAAACACCGATGGGGTCAGGTAAGGGCACGGTTGACCATTTTGTCTCTCGAGTAGTACCAGGTACAATTTTGTTTGAGATGGATGGAGTGCCGGCACCAGTAGCAAAAGAAGCGATGAGGCTGGCCGCGTACAAGTTAAGGGTTAAAACCAAGTTTTTAACAAAAGAATAATCAATGAAAACGTCCGAAAGAATGAAAAAATTTCTAGCTTTAAAAGATTCTGATTTGCAGAAAGAGATTTCAGTTATGCAATTATCGATTCTTAACCTTAGAATTGATATAGCTAACCATAAAACAAAGGGGATTCACAAAATTGCACAGATAAAATCAGATATTGCTAGAGCGAAAACGATTCTTAACGGACGTCTGAAGGAGAACAATGGCGGAGAGTAAAACCAGAGCAAAAAAATTGCTAACTGGCCAAATTGTTTCAAAATCTATGAACAACGTTGTTGTTGTTGATCTTCAGCGAGTAAAAACCCATCCCCTTTATGGAAAAAAATTTAGATCCAATAAGCGGATAAAAGCCCAAAAAGGTAAATTTGATGTTGAAATCAGTGATGTTGTAAATATTTCATCTGTTCGTCCGAAATCAAAAGGCGTCCATTTTAAAATTGATAGCCCGGAGAAGAAATGATACAGTCAGGAACACAATTAATAGTTGCCGATAATAGTGGTGCCAGATTAATCGAATGCATCACTACTTTGCAGGGCGCTTCGCCTAGGAGTGCTGTTATTGGTAATGTGATCTCGGCTTCGGTAAAAGTTGCCACTCCCAGAGCCGGCGTCAAGAAAAAAGAAGTCGTAAATGCTGTAATTGTACGACAAAAGGCACCACTTAGGCGAACCGACGGATCAGTCATAAGATTTTCCGAAAATGCAGTAGTAATTATTGATAAAGAAGGAATACCTAGAGGAACGCGCGTTTTTGGCCCTATTCCCAGAGAATTACGCCAAAGGTTTATGAAGATCATTTCCCTGGCACCCGAGGTAGTCTAATGAAAATCAAAAAAAACGACAACGTATTAATACTTAGCGGTAAGGATAAAGGCAAAACTGGGATTGTTGAGAAAGTTTTTGTCGCTGAAAACAAAATTGTTGTTGCCGGAATTGCTATTTACAAAAAAAGTGTCAAGCCGACAAAACGGGCGCCAAAAGGTGGCATAATTGAGATCAATGCAAAAATTCCGGTTTCTAATGTTGCGGTTGTCTGCCCAAGTTGTAGCAAAGCGACAAAAGTCGGATTTGATAACGCAAAGTTAAAGAAAATCAGAATATGCAAAAAATGTAAGGCAAATCTCGAGGCAATAAAATAACATGACCAAATTAAAAGAGAAGTATAAAGCAGAAATTATTAAAAAGATGAAAGAATCATTTGGGTATTCATCGATTTCTCAAGTCCCAAAAATCTTTAAAGTTACAGTAAACACCGGAGTTGGACGAATAAAAGAATCAGACGACGAGGTGGCACAGGTAGTTGCTGATTTGGCTTTGATTACTGGGCAAAAACCTCGCTCAAATAAATCACGGAAATCAATTTCTGGATTCAAGCTTCGCGAAGGGCAAGTGGTTGGACTTAGTTGTACCTTGCGAGGTAATAAAATGTTCGATTTTACTGATCGGCTGGTCAATGTTGCCTTGCCACGAATTCGCGATTTTCGCGGGCTACCTTTGAAATCATTTGATGGCAAAGGTGGATATTCGATTGGAATTAAAGAGCAGACGATATTTCCAGAGATAAAATATGAAAAGTCCAGATCTGTATTTGGTTTGCAGGTAAATATTTCGACTTCGTCCAAAACCGATAATGAGGCAAAAAAACTGCTTGAGTATTTCGGATTTCCTTTCGCAAAAGACAAAAAACAAACCGATAAACCCAGTGAAATTGTAACACCGGAACCGCAACAAGCAGAAGCAAAGGAGCAAAATGGCTAGAAAATCACAAGTAGTTAAGTCAGAAAACAAACCGAAGTTTTCTTCGCGCATTGTTAGGCGTTGTAAAATATGTGGACGAAGCCGGGGATACTATCGCCGCTTTGACCTTTGCCGTATTTGCTTAAGAGAGTTAGCAAGCCGCGGTGAAATACCTGGTATAACTAAATCAAGCTGGTAGGAGAAAATATGGATCCAATAAGTGAAATGTTAACTACAATTAGAAATTGCCAGGCAGCTCGCCGACTTGCGGCTAAAGTTTCATATTCAAAGATCAAGGAGTCAATTTGCATAATTTTGGCTGAAAAAAGAATTATTGAGGGCTACAAAGTTGATGATTCTTCTGGACGAAAAATTATTCAAATTTTACTTTATCAGGAAAAGGTTAATCATTTGCGCCGTGTTAGCAAGCCCGGGCGCAGAATTTATATCAAGGCAAAAAATATTCGAGTCCCCCTTTCTGGACTTGGGTATATGATAATTTCAACGCCCCAGGGTTTAATTGAAAGTCGTGAAGCGAAAAAGTTGGGCCTTGGTGGCGAAATAATTTGTGAGGTTTGGTAATTATGAGTCGCGTCGGAAAGAAAAAAATAATGATTTCCGAAGGCGTTTCTGTTCAGCTGTCAGAGCATGGCCTTGCTGTTTCCGGCACAAAAGGCAAGCAAAATTTTAAGTTGCCTAAAGGGATTAGTGCTAGCATCTCCGAAAATGAACTGGAAATTAAGCGAAGCGGCGATACAAAAACCTTGCGTTCGTTGCATGGAACCGTAAACAGAACAGTTGAAAATATTATTGTCGGTTTATCTTCTGGATTTGAAAAAAAGCTTGAGTTTAAGGGCGTTGGCTACGCAATCTCTGTGGCAGAGAATAAATTACTTCTTCGTGTCGGCTTTTCACATCAGATTTCTGTTGATGTCCCGGACACTCTTACTGTTACAGTTATTAAAAATGTTATCCTTGTTGAAGGACCAAGCAAAGAGTCGGTTGGAGAGTTTGCGGCAAAAATTCGGGAAATCAGAAAGCCGGAAGTTTATAAAGGCAAAGGAATAAAATATCAGGGCGAATTTATTAAAAAGAAAGCCGGAAAAGCCGCACAAACTACCACAACTTAGGGGATATTATGAATAAGATCAATCTGCGTAAAATTCGTCTTCGAAGAAAGCTGAAAACTATCACTAGTCTTCCGATTCTTTCAGTTTTTCGTTCTAATAGGGAAATTTACGCCCAAATTGCTGATAAAAACGCTGGTAATATTTTGGCTTCGGCTAACAGTTTAAAGATTGTCGAGAGAAAAAACAAATCGAAGATTGCCGAAATTGTCGGTCAAAATATTGCAAAAGCTGCTAAAAAAGCTGGTATAGAAAAAGTCGCTTTTGATCGAGGCTGCAATAAATATCATGGGCGAGTCAAGTTATTGGCAAAGGGCGCCAGGGACGCCGGATTAATATTTTAAGGAGAGTAATGGCTCAGTTTCACCAAAGAGATAGAAAACCGAGAGACTTAGAAAGTTCTGAATTTGAAGAACGGGTGGTTGAGATTTCTCGCGTCTCGCGTGTGGTTAAAGGTGGCCGAAGAATCCGCTTCCGGATGTTGGTTGTTATTGGTGATCGGAAAGGTCGGGTTGGATATGGACAAGCCAAGGCCAATGAAATTGCTGTTGGCGTTAAGAAAGCAGTTAGTCAAGCGAAAAAGCACCTGATTAACGTTCCAATTGTTGATGATACTATTCCATACGAGATTTGTAAGGAATTCGGAAGTGCAAAAATTATCCTTAAACCGGCCAGCCAGGGTACTTCTATTGTCGCCGGCGGTGTAATTCGAATCGTTGCCGAGCTAGCAGGAATAAAAAATATGCTTTCAAAAATTATTGGTACGGCCAATAAAGCCAATAACGTCAAAGCGATATTTTCCGCTTTTGAAAGTTTTGATGCGGACAAAATTGCAAGAGTAAAAGAGCGATTTGAATCAAAAAATAAATTATTAGAAAAAAAGCCAGATTTAATTAAAAAGTCAAGCCAAGTTGACGCGAAGAGCTTCGACACTCCATTAGAGAAGTCGGAGGTCGGGGTCCCGACTGAAAACGTCGGTAAACAGCCTGATATTTCTAAAACTAAAGCAAAAAAGATGAAGAAAGATGAGCAAGCGGAATGAAAATACATGAATTAAAAAAGAAAAATTGTTCAAAGACTCGCAAACGTGTTGGCCGGGGAATTTCAGCCGGCGGCGGAATGACAGCTGGGCGAGGAACCAAAGGGCAAAGATCTCGGTCGGGTTTTAATTTACCTCGTAAATTTGAGGGCGGTCAAACTCCTCTGATAATGCGTCTGCACAAAATGCCAGGCTTTAAAAGCCATCAAGCCGATGCGTGTGAGGTTTCTCTGGAAACAATCAGTAAAAGATATAAAAATGGTGAAGTCGTATCGATGCAAAGTTTAATTGAAAGAGGTATTATTAAGAAAGGTGACAGGGCCAAGATTTTGAATTCGGGTGAGCTAAAGGTAAAAATCCGGATTGAAGGTGTTCCAGCATCAAAATCAGTATTGAAACTAGTTGAAAAGAATCAATTTGTATCTACTAATAGCGGGAAAAAGCCAATCAACAAGAAATAATTTTGGTTTCTTAAATGGAAACGTTAAATCGAATTTGGCAATTCAAAGACTTGCGCAATAAAATCATTGTTGTCGTCGTTTTGCTAGTTGCTACTCGTATCATCGCTCATATCCCAATGCCTGGAGTTGATCTTGCTCAACTAAAAACATTTTTTGATCAGAATCAGATATTTGGCCTACTAAATATGTTCTCGGGTGGCACAATGAGTAGTTTTTCAATTGCTCTTATGGGTGTTGGGCCGTATATTACTTCCTCAATCGTTTTTCAATTATTGACAATGATTGTACCAAAATTGGAAGAAATGCAGAAGGAAGGCGAAGCCGGACGCAACAAGATTAATCAATACACCAGGATTTTGACTGTTCCTCTGGCGGCTATTCAAGGTTATAGCATGCTTTACCTATTGAAGTCCCAAGGAATTATTCCGAGTTTCAATGTCGCCTCGTTGATATTAATGTTGATTTCAATCACAGCCGGCACGTTAATATTGATGTGGATTGGTGAAATTATTACTGAAAAGGGTATCGGAAATGGAGTGTCATTAATTATATCAGTCGGCATACTGTCGGGTTTGCCTTCGCAGATTAGAAATACTGCCTCAATAATTTCACTTGGCGATACTGGGAAAATTGTTAGTTTGATATTATTTTTAATTATTACTTTGGCAATAATCGCCGTAATTGTTTTGATTACCGAGGCACAAAGAAATGTGCCGGTTTCATACGCTCGTCGTTCACGCGGAGTTCATTCTTATTCGAGCCTAAATACTTATTTACCAATCAAGGTTAATACTGCCGGTGTTATTCCAATCATTTTTGCGATGAGCATGATGGTAGTGCCGGGAGTCGTTTCCCGTTTTTTGGAAAGTGCTTCAAGCCAATGGCTGGCAGGCGCGGCCAAAGCAACTTCCGATTTGTTTAAAAATAATCTATTTTATGGTGCAATGTATTTTATTCTTGTCGTGCTTTTTACTTATTTTTATACCTACGTTGTTTTCAAACCTGATCAAATTGCTGAAAATCTACAAAAGCAAGGCGGGTTTATTCCTGGAATTAGGCCGGGAAGCGAAACCATTCACTATCTGGGAAATATTATCACCAGGATTACTCTAACTTCATCGTTGTTTTTGGGAGTAATTGCCGTTTTACCATTTATTATGCAGGCAGCAACAAACGTAAACACTCTGGTCATTGGTGGAACTGGCATCCTGATTGTGGTGTCCGTGGTTATTGAAACAATGAATCAATTGCAAGCTCAATTAACAATGCATACGTATGACCAATACTAAAAGAAAAGCTATCGTCATATTAGGGTTTCCTGCCTCCGGTAAAGGCACCCAAGCGGAAATTTTAGCTAACAGAATCAAGGCCGAAATTTTTGGGGTCGGCGAATTGGTTCGGGACGAGATGAAAAATGGCGATAAAAATAGCCAACGGGTAAAAATAATCAAGGAACTTTACGACCATGGCGAGCCACAAAAAGATGAAATAGTTGAAAAGTTAATCGAAAATGTTGTTTCGAAAACTTCGGGGAATTTAATTTTTGATAATTATCCGTTCTCAAAAAATCAGATACGTTTCTTTGAAACTGTTGTCAAAAAATACAATTTTGAACAGCCAATTATTATTTTTATCGACATTGACCCAGAATCGTCAATCAAGCGTGTCAGCAAACGCTTGGTTTGTGATAATTGTAAAAAAATATTTATGGCTGCCAGTCTTGGTGGTAAATGTGACCGATGCGGTGGACATTTAATTCAACGCCCTGATGATACAGCGAAAATTATGCAAGAAAGAGTTGAGCATGCTAAGTCACGAATTGATTTAGTAATGAAACATTTTGAAGGTGAAGGGAGTGTCCATATAATTGATGGCGAAAAAACTGTGTCGCAAGTGGCTAAGCAAATTGAGAAAGTATTGTGATGGAAAGGCTATCAAAAACACAAGTCGCCAATCTGCGAGTCTCTGGAAAAATATTAGCCTCGGCTTTGCACGAGGCCGTTTCTTATGTCAAACCAGGAATAACAACCCGATCACTCGATGAAATTGCTGAGAGAAGTCTTCGCCGCCAGGGGGCAATACCATCATTTAAAAATTATAAAGTTATTGGTGCTGGCCGTTATCCTGCGTCTCTCTGTGTTTCGGTTAACGATGAGTTGGTTCATGGGGTACCTCGAATTGACAAGATATTAAAAGATGGTGATATAGTATCGCTAGATTTAGGCGCAAATTATCAAGGAATGTTTACCGATATGGCAGTGACAATCGGTGTTGGAAAAATTGACTTAGCTAACAAAAAGCTGATTGAAATTACCAAAAATGTTCTTAATGAGGCGATAAAATTTCTTAAACCTGGAAAAAAAATTGGTGATTTAGGGCGTTTTATCGAAAGTTATATTAAAAAAACTGGTTATGTTGTCATTCGTGATTTGGTTGGGCATGGCATTGGTCTTGCTCCGCATACAGATCCACAAGTTCCGAATTTTGGTCAGCAAAATAGCGGTCCAATGATTGATGAAGGTATGATTTTGGCAATTGAACCCATGGTTTCAACACATAATCACAAAATAAAAACAGCCAAAGATGGCTGGACAATTAAAATGGAGAAAGGTCAGTATTGCGCCCACTTTGAACACACAGTAATGATTACTAATAATGGCGCGGAAATTGTTACTAAATAGCTGATATTTCAATTTTTGAAAAAAAGCGCCCATGCAGTTTGTTAGCACCAGGACGAACATAATAAATCCGAAAGTCTTGACTCAAATAAAAATTCATGCTAAAATTTATTAGATGAGAGATTTAGATGTTATTCAAGTCGAAGGAACAATCGAAGAAACTCTGCCGAATTCAACGTTTTTGGTAAAGTTAACATCAGGACAAACAATTCTGGCCTATCTATCAGGTAAGATGAAGCAGAATTTTATTAAAGTGATGGCCGGTGACAAAGTCAAAGTGGCTCTGACACCTTACGACTTAACCAAAGGCAGAATTACTTCAAGAGAAAAAGTTTCAAGTTAAGTTTTTCCTCGGGAACTTTTTCTATTTTTGTTTGATCGCTGAATTGTAAATTTATTACTGTTATGAAAGTAAAACCATCTGTTAAAAAAATTTGTAGTAAGTGCAAAATTGTCGTTCGGCGCAAAAAAGGTGATTCGACTGCTGCAACAATGCACCGGACGGTGTTTGTAATTTGTACCAATCCTAAACATAAACAGAGGCAGGGATAATGGTGAGACTGACCGGAATTGAAATTCCAGACGAGAAAAGAATCGAAGTTGCTTTAACTTACATATTTGGGGTTGGCCTTTCAACAAGTAAAAAAATTTTGCTTGAAGCAGAGATTGACCCGAATATCCGAACAGCGAAACTTAAGACCGAAGAATTAGAGAAAATACGTCAAATAATCACTCAAAAATATAAAATTGAAGGGGATTTGAAATCAGAAATTAGCCAGAATATTAAACGCCTAAAAGAGGTTGGCACGTATCGAGGCGCCCGTCACACAAAAAATCTTCCGGTCCGGGGCCAGAGAACACGGACAAACGCTAGAACAAAACGCGGTAAAAAAGTTACAGTCGGCAGCGGCCGTAAAAAAGCAGCGGAAAAAACATAATCAGATTAAAAATTAAAGATAAAAGATAAAAAAATTTCTTGAGTCTTGAATCTGGTAGCTTAAATCTTATCATATGGCAACAAAAACAACAAAAACTGTTTTAAAGAAAAAACGTGCGATACTACCAGTTGTATCTGGCAATGTTTATATTCAATCATCCTTTAATAATACAATTGTTACAGTCACCGATGAAACAGGCGGGGTAATTGCTTGGGCTTCGGCCGGATCGATTGGATTTAAGGGCTCAAAAAAATCTACACCGTATGCTGCCTCATTAGCCGCCTCAGCCTCAATAGAAAAGGCTAAACTACGAGGATTGCGTAAGGCAAAAATTTTTATTTCTGGCGTCGGTTCCGGCCGTGATTCCGCAATACGAGCTTTCCACAATGCTAGTATCGAAGTTGAATTAATTAAAGACATGACTCCGATGCCACATAACGGCTGTCGCCGGAAAAAAATTAGGAGAGTATAAGCATGCAGAATGATTGTCGAAAATGTCGTAGAGAGGGTATAAAACTTTTTCTCAAAGGTGAAAAGTGTTTTTTGCCTAAATGTCCCGTAACCTTGCGGCCTTACGCTCCGGGACAGCATGGTCCGACATCTTTTACAAAACTTTCAGAATTCGGAAAGCAGTTGCGTGAGAAACAAAAAGTAAAAAAAGTTTATGGTCTTTCAGAAACTCAGTTGAAAAATTATTACCTTAAGGCAGCCAAAAAGACTGGAGACACAAGTGAAAATATTATTCTTTTTCTTGAATCTCGTCTTGACAGCCTTGTTTACCGGCTAAACATTGCGCCATCGCGGTCTGCTGCCAGACAACTGGTTAGCCATCGAAATTTTATGATTGATGGTAAAAATGTTGATATTGCTTCAATTTTGGTTACACCCAAGAATGAGGTATCTATTAAAAATATCAATAAAATTAAATCTGATCAAAAAATTCAACCGCCATCGTGGATAGACCTTAATCAAAAAAAAGGTACATTTAAACTCAAGCACTTACTTTCTAAGGACGAACTTGAATTACCATTTGATATTAATTTAGTTATTGAATACTACTCAAGGTAAAAAAGGAGATAGCATGGATTTGTTAGTTGAAATTCCAAAAATTAAAGAAAAAGTGATTGATGAAACAAGATCAATCTTCGAAATCGAGCCACTGAGTCCTGGTTACGGAGCGACTCTTGGAAATGCACTTCGAAGAGTTCTTCTATCTTCTCTTTTGGGAACGGCTATTTCATCGATAAAGTTGGAAGGTGCCGCACATGAATTTTCAGCCATTCCGCACGTAAAGGAAGATATGATTGAGATAATCATGAATTTGAGAAAAATTAATTTCAAGTCGCACAGTACTGACCCAGTTACAATTGAACTTTCAGCCAAAGGACCAAAAAAAGTTTTTGCTAAGGATTTTCGTGCGGTATCAGAAGTTGAAATTTTAAATCCAGAAGAGCAGATCGCCACATTGGATAAAGGAGCTAACTTCAATTTGGAAGTTACTCTTGAACAAGGACGCGGGTATCGGCCGACAGAGGATAAACAAATTGAAAAGGGCGACATCGGCCGAATAACCGTTGACAGTGTTTTCTCGCCAGTGAGACTGGTTAATTTTAAAATCGATCACACCCGAGTCGGTCAGATGACGAACTATGACAAAATTGAGCTAGAGGTTGTGACAAACGGTAGCATAGTTCCCCGTGACGCCTTAACGCAAGCAGCTAAAATTTTAGTCGAATGTTTTAATTATATCGCTGTTGGCAAGTCTTCGGATGAAGAAATTACGGAAAAAACGCCTGATTCCGGTTCGTCTGATGCCAAATTGGAACTGGCCGCAATGGACCCGAAAACAAAAATAGAAGATTTAAATCTTTCAGCCAGAACGATCAATGCGCTTATCAGCTCGGGAATAAAAACTATTGCAGGCCTTAAAAGAATGAGTGATTTAAAGCTTTCTGAAATCAAAGGCCTGGGGAAAAAAGGTTTTGATGAAGTTAAAACAATGCTGGGCTAAACTATGTTAAGTAGAAAACTGGGCAGAAAAATTGCGCATCGAAAATCACTTCTGCGAAATCTTGCAGCTTCTTTGGTATTGTACGAAAAAGTTGATACGACCAAAGCTAAAGCGAAAGAGTTGCGTCCCGAAGTTGAGAAATTGATTAGTTTAGCAAAAAAGCAGAATCTAGGCAGTTATCGAAAACTTTTAAGCTACTTTTATGACAAGAACGCCGCTAAGAAGGTTTATCACGAACTATCAGCTCGTTATGAAAATCGAAGTTCAGGTTTTATTCGTCTTTACCATATAAAGAATCGTTTAGGCGATAACTCAGAGATGATTAGGCTTGAACTTATTGATCGTAAGGTTTTTATTGCGGAAAAGAAAACCGCGGCTAGTAAAACGAAAGATGAAATAAAAGATACTAATCAAAAAATTGATAAGAAAACCCTAAGAGCGCAAAAAAATCTAGAAAAACTGACAACGACGCAGGAAAAAGCTGGAATCGTAACGTCAGTCAGAACCAAAGCGGCTAGAAAGACTGGTGTCTGATGAAAAAAATTGAAAATTATATCGAAAAAGAAAAATATTACCTGGTTGATGCGAGCAAGGATACACTCGGGAGAATTTCAACCAAAATAGCGGTTTTGTTGACTGGAAAGAATTCGGTAAATTATAGACCAAATATAATTGCAAATAATGTTGTAGTGGTCATAAACGCAGATAATGTCCATCTTTCTGGGACAAAAGAATTGTCCAAACAATATTTCCGTCATTCTGGTTTTCATGGCGGAATAAAAATAACAAATTTTTCCAGATTGAAAAAGGAAAAGCCCGAAGAATTGATCAGAAAAGCTGTAAAGGGAATGTTGCCGAAAAACCGATTGCAATTAAAAATCATTAAAAATTTAAAAATTTTTGCCGCTAATCAGCATCCGTATAAAATCTCGAAGGATAAAAATGACGATTGAAAGTAAAATTAAATATTATTATGGGACTGGTCGAAGAAAAAGTGCTGTTGCCCGCGTCAGAATAATGTCTGGTAAAGGCAAATACGTTATTAATGATAAAGAATCAACTATTTCTGAAGATGCTATAGCCCCATTAAAACTAGTTGGTAAATTTGCTGACACCGATGTTTCGATTAAAGTCACTGGTGGCGGCAAAATGAGTCAAGTAGAGGCTATTCGACACGGGATATCTAGAGCACTAATTTTGCAAAATCCTGAATTTCGTCCAACTCTGAAAAAGGCCGGCTTTCTGACTCGTGATCAAAGAGAAGTTGAACGCAAAAAACCTGGCCTAAAAAAAGCCCGCCGGGCACCACAGTGGTCTAAGCGATAAATTAATTACGTGTTGCACAGGATCGAAAAAATTAACGAACTATTAAAACAGCAACTTTCGTTGCTTGTATTTCAGGACTTTCCCAATGAAATAATATCGATAAATTTTGTATACACTAACAAAGATCTGTCGGAATCAAAGATCTATGTAAATGTCTATTCCGGCCATCAATCGGTTTACGATGAGTTGAAATATCTATCAGGAAAATTCCGTAAAGAACTAGCTGGGAAACTTTTTATTAGAAAAATTCCGAAATTGCAATTTATTAAAGATGAAAAGCAGGGTTCCATTGATCGGATTGAAGAAATTTTGGAGAAAAAATAGCGTTCGCTATGGTTGCGAACGCTTAGACTGGTGGGATTTTTTCGGGTGGCATCAACCTGGTGTCGCAGAGATGACAAGTCGCCGGTTTTGTGGGACATTCGCTGCACTGCTCGTGTCCGCAAGCCGGACAAACCAGCCTACCGCTTTCTGGCTGCGAGCCAGTGACAGGGTCAGCGCCGCAATCTGTGCATACCTTGGGTAGATTTATTGAGTAGCGGCAGCCACAAATGATGCACTCGACAGCTGATTGAACAATCGACACCGTTACCACCTCCGAACATTAAGATATCTGATTATGCCGCTCATAACGCAATTTAAGCATATTATAATAAATATTTCAACAGATAACGTTCACAAAAGTCCCTTTTTCTGATATCATAAAGACATGATGCGACTGAAAGCAAAATTGTTCTTTCTTGCTAGCATTTGTTTTTTTGCATTGGCTAGTTTTATTTTAACGGTTTTCAACCATAATCCTTTCAGCGCCGGGTATTCAGTATTCGTCATTTTCTACCTGTCGTTATTTGTAACGTTGACCGGAATCATTAGTTTTATTATCATGTTCATAAAATCACATATAACTTCAAGCGTCATCCTAAAAGAATATTTTTGGCCGTCAGCACGACAAGGTGCAGTTCTGGCTTTAATTCTGACCGTTCTTTTGCTCCTTCGAGGGTTAAGGACACTGGATTTTTGGGTTGGTGTTCCGTTAGCGGTGGCGATACTTTTACTCGAATTATTCTTTCGCGGAAATAAATTTAAAAAGACACGGTAATGATAAAGGGTAATTTACATCCCATATCCAGTTTAGTCCGCCAAGCGGTCAAGATCTTTGAACCGCTGGGTTTTGAGGTCTTCGAGGGTCCCGAAGTCGATAGTGAATGGTATAACTTTGATGCCTTAAATATGCCTGCCGACCATCCTGCCAGAGATATGCAAGATACATTTTGGCTGACTGATGGCAGAGTTCTTCGGACGCAAACTTCTAATGGTCAAGTGCGTTATGGAGAAAAACATAAACCGCCGTTTCGAATTCTCTCTCCCGGACAAATTTACCGGAATGAAGCAACTGATTACAAACATGAAATGTCTGTATTTCAACTTGAGGGTTTGTATGTTGACAAAGGTGTCAAAGTTGGACATTTATTTTATACCTTGGAGTATTTTTTTAAGAAAATGTACGGGCCAGATACCGAAGTTAAATTCGTACCGAGTTTTTTCCCTTTCGTCGAGCCGGGTTTTGAAGTCAGTGCGAGACATAATGACAAATGGCTGGAGTTATTGGGTGCTGGCATGGTTCATCCAAGAGTGATTAAAAATATGGGACAGGACCCGAAAAAATATTCCGGCTTTGCTTTTGGGATGGGAGTAGATCGGTTGGTAATGTTGAAATATGGCATTGAGGATATTCGTCTTTTGCGTAGCGGTGATTTGCGATTTTTAAAGCAATTCTAAGATGAAAATACTTAAAAGCTGGCTAAAAGATTTTGTTTCAAGCGATATCAGCGATGATGAACTGGTAGAAATTTTGACCTTGGCCGGTCTTGATGTTGCGAGTATTACTTCCGGTATTGACGAGAATATAATTGTCGGCAAAATAAAAAGTATAAAAACTCATCCAAGCGCTGACAAATTACAAATTGTCATTGTTAATACCGGGAAAGAAGATTTGCAAATTGTCTGTGGGGCAAAAAACATCAAAATTGGTCAACTCGTGCCATTGGCTCTACCGGGTGCTTGTGTTGCTGGTACAAATATAGTAAAGGCAAACATCCGAGGCATCGAGTCAGCGGGTATGATGTGCAGCGAACGCGAACTAAGTCTTGGCCAGGATCATAGCGGCATATTTATTTTGCCAGGTGAATACGAAGTGGGAAAAAAGCTTTCGGAATATTTAGGCGGCGATACAGTAGTTGATTTAGATGTCACTGCTAATCGTGGTGATTGCCTTTCACATCTTGGCATTGCCCGCGAAGTAGCAGCGGCTAAAAATCTGCAAATTAAAAAAGAACCAATTAGCCTTAAACACTCAATTCTTGAACATTCATCGGCTAAAATTTCCTTTGACGTTAAAAATCCTGATCTTTGTCCACAATATTTTGCCAGGGTGATAACAGGGGTCAAAATTGGCCCTTCTCCGGAGTGGCTTCAACAGCGGCTGATCGACTGCGGCACCAAACCAATTAATAATGTTGTCGATGTTACAAATTATATTCTTTTGGACCTCGGGCATCCCCTTCACGCGTTTGACTGGAAAAAAATAAAAAAATCTACGATTATTGTTAGAACGGCAAAGAAGACTGAACGTATCGTCACGCTGGATAATGAGATTCGAAACTTAGGTTCAGAAATGCTGGTGATTGCTGATAGCACTAAACCGATTGCAATTGCCGGTATAATGGGGGGGGAAAATTCCGAAGTCGATGAGACAACCGAAACAGTGGTACTGGAGGCGGCTGAATTTGATCGGAAAAATATTCGTAAAACTTCCAAGGATTTAAATCTTTCCACTGTGGCCAGTTACAGATTTGAACGCGGAGTTGACTTTGGTGCTATCGAGTATGCCATTAATAAAGCAGCTGATTTGATAGTAAAAACCGCTGGCGGCAAATTGATGCAAGGAATCGTTCAGTCAGGTACACCATCTGACAAAATCACAATAAAAATCGAATATGATCTAATCAATCAACTCTTGGGCCTCAAATTAAACGAAGAAGACATCGACCATATTCTTCGGCATTTAGGGTTTTCTATTTCCGCTGGCATAGCAGAAGTTCCCTCCTGGCGTCACGATATTTCAATTTGGCAGGATATAGCCGAGGAAATCGGCCGAATTATCGGATATGATGCAATTCGACCGGAAATCCTACCCAAGACTGCTCGTCCCGGCAAATCTGCCTATTACTTCAAGGAAAAACTTAAAGATTTTCTGGTTTCATCTGGCTACACCGAGACAATGAATTACCCGTTTTTATCGGAAGATGATATTGTTGCCGCTAAATTAAACGTCAAAAATCTGTTGGAAATTTCTAACCCTATTCAGCCAGAAAATAAATACTTACGTAATTCTCTTGTCCCCGGACTTTTAAAAAATATCGCCAAAAATCCTTCGTTTGATCAGATAGCAATATTTGAAATCGGCCATATTTTTAGCAAAACTAGCGAGTTCACGAATTTAGCGATTGCTACTGCTGGAAAATCGTTAGAATTGCATGACAAAACTATCGCCAAATTGGCTCTAGAGTTTAAGATTGCAGAAAAAGAATTCAAAATTTCGCAATTCACTCGTGATGAACTAATTCGATATAAAGTTAAGAAACCAGCGGTGGAAGTGACGGAAATTATCTTATCAAAAATTGTCGAAAACAAGAAAATAGATCAGAGTATCGTACTGAAAACCGCAAGTGGAAAAATTTTATATCGTGGTGTTTCTAAGTATCCGGCAATAACTCGTGATTTGGCTTTTGTAGTTGATAAAAAATTAGATATTAAAAAAGTTTCAGACGATATTTATGCCGTATCAGAGCTAATTAACCGAGTGGAACTTTTTGATGAATTTGCTTCGGAAAAATTTGGAATTGGCAAAAAAAACATCGCTTTCCATATTTGTCTGCAATCAAAGTATAAAACCTTAAAAGATAGTGAAGCCGAAGATGTGATAAAAGCAATTATTAAATCTATTGAAAGAAAATATAAAGCAAAATTGAGAGGATGATATGAAAAGAATCTTAATTTCTGAAACTAGAACAAAGGTTGGCGAAGAAGTGAAAATTTCCGGCTGGGTTAATACTCGACGCGATCACGGGAAAATTATTTTTATCGATATTCGTGATATGAGCGGTCTTATCCAAGTTGTTTTTGTGCCAGGATCCAAGGCCTACGAAAAAATTTCCGATGTTCGGCCTGAATGGGTTTTGACGATCGATGGTGAGATAAAAAAACGTCCCGAAAAAATGGTTAATAAAGATTTATTAACAGGCGTTGTTGAAATGGAGGCTGCAGATGTCGAGATATTAAATCAGGCGAAAACTCCACCGTTTGAAATCGACAAAGATACTTCCAAAGTCGATGAAGAGTTAAGGTTAAAATATCGCTATTTGGATCTGCGTAGCGATCGGATGGCAAAAAATATCACGTTACGTCATGAAATTACAAAGTTTATCCGCGAATATCTTTATAAAAAAGATTTTCGGGAGATTGAAACTCCATTTTTGACCAAATCAACCCCGGAGGGCGCCCGCGAATATATCGTTCCTTCGCGGCTTTATCCCGGCGAATTTTATGTTTTACCGCAAAGCCCGCAACAGTTCAAGCAGCTTCTGATGGTTGCTGGCATGGAGCGTTATTTTCAGATAGTTCGCTGTTTTCGCGATGAAGATCAGCGTGGTGACCGTCAACCGGAATTTACCCAGCTTGATATCGAAATGAGCTTTGTTAAACAGGAAGATATATTTGAACTTGTAGAATCGTTGATGATTGAAATGGCAAAAAAACTTATTCCAGAAAAGAAAATTACTAAAGTGCCGTTTCCAAGAATCAGCTATGCGGAAGCGATGGAAAAATACAAGACCGACAAACCTGATCTGCGAGCCGATGAAAATGATAAAAATGAATTAGCATTTGCCTGGATTATTGATATGCCAATGTTTAAATATTCAAAAGCTGATAAAAAAATTGTCTCAACGCATCATTTATTTACTTCTCCAAATGTTGCAGATATCGAACTGTTGGACAGCGATCCGGAAAAGGCACGGGCCTACCAGTATGATCTTTCGCTTAACGGATTCGAAATTTTTAGCGGGTCAATTAGAATTCATAATCGAAACTTACAACAAAAGATTTTTGATCTTCTCACAATTCCAAAAGTTGAGGCAAAGCGTCGTTTCGGTCATATGCTTGAAGCTTTTGAATATGGAGCGCCACCACATGGTGGAATCGCTGCCGGGCTTGACCGGATTGCCACTATCTTTGCCGGAGAAGAAGTGATACGAGAAGTCATGGCTTTTCCAAAGACTGGTGACGCGCGCGACCCGATGATGGGAGCGCCATCAGCGGTATCCGAGCAACAATTAAAAGATGTTCATATTGAGTTATCAGAGGAAGCTAAAGGTAAGGCGCTGAAAACCGCCGACACACAAACAAATGACTAATATCAGACTAAATAAATATCTTTCAGAATCTGGCGTTTGTTCACGGCGCAAAGCCGACGAGTTAATTGCTGGTGGGGTAGTTTGTATTGATGGCAGGACGGCTAAAATCGGGAATTCAATAAATCCCAAAATTAATTTCGTGACAGTTGATGGGAAAGAAGTGAAGAGAAAAACTTCGAATCAATATTTTGCATTTTACAAGCCCAAAGGTATTATATCTTCACTTTCCGATGAGCAGGGCGAAGGAATTTCCAAATTTCTACCGAAGGATTCTAGGCTGTTTCCTGTTGGAAGACTTGACAAAGATTCTGAAGGCCTATTGATTTTAACTGATGATGGCGATTTTGCCAACGAGCTTAATCATCCGAGTAATATTAAAGAAAAAGTCTATCAATTGGAATTTGTCAGTAAACCAACAAGAGTCGGGAAAGAGGGAATTATCAGGACATTTAAATTTGGCGTCAAGTTTCATGGCGAAAATTATAAAGTTGATCGTGTAAAATTTGTCGCTAAAAATAAGCTTGAAGTTATAATTCATGAAGGCAAAAATCGTCAGCTTCGAGTAATTGCTGGAAAAATTGGTTTGGAGATTTCAAAATTGGTCAGATCAAAAGTTGCAAAATTGTATTTATCGAAACTTAAACTCCATCCGGGAGAGCTTAAAAAAATTTCCAAAAATGACGTCTTATGATCTTAAAACCATTAATAATTTTGTCACTGGTTTATAATTTGGTCGGTTTTTCTCTATCCTCCGGAAAGATTGATCAGAAAATCGCCAGTTTTTACAGCAATGAGAATGTTTCCTCCGCCAAAGCTGGAAATATGAGTCAGCAAATACCCGATATTTTACAATTGCCAGAAATTCGCTCTGGAGCGCCAGAAGCCTATATTAATACCAGAGAGTATATACTAGTTGATCTGGAAAGTGGTGAAATACTAAACCAAAAAGATCCTACAAAACGCGTACCGATAGCCTCGACGACGAAAATAATGTCAGCAATCGTTGCGCTTGAAAACTACAGCCTTAATGAAGTAGTGACTATTCCAGCCCCGGCCACAACCCAGGCCGGTGCCGACGCAAATTTAAGAGTCGGCGAAAAAATTTCAGTTTTAGAACTTCTTTATTGCATGCTGATTAAATCAGGCAATGATTCAGCCTACGCGCTTGCCTCGTATATGGACAAAAGTGAAAAGAGAGATATTGACACTTTTGTTAAGAAAATGAACCAGAAAGCCGAAGAATTAGGAATGGAGGATACAAACTACTTAGATCCGGCTGGTCTGGATGCCAGCGGCTACTCTTCAGCTAATGATTTGGCGATAATCACCCGTTATGCTCTTAAAAATTCGACTTTCAGAAAAATTGTAGCTACAACCGATTATGTTGCTACAAATATTGACAAGACGATTTATCACGTTCTAAAAAATTCTAATCGTTTAGTTGATGAGTATCAATATCCGGGCGCAATTGGGGTTAAAACCGGTTTTATGCCTGAAGCCAGTCACTGCCTGGTTGGCGCTGCGGAAAGAAACGGCCATGGATTAATTGTCGTTATTTTAGGAACATACCAAGATACCGCCTCTGCTTCGGCTGATGAAGCTCGCAAGTTGCTCGACTGGGGTTTTGATAACGTAATTTGGAAAGACTAATTAAATAGATTGTTTTCCTCTAGTGCTTTGGCGGCAGCAGCAATTTGCGCTTGCTGTTTGGAGTTTCCCTCACCATCGCCGACTTTTTTCTTACCTATATAGACGCCTACAATAAATTTTTTGTTGTGGTCTGGGCCGGTTTCTGATATCGTTTCGTAAGTAGGAGTGATAGAGAACTTTTCTTGAGCAATTTCCTGTAATTGACTTTTGGCATCAATATAATGCTGATTCTCTAATATTTCATCAAGTTTGTAGATAATATGCTCTTCGACGAACTTTTTTGCCTCGTTATAGCCTTGATCTATATAGATGGCACCGATTAATGCCTCTAAAGCATTCGCTAAAATTAAATCTCTGGCTTTCCCGCTATTTTTAGCCTCACCGCGACTGACGCAAATATATTCGTCCATGCCTATCCGACGGGCTTCAGCTGAGAGAGATTCACCTTTGACTAATGCGCTTCTCCATGAAGTCATTTCGCCCTCGGGACGATCATATTTAGCAAATAGATTTTCAGTTACAGCCAATTCCAAAACGGCATCACCCAAGAATTCAAGCCGTTCGTTTTGCTTAAGTCCAGCACTTCTGTGCTCGTTAAGATAGGAACGGTGAATAAAAACTTGACAAAGTAAATTCTTGTCAGAAAAATTCAACTTTAAATTTTTTGCAAAATCGTCAATTTTTTCCAGCATTTTCCACTTCCTGCCTGCCGGTAGGCACGGCCTTCTTTTCAATAATATCCTTATGATTGTCATAAACTGTTCCCAAAACTCCGTTAATGAATTTCGAAGAGTTATCATTGCCAAATTGTTTCGATAGCTCGACTGCTTCATTAATTGAAACTTTTGCCGGAACGTCATTTGAATAAAAAAGCTCAAAAATTGAAATTTCTAGAATTGATTTGTCGATACAGGAGATTTGCTCAATTGGCCATTCGGGAGCACAAACTTCAATTTCTTTTTCCAGCTCGTCTTTTTTTTCGCAAATTCCTTTGATCGTATTCTTGACGAACTCAATGTCTATGTCGTCCCTAAATTCAGCAATGCTTCGCTCAAGAATTTCCGAGATATTAGAATCAGGGCGAAAATTCCATTCATAAATTGCTTGCATAGTAACCATTCGGGAGAGATGTCGGTTCATATTTGTCCCTGCCTGCCGGCAGGCAGGCGCTCCAAAATATTTATTTACCTTCTTCTTTAACTTCTTCATGAACTTCAGGCTTCTTTTCAGTCTCCATCACCTTCTTACCGCGATATGTCCCGCAATTATAGCAAATCTGGTGTCTTGTCTTTGGCTCATGACACTTTTCACAGTAAATATAATTACTGGACGAAAGTTTAATTTGATGACGACGCTGTCTTGTCCGGCTTTTACTGCTTTTCTTTTTGGGCTCAGCCATAATAAAAGTTTAAAGCTTAAAACTCAAAGTGTAAATAATGGAATTTACTTTATCAGTATGACAAAAAATGACAAAAAATTCAAGCCTAAACCACAATGCTGACAATTTTGCCCTTTACATAAATGAATTTCTTGATGCCGGATTTAGGAATCCAGCCCTTGGTCTTTTCCGATGCAAGTGTAATTTCTTTAATTTTACTTTCAGACTCATCGGGTGAAACCTCAATTTGATCGCGGACTTTGCCATTAATTTGAATAGCGATGTTGATTTTTTCGCTAGCGATTATACTACTGTCGTAACTTGGCCATTTGGATGCCGTAATGTCTTTATTTACCAGAATTCCATACATTTCTGCGGATATATGCGGAGCAATCGGATATAGAAGCTGAATAATTTTTGTCATAGAATCTTTTGAAATCATTTTTTCTTTACTGACAAAATTTGCCATTTCCATCAATCCTGAAACGGCTGTATTAAAATGAAAAGAGTCAAAATCTTCGCTGATTTTTTTAATCGTTCGGTTAACAAAGCGTTTCAAATCGATAGTTTCATCATTGGATACAAAATCTAATAGTTGCCAAAAACGCTTAAGAAAACGATCAACGCCACCAATGCTTGATGAATTCCAGACAGCAGCTTCATTGTAGGGTCCAATAAACAAAATATAGGTACGCAATGTATCGGCACCATATTTTTCAACAATCGAATCAGGATTAATTACATTTCCGAATGATTTACTCATTTTCTGATGGTCAGCCCCCAAGATCATGCCATGTGAAATTCTTTTATTATATGGCTCCGCACCCTGAACCAGTTTTAAATCCGCTAAAAATTTATACCAAAAACGCGAGTAGAGAAGATGAAGAGTTGTGTGCTCCATTCCGCCGTTATAAACATCAACCGGCATCCAATAATCCATTTTTTCGCGAGATGCAAATTCCTGATCGTTTTTTGGATCAAGATACCGTAAAAAGTACCAACTGGATCCGGCCCAGTTCGGCATGGTATCAGTTTCACGTTTTGCCATGCCATCACATTTTGGACAAGTAGTATTAACCCAATCGATAATCTCGGCTAGTGGAGATTCTCCGGTATTTGTTGGATGATATTTCTCAACATCGGGCAATATTACAGGTAGTTGATCTTCCGGCACCGGTACAATTCCACATTTTTCACAATGAATGAGCGGGATCGGCTCGCCCCAATAATGCTGGCGGGAAAAAATCCAATCACGCAGTTTATAGTTGATAGTAAAATCGCCATGATCTGATTCTTTCAATTTTTCAGTAATTTGTTTCTTGGCTTCGCCGGATGATAAACCATCAAAACCATCAGAGTTCATCAAGACGCCATATTCGATTAAAGCACAATCCGGTTGACTTTTGATTTTCGATTTTTGATTTTCGATTAGAGAAATTACTTCTATAATTTCAATTCCATATTTTTTAGCAAAATCAAAATCTCTTTGATCGTGAGCCGGGACAGCCATCACTGCACCGGTGCCATAGTGGCCCAAAACGTAATCAGCGACCCAAACCGCAACTTCTTCCCCATTAATAGGATTAATTGCCTTAACTCCCTTTAGTTCTACACCGGTTTTCTCTTTTTGTAATTCAGTTCTCTCCAGGTCTGATTTGTTTTGCGATTTGATGATGTATTCTTCAACCTCTTTCAGGTTTGAGATATTAGATTTTAGTTTCGAGATTAGCTCATGTTCGGGCGCCAGAACTACCCAAGTACAACCAAATAATGTGTCAGCCCGAGTAGTGTAGACATCAATTTTTTCCCTTGAATCCTTTAAGTCAAAAATGATGTTTGAACCCTCAGAGCGCCCGATCCAGTTAATTTGGCTGGTTGCAACACTTTCGGGATAATCGACTGTTTTAAGGTCATCAATTAATCGATCGGCATAGGCAGTGATACGCAAAAGCCATTGTTTTTGCCTTCTTTTTTCGACCTGACTTTGGCATCTTTCGCAAAGTCCGGCTACAACTTCCTCATTCGCTAAACCAGTTTTACAAGACGGACACCAGTTTATTGGAATCTCATCTTGATAAGCAAGTCGGTGGGTGGTATTATTATCATCGGCAATTTTAATTAATTTGCCATTGACCATTCCGTGTTTATAAAACTGCAAAAATATCCACTGTGTCCAGCGATAATAACTTGAATCGGTCGTATTGATTTCTCTTGACCAATCAAAAGAAAAACCCATCTTTTGCATTTGCTGACGAAAGACAGCAACATTTCGTAGTGTTATTTGCTGTGGCTTTTTGCCTTCTTTTATCGCAGTATTTTCTGTCGGTAATCCGAATGCATCGTAACCAATCGGATAGAGAACGTTGTAGCCCTCAAGACGCTTCTTTCGCGAGTAGGCATCTAGAGCGGAGTATGAGCGAGTGTGACCGACATGTAATCCATCGCCTGATGGGTAAGGAAATTCAACCAGCGCGTAAAGTTTTTCCTTCGTGCTATCATCGATGGTTTCAAAAGTCTTTTGATCCAGCCAAATTTTCCGCCATTTTTCTTCAATTTTTTTAGGATCATATTCATTCATGACGCTACCAAGCCATTAAAAACTCTCTGCTTTATATATCAAATTTTAGCAAAATTTACCGGTTTTAACAAGCAAATAAATTTGTGTTATAATGATAGAGAAAGGAGCAAAATGAACTTAAATAGTTTTTTTCAAATTTCTGTCAGTATTTTTAGCATTGTAGGAACGGTTTTTATGATCGTGCTTCTTGTCTGGGCGATTATCATTCGAATTCAAATCGGTAAATTAATCAAGAAATTTGAAGATATTGCCGTGATGGCAAAAACTACAACTAATGAATTTAAGGAATTTATTGAGAGAACGATCGCTTCCTTGGAAAAATTTAAGCAGAGCATCCTAACTTTTGAATTTATTCGAAAAATGGCAACGGAAGTGATATCATTAATGAAGAATAACAAAAAAGGAGAGTAAATGGACAAAACAACAAAGAGGGTAATTATTGGGGCATCGGTTGGCGTTCTGGCAGGAGCGATAGCCGGAGTGCTTTTTGCGCCTAAGTCGGGAAAAGAAACCAGAAAAGATATCGCAAAATATCTTCATGAGATGAAAGAGAAGATTGCGGAAGAGCTGTCGAAGGCAGGCAAAATTACTAAAGAAAAATACGACGAGGTCGTTGAAAAAATTGTTAAAATTTATGAAGTTGAAAAGAAAATTACCCAAAAGGATTCCGCCGATATTAAAGACAAACTTCAGAAGAATTATCAAGAAGTCGCCAAAATCGCCTCCAAACCGGCAAAGAAATAATTTATGTTCAAATGAAAAACCGGCTCAAGTGCCGATTTTTGTATGTGAAAGACTAATTTTGGATGTGATTTACCTCCAAAACGATTGGGCGCGGTAACTCGAGCAGGAGCAGCTACGGCAGAGATTTCTAATATAATTATAATAATTCACGTCGTAGCCGCCATAGCTGTAACCGTTACGGACACAGCTGTCGGCGTAGCAATCATAGCAACCGACAGAGTAATATAGTTGCTTATATGTTGATGTAGATGGTTGTGTCGTTGTGCCGGATGTGCTACTGCCTGGCGTCGTGGTTGACTTTATTGACGAGGACGAGGGGAGATATTTAAAAAATTTATTAATCTGGGGACTAAAACTATACCAGGCGACAATCAGCAGTAGTACAGCGATCATACCAGCGACAAAATCTACTAGCTGTCGCCATTTATTGTTTTTGAGAAATTTTGCCCGGACAATAGACAAAACCACAATTATAGCGATGAGAACAACAACCGCCGACAAACTATTGGCGAGATAATTCACGACATAAATCGCTTCCGGACGCAAGACACTAGAATAAAAATTACTAACTGCACTCCAAAGTTCCTTCATCTGCCTCCTCGCAATTATTTAGCCAATTATACCACCAATGATCAAATTCCCGAAATAACGTAGTTTGACCAATGTGGTGGGTTACTCTCAAATGAATAGTGCCCCCAATTGTTACTTTCTGCTTCACTGTAAATATCGATCTTGAGCGTATCGCCGGCGTTGAAAAAATTACCTAAATCCGCCATGGAATAACTATAAACTATTGAGTCTTTTCCGATACCACTGTTATAAGTGTGAGCCAGGCCGTTGCCGGTAGTAGCAAAGCTCCAATCATCCTCGGTCCCATAAGGGCCGGAGTTATTACAGACAGCATTAAACCAGGGATTATACCAGATTTGGCCGTTGGCGTGGTACTGGATATTAATTTGCATAAAGGCGGTTGTGCCGCCACAATTGTTGCTAGAGTTGGGGTCGACTTCGGTGCTGAATTTTAAATTATAGGTAACAGATTCGATAATATTATCATCAATTGTCTGGCGCGAAGACGGAATTGTTCCACCGAGAGTCCATTTGATATATAATCGTCCGCCACGAACCCCCGTATAGAGATTGTCGAGATCAATTGGCGGATAGTGATAGACGCCACCCGGTGGTCCACCACCCCCAGGCTCGGTAAAATCTCCAAGAGCGTCATCCTTGATTAATGCCAAGGCATTTACAATATCTTCAATTGAATCATTACTGTATCTGCCTTGAATACTGGAGTCTCTCGACGATCCACCTGAACCACCGGATGAACCTGACGCCGCTGACCCGGTCGAACTTGCAACTCCGGTTGATGAAGCCGCTTGACCGCTCTTGGCTTTAATTGCTTGTTTTTTTGCAGCGATAATTTGCGCCGATTTGCCCAACAGTGCCAAATACGGCTTGTTTAACTCCTTTTCGCCGTCAGACATCGGGGAGTCAGTGTGCTCCAAAGTTTTCAGACTCAATGATGTTTTATTTAGCTCCGCGACGTCAAACCCGCCCTTGGAGTGTTTAAATGATATTGAACTCTTAAAAGCATAGCCGTTTATCACTTCACTGTCCTTTGGAATATCAATTAAAAACTCCGTGCCGATTGCAATGACTTCTACGCCGTTTTTTGTGACAATATACTTCTGATTCTCCTTCTTCTCGACTGAGCTATAGGTTTTGCCGTAATTTTGTTCGATTGTGTCATTGGAGTTATCAGTGGTTTTAATTACAACTTCGCTTTCTTGATCGAGAACTACAACCTCAAGATCTAAGAGTAATACTATGTTAGAAGATTTTGCCGTGCGTATTGAATCTCCGACATAAAGCATCTGGTTAGCTGTCGTCGGTAGGAAATCATCAACACCGGCCGGCCGAATCTCAACTGTTCCCTCAAACGAAACTACCGACCCGGCTTTCTGTTTACTTTCATTTGCTACCGGCTGATTGTGATCGCTGCGATCATAAAACCAACGAAAGTAGATGAATAATCCGGCACCGACAACAACCACAAGAAGTGCTAAAAAATAGAATTTCTTGCGTTTTATGTATTCAATAAACATGGAGAATCGTTCATTCACTTCGCCTCCAAACCGGCAAAAAAATAGGTTAAACTGAAGAGATAAAAAACCCGACACAAAAAGTAGCCAGTTTTTTCTTGCGCTTTATCGTTTTTTTAAATCTCCTTCGTGGCCGTGGCCGAGCTTAACAGTTCTTTTTGCCTTGCTTCGGGAATCTTCTGCGATTGACTTGCCGATGTTAGTTATGTCGGTAAAACGACCGTTTTTGTCACGAACAGCGTAGTAATTCTTTTTGCCGATCTTAATTATGTCGCGCTTTGACATATTCCTTCCTTTTTTAATAATCCGCTTCAGCCCAGCAAAAACTTAAAAGCTTCGTAGACCAAAAATGCCGGCCAAAATATGGCTTTAAGGAAGCCAAGTACTCCAATCCAAAAAGTTGTGGCCGAACCAATGTAGTAAACAGCTGCACCAATGAATCCAAACCCATAAATTGCGCCACCGGAAGCATTGCCAGCAATTTTTCCTTTCATTTTTTCCTCCTAATAAAATATATAATTACTATTTTTCCTATCCTCGAAAAAATCTGAAATAATGTAGAAATTGTCCAGCAATTTGGCTAAATTCTTTTTCGGGTCGGAACATTTTTTACCTTTTAATTACCGAGTCACTATTTCTTTCTCCAAAACCAAATCATCGCTTCTTTGAAGAGAATTATCCACCAAAAGAGCCAAAAAACCCAAGAGAAAACCCACCATATCCAAATCCACCAGTTCCACCAATCGAGCCACCAGAACCAACAGGCGATGAGCCAAGGAATAAACCAAACTAACGGGATCCAAAACCACCACGGCCAAGGCCAGCCAAAGCCCCAAAAACCGTAACTTGTCCACTGCCAGCCAACAAAGATCCACAAAAGAATCCAGAGGATACCAACTCCAAGGCTGATCCGCCACCACCAAGCAGTCCAGTCGACAAGTTTTGGTTCGTTTGCTTGCTTAACCGACAGATCTTCCAAAGCTGTAACTTTTGTTTTGAGATTCTGCGTCTCCTGTTGGGTTTGCTCCAGAGACGCATTCGAAGCGGCAATCAAAGCATTTAGGTCATTTAATGTTTTTGCTTGATTTGTTGTTTGGGAAATTGATCTGGTATCGACGCTCGGTTGAGCCAAAACTCTCGACGCCGCAAAAAATAATGAGCCGGCCAAAACCAGTACTAGAAAAACATTACGCATTACAATCTCCTCTCTTTGTAAATCTAATTGACATTTTAAAATTACTTTAATTATACAGCCAGATGAGAAGTTAATCAATCCAGAAGAAAATTGACGTCCATACTATATAGTGTTATTGTAAATAAGATCTTGTACCTGAAAAAGGAGAAATAGCGATGAAGAAACTGGTTCTGTTTTTTTTAATCGCTGCCGTTTTACTTTTGGCAGCGGCGATCAGCCTGGCAGGAGAGTGGGTTCCCGTGAGTGTTCATAATCATTCCATTAATTCGGATGGAGGTGAAACGCCAGCGGAACTGGCGATCAGCGTAAGAGCAAAGCTCAGCCGACTGCGCCCTGACGGCAAGTGTGCGATGATCGTTACCGACCACTTTGATGGGGTTGCTAGAAACTTTGATGATTACCCCGACAGTATCACCCACACTAGCATATCAGGCATGTTTATCGCCATCGCCGGCCTAGAACTGGGTTCAAAGTGGCGGCCCGAGCCAAACACCGTCGCCTACAGTCACTTGCTGGCACTCGGGCTTTTGCCAGCTGATTATGCCAAGCTGGCGGAGTGCTATGACCGCAACACCGGCGAGGGCCTGCCGCTACTTGATCGTTTCGACACCCAACAGCAGCTGATCGACACCGTACTGTCACTCGGCATGTTGCCTGTTGCCGCCCACCCGACCCAGCTGGTATTTGGCGGACCGGTAGTTCGCCGCGACAACCGCTTCAATATGAATTCCGGTTTTTCCGGACTTCGAGGGGTCGAAATGTTCAACGTATTGGGACCAGGCCAAGATGAGGAGTGCGTCAACTTCTACTTACGCCTTGTGGCATCGGGACTGCCGGTATTTGTTACCGCCGGCTCCGACTACCACGGCTTACCGACATCCGCAGTCCCGGAAGCCGTCCTCGGATCACTCGATCGAGTGACATGGGTGTATGCCGATGACTTCAGTGAGAAATCGATAATTCGGGCGATCACGCAGGGCAAAACCTATGCTGCCTGCAATGGAGCGTTCTTCACCGCTTTCCTTAGCGACGAGGGACAGAACCCGGGATTGGGAGTCGTCGGGGTTGATCAGATGACACTCACCGCTCAAGCTTGGTTATATGGCAGTCAAGTGAAGCTGATTGTCTACCGCAACGGAACCGAAGTTTTCCGTCAGGAGTACAAGGGAAGCCAAAGCAAAAAAAACATCTATGCCCTAAATTGCGGAGATGATTTCCTAAATGGCTGGACCGACAACAATGTGACACCCGGCCAGCTATACTCCTACGTCATCCGGGTCGTGGCAACGACAAAATTCGGTGAACAGACACAGTTGATTACCTCGCCGATTTCTCTGCGCCTGCGGCCTAGGGGACAAACGGCAGCTTTCTTTGACGCTATCAAAACCAACAATCTGGCCGCGATGGAATCATCACTCGCTACTGATCCGTCACTTGTCAACGCCAGGGACTTCAGACAAAACTACGACTTTACGGTTCATATGAGCCGACCGCTTGCTCTTTCCGTTGCCTGCGCGCTTGCCAACAACGAGACTGTCCAATGCCTTCTTGATCACGGCGCGATAGCAGAGGAATATCTGACTGCCGGAGAGCCCGGACCTTTGATGGAGGTGGCTTGTATTGGAGATGTTGAAAAAGCTCGGACGCTCTTGGAACATGGGGCCGATATCAACGTCTGTACCGACGGCAACACTCCGCTTGTCTGGGCGATTGGAGGCAAGTTTACCGAGCTTGCCAAATTCCTGATTGAGCAGGGCGCTAACCTGGAGATGACCAATGACAGCGGCTGGCGACCGCTGAAGATCGCCAAAAAGAACAATATGACTGAAATTGTCGAACTGCTCTTGGCCAGAGGCGCTAAAGAGTAGAAAATACGTAATTCATAAACCGCGGGAAACCGCGGTTTATTTTACATAGGCCATGGGGACGGTTCTCTTTTAAGCTTGTTTTTAGGCTTTTCTGATGAAACCGCATCTTAATAAATTTGCAAAATAGTAGTACTTTATGATAAAGCCAAATTTCGTGTTCAAAAGAGAACCGTCCCCTTCCCTTAATTCCTTAATATATCGCCTGCATCCAAAGTGCCTAGCAAAATATTCTACCCATCGTGGCGTGCCACATCCAAGGTCTATTAAGGTTTGGCCTTTCAAATGTTTGCTCAATACCTGGCCAAGTTCAGTTAGATCGTTTTCCACTATGGCTTCAGGTAAATCAGCATCATTGCTTGCGAGTTCTTGTTTTAGCGTCTCTTAAGTATAAACGTCTGGTATTGAAATAAAACTTGCTAGACCTGCATCAGGTATTTCCGCCGTAGGCAACAAGTTCTTGTATGCTTCGTGCGTCTGGTGACTAAAACTTTTTTGAGTGCTTCCATGACGACAATAGCTTCATTTTGTGGGCCGCTATCAATAAGCATAATTTCTCCTAAACTTGTCAATGAAACACCAGATATTAAGTTCTATTCATGGTGGTGTGTTCTCGCTCAAGCTCGAACTATTTTTGAAGAAAATGGCTAATAA
>ERZ1292632.694-Hain-H43-01um-R2-694-length-37537-cov-15_pt1 | contig 37537 bp, 46 predicted proteins | sample MGYA00564407_ERZ1292632 | MGnify/ENA primary metagenome ERZ1292632 (study PRJEB36523, sample SAMEA6512637) | groundwater metagenome | collected 2019-01-08 | study: AquaDiva: Metagenomics assemblies of 32 groundwater samples | reverse complement strand
GGCAGTAAAGAAAGCCACTAAGAAGGCCGTGAAAAAGGCAGCAAAGAAGTAGAGCATGGCTAACACCATCTCCATCACAGAAAAGTATCCGGTACTCGTGATCCTCGGATCGCAGGGATTCATTTTCTCGCACGTCGCCGAGTACTTCATCAAGAAAGGCTGGATGGTGCACGGATTCGATAATCTTTCTGCCGGATCTCATCCCGAGCTCGTGCCGGTATTTGAGCAGATGGATAACTTCCGTTTCCACAAAGAGGACGTTTCCTTTATGCCGGTGGTGGAGAAGATTGCTCGTATCAATCCTGACTACATCATTCATGCAGCTGCGATCTCCGACGTGGACTATTCCATTAAGCAGCCCACAAAGACGATTCAGGCGAACAATAATGCAACGCTCAATGCGTTCGAGGCAGCGCGCAGGTGTAAGAACCTGAAGCGCTTTCTCTATATCTCGACTGATGAAGTGTATGGAGAATGCGATCACCCGAAGACCGAAGACGAGCTCATGTTCCCGAAGAATCCGTATGCCGTCTCAAAAGCGTTCGGCTCTACGTTGCGCCTCGCTTACGACAATACCTATCCGGAGCTGAAGGATAAGACAGTGGAGACGCGCTTCTGCAACGTATTCGGAGGAAGGCAGGATTCCCGCAAGATCATCCCTGCTATCAAGCGCGCACTCACGACCGGCGAGCCGGTATCGCTGCATAACAAGGGCATGGGCGTGCGCCAATGGATCCACATCTCGGACATCCCGCCAGTGATTGAGCTCCTGCTCGAGAAGGGCCATCGCACGTACAACATCACGAGCGGAGCGACGGCTTCAGTGATAGACCTGATCGCCCTCGCAGAGCGCGCTACAGGCCGCACAGTGCCCACAGTGCCCGGCAAACGGGTAGGGATGGATATGCGCTACATGATGAGCTCGCAGCGCATCTTTGAGGAGTTTGGATGGAAGCCGACGGTAGATCCGGAACAGGCTCTCGTGGAATACTTCAAAGCATGAAAAAGATCACCCTCTTTCGTCCTTACGTCTCATGGCTCGCACGCTTCTACGTGCTGAAGGTGCTGATGGGCACACAGCTCGCAGAGGGGCCGGTGGTAAAATGTTTTGAGCATGAATTCGCTAAGAGATTCCGTAAGAAAAACGTGGTGGCGGTTAATAGCGGTACTAGCGCGCTCGAGCTGGCTTATGATCTTGCGGGCATCGGTGCCGGAGACGAAGTTATCACGCCGGTTCTCACCTGTACAGCGACGAATTTGCCGCTGGTTCGTCGTGGCGCAAAGATCGTATTCGCGGATATAAATGAAACGCTCAATCTCGACATCGAAGACGTTGAAAGGAAGATCACGGAACGCACAAAAGCGATCGTCTTCGTCCATTTCGGAGGCAACTCAAGTGGGCTGGGACAACTTCTGGTGCTTGCTCGGCGATTCAATATTCGAGTCATTGAAGACGCAGCCCAGAGTGTTGGCGAGAGCGGCTTCGCTTGGGGCAAGGCCGATTTCACCTGCGTCTCTCTCCAAGCTATTAAAACTCTTACAGCAGGAGACGGAGGTTTTCTCATCTGCAGAGATACCGACGATTACGAAAAGGCGAAAAAGCTACGGTGGTTCGGATACGACCGCGCGCTGAAGCAGAAGCTCGGGGATACGGATCTCACGATCGCTGGATACAAGTACCACATGAACGACGTGAACGCGGCGATCGGCCTCGGGAATCTCCGAGCGCTCGGGTATGCGCTGCGGAAGCGCAGGCAGGTGCGCGACTGGTATCGCGAGGAATGGGAGGCGCACGGACTTCCCCTCTCGGATCTGCGTCTCTATCCGTGGCTTGTGATCCTCGTGCATCCTCGAGCTCGCGCCGTCGATACGCTCCTGAAGCGCTACGACATCGGATCCGGCCCGTACCACTACCGGAATGATAAGTACACGATCTTCCATCGACAGGAAGGCAACTCGCACGTTAGAGATCTGCTACCGAACATGCATACGCTGCAGGAGAGCTATACCCTGCTTCCCTTCCATCACAAGATCACGCGCAAGAACGTCGAGCAGATCGTGCGCCTCGCGAAGATCGCTATGCAGGGGAATATCATCAGCAATAATTCGTTCATTGAACATGGCGATAAAGGATGATTTCAGAGAGATGCGTGCGCTCGCTGCAGAGCCGCTCGATGAGGAGCGAGAGAAGGTACGCGTCGAGATCATCATGCTCAAGTTCAAGGAGTCGCCCGAGATCATCGATAAGGCGATAACGCGAATCATCCACAATACCGACTGGCCTTTTAAGCTCAACGTCTTCGATAACCGGCCGCTCGAGGGAATCGCGAACAATCGCAACACCTCAAGAATCTGGAATAAGCTCGTGCAGGATTCTACCTGCCCGTATGTACTGATCATCGATAGCGACGCATACATTCCCGCGAAGAAGACGGATCCATGCTGGCTGACTCGCCTCATGGAAAGCATCGGCGGGACGGGCCTCGTGATCCCCGTGAGCTCGGCCGGGGGCGGCGCGCACCAGCGCGTCTCCGGAGCTGCAGCATACGGAAGCGAGATGCGGAATAAGGATGCGTGGAGCGGGTACTGCTTCCTATTCTCGAAGGAGGCATACGAGAAGGTGGGGCCATTCGATGAGCGGTTCTACATTTACGGGCAGGATAGCGAGTGGGCGATCCGCGCCGGCAAGAAGATCGGCGGGGCAGTGATGAGGAAGGACGTTTTCGTAGAACACATAGGATCCGCGAGCTTCGGTTCGGATCCGGATCGGGAGAAAGACAAAGCGTATGCCGGCAGCCTCTTTCGATTTCTTACTAAGTAGCGCTACTATTTCACTATGAAGACAGACGAACATTGCAAGGACGGAGAGAAGTGCACGCTCGGGGTATGTATCTGTGATTGCGAGGGATGCACTGAAGCCGGCAACGACCTATGAACAAACTCGACCTAGATTTCATTAATCTCGCGAAGAAGCGACACCCTGCTTTCTTCAAAAAAACTGCAGTGCTCGAGCTCGGCGCACTGGATGTGAACGGGAACGTGCGCGATCCTTTCGAGGACTGCAAATTTACAGGCGTAGATTGGATCGAGGGGAAGAACGTCGATATCGTAGCAACGGGCGCCTCGATGAAGCTCGGGAATAAGAAGTTCGCAGTGCTGCTCTCGGCGAATCATCTCGAGCATGATCCAGAGTGGGAGAAGACGCTCTCATCCGCACTGAAGGCGATCAATAGCCAGGGGCTCATCCTTTTGCGCTGGGCTACACGTAAGAGCTCTGCACACGGCCCAGAATTCGATCCGCACGGGAAGCAGGGATATTACCCGAAGGACGTTCCGGAGGTCGTCGAATGGCTCAATAATAATGGCTGCTTCGTCGAGCTCGAGTACGCGGATATGAATCCATATATCGGCGTGATGGGGAACGTAATTGCCTTCAAGGTATGAACCTGAATATCGGCTGCGGCCGAGACTACCGGAAAGGCTGGGAGAATATCGATATATCGAAGGATGTGAAAGCGGAATTCCATATGGATATCCGCAAGCAGCCGCTTCCCTTTGATGATGAGACAGCAACGCTGATCTGGATCTCTGGCGTGCTCGAGCAGATAGGCTCGAATGACGAGCTTCTATTCGTGATGCGCGAGTGCTACCGCGTGCTCGAGCAGGGCGGCGTCATGCAGGTCGTCGTGCCGAATGCGAAGTACGCCATAGCGCACCGCGATCCGATGGACGTGCGCAAGTTCACGCCAGATACCTTTCAATACTTCCTCGCCGGCACGCAGGAGCATCGCGACTACGGATCCGTATACGGCTTCGATGGATGGAGTGAGATCGCAATCGATGAGAACGCGCGCCACATACTCACGATAACGATGAAGAAGTAATGGAAAAGCTCACGCTCTCGATCACGCCCATCTCGACGAATAAGCTCTACATCGGGAAGAAGATCCTGACTGATGAGGCACGCAAGAACAAGCGAGCTATGGCGTATGAAGCATCGCAGCAATTCCATCGTCGGCTTTTTGATAAGCCGGTAGGAGTGAATCTTCACTTCTTCTATCCGGATCGCCGATGCAATGACATCGATAACAAGAAAGCGCTCTACGATGCGCTCACGAATGTCGTCTGGGTGGATGATCGCTTAGTGGATGAGGAGCACGTCTTCCGGCACTACGGCTTCCCTGAAAGACGCGTTGAACTCGAGATCTATGAACTACAGACCTAAGCGCGTCGCGATCGTTGGTACGGATACTCCGTCATACGAGCTCTACTGCCCAAACTGGGTAGGCATGCTCGAGGGGCTCGCGACATTGAAGATCGAGCGCCAGCTTTTCTCGTGCCGGCCGCAACTCGATATCGATGCACTCGTGGAATACGAACCGGATCTCATCGTCTATGGCCTCATCGACATAGTGCGGAAGATCGGATGGAGGAAGGAGATCCGCGAACGTCTGCCGAAAGCAAAGATCGTCATGTGGTACGGGGACTTCCGGTATCCGGGCACAGGGCAGATCATCGCCGACCTTTCGGAGATCGATTGCATGTTCGTCTCCAATGATGCGCAGGGAGCGTGGTACGAGAGGATCTGGAAGGCCCGGAAGTGCCTCTATTTGCCTCTAGGAAGCCCGATATACGATCCACCTATCAGAGCCGCGTTTGCCTTCGATTTCGTCTTCATAGGGGCAAAAATCACCGGCTCAAAATTCCTCGACCGCGCCCTTACCATTTGGAAGTATCAGGAGGAGGCCGGACTCAAGATGATCGACGGGCCAGCGAACCGTCCGGATCTGCGGGAGAAGGTATTTAAGAACATGCCCTCGATCTACCGCAGCTCGAAAGTGGTGCTCGATCAGTCCCACTTCACGGAGGCGTACCGCTACACCTCGAATCGCCACTGGATTATCACCGCTTCCGGAGGCTTCGCGCTCACTAAGCGCTTCCCCGGCTGCGAGCTCGACTATCCGGAAGGCACGCGCGCATATTTCAATACCTACGAAGAATCCATAGAGCTACTGAATTACTACCTCACGCATGAAAAAGAGCGCGAGGAAATACGCGCAGCAGGATATTTGCATGCACGTATGCACACCTACGATCACCGCTTTCTCCGGATGTTCGAGCTACTATCATCGATATGACTCAACTCGTGATCGGCCTCGGTGAAGTGGGATCTGCGATTCAGAAGATCCTTTCCTGTGATGGCCTCGATTCGTTCAAGAGCATCTACCCGACCCTCGATCTCTACGACACGATTCATATCTGCTTCCCGTATAGTGCTTCATTCAAAGAGGACGTGATCGCATATCGTGAGAAGTTTGGTGCAACGCTCGTGATCGTGCACTCAACCGTTCCGCTCGGAACATGCGATGAGCTCGGCGCCGTGCACTCACCGATCCGCGGCATTCACCCGAATCTCGAGGAAGGCGTGCGCACGTTCGTAAAGTTCTTCGGCGGCACGCGAGCTCATGATGCCGCAGCGATCTTCCGCGAACAGGGAATAAAGACGATGGCGTGCGATACCGCGCGAGAGACTGAAGCACTGAAGCTCTGGGATACCACGATCTACGGCTGGAATATCCTGATCGAGAAGGCGATAAAGGCATACTGCGAACGGAACGAGCTCGACTTCCGTACTGTCTATACACTCGCGAACGCAACCTATAACGAAGGGTATGCGCTGCTCGGCCGGCCGGAGTACTCGAAGTACGTGCTCAAGGACTATCGGGGCGAGATCGGCGGCCACTGCGTAAAGGAGAACTGGGAGCTGCTCGACGATCCCATAGCGGAGATCTCGAAGACTCTGCACAAGCAAATTACAGATTCCTAAGCTGCGCTATCATGGGCATATATGGTATTCAATGGCGATGCGAACGATCAGGATCTCTGCACTCTCGCTGATGCGAAGGCAGGCTCGAATGATGTCTCGTTCCCTCTGAAGAAGAAGGCGGCCTACGCCAACATGAAGGCACGCGAAGTACTGCGTACAATCTGGGCGGCCTACGCAGGTTGGATCAATGACGGCGGCTATGGAGTCGCTGCGCCGGCCGAGCCGGAAGTGCTGCTCAATTTCAATACCACTGCGCGCTATATCTACCCACTGCCGAATGCGCAGTACATCGATGCGGTTGAAGCGAAGGATGCAGCCGGCAACTGGTATCCACTGAAGCGCATCACGCTCGAGGAGATCCTCGCTAAAGGCATGGCCGAGACTGCGTTCCAGAACACCGCCACGAGCACCACGCTCTACTACCGTCCTGTCGAGAACGGAATTCGTCTCTACCCTGATCTGAACGTCGCAACTGCGAACTCTTTGAAGGTTAAGCAGCGCGTCGATATCACTGCTTTCACCGCAGCATCCACGACTGCAACGCCACCGTGGGACTCGAACCTGCACGACGGACTCGCTATCGGTATGGCGCTCGAATACGCGAAGGATAATACGCTCGCGATCGTGGACTCACTAAAGCAGGATTGGGTAGATTTCCTCGCGCAGCTCACGAATCACACTCGCATAAAGTTCGCGCAGAACTCACCGGCGCGCATTAAGAAACGCCCTGATGCAGCGGGCGCGTACCTATGATATGGACGACCTGCAGAAACAGATCGACGAGCTCGGCCGCAAGATAGATCTTCTCGACGGCCGTATCCCGAAGACCCTTCAGCAAGACCTCGAGCTCGCAAAGCGTGCAGTAAGCGAAGCAGCTATCGCTGTCGGGCCGGCAGTATCGAATTCCCCGACGGCAACCGGATACATTCCTACGATCATCAACGGCAAGCGTGTGAACCTCATGACTGGATCCTAGTATGAAACTTCCCCTCAATGGAAAATGGCGCATAAATCACAGCTCGGATCGCGGGCTTGCGATTCTTGCGACGAAGAATATCTCCTTCGATGAAGAAGGCTACGCGACGCTTGCGAACCGCACGGCCGATATGTTCGATGAGTCGGACTCTGCATCGTTCCGTACCCCGTTCGCCGTCTACCAGAGCCCGAACGCTACAAAGGAATTCGGGCAGGGAAACGCGCCCTTTTCGATAAACATAAACTCGCTTCCGTACACGATCTCCATCGACGGCCTTGCGACCCAGCCGAGCGGCAGTACCAATACTTCGCAGGCGTACTTCGTCGGACGCTGGACTGTCTCAACTACTTCCGGCTTCCGCTACTACAACGGCAGCGCATGGACTGATCCCTCGCCTTCCCTCACCTCCGGCGTTCGCCACCCTCTTTGCGTACATCGCGGTAATAACTCTCTGCTCGTCGGAAACGGTGCACAGGTTAAGCAGTTCAATACTTCCTATGCGGAGACGACGAACCTCACGCTCCCTTCCGGCATCGAAGTCGTCGGCATCGCGTATAACCGAAACTTCGCAGCGATTGTAACGTGGGACTCGGAAGGACACGAAGCCGGCCTCTACATCTGGGACGGCGCTACCGCCGCAGCGAACTATTACTATCCGCTCGGCTCGAATCGCGCATGGTTCGTGGGCGGGTATAAGGACACGTTCGTAACGATTAACGGCCTCGGGCAGATTCTCAAGTGGGATCCGAGCGGCCTCATCATGCTCGATGCTCTCCCTCCATACTTCACGACTGCGATCATGTCGGATATCGACGACCGCATCGATATCGCGCACGATACTGCAATCGTTGTGGACGGAGAGAAGATCATCTTCAACATCCGAACGCTTTGCGCTTCCAAGAACTCGGAACCTGACAAGTACAATCCGCTGGCGCCGAATGGACTCTGGTGCTGGGATCCGAACGTAGGTTTCTATCATAGGCACGCTCCTTCAGGCGCGAAGGTATCCTCGCAGCAGATCTCGGCCGCAAGCATCAATACGACTACGGACGTTATTACCGCTACTTCAGCGCCAGCGACCGGCACGCCATTCGTATACGTCTCTGCAGACAGCAATCCTATCGGCGGCCTAACAGAGAACACGACCTATTACGTGATCAACACCGGCGCGACGACGTTCAAAGCTGCGAGCTCACGCGCAAACGCCGCAGCAGGTACAGCCATCGATCTCACCTCTGCACCTTCCGGCTTCAGCTACGGCTTCGTGTTCGTTCCGGAATCTGATTACGGCCAGCTCGCCGGCGATAGCTACGGCGGCATCGTTACGCTCGCAGGGCCGCAGGCGAATAACACCTCGACCTCTTTCTTTACGATCTTCCAGAAGTACCTATTCGGTACGGGCGGCGTGCCGCATACGAAAGCTGCAGCCGATGAGAGCGACTCCTTTCAAATCGTCATGGATCGTTTCGAGAATCGCGGGTACATCACCTTTCAATGGTTCTTCACTCCGAACGTGCGCGAGACATTCGAGAAGCTCTATGTGAAAGCACGCCGACTCCTCGACGCGGATGCGAAGATCATCGTGAAGTACCGCATCAGTGAAGCAGCCGGCTTCCCGCAGATCTTCCGAGACGGAAACGTAAACAAGATCGGAACGTGGACGGTGCTCGGCGCTTCCTCCTCGCAGTTCACTACGACTGCAGATCTCTCTGCCCTCAAGACCGCCTTCGACGCTGACTCCGTGCAGGGCGCATACGAGATCGAGATCATTGCCGGCGCAGGATCCGGATACCTCGCGCACGTCTCGGCTATCTCACTCGCAGCCGGAACCTACACCGTTACGATCGACGAACCGATCCGCAACGCACTCGTGAGCGATACCTTCTTCTTCGTTATCGATAACTGGCTCAAGCTGCAGACGAAGGATGCGGAGATGGCCATCACCTCGGCCTCGAATCCGGACTATTCCGAATTCCCTATTGCCGGAAAGTCGAAGAAGGTGCAGCTGCGCCTCGAGCTCCGCGGCTTCCGTGTCCAGCTGGAAGAACTGGAGATCGTAAACACAGGCGACAAGCCTGCTGCATAATACAGATATGGCTACGCAGTACTCGTATATAAAAGCAGACGGCTCGACCGGCTACACCAACGATCAGAAGAACGCTCCGGGTATCGATCCGCATTCCGGCTTTCAGCTCGTGCAGGGCGCAGTCTCACCGGCCAATACGATGCCGGCTACGAAGCTAGGCGCGAACCCAACGACGTACAGCTCCTATACACCCACCGGCACGGCCTCTACGGGCCTCGCAGAGAGCGCTATCGCCGCGAAGGACTCCTATATCGCAAGCAAGGCAGCAGAGGCCGCACAGCTGCAGCAGACGCAGGCACAGGGCAAGACCCAGATTCAGGGCCTCCTCGGAAAGCTGGGAATCTCCGCGACCAAGCGCGCTAACGAGTACGAATCTGCAGGACTGAATGACGACCGCCGCGCAATCGACTCGCTCACATCAGAGATGGAATCGACTGCCCGCAGTTTCGATAAGCAGATCGAGACGATCCAGAACACCAACCCAGAAGGGAAGCTGAAGTCCGGTGTCGATATCGATATCAATAACCTCACCCGCCAGAAGGCGGCAACGCTCGCAGATCAGGCGATCGTGCTCAACGCGAAGACGCGCAATTACGATACGGCAAAGAGCATCATCGACACGAAGGCAGATGCGGAAACCGAAGATCTCAAGACGCAGCTGCAGGGCCTTCAGTTCTTCTATCAGGAGAATGCGGGCGATCTCGATAAGGATCAGCAGATTCTCCTTCAGGACAAGATCTCGAAGGCGCAGGATGAGTACGATGAAGCGAAGCTGCTCCGTACCCAGATCGGCAACGTGCAGCTCGAGGCCGCAAAGAATGGCGCACCTCTCTCTGTCGTTAAGGCGATCGGTGCTACGCAGGATATAGAAGGCGCGGCACTCGCTGCAGGCGGCTATCTCCGTGCTCCTAAAGCTGCAGGCGGTGCATCGTTCGATGCGTACTCCGATACCGAGCAGCGCCTCGTGAGTCGCGCGAATCTCGGCAAGGCATCAGACCAGACGAAGGCCGTATTCCTTTCCACGCCTCCTGCCTTCCAAGACGCATTCATCCGCAATGGATCCGGAACCGCTGCGGCCACTCCGCAGAACATCGCTAACTCCCTCGCTGAATGGGAGCGGTATCAGGCTTCGATTAAGAGCGAGAGCAGCGACGTAGATGCCCTCATCAGCCAGCTCCGAGGGGGCTAAAACCCCTATGGCTTCCCTTTTCGATACATTCAAAGAAGACGTTTCCAAAGTACTTACGCCGATCACTGACCGGCTTCGTTCGCAATTCGGGATAGGAGCCCCAGCGCCGAGCTCTACGAAGTTATCCACAGACTTGTCCACACCCCTGGCTGACAATCTACGTTCTAGATTCAACCTTTCCTCTCCTCCGGCCGCTTCGAGCACCCCTTCCTTCATGGCTCCGTACACAGCGGATGCGGACAGGAAAATGGCTAGTATCGAAGCCAATACCTCGCCGTTCCTCAAAAACGTCTTTGCTACGGGCGGATCCCTGCTGCGCAGCCTCGCTTCAGCAGGCGACTCGTTCCTCAATACCAGCGCCGAGAACGTCGCAGACTTCGCGAGCGGGAAGCTCACGCTCCATCCGGACGACTGGATCAAGGGCCTCGAGGATACCGGCGTAGGCGCGCTCAAGCTCACCGGCACACTCGCGCAGGGATTCAATCAGGGCGTGCTGCGCATCGGTACATCGATCGCGGATACTGCATTGCCCGGCTACCGCGAGCAGCGCATCGCGCAAGGCGATAACCCTATGCTCGAGTCGATCACCGGCATGCCGAAGATGGATACCTATCAGGACATCTTCAAGGGCGCGAACATGTGGGCGCTCGATAAGGCAGCAACGCCAACAGGCGCAAAGACGTTCGCCGGCTTCGTCGTGCTCGGTTCCCTTTTCATGGATGAGCCGGGAATCGGTAGCGGCGCAAAGCCTCTGTTCACACTCTCGAAGGATGCGATCGAGCGCACAGCAAAGGAGACGACAGACGAAGGCATCAAGCAGATCATCCTTTCCGAGAATCCGAACATCTCGCAGCAGGCCGCTGAATTCATCACGCCGCTCCTACGCGACGCGAAGACTCCCGAGGAAGTGAAGCAGATCACCCAGTTCGTACAGGGTAGCCAAAAGACGGCGCAGAATAACGCTGAAAAGAGGGCCGTACAAGATGCGGGCAAGCAGGGGTATGAGCCACTGAAGGATCTCGCTCCGGAACAAATAGATTCGTACCTTGCAGAGCTCGATACACCAGAGATTCAGGCAGCGCGCGCGAAGACTGCGAACGGCGTACCTACGGCTACCATCGACACGCCCGAGCGCAACGAGCTCCGCGACATGATCGTGCGTGAGACGTATGGCGAAGGCGCAGCAAAGCAGGAGAAGCGTCTCGATCTCGTTATTGGCGCACCGGCTTCCGGAAAGAGTACGCTCGTCGAAGATCTCGCGCGCGAGCACGGTTCTATCGTTCCGGATGCGGACGCGATCAAGAAGCAGTTTCCGGAATACGGACTCACCGGCGAGGGATCCCAGCTCGTGCACGGCGAGTCCACGGTGCTTGCCGCTGAAGTGCGCAGGCTCGCGCGCGAACGCGGCGACAACACGATCCTGCAGATGGTGGGGAATGATGCCGAGCAGATCAAGAAAAATATCAAGATCTACCACGATGCCGGCTACGACGTTCACCTGCATCACGTCGAGCTCCCTCCGGAGAAGGCAGCTGCGCGCGCCGTAGAGCGCTACAAGAACGGCGGCCACTTCATCGATCCCGCCTATATCCTTAGAGAAGTCGGCATCAAGCCTTCACAGGCATATGATATTGTTAAAAGTGATGAAAGGCTCAAGAGCTTCCAAAAGCTCTCCAACGACGTCGAACGGGGAGCAGCGCCGCGCCGCATTGAAAGCGGTAGCCGAAGCGCACAAAAAGAATCCGAACGACTCGGACGCGATGCTCGACGCAGCGGAGACAGCCCTCGGGCGGCCGCAAAAGCCGAAGTCTCCCCCAACCTCGTAAAGTCCCTCGGGAAATCGAAGGATCCCTACGCGGTACTGAACATCCTCAAAAACGAATTCCCGAACCTACCGGATCGGGTTATTGATCGTATGGTCGAGCGCTTCGTGCGCACTAAGCGTATCGAGAATATCGAGGCGCTCGTGCGTTCCGGCCGCGAGCTCAATGCGCGCTTCAAGCAGGGAGAGCTCATCACGAAGGCACCGGCTTCCACGATTCCCGGAGAGAAGAAGCTGCCGCAGTCCTCGAAGGAGATCCTCGAGAAGTCCGTAAATCCCACGGTGCGCAAGGTCATGCGTCAGGATCAGAAGGAGCGTCTCATCGCCACGATCAAGAATCGTTTTGAGGATCCGAAGGAGGCAGTCGCCGCACAGCACGAATACGATCGCATCTGGGACGACGTGAATCAGCAGATCGTCGAGCGGTATGAGAACCTCGGCATGCAAAAGTCCTTCCTCGAGGACGCGCTCGCCGCAGACGACGAGGGAATCGCAGCCGTATACAAGAAGCTCTTTACCGGCCGGAACAAGGGCAACGATGCAGGCGACTCGATCATGGAGCTGCAGGAGATCCATAACCGCGCAGCCCGCAAGAATAAGGCGATCCAGAACTACAAGCGCACAGGCGCTTCAGGCGATAAGAAGTATCCGGGGAATCCGGGCAAGCTCACCAAGACGGAGGAATACGCCGTGAAGCTCGACGGCTACCTTGTCGATGCCGGCATCGAAGAAAGCGGCGCATGGGATATCGCACAGAAGAAGATCGAGCGCTATGCGGCCATGCGCGCTGAAGTGAAGGATATCGGCGAGCAGCTGAAGGAGCTCAAGCCACGCGTGCGTGAAGCCCGCATCCTGCAGGAAGGACTCGGCGATATCGCCGTGGTGCCGAAGGAGAACGTGCAGGCAATCGATCGCATCGCAACGCAGGCAAACTTCCGTGATGAGTTCAAGGATATCTCCGGCTTCTCCGGACAGGCGCGCGACATATACCGCAACTTTGAAAAGTTCTTCGGCAAGAAGTACGAGGACGTGAAGAAGGCAGTGCTCGATCCATTCGATGATGCGAAGGGCCGTTTCGTCGATGAGAATAAGGCACTCGCTGATTCCCTCGACGGCGAGGTGGTAAAGAAGTTCGGCATCCGTCGCGGCTCCGAGGAGTCTGCGGCTATTCAGCGGTACGGCGATACGGATCTTCCGGAAGGCGAGCGCATGTCGTACAAGGATCTGTCGGAGAAATTCGGGAAGGAGAAAGCAGACAATATCGTAGCGGCCGATAAGTACTTCCGTGAGCAGTACGATCGTCTCATCGACGAGCTCAACGCCGTCCGTAAGAAGATCTATCCGAATACGCCGGGCAAGCTGATCGCAAAGCGCGCGAACTACTATCGCCACTTTACCGATATGGCCGAGACGTGGGGAGACGCACTGCGCGAATTCTTCGATACGCCTTCAGGCATCGATCCTAATCTCGTCGGCCTCTCCGAATTCACGAAGGCGAAGACGCGCTTCCTCGCATTCGCTGAAGCTCGCAAGTCGCAGAGCACCAATCTCGATGCAGTCGGCGGTTTCGTCGATTACATCCCAGCATTTGCATACGCGAAAGAGATTGATCCGCAGATCTCTACGTTCCGCTATCTACGTTCCAAGCTCGCAGAGGCCGCGCCGAAGGCAGGCGAGGAGCTCAAGCTACCGGATGGAAAGACCTTCAAGAGCAAGGGCGCTGAAGCCATGCTCGGATTCCTCGACGATTTCTCTCGAGATCTCACCGGCAACACAAACCCGATGGATCGCTGGGTGCAGCGCATCGTCGGCCGCCGCAACATCCGTGCTGCGCGCTTCGTGAACAACCGCATGAAGGCGAACAGCGTAACGACGTTCGGATCCGCTCTCGCGCAGATCTTCAACGTGCCGGCTGGTATCGCTGATACGAAGCAGCATGCGCTGAAGGGACTCACCCGCTCATTCGGGGGACTCGTCGCAAAGAATGAACCGATGGCGCAGTCGATCTTCCTGAAGGAGCGTTTCTCTAAATCACTCGGCGAGCGATTCCCTTTCCAGTTCAAAGATAAGCCGATGAAGGCAACCGGCGACGCGCTCCGGAAGCAAGTCAGCTGGGTTCTCCGCACGATGGACGAAGCCGGCACCCGTTTCATTTGGAATAGCGAATACGAGAAGGGCCTCGCACTCAAAGCAAAGGGGAAGATCGAGGATCCTATTCGCTACGCAGACGGCAAGACGCGCAAGATGGTAGCCGGTCGCGGTATCGGCGAAGTGCCGCTCGGACAGAAGGCGCTCACGACGCAGTTCATCGCGCCGTTCACGCTCGAGGTCGGGAACGCATGGTGGATCATGCGCGACTGGGTAAAGGAAAAAGATGCGGCCGCGCTCCTTACATTCTTCGTCGCGAACTACACGATGAACGAGATCGCTGAACGCGTGCGCGGATCCCGCGTCGCTATCGATCCGATCAACTCCATGATTCAGGGCGCAGCGGCACTCTCGCAGGAATGGAAGGAAGGGAACTACGCTCGAGGCGGCATCAAGTTCCTCGGCCGTCAGGCAGGAGAGCTCCTCGCGAATATCCCATTCGGCCAGCAGCTCGCAGCTATCGCTCCGGATGAGGCAGTACAGGCAGCCACGAAGACGATCACCGGTGCGCCTATGAATAAGCAGGAAGTCTTCGGGGATGCGAACATCTCCGGCCGTTTCGGTACGCCGCTCATTGTCTCCGGCCTGCAGGATGCCGTATTCCGCCTCTTGCCGCCCGTAGGAGGCATCCAATTGAAGAAAACGTATCAGGGACTCCTCGCGCTCGTAAAAGGGCAGGCAGAGGATTCTAAGGGTAATGAGACTTTCAAGGTTCCGCGCTCTCCCCAGAACGTCGCGCGCGCCCTCATGTTCGGCGCGAATGCTACGAGCGAATCCCGCTCCTATTTCGATGAACGCACCGATCTCTTTAATCGCGTCGATCGCCAGACTTCCGAGACGTTCGTGCGCAACGCTTCAGCAGAGAAAGACTGGGCTGATATGAAGAAGCTCGTCGCTGCAGGAAAGAATAAGGAGGCAGGAGATCTTCTTGCGGAAATCGCTACGAACGATCCGCTCGAGGCGAAGGCCGTCGCTGCAGTAGCCGCAGATGAAAGGGCAGGACTCACCGGCAACGATCGCCTCATCAAGATGCTGAACGTGCAGAACGGCGAGCGCGCGAAGTACATCGCCGAGCAGCTAAAGAAGATGAAGACCGGAGATGAAAAAGCCGCGTATGTCGCGGATCTCGCTGCAAAGAAACTGGTAACGAAAGACGTTGTGAAGCAGCTCGCTGCGCTTATGGCTGCGGGTCGGTAGGCTCGACGTTCACCCAATCAATCCATGCGCTCTTGCTCGAGGGCGTTATATCTATGATCTGCTCGCTACCGGCGAAGGTGATCTTCACTCGAGCGCTTCGATTCTCCGGAAGCGGATACGTGATCTCCTTCCCTGAAATGCGTGCGGTTGAATCAGCGATCCTTCCGGAAGATTCCTCTCCTTCTGTTCCCGTGAGCTCGTCGCCTTCAGAGTAGACGAGCTCATCATCCACGACGGCCGCATTGAGCTCGAAGGCGTGGGCCTCGAACGTATCGCCTGCGAAGTAGTCGGACATCGATACAGCAAGGCGCTGCGGGTCATTCTTCTCCTCTCCGTCGGCGAGATAGACGTGCGTTTTCGTAAGGCCGATGCCTCGTGCCTGCAGTGCCGCCTTCTCCTCTTGTTCCATGCGGTCATTGTATCCCATCGAATAAGAATCTTCAGATGGCCTGCGGGGTATAAAATGCTGGTAATGGACGAGGAAGAAAAACTGAAGCGACTGATAGCCATGCTCGAGGTCGCAGGACGCGATACCGTAACGGCGCAGGATATCGCGGAACTGGTCGAGGTTATCCTCTCGGCTCTGGTGAAGGTGAAGGACGATGCGGATGCGGCTATTGCTGAAGCGCGCAATTCCGGCTCGAAGGAGACGGGAGCACTCGATGCCGCAACGAAGGCCGTGCATAAGGAGACTTCCGAAAAGCTCCGTGAGTACAAGCGTCTCATCGATAAGCTCATCGCTTGGAAGGATCAGTACGAGAGTGGCTCTACGGAAGACGACGCAGCTGAAGCGCTCGAGCTCGCAAAGCAGAACGAGACAGACATCGAGAGGATCCGTGATCTCATTCGCGATCTCGAGCGGAAGCCGGGCCCTCGAGGAAAGACCGGACTCGCACCTGATCACCGCTGGGAAGATACGACGCTGTTCTTCCAGTACCCGGATGGCGAATGGGACGACGGTGTAGATCTGAAGGGAGAGCCGGGCGCAGTGGTGCATAGCGGCGGCTACGATCCGGGTGCCGGTATGGGCGGCGTGCGTAGGATCCGCGCCGGCGCGAACATCACCGTTACGGGAGATCCGAGCGAGCCGATCATCTCATCGACCGGCGGGGGATCAGGCGGCACGGTAACGACCGAGATTCCTCCGGAAGCCGTGGACGGCGCTCGAGTGAACTTCAGCGCATCCGCTGCGCCCGCATGGGTAGTGTCGGATAGCGGTGTGTATTTCGACGGCGCAGGGTATTCATATGCCGGCGGCACCGTAACTATGGACGTTGCACCGAGCCAGTGGATCCAGCTCGTGATCGTTACGTCGGCCGCCGTTACTGTCGCGACTCCTCCGGAAGTTCCGGATGGCGTAATTACTGTCTATACCGTAGCGTCGCGCCCTAAGTGGGTCGTCTCCGATGCGGGCACGTATTTCGAGGGATTCGGCTATTCCTACTCCACAGGCCAGATCACTTTCGACACTGCACCGAGTCAATGGGTTCGTGTAATACTATGACCATGAAAAAGAAATTCCTCGTTTCTTTAGTAGCAGCTTTCGTACTCTTTTCTCCTACCGCTGCGCACGCAACGCCGCTCGGATGGGACTTCGCCGGCGGCATCCTTCAGCCACTCACCACGGGGCGCGCAGCGCAGATCAAGGGATCTTATTTCACCGGCACCTCGACGACCGCCACAACTTCGGCACCTATCCTTCAGGCGGTAAGCCGGTTCCTCGGCGCAGGACTTTCAGACTGTGATGCAGCCACGAGCGCGCTTACATGGGATATCTCAACGTGGACGTTCGGCTGTCATACGATCTCCGGCGGCGGCACCTATACCGCAACGTATCCCGTAACGCTCACCGGCTCCGCATTCGGCCTCGCGTTCAGCACCACGACCGCTAACATATGGAGCGGCCTTCAGACGTTCACGAACACCGGCACGACGACGTTCACTGGCGGCATCGATTCTCCGGGTGCGAATGTGAACTGGATCCGTCTCGCAGGGCGTGTGATCAATTCATGGCGCGGACTGCATAACGAGATTCGCGTCTGTTCCTCGACTGAAGCGAATACCGCAGGCTGCGACTACACGGCCGATGGTACGGGCGATCAGGTAGAGCTCCTCGCTGCAGTCAGTGAAGCGAACGGATACGGCGGCGCGAAGATCGAGCTTACGAAGGGAATCTTCAATGTGAATGCAACGACGACGATCAGTACCGCGAAAGGTATCGACTTCGGCGGCGCAGGATGGAGCACCATCATTAAGATCGCGAACGGCGCGAACAAGTACGCTATCGCCTTCGATGCTCCTGCAGAGGGCGTATGGGCCTCGATCCATGACTTCAAGATCGAAGCGAACGCTCCGAATCAGACCGGCTCCTCGGGCTGTCTCTACTTGCAGGGCGCTATAGAAACCCGCGTCGATAACGTGTGGTGCTATCAGCCATACGACTGGGCGCTCGTGCTCTCGAAGGATCCGGATATGTCGGGCTACGGCCACAACAACGTGATCACTCGTTTCCATGCAGATCAGGGCGTCGATTCAGCCGGCAACGGAGGATATATCTACCTCGATCAGAACGATGAGAACGTAATCTCACAGTCGGATGCGCAGTACATGGGTGGTACGACTCGTCTCTGGGATGAGCCTATCGTCGATCGCGCGGGCCTTAACTCCTTCACCGACATCACTCTCGTATCCAATAAGGGAGGCTACCGCTTCCAAGACGCATCACGCTCGACCGTTACGGGCGGCTATCTCGATCGCAACCTCGGCAACCAGTTCGTGCTGAAGGGAACCGGCCTCTCGGTGGACGGCACGCACATCTATCAACCTGGCTACGGCTCCGGCTCCGGATCGTGTAATGCAAACGTCTTCTATTTCGATTACTACGGCCAGAACAGCGTGAAGAATACGAGCGTCGAAACCTCGAACACGACCGGCGAGACGTGCCGCATCTTCCACTCGGCATCTGTCGGCCCATCCCCATACGGAAACATTCTCTCGAATAACAACGTGATCATCGATGGCGCACTCGGCGGCGCAGCAGACACCTTCGCTACGCATGCGCAGGATGAAGTGCACGGCAACATCGGCGTGAACATTCCGGATAACATCATTCGCGGCCTCAACGTAGGCGGCAAGGTAGGCGTAGGCACGACGACTCCTTACGCGAATCTTGCAGTACAGGCGACGACGACACAGCTCGGCCCTATCTTCGAGCTCGCATCCACGTCTTCAGCGACGAAGTACCTCACGACATCCGGAACCGGCTTCGGTACGACGACGCTCTCGGGCCTCACCGTGAACGGATCTGCTACCTCGACCGCGAACGTCGGATTCAACATCACGACCGGCTGCTATGCGATCAACGGCACATGCGTCGGTGGATCTTCCGGAACCGGCATCACAGCGCTCGGGCCAGCAGGCCAGACGCAGACTGCAGCAACGCAGCTATTCGCTACGAGCTCCTCTGCAACGAACGGACTCACGCCTTCCCTTGTGATCACCTCTACCGGCGGCACGCATACCTTCACGAGCTCCATCTCCGGAACTCTCACCGTAGCCGGCGGCGGCACCGGCCTTACGTCCGTCTCTGATGGCCGCATCCTCATGGGTAGTACGGCGACTGCACTGACTTCCCTCGCAACGACTACCGGATCAGTTCTTTCATGGAGCTACACGACCGGCCGCCCTATCTCGATCGCAACCTCGACGCTCAATATCGCGATATCCGATACGACCGGCGTGCTCGCGGAAACGCGCGGCGGCACGAATCAGTCCTCATACTCCACGGGAGATCTCCTGTACGCTTCCGGATCGAACACGCTCGCAAAGCGCGCGATCGGCACCGGCGGCTTCGTCCTCTCTGTGGCGAATGGCGTACCGACTTGGGTAGCGACGACGACCTTCTCAACCGGCCTCACCTATACCGCAGGAGCCGTAACGGTGAACACCACGCAGAACATCACGAACCTCTCGAATCTCACCTCGAATGCCCTCGTCGTTACGTCCGGCGGCAACGGCACGCTCGGCGCGTATGCTGGCGTTACCTGTACGAACCAGTTTCTCCGAGCTCTCTCTGCAGCAGGCGCTTCTACCTGTGCGACTGTAGGCGCAGCAGACGTATCGCTCGCGAACCTTACGGCAACGGATAGCACGCTTACCTTCTCCGGAACGTATACCGGCGCAACCGCACGCACGATCGGCCTCAACCTCACGAACGCGAATACATGGACGGGCGGCCAGACCTTCGGCAACTCAACGACGACCGGCACCCTCGCCATTCCGGTAGGGGCTTCCGTGATCACTCCGATTGCCGGCAATATCGCGATCGACACCACGACCGGCCAGCTTCGCTACTCGGACGTTACGGGAACCTCTCGCGTCCTCCCCGGATACTTCAATGTGGTAGCTGGATACGCGACGACGACATGGACGGGCACGACGACACAGCTCATCGCCCCAGCACCGGCCAACATCACTGTTGTCAGTGCGCGCTGCGAGACGACGGTAGGCACCGTGGGCGTATCCCTCTATGACGGCACGAACCGAGCGACGTACATGCCGACTGCCTCGACTACGATCAACACCTTTACCTTCTCGACGAATAACACCTTCACTGCAGGCGAGACGATGCGCGTAGACTTCGGTACTCCCGCTTCCTCACCTACCCAGATCGCTTGCCGCTTCAAGTACACCTACGACGCGGATTAACGTATGAAGAAACACCTCCTCATTGCAATCGCCGTTGTCCTCATCGGCATCTGCACGGTAGCGGTTATCTATCGCGGCCCGCTCATCGCTTTCGCAGCAGACTACGGCCTCCTGTTCGACGGCACGAACGACAAGGCGAGCGTTACGGCGGTAGCGAATAACTACCTCGGCAAGAATGCCGGCACGATCGAATTCTGGTTCAAGTCCTCAACCGGAGCGGCGTACCAGAAATTCATCAAGACCGATTCCTCGGACGTTGATATCGGCATGTCGCAGAACTTCGGCGGCGGCGCGCGCGTGTTCGCCGAGATCGGCGGCGCAGCGAATATCGGAGAATTCGACGGGGGAAACTACGCAGACGGCGTATGTCATGCGGTCGCGATCTCTTGGGATGGTACGAACGTGCGCGCCTATATCGATGGAACGCTCAAGAAGACCGTCGCGCAAAGCGCATCGCAGAACAACACGGCCTCGGTCATGTACGTGGGCCACAGCAACGGTAGCGAGACGCTGAACGGCACCATCGATGAGATCCGCTTCTCGGACACCGCGCGCTATACCGGCGCGAGCTACACGCTTCCCACTACCAAGTTTTCTACTGATGGAAATACGAAGATCCTTTGGCATTTCGACGCGGGATCTGGCTCCTCTGCTACGGATTCCTCCGGAAGCGGCAATACCCTCGTACTCGATGCGACGAACCCTCCTGCATGGACGACTTCAACGTGCGGCCCACTCGATCCCGCTGCGGCCGTGGGCCCGGGAACGTACTTCTGGGGTGAGCAGTAGTTTTTTCCACAACTCCAATAACTAACAGTGTCGTTTCAGATTACAGATACAAGGTAGAATGCCTGTAATGGTTCATTTCGCCTACACATTCAAAGTGCTTCTCTTAGTGGATGGAAACTGTATATATGGCTGATCCCGAAACCGCTATTCCATCCGCTACTACTCCGGAAGGTGTGAATATTCACCTCGGGTATATCCGTCGAGATCTCCTCGACATGAAGAATCAGAACCAGAAGGATCTGAAGGATATTAAGGACTCCATTAACGGCCTCGGCGATCATTACGTGAGTGAGGAAGCCTTCGGGCCTGTCGCAGAACAGACGGAGCTCAACCGCAAGGATCTCGTCGCGATGAAAGAGTGGAAGGATACCCTCAATGGAAAGCTCATAGGCTTCGGATTCGGCATCTCGGCGACGACTGCAGTGATCACATTCGCCATAACTCATTTCTTCTAGGTGTATCATGTGAGGCATGAAAACCTTTATCGATTTCTTACGCAGGATCGGGATCTTACCAAAGCAGAAATATCTCTGGGTCGTCGAGGATCCTCGGCCGGCCGAAGCAGTCAAACGCGACTACGCCCATGAGGAGCGTGAGCTCACCGCAGGCGCAGCTGATCCGTTCAATCACACACCGATCACTTCCTCCCCGTATCCGGAAGAAGATCAGCAGGGCGTAGGATCATGCGTGCCGCATGGCGTGGGCCTCGCACTCGCGATCGTGCGCGAACAGATCACCCGCACGTACTTCCGCCTTGCGTGGACGTTCATCTACCGGCTGCGCTCCAACTACCCCGCTGTCGGCTGCTGGCTTCAGGACATTTTCGATAAATATAGAAGCGGCGTGCCCCTCTATAACACCCTTCCGGATCCCGCGACCGAGAGGCAGGCGACGAACGTAGTGATCACCGAGGCGATGCGTACTGAAGCGGAGATCTTCAAGGGCCTCGAGTATTACACGATGAGCTGGGTTTCGTACTCGAGCATCGATGAGATCGCAAAGGTTGCTGCAGGCGGCATCCCCGTTCCGATCGTCTTCTATTCCACGTACAACGAATGGGCGCGCTCGATCCCGCAGATCCTCGATCCATATCTGCAGCCGGGCAACGCTGAAGTGCGCCACTGCGTAACGGTTCTACCGTACTCCGGCCATTACCGTAGCGGAAAGAAGTTCGTAACGATTCAGGACTCGTCTCACTTCGGCGGCCTCACGCTTCGCCACGTCTCGGAAGAATTCATCAAGCAGCGCGTGTACGGTGCCGGCTACTGGATCTCTGTGAAGCTGCTCGGATCCGGCACCGCTCCGAAGTACCGCTTCACCCAGACACTCCGCTACGGCATGAAGGGGGAAGACGTGCGCAATATGCAGCTCCTATTCATCAGCCTCGGCCTGCTTCCGAACGACTGCGCGACCGGCCTATTCGCCGGCCGTACCCTCGCCGCGGTGCATGCGTTCCAAACCATGTTCGCTGATGAGATCCTCAAGCCGCAGGGCCTCGCGCTTCCGACCGATACCTTCGGTGCTGGAAGCATGAAGAAGGCTAACGAACTGTGCTCCTAGACCCTTCCTGAAGGCTCAAAACTGCCCCAGGAGCGGCTTTTACCCACTAAGACAAGGATATGAACATAGACTTCGCAATAATGCAGGTAGAGAGCGAGGGAGACGTAAACGCTCACGGGGATCAGCACCTCACGGATCATGCCTACGGGCCCATGCAGATACGCCAGCCGGTATGCGACGACGTGAATGCGGCATTCGGTACGCACTTCCGGGCTGAAGACATGCTCGGCTATACGGCAAAGTCGCTCGCCGTCTTCTGGCTGTACCAGAGCATCTACGCTACGACTGCCCGCCTCGGCCGTCTTCCGACGAACGAAGATCGCGCACGCATCTGGAATGGCGGCCCCTCGGCATGGAGCCCCACGAGCAAGCTCTACGTCGCAACGACGGAATACTGGAACAAGGTGAGGCGCTATCTATCGTAGGTGGATATCCGATTCTCCATTCCTAAGATGCTGATACGATAGGCGTATATGAAAACATTTATCATCTGGCTGCTTGTTTCCTCGAAGGATCCGAACAAGCTCTCGCTTTTCGTTAAAGGATTCCTCGGCACCGTCGTTACCGTCCTCACGATGGTATTCGGCCTAGCGAACGTGCAGGTAGGTGATCTTACTCCGATCGTGGATAGTATCGTCTCCGTAGTGCAGGCGATCGCAGTCTTGATCTCGGCAGTCGTCGCTCTCGTGGGCCTCGTCCGCAAGGTGATCGCAACGATAAAGGGCCAGCACGCAGGACTCAACTACTACGAATAGATTTCAGGAGATATCAAAAAGGCCCTCGCAATCGCGGGGGCCTTTTAGTAGATAAGGATCACCTCCTTTCGTGAGAAACCGGACGGCGGTGCAGCGGCAGATCCGCAAAGAGCGGAAGCTGCGTGCTCGGCGGCGGCTTGTGCGCAGCAAGAGGCGCAAAGTATTGAACGGTTCGAGATCCGCAGGAGCATTCACGCTCCCCGTCGCTCGTCGGTGTTCCGCAGCGTAGGCACTGGCGCATATCAGGTACTCCTTTCCTTCTTCAGTATAGAAGCGGAAGGCAGTCTGAAGTATCAAAATCACCCGCTGTAGGACGGCCTAGGTACGTGGTGGTGCGTACAATCTACGTTGTACGACATTCCCCTAAAACCATTTTGTCGGCTTGACCAAAAAGGTACGACTGTGGCCTAGTGCAGAGACGCGCGCATCATCTCCGAAAGCACGTCGTCTGGCGCCGTTCCCTTCATCTCCATAGTGGCGGTCATGTTATCGAAAAGCGCCTCGAGCACGGCCACGTCTCCTGCAGCCGAGTGTGCATCCCCGTTCGCATCGAGCTGCAGATAGGAGCGTAGGCCCTGCAGCTTGTGATTCGGCGCATGCGGGTAGAGATGCTTCGCCACTTTCTGCGTATCGATATAGATCGGGCAGACGATTCCCTCGCGCTCGAGCACGCCTATATCGAATGAAGCGTTATGCGCGACGATGCACGCCGCCTCGAGCGTCGCCTTAATAGTCGGGTATTCCGGAAGCTCCGCAAAGAGTTTCCAGTCCTTGCACATTTCATTAGTGACCCCGTGAACCGCCGCAGCGCCATCTTCGATCGGTATAGGCGGCCGGACGTGCACGAGTGTAACCGGCTCCCCTTTGCGCTTAAACGCGAGCTCTACACCCCTGCAGGGCCCGAAGCCGGTAGTTTCCCAGTCGAGGAATATCAGATCCATTCATAGGAGTATAAGACGCTACGCTTTATTTTCCATCGCCGAGTAGCATGCCCGGCTTCGCCTGAATGTTCTCGAATAGCGTCTGCCCGTCTTTCATCACTGCATAGGGAAGGAATACCTGCACCGTCGATACCATCTTCGTTTCGATGATAGCGGCCTGTGCCTCTACCCAGTCCTTAACGATGCGCCACGCGACGCGCACGGCCTGCTCCTGCGTGCACTTATTCCTCGGAACCTTCCGATCGTTTTGCAGGATCTCGAGCACCGGCTTCCAGTCGCAAGGCAACCGGAAGGAAACATCGTTCCCGTGAAGGTTCAACCGGAACGTGAGGGCCACGATGAAATCCCCGTTCGGATCGTAGTCAGTGAGGACGGACTGCGCGCCTATCTTCCGCAGCGCTTTCGAGATCTCTCCCGCGCTCTTATCTGCGTCGATTCCCGTCGTGTAGTTGAGTAAAGGCATATGGCTACTATAGCTGAATCAATAGATCGACCCACTTCATCGCACCCTCTCTATCGATCTGTCCGTCGCTCGCACGAATGGCGCACCCAATCAGGCTCGCTGCGAGCGCGAATACCACGACCGGCCGCTGCCCGTGCCCGCCGATCACTTTCAGCGTCGTACTGTTAATCAGCCTCAGCTCCTTCGGAGAGAGCTTCGATGCCTTCAGTAGTTCTTCGTCGAATGTCATGACTGTTTCTTTATACGCACTACAGGCCGGCCGGAATCCTGCATCTCAATCTCACCGGCAGCGACCATCTGCCTGATAGCTTCCAGCGCATCGAGAATCTTCCGGACGTGCTCATCGCACCCGATCAGTCCCACGTTCGCACGATCGATGCGCACATACGTTATGTCCGCTTCCTTCTCTTTCTCCTCGCAAGGTACGCAGCTCATATTAGTTATCCGCGTTTAGATCCATCGAGTCTCCGCTGAATGTGTTGTTCGTTCCTCCGAGCATGATCATGCCGTAATCTTTCGGGCCGCCGTGAAAGTCCATCGTCGAGCTCGAGATCGTTCCATGATCCATGAGGAGATAGAGGGATCCATCGTAGGTGAGTGAGATCTCTTTCCCCTCGAGCACCTTCTCACTGATAGAGACGCACTCGGATTTATGCGGAGCAGAATCTTTCACTGCTTGGCTAAGTGCGGAAGCGTATTCGACTTCATGCTCGTACTTCTGTTTCCATCCCTCGAGCTGCCCGAGGAAGTCGAGTTGGCTGATGGTTGGTGCAGTGTTGTTATGGCGATCGAAGAAGTAGATCGGGATCCGGATCTCTTTCGTGTGAGTGAAGAAGAATCCCGTCGCACCTATCGATACGATTGCTGTCAGGAATATTGCAGTGAGTATTTTTTTCATGAGACGCGTTCGTGATACATCGGGCATTCTGGATTCACGCACTCTGCCTGATTGCTCTTAAAGACGGATAAAGGTTCGCCGCACTCCTCACATACATCCTCGAGTTTCTTTCTTTGCTTCAGCAGCCACACGATCGCGACTGAAGCCGCGACAAGAAGTGCGAGATGCGGAAGCGGAATCGTGAAGGCTATGTTCATGCAGTCAGTCCTTTCACAGCCCACATCACCGACTCCTCGAGCTTCGTCTTCGCGATCGACTTCTCACGTCCATCCGGCACGCTATCGATCAGATCGTAGAGGTAGCCGGCATGATCCTTCAATAGATCTATCTTCTTCTTTTCCTCCTCGGTAAGCGTGCGATATACTGGACGAAATACGTTTTCATTTCCCATAGTTAAATGGCGTTATTTATAGTGGTTGCCCCTTTGCAACTTCTTCAGTATACGCTAGCGTGCTAGCACTTTCAACGCCGCTGGGGACAACGCTAGCGCGCTAGCGTTTATATGCTAGATTTAGCTTATGGCTAAGGGCAAGCAGGTCGAAAAACCGACTCCCCTCGGGGATAGGGTCTACGCGTCGCATCGCAAGATGATCGGCGTGATAGCAAAAAAGAAAAAGCTTTCGAGAGCGAAGGCTGTTCGTTTTGCTATCGAGGATGCACATGCAAGAGTCGTCTCCGAAGGAGTTTAATCTCGCGAAGAAGATTCGAGCTGAAGAAGTGGCGATGAAAGTCGGCACGCTGATTCAGTTCGCCTCGACTCTCATCCCTGATATAGATCTCTTTGAAGAAGTGCTCGAGCATTCGCAGAAGAATCTCTCGTTCGTCCGGAACGGCGCGGCAGTAATCGAAGCGCTCGGGAAGGATCCGGAAGCGGCCGAGTTTTTCGCGAACCTCTACACCTCGCGCGCACGCGCACTACTCGAGCTCGTGAAAGTGATCAAGAAGACGGAAGAAGATCGCGAAGCATTCGTACATAAATCGGAAGTACTGAAAGATGCGCTTGCAAAGCTCGGCATATGAAATGGAGCAACCTTAAATCGAAGAAGTGCCCGAAGGATGGAACACCATTGCAGGAATCTCCAACCGGACTCGAGTGCCCGTTCATCGATGCGTACTACAACGAGCCGTGCAAATTTTTCATCACTCACGAAAGGCGCAGCGAGCTCGTGAATAAATTAAAGAAGCCTAGTCCTCGGCAGCCGCATAACAGTAAATTCGTATGAAGCAGACGCACACAGTAATGAGTGCGAAGGTACGAAAAGAGATCGGTGCGGATCCGGAATATTCCCGCTGCGGACTTCAGGGATTGCATCAGGATACGATCGGCAGCTGCGGCGGTCGCATCACTCGGGAGCACGCGATGATAAACGCCGGCAAGAAGATTCAGCAGCAGTGGGCGATCATCCCTTGCTGCGCTCGGCATCACGGAGTCGATCAGTTCCAAGACGCGCATACAGAGGCACCGAAGGAGATGCGGGTATGGGTAGCACTCAACCGCGCCACTGAAGACGAGCTTCTCGAGTATCCACGCTCGAACTATGTGCAGGCCCGTGCACGACTGAATCAAAGGTACGGACTGTACGCGCCGCCTCCGGTGAGTGCTGCAGCCGGAATACTTTACTGATAACATTCCTTTTATGTTTGGATCCAAGAAACCGAAGCAAAAGCAGAATCCGATGAGTCGTGAGGCGAAGGCTCTCGCAAGACACCGGGAATTCGTGCGCTTCGTTAAGATGTTCAAGATCGATACGATGAAGCCGCGCGATCGCGGATGGGCAGCGAAGCGTATCCTCCACGAATCCCGCAAGTACGCTAGCGCTTAATGCTATCTTTTAGGGAGTGCGATACCCTCCCTACGACAAGCAGGCGGTACTGAACGATATTGCCGCCAACATGAAGCCCATCGAGATAGCCGAGAAATACGGCATCACGGTAGGGAATGTGTACACGATCAAGGCATCCGCTCGAAGGAATGGATATCTCAACAGTCGTGGATACAAGACTATAGATGCGCGCCTCGAGGATGAGGCGCGTGTTCTTGATATAGGGCTACGCGAGCGCATTAAAGACATGCGCGAGATGGAGCTCACGAGTACCGAGATCGCCGACCTGCTGCAGAAAGAAGGCGTGAAGGTGAGTCGAGACGACGTAGTGAAAGTGATGGCCCGAGGATCCGCTGCGTATGCGGCGCACCGTCCGGGCACGCATCCGAAAGGTGGAAAACTCGGTGGATAACCACTGTATAACTATGTGGATATCTTGTGCGTAAGCTGGGGGAAAAGAGCGGATTTTTCCTGAAATGTGGGGATAGAAAAACGGGGATAACTTTTTCATCCCCAGCTCATCCACAGGTTGTTCATGCTAGCGCTTTTCTATACGGCTCACGCTCTACGCCATTTAAATGAGTTTTCCCCAGTATCCACACCCCTTAATAGTCATAAAAGGCTTTTTATATAAAAAATTCAGAGGGGAGTTATACACATGCCTTATAAACAGCGCTAGCGCCCCTCAATGGGATACTAAATCTCTACTCGATTAACTTATTTCGTATGCCCGATGAATCAATGCAGAGCGAGCAGGAGCAGGAGAAAGTCGAAACCGAAGCGGAAGTAAATCCGGACGGTATCGGCACCCCCGGTGATTCTTCATCAGAACTTGATGAAGCAAGTGAGACAACTACTGCGGGCGACTCCGAGGATGAGGAGGACGCAGAAGGCGAAGAAGCGGCATAAGGCGCTGCACGGGTTGTATCCCGTGCGCTCCGGAGTCGCTTCTGCGTCTAGGTCGAACGGAGCGCCGGGGATATAACCCCATCACTTACACGTTAATTTCTTTAATCATGGATCCAATAGCACGCTACAAGGTTCTCAAGGACGATTTCGGTTACCAGACCGGATCGAACCTCGTTCTCACGCCCGCTAACGCAGAAGCCGATCTGGTACTCGGCCGCCTGCAGCTCATCGAGTATCTCGATCCGAACGACGAACTCGATTCAGCGAAGATCCGCCATTTCTACGAGAATCCAACCGGCGGCGGCCGTCCTGTTTCCGAAGATCCTACGATCGAGGAAGCGGTGAAGGGTATTACCGGCAAGGCGTTCAAGCGCGGTAATAAGCCTGCTGCGAAAGCAGGCACCGACGACGGTGCAGATGATGGGGAAGCGAACGTATCGCGCGATGCAACCGCACCCGTCTCCGCGTCCTACGACGGCATGACCGTGCCCGAGCTCAAGGAGCATGCACGCGGTCGCGAGATCGATATCACGGGCCTCTCGGTTCGCGACGATATCGTGAAGGCGATCAAGAAGCAGGACAAGAAAGACGCTGCGTAAGCACGTCGCACGAGATTCGTTTCTCGTGCCGTATTGGTGTATACGCCCCTTATACTCCATCACCGATACGGCACGAAACGCGAAATCAGCTAGCACGCTTGCTATGATGTGTGCATGAGCAAAGCAGTGAAGAAGAAAGCTGCACAGAAAAAGCCAGCAGCAAAGAAAAAAGATAAGGCAACGCTCGAACACGAGCGCCGTCTCGAGGTTCTCGATCCGCGTCAGCAGGCGGCGATGAAGAATTTGTACGATCCGAGCTCTCCTACGTTCGGAAACTTCCTACAGTCATTCCTCTCTGCAGGCTTCAGCCAGTCATATGCAGAAAACGTAACAGCGCTAGCACCTGAATGGCTATCGGTATTTATAGGAGAGGATGCTCCAATGCTCGCGAAGTCGATGCGCAACCTGAATAAGTTTCTCGATCTCAAGACCGATAAGGTCGAGGTAGGGGAGAATGGCGCCATTCAGTACGAGGATCCAGATAAGAAGATCCCGAAGAAGGTAGAGGATCCACGCCTGCTCGAGCTGCAGTGGAAGGCAACCTCGTTCGTTGCGGAGCGTCTCAACCGCAAGAAGTTCGGTAAGGACGATAAGGTGAATATTGGATTCCAGTTTAATATCGCACCACTGCGCAAACGATATGAAGCCTGATCCCCTCGAGCTTCCGGCGTGCCCGTCGAGCGGCAAGCTCTCGCTCGCATCCCGCTACCTGCCTAAAGACATGCGCGCACGCAGCCGATCGCATCGCGGCAAGAGGACGACGAAGTGGCTCTCCACGTATAAATGCAAGGTGTGCCCGTACTATCATCAAACAAGCGGCACATGAAATACAAACTATTCATCGAGGAGAATTTCATGATCGACCGGGCCATGACCGGCCAGATCGTGCCTTTCGTTTTCAATCAGGTGCAGAATCAGTACTACGAAGATCTCTGCCGCGAGTACGATATCGAGAAGCAGGGAATCAACGTGCCGATCCGCGAGGATATTCTCAAGGCGCGCCGCGAGGGTTTCTCCTCATTCATCCTCGGCCTGTTTGCTGCAGACGACCTGATGAACGACAACCCGACCGAGAGCGACGTGCTCTCGTACAAAGACGACGCAACCAACGTCTTCAGGAAGCGCTATCGCACCTACGTCCTCTCCTTCTTCGGGAAGGAAGCCGGCTACACGCAGGAGCAGATGCAGCAGAACATCAATATCCTCGAGGAGATCGCACCGCACGTACTCTCCATCGATGCAGAGGATATCGAGATCGCGCATAACAAAGCGCACTTTCAATGCAATACCGCATCCGCTCGAGTCGGAGGGCGCGGAGGCGTGCGACACAAGCTCCTATTCTCCGAGCTCGCCTTCTATCCGGACACAGCGAAGATGCTCGCCAGCGAAATGGTGGAGGCAACGATGCGTCAGGTAGATCCCGCATCCGGATGGATCTTCGGGGAATCAACGTCTAACGGCGTGGGAACGTATCAGCACCGCATGTGGGTAGAGGCGCAGCTTGGCCGCTCACGCTTCAAGAATCGCTTTTACGGAGCAGGGGAGTTCTATACCGCAGAGGAGCTCGCCACGATCAAGTCCGAGTACGTCGATATGGATGCGTTCAGGCGCGACTATCCGATGAGCGAGGAGGATCTCTTTAAAGGATCCCTCAAGAACTTCACTACCGAGGATGAGCTGCTCGAGCTCGTGCACTCTCGAGCGAACAAGGTTCTGCTTCCGGATCTCCTCGAGCTACAGGGAGAGAACGGGATTGATGCAGTGGAAACGATCGCAGCGCATCTCGAGCGTCTCGAGAAGGCGCATACCGGACATGCGCTCTATGTGGGTATCGACGAGGCAAAGAGTATCGACTCCACGACTGTAGCTGTGCTGAAGGATGAGAGACGCGATCTTGCTCGAGGCGGCGTGAAGGGGATCGAGATCGATACGACGCGCGGCGACTTCATTGCAGACTGGTTCGAGAAGAATACGAACTGGTACGTGCGCCGCATGCGCTTCACTCGCCCTACGAAGTCCCTCATCTACTCGAACCTTCAGGCCGTGCTTGCCGACCGAGGCACGCGCATCCCGCAGATCAAGGAAGGGAAGGAGTGGGTAGCAGACGAGCTCAAGCACTTCTACGAGCAGATGGTGAATCTCGAGAAAGAGATCATCGGCGGCTTGCTCGTGGTGCATCACCCGAAAGGCAGCTGCAATAGCTCGGATCACAAATACGACGAGTGCCCGTACCACGACGACTATCCGGATTCGTGGGCTATGGCCGAGGATCTATACGTCGAGCTCAACGGCGTGCCTACCCGATCCAAGAAGCCGGCAGTCCCTACCGTGCCGAATGCGCTCGAGAATCTCCTCGGTGGAGTACAGAAAGCAAAGAGCCGGTATCGCACAGGTGGGTATGAATAAAGAATCTTCAGATATCGCCCCAGTGGTATATTTTCAGTAATGAGTGCCCACGGCTTCAATATCTTCGGTAAGCTGCGCGACGAGATCGCAGACTACGATAACGAGGGCGTATATATCATCGGCAAGCCCGATGCAAAGCACGTAGCCCGTGAGAAGCGCGGCGAACGAGGCGGCTACTACTATTCCCAGCGCGACATGCTCGAGGCGATCGATCTCGCCGATGCATCGAAGTTCAAGAAGGGTATCTGGGATGAGGAAGGCCAGCGCAAGACGTACCTGAATATCGTCTCCTTCTACCGCGACGTGATGAAGATGAAGATCAACATCAACGTCAGCAACTACATCCTCACTCCTACCTCTCGAGCCTTTACGTGGGTGGTATGGCTGTTCGATCGCATGTTCAAAATGTGGGCCTCGAATGAGGACTATGACGATCAGATCGATGAGTTCGCTCACGACCTTTCGACGTATGGATCCTGCGTCTCGAAGCGCGCAGCCAAGTGTACCGAGCGCGTGCCTCTCCGTTCCATGCGCAATACGCAGACGGCAAAGAGTCTCTACCTCGCAGCAGCGAATGGCGGCTACGTGATTCTCGAGAACGAGATGCACTACAACGAGATGAAGGACATGCCGGACTGGATGATCGATCACCTCTCCAAGTGGAAGGCGTACCAGACATTCGAGCGCTATGCTCTCGTGCCTTCAGGACTGATCGAGACGTACAAGGATCTCTCTGATGAGCAGATCGCTACATACGTTCCGGAAGACGATGAGGAACTCGAGCTCGCGTTCGCCGTCATGATCCTCGAGGGAATCGATAAGAAGGGAACCGCAGCGAATGCTGAATCGCTGATCTTCCTCGAGAAGCTCACGGAGGACAACTGGCCGCTCGATGAGTGTCATGTCGAGAAGCGCGATGGACGCTGGCTCGGCGTGGGCGAGATCGAGAAGCAGCTCGAGAACCAGCTCTCACGCAACCTTGATGCGAACTACCGTCGTCGCGGCATCCTATGGGCAGCGAAAAAGATCTTCCAGTCTACGGATGAGAACGTGCAGCAGAATCTCGTCTATGAGGCAGCGGACGGCGAGGTGATCCATGTGAAGCCGAACGGCACGATCACGCAGGTTAATACCGCCAACCAGCACACGAGCGAGATCACGGCCGACGAGCAGAGCTGGGATCAGAACAGCGAGCGTCGTTCATTCGCGTTCGAGGTAGCAACCGGCGAAGCGATGCCTTCAGGCACGCCGTTCCGTCTCGGTGTCGTGCTCTCTACCGCAGTGGCTTCGCACTTCCGTCTCGTACAGGAAACATTCTCTCGCTTCCTCAAGCGCGCCTTCTTCCATGAGATCATCCCGCTCTTTAAGGATGAGTACTATGACGATCACGAAGCGCAGATCCCTCTCGACTCCGACGATATCGAAGCGTTCCGCAACGACATTCTCAATTACCATACGAACCTACGTCTCTGGGATTCAGTGATCACGCACAAGGCAGGGCAGCCGTGGCCGAACAAGGAGCAGATCCGCCAGAAAGTAGAGCTCGAGTTCGCTGCAAACCAGTTCGCCTTCCTCGACGTACCGAAGGGCTTTTACGAGCATGCCGAGTGGTACATGAAGCTCAACCTCACCGACGATATCGGCCCAGATATCGCTGATCTCACGAGCCTGTACCAGACGCTCGCTGCGAAGAATGACCCTCGTGCAGAGGATGTGCTCGGACAGATCTTTGCGCTCCGTGGGAAGGCTTTGCCGGCTATCTTAGGGAAAGCACCAGTTGCCGCACTTCCGGCTCCCACAGGGCCAAATGGAGCCCCTGTAGCGCTTCCTCCGACCCCTAGCCCTGCACCCGTTGCATGATCGAGATAAAGCCACATGAGAAGTCCGTGCTCTCCCGCGTCGGACATGGCCCGTATGGAAAGGAGTTCATCGCCATTCTCAAGAAGGTACGCTCGCAAGTATCCTCGCTCGAGGGACTGAAACCGGGCGCCGATCACAACGCCGCAGTCGAAGGCCGATTGCTTTTCACGCAGTACGCCGATGAGCTCATTAAGAGCCTCGAGTACGAGGAGCGGAAGCATCGACCGAGCGATCCGGATGCCGAGCTCGGCGAAGCGGACTACTCCTAAACCACAGGACAGCGCATGATGGAGCGCTAGCTCTGTGCTTATATTTTCATATAGGGCGGCCGTGCACCCTTCGATCGGCTATAACATTCACCGTATGGCTAAAAACCAAGACGAGATCGTGGACGACAACGATACAGAAGATGTCGAAGATGAGGACGAAGACGAGGATGAGGAAGACGAGGCAGATGATGCCGACGAATCCGATTCAGCTGACGACGAGGATGCAGAGGACTCCGACGATGATGATTCATCCGAAGACGACGAAGAAGCTCCCCTTCCGAAGACTCGTAAAGAGTTCGACGCGGCAGTAGCGAAAGCTGCAGCGAAGGCTGTTAAGGCCTCTCGCAACCGCGACGGCGCTGCCCAGCGCACCTCGAAGAAGGGCAAGATATCCGACCGCGAGCGTGGTTCCTCAAAGAACGACGAGCGCCTCGAAAGCATTGAGCAGAATCAGGTAAAACTGCAGAAGCTCGAGGCTAAGAGGCAGTTCGGATATGAGACTGGCCTTGCGCCTGATGAAGTTAATGTCGTGTTCAAGCTCACGAAGAAGCCTACGAAGAAGTCGCTTGCTGATCCAATCATCAAGGGCGCTCTCGAAGGGTATCGCTCTGATAAGCGTGCCCGTGCGAATGTTCCCGGCTCCGGCTCGGGACGTCCGACGAAGGTTTCCGCTCGAGAGGAGAAGAACATGACGCCGCAGGAGCGACGTTCTCGATTCGAGGACAAGCGACGCGGATACCTCGCAGGAAAGAAGTAAGGCCCGTCTCATGGGCGCTCGCATAATGCGCAACAGCGCCTAATGTTATGGCCTTTCCGAATCCTACAGCGGCCTTCTCTGCGGCAGACGTCGCAGCGACAACGCCTGAAATCTGGGGAGATTTCATGCTCGAGCCCAAGTTCCCCAAGGCAGTGCTCGCCAACTTCTTCACGGATCTTTCGTATCTGATGGAGAATGGTGGCGACACCCTTCACGTTCCGAACATCTACACCAACAAGTTCACCGCCTCGACGCAGGCGAATGAAGGCGACGGTGTGGTTGATCAGTCCCCTGCACAGGTGGACGTTACCCTGGCGATCGCGACCCACATTTATGTGGCTTGGATCTTCGGCGACATGACGATTAAGCAGCTCGCCTTCAGCGAGAAGCTCAATAAGAAGTACGCCGATGAAGCGATGAACGTGCTCATGGTTGCACTCGAGGATTCCCTCGCAGCGCTCTGGAGCTCGATCACCACTAACGTCGTCGGCGACACCGCAACGGTGCTCTCCGATGCCGAGATCCGCGACGCGATCAACGCTCTCGACTCGCTCGATCTCGAGCTAGATGAGACGGCCTTCTTCTTCCATCCCTTCGTCTTCTGGACGCAGCTCGGTGGAATCTCGAAGTACTACAGTCAGTACTCGAGCTCGTTCAACTTCATCCGTGATGGAGCGTTCGGGAAGATGGATGCATCGCGCGGCCTTCGTGGAGTTCTCTACGATCAGCCGGTCTTCGTAACGACCCGCATCGTCTCCGGTCTTCAGACGTACCGTAACCTCTTCGCGCATCGTGAAGCATTCGGTTACGCTCGTCAGACTCCGGGCATGGGCGGCGGAGAGGGCACCACTCCTTCGGGCATTCGTGTCCAGAGTGCGTACCTTCTTCAGAACCTCGGCATGCTCACGGTTGCAGACAGCATTTACGGCGTTGCCGTTCTTCGCGAGTCCGCAGCAGTGCTGCTCAACGCCAACAGTTCGGCGAAGATGTCCTAACCGCGTCAGGTTAGACACAGCTCAAAGGCTTGCGCTAGCGCGCAAGCCTTTTTGCGTGTGCTATCCTTTTCATCAATGGCTAAAGAAGAACCCCTCGACCTGAAAACAGCATCGATCGACGACCTGAAGGGACGCGATCTCACGTCGGCAGTCGTCGCTCGAGCGAAAGCAGCGAAGCGTACATGGTTCGTAGAACGCACCGGAGAACCGAAGATGGGCGAGATCATCGCCGTAGAGGAGAAAGAAGCGTGGGACATGCTCTATAACACCTCGCAATGGAAGCGTCGCGACTTCCGTTTCATCGGCTGCTCGGATGGAAAGACGTACAAGAAGATGGTTGAAGAATCGATGGGCACTGCAGCGAAGCTCCTTCCGGAGATCGATGCTGCGAACACGGAGATAGAGAAGTACCGCAACGTCGAAGCGAAGCTGATGATCGATGAGATCGTGGATATGGACGGCGATCCTTCCGACGTGAAGAACGAGGAGAATAAGAACAAGGTCATTCGCCTTCGCAAGATCATCACCAAGCTCGAGGACAAGCTCGAGAAGCTGCAGAGCGAATACAACAATCACACGGCGAACGTCGTGCGCCGCGCTACCGCAGCAGAGCTCGAAGTCGCCCGCGCTAACTGGGCCGAGAAGAAGGTCTGGCCGGGCAACGTGAATATTCATACGCCGCATGTGAACCCGCAGGAGCGCATGCGCATCCTCGGAGCTATGGGCCAGACAGGAATGCAATAGGTATGCCGAAGATCTCCCAAAAACAGATCAACCGCGAGCTCGCGCGCATCTCCCGCAACGTGCCGGTAGAACTGATCCGGAAGCTCACAAAGAAAGAGAAGCTCGCACCCACGATCGAGGAAGTGATCAAGAAAGCCATGAGCGATCCCACGATCGAGATCACTCCCGAGCAGCGCCAGCGCTATCAGAACATGATCGATGCCGGCGTGCTCGATCGCGAGGTAGAGGTGCTGGATCCGGAAGGAGAGGCCGCGATATCCGCATGGTATGACGCAGAGATTGCGCTTGCCGTGAAGCTCGGCCGTCTCCCGAAGGAGGCACCGATGCCGGACTTTATTAAAAAGAAAGGAATAAAACATGCAAAAAGACAACAAGAATCCCTCAAAAAGCTATTCAGTCCCGACGAAGATAGCGAAGGAAGTGAAGGCAGCGACGATCAAGAACACGCAGGAGCAGGTAGCCCACTCCCAGCTGATGATTCGGTACTACCGGATGCGTCAGGAGGAAGCGACCGACACGAAGATGGCGGGGAAGTTCGGGATGCAAGGTGATCAGCTGCAGAACGGCCTCGATCTCAATATCGAATTACTCGCATGGCTCGAGGGCGAAAAATAATCGGCTACGGGATCTGCGGGCCGGGCGAGGCAGGCAGGTTCATGCGCGAGACGCTTGAGGAATTCAAGCGTCTTTGTGATGAGACGGTGATCATGCTGAATGGCGCCACGCTAACCGAGCTGCAGCCGGAGATCGCGCTCCTGAAGGAGTACGGGATCCCCTATCGGCACGATCAGCGCGAATGGGGCCGCATGCAATGGAAGATTAAAGAGGATTTCCTCTCGTTCCACATATCGAAGCTCGCACTCGAGGGCGACGTGATGGTGTGCCTCGACATGGATGAGCGCTTCGACCGGCACATGAGCCGCGAATGGCTGCTCGCTATGCCCTTCGATGCGTACAAAGTCTTCATCGTGGATCTCTGGAACGATCCGGAGCACTACAAGCCTGAAAGCTGCTTCTGGAACACCCGCATATGGCGCTGGACGGGCAATATCGAATGGATCCGGAAGCCGGTGCACTGCGGACTGGCGCCGCGCTGGGCCGTAGCGTACAACCGCTACGCGCCTTTTCTGCTCATTCACAAGGGCCTGATGCTGCGCGCGACGCGGCAGCGCAAGATCGAGCGATACGAGAAGTACGACCCGAATGCTCGGCATCTTGGGAAGCCGTACTACGCGATGCTTCATTCAGACACAGCAGAACCCTTTGATGAGGAGCGCTTGCACTCTACGATAGAGAATGAAGTCGCAACCTATAAGCAAACTAAACCTAGATCACTACCACTTATGGCTAATCCAAAAGGCAGATTCGCATACGTGCGCAATCCCGGCGGCATGACCGTCGATATTCCCGAGAAGCAGCTCGCCGAAACGCTCAAGCGCGGAGGCTTCACGTTCCTCGGATGGGCTGATGAAGCAGACAAGGAGATGGAGGAGATGTTCGCTGAAGAAGAAGCAGAGAACACGAGTCCTAACCCAGGCGCAGCACCCGTCGATGCGAGCGGGCAGGCTCGTCGTGAAGGATCCTATCAGCGCCCTATGGCCGATGAAGCTGCAGAGCTCGCGATGCTCAACGGCCGCGACCTTCCCCCTGCAGCCGGTGAGACAGTCGTAACCGAAAACGTAACGATGAGGAACCGCGTCGGACTGAAGGAGCGCGAGCAGATCCGCAAGACTGCGCAGGGCCGCGCGCCAGCGAAGAAGAAGGCAGTAAAGAAAGCCACTAAGAAGGCCGTGAAAAAGGCAGCAAAGAAGTAGAGC